>Ga0206129_10000252_pt1 | contig 90013 bp, 90 predicted proteins | sample Helgoland_Spring_8_FD_148616 | JGI IMG/M metagenome (GOLD analysis project Ga0206129, IMG submission 148616) | Pelagic subsurface seawater microbial communities from Kabeltonne, Helgoland, North Sea - Helgoland_Spring_Bloom_20160502_2 | ecosystem: Environmental > Aquatic > Marine > Epipelagic ... | reverse complement strand
TTCTCTTTTCGTGATGATCCAAGTCTTTTTCATATTTCTAATTAGTTAAATCTCTAAAAACATCCTCAAGACGGGTTTCTATACCAGTCATTTCAAGCAAATACCATTTCTTTTTCACACATAGATCAAAAATTGCTTTTCTAGATTCCATATTAGGCTTGGACTGAATACTATAAAATCCAGGCTTGTCCTCTATCGCGCTTACTTTTTCAACAGATCCTAAACCCAGTAATGATTTCTGCAATTCCTCGTTTAACGCCTCTATATGGACCGTCAGCAATTCTTGATCATCAGCTTGGGACCGTAACGTCTCAGAAGTTCCATCCGCAACTATTCTTCCTCTATTAATTATTAAAATTCGATCACAAGTAGCTTCCACTTCTGAAAGAATATGTGAGCTTAATATCACAGTTTTTTGCTTGCCTAATTCTTTTATTAATTTTCTGATCTCAACAATTTGGTTAGGATCCAGCCCAGTAGTTGGCTCATCCAAAATCAAAACCTCAGGATCATGGATCATCGCTTGGGCTAGTCCTACTCTTTGTCTGAAACCTTTAGACAACTCATTAATATTTTTATGTTTTTCTCTCGCTAAACCACACAATTCAATCATCTCTCCAATTCGACCAGGAATGTCACTTTTAGACACTCCTTGTATTTCTGCGGTAAATCGAAGATAATCCACAATAGACATATCGAAATATAAAGGATTATTCTCAGGAAGATATCCGATCTTTTTCTTTATTAATGATTGGTTTTCATTAACTGAAATATCATCCACAGTAATATTCCCATTAGATGGAGCCATAAAGCATGTAATCATCTTCATCGTTGTACTTTTTCCAGCACCATTTGGTCCTAAGAATCCTACGACCTCGCCTGTCTCTATTTTGAAGGAAATATCATTAACGGCTTTTTGCTCCCTGTACTTTTTAGTGAGATTTTCTACTATAATTGACATATACTATTTGAATTACTGAGTTCAATTTAATTGATACGACCAAAAGTAATTTTTTGTCTCTTTTAATTTAAATGTCAAATAAAAATAAGTATTCAAATTTTTAAAAAAAAAACCTGTTAAAATGTGTTAAAATTGACCTAGTTTGCGTCTATGAAAGTAGGTCTTCTCTCTGATACTCATGGCTATTTAGATCCCAGTATTTTCAATTATTTTAAAGATTGTGATGAAATTTGGCACGCGGGAGATGTGGAAAATGTAGCCCTATTGGAGTCTTTAGTAGATTTCAAACCCTTGCGAGCCGTCTTTGGTAATATAGATGGGCATGATATTAGAATACGCACCCAAGAAACAGCATTAATTTCTTGTGGTGGCATGCGCACTCCTGAGCAAGAACCCCAAGTGTAGAGATAATGATAGATCATTAGCTGCTAATATTTGGTATAACGAATTACTCCAATTAGGTGAGAGCAAAGAGAAAGCGTATGAGTTTTGTAAACTTTACATCGATGCCCAAATCACACCTTCAGATTCAATTACAAGAGCAAGGCGGAAGCTTCAAGAGGTAGACCCAAATCTAAGAGGTCAATCATACCACAATCGTAAGGAAAAGGAAAAAGAAATTAGATATCAAATTGTACAGAGATGAGGAGGCTCGATGCAAAAACCGTAGGCTTGAACTTTTTACCTCATGAGGAAATCAAGAGATTTTGTAAGGAGCATGAGCTTGAGATGAAGGACTTTGTTATGTCCGCACTCACAGAATTTTTAATTGAAAAAAATAAAAGAAATTATGATAGAACTAATTAAATCACTCATTGTAAGAACTCCTACATTTGAAGAAAAAATGAGGATTGCTGATCGACTATATTATAATTACTTTCGACAGATGATCAATAGAACAAGCGATGGCTATTATGAGATAGATAAACTCAAAGAGAAGGATTTTAATACCCTTCTCGGAGTTTATTTAAAGTCCAAGGTTAAGGAAGATGCATACTAAAAAAGTTGGCTTAATTTGAGGTCAATGAAAAAAGAATTCCTGGGTTTTTATTTCAACAAACTGTGAGAAGCCTACAATAAAAGGGGTCTCAAATTAAAGTATGCTTTCATCGGAAATAGTCAAACTATTCTCGTAAAAAAAAGCGATATAAAGTACCTAAAATTCTAGCTGATCTCTTCATTCCAAATCCAAAAAATTATAGACATATTGGGTATAAGGATGGCAACCATCGGAATCTGAAAATTTCGAATCTTGAATGGGTTTTAATGCCGATAAAAAAGGAGAGAAAAAGCACCCAAGGATTGAACAATTCTCGCAGTTCTATGACAAGAGAAAAGATACTCTTAATTCGTAAATTGTTAGAGGAGGGAGAACTCACTCAGAAGGAAATTTCAGAGGAGGTTGGGTGTACTCAGTCAAGATTTACATATATCAAACAAGGCATCTCTTATGGGGATATTAAGTAGAATTTTTAAAGTTGTGGAAGTTTACTTACTTTCATCTTCTTGTGGAAGTCCGCTTACTCCGCTTGTTTTTGCCGTTATTTAATGCTAACATTGATTTTAAAGGGGCATTTAAATTTAACTATATTATTCAATAAAAAATGGAGTTTTAAAATGATATGCTTAAATTCGATGATTAATGCGAAGTTTAGGCAAATATGTCATTTTCATGGGGAGTCTCTTTACTCGGAGAGAAACTTTCAGTACCTATATAAGGCTGATTACACAAGAGTGTATAAATGTCGGGTATAACTCTCTTTTCATAGTAGGAATTGTGTCTGTTTTTATGGGTGCAGTGACAACAATCCAAACAGCATTTAACCTGGTTAGCCCATTTATCCCTGATTACGTTATCTCTCTGGTCGTCCGGGATATGGCTATTTTAGAGCTCTCTCCCACCATTATAGCTATTATTTTTGCAGGTAAAGTCGGCTCAAGTATAGCTGGAGAACTTGGAACCATGCGCATAACTGAACAAATTGATGCCTTGGAGGTTATGGGAATTAATGCCAGCTCCTACTTAGTTTTGCCCAAAGTGATCGCTTGTGTTATTATGTATCCCATGCTGGTGATATTGTCTATCTTTTTAATCCTATTGGGAGGTTATTTTGCAGGTACGCTTACCGGCATTCTCTCATCGGTAGATTACCTTTATGGAATACGCTATGAATTCATAGAATTTAATATCACATTTGCTGTGATTAAAGCCTTGGTTTTCTCCTTTTTAATTGCCTCAATTTCTTCTTACAAGGGTTTTTTTACTACTGGAGGATCATTAGAAGTAGGTAAAGCTTCAACCTCAGCGGTTACCAATAGTTGTATCGCGGTCCTTTTGGCAGATTATGCATTGGCTCAGCTCTTAATGGGATGATAGAAATCAACAACATATCGAAATCATTTAAGGGAAAGCAAGTGCTTTTCAATATATCAGGGACTTTTTTTAAGGGAAAGAATAATTTAATCATTGGTTCAAGTGGCACAGGAAAAAGTGTATTATTAAAAAATATAGTGGGACTCTTTACTCCTGACTTAGGCGATGTTAAGTACAATGAGCGGTCTTTCATCAATGGATCTGAACAAGATCGTAAACAAATAAGGCGAGAAATTGGTATGCTTTTTCAGGGAGGTGCCTTGTTTGATAGCAAAAACATAGAAGAAAATGTGAAATTTCCTCTTGACATCCTCACAGATTTTCCTGAAGATGAGAAAATCGATAGGGTTAACTTTTGCCTTGAACGGGTCGGTTTGGTTAACATAAATAAAAAAATGCCCTCTGAAATAAGTGGGGGTATGAAAAAACGTGTTGGAATAGCTCGGGCCATTGTAAACAAGCCCAATTATCTCTTTTGTGACGAACCTAATAGTGGTTTAGACCCACAGACCGGCATAAAAATAGATAATCTGATTAAAGAAATCACCTCTGAATACTTAATCACGACGATTATCGTGACCCATGACATGAACTCTGTGATTGAAATGGGAGACCACATTATGTTTCTCTTAGAAGGCAAAAAACTTTGGGAAGGGACCAATGATGAGATTACAAAATCTGATGTAAAAGAATTAAATGACTTTGTCTTTGCCACTCAATTAATGAAGCAAATGTATCTGAGATAAATAATCTCATAAAGTTATGCCCTTGGCATAGTAATAAAGAAAGTCGTACCAACCCCCTTTTTAGTCTCAAACCAAATATTTCCTCCCGCTTGTTCTATCCCTTTCTTTGCAAATGCAAGCCCTATTCCTGTTCCATTCTCCTTGGTTGTAAAATAAGACTTAAAAATATCAGCCGTATTCATATCCGAAATCCCTTGACCCTTATCTTCTATCGATAAAAGTAATTTGTGGGCTTTAACCTCTAAGCATACCTCTACGTAACCTGGCTTTTCAACATGTGATTGAACCGCATTTATGATGAGGTTATTTAAAATTTGACGCATAAGATCAACGTCGGCATAAACCATCACATCTTCGGTTATTTCAAGATGAATTTGCAAATCATCTGAAGCATAGAGAGACGAAGTTTCTCTTACTAATTTGGAAAAATCAAATACTTCATTGTGAGGTGCGGGCCATTGGGCAAAAGAAGAAAATGAATCTGCGATAGAAGATAAATTATCAATCTGTCCAAGCAAAGAGTTAAGTACTTCATAATTTGCCTCTGAATCATTCATCGCTCTCTGCATTTGTTGGATCTTTAGCTTCATAGGCGTTAATGGATTCTTGATTTCATGGGCTACTTGCTGGGCAAGTTCTCTCCAAGCAGTCTCTTTTTGAATTTTAGCCAATTCAAATTTACTCTGATCCAACTTGGCCAACATTTGATTGTATTCAAAGACTAGCATACCAATTTCGTCCTTTTCTTTATACGTCAATGGAGCGATCTCTTCTGACATAAATTGAGTTCTTCTCATACGTTCAGCAATCATCTTAATGGGCTTGATAATAGCCTTCATTCCGTAATTACCGACCAAGAGCGTCAAGATGAAAATAGAAGTAAAAAACACCATGAAATTATTGAATACCTCAATCTGTTGATCGTTTACATGATTTTTGGAATCGAAAAATGGGAGCGCAATAATACCCATTAATTCATTTATTTGATCTCCATAAACGGCCACATACACCGTTTTAAATTTCACGCCTGCTAGATTTTCTTCAATGATCTTTGTTTGGCCTCTTCCGTCAATAATATGTTCATATGCCATGGGATGTATCTTTTTTGATAAAATATTTTGATCAAAAATATCCTCATTACTTGATGCCAACATCTGGCCTTTCGCTCCATACAGGTTAATATCACTTCTAGATAAATTAGATATTTCAATGATTTTTTGAATCAATTGGTACTTATTGGTATTATTGTTTAGAAATAACGCCAAGTCTTGTTTGAAATTTTGAGCGATGTTCACGGCTTTCTTTTGATGGCTTCTGTTAATTTCAGCACGATAAGATGAGGTTAATTGAGATAATATGAGCACACTGACAATGGCGGTAGGAACAAGAAATGAAAGACCTACATAAAGTTGAATTTTATTAGTTAAACTAAAACTTTCAATGGGTCTAAGTCTAGTCATTATAAAAAAAACAGATCCAAAGAAAAATAAACTCAGAATAAAAATAAAAGCAATGTTCGCGAAAATAGCATATTTACTATAAGCGCTAGATACGACCATTAAGATGCGTCCGTCTTGAATTTTTGTCAAATAGAAATGCTGTTTCCATTGAATGCATTCGCCTTGAGAACTTATATCAGGACATACTCCAGCCCGTTTTAGAGGGAATTTATAATTACCCAATTGATGTGTAAGCATTCCATTTTGATAAATGCCATAATCGTAATTTTTTACTTTTTGAGAACTCTTATTTTTGGCCTCGAAGAAAGAGGAATAGACCGTTGGAGTTGAGTGTTTCCTTTTAGTGTATTCTACGATGATTTCCCCTTTATAGTTTGAAGATGACATGGGGATCACCATATAATACTTATGATACCCGTTTTCAATCATGGGCACAGAATAAATATTCTCATAGGATGTAGTATTTGCTTTCCGTAATATTACTTTTGAAAAATTGATTCCTTCTGTTCTAGTAAAACCATAAGAATCACCTTTATCATCTAATAAATAGGTCTTCATCACATATTTATCAAGGTAAGAAGCTTGAATTTCCCTAATACGATCCTCAACAACCTTTGTTGCAAGCAGCTCATTTTTAAATCTTAAAGCAATGATTGGATCTTTCATTATTTTCTCATCCAGTCTACTCATGTAATACTCTCCTATCGAATCGGTTGCTGTTTGAATTTTAAAAGCAAAATCTTGTTTCTGTTCTAATTCTGAACGTACATGGGATTTCAAGATTACACGAGCGTTTAGAATTCCTACGAATACAGCAATCAACATGAAATAAAAAAGAGAGATGTATTTGGGCTTGGTCAATTGAAAAGAACAGCCTGTCATAAACATGATCCCCCAAACTATTAACTGAGGGAATATGATATACCATTGATCACCAAAGGGGCTTATAAAATAGGCTAGTAATAGGATCACCACACAGCCTAAATGCTGCGGAAAAATATAGCCCTTTATAAAAAACTTGTAGAAAAGATGATTTAAAAAGAAATAACACGAAGATAACAACATCAAAAAAATGTAATACAGTATCCGATGATTACTGAAGAACACCGATTTAGTAATGTCTAGGTTCGCTTGGCTGTAATGAGCGATCAACTCTATTCCAAAAAACAATAAATGGGCGTTAATTATCGAACTTAAGAAGGAAAAAATAATAGTGAATGACCTGAATCTAGTAATCGCCAGTTGAAGCACTTTTTTGGACTTAAATAACGCGGTAGTAAGCTTAAATAATATGATTAATAAAAATGAAAAAATGAAAAATAACTGCTCAAAATTGAGGAATAAAAGATCCGGAATGAATTGATATTCACGAAAAGTAATTGAACCGATTCCCCCCATTGTTATCAAAACAAAAAAGGTCATCCAAAGGCACAAAGACACAACCAGGACGGCTAGATAACCCAATGATGATTTTAATATTAAAAAATTCGAAAAGGAATTAATCGTATAAAATACCGCAAATGCAATGAAGAGAAGAAGCATAAAATTTATGACAGAAGTATCTGTTTCGTTAGGCGCTGCTGATAATTTCAATAAGATTTTGCCATCATAACTTACCGGGAATCCTTGGGTGTTGAAGTCTACGTCAAATTTTGAAAATAACTGTTTATTAAATACAGTAATTGATTGATTCTCTTTAGAAACAAAGGTTGAAGCAATGGGTATAATGGAATACAGTTCTAGCAGGGCGCCGGAAACTTCCTGTTTCGAAACTCTGAGGCAAATAACATTGATATTTTCATCTGAAAAAAAAACAACCGTATCCACTGTCTTGATACGTTCATATTCTGGAAAGTAGGCATTGGAATTCCAAAAAATAAGATCTCCATCTCGGTAACCATAGGTGGGATAATTTAAATTAAAAGACTGCTGTAGATCTGAACCATTATCATGCATGGATTGATCTAAAAAAAAATAAAGATTCGTCAATTGATCGCTAATAATCGAGGAGATCTTATTATTAATTTCACGAGCAACCTGACCTTCCTTACCCATATTTAGCCAATAGGCTATTACACCGGCACTAAAAAACCATAAAACAACTATTTTGATTAATCGTAAGCGCATCTACAACTAAATTAAAGGAATCGAGACTAACTAGCTCTTAAAGCTGCATCATATTTCACTCTGCCAAACAAATGAAGGTATATGATCCTTGAAAATCGATAATTGAACGGATAGAGAATAATGGAGAGAAAAATCACCGTACCAATATAAACTTTTGATTCGGGGTCATCAAAAAAGAAAAATAAAATAATGGTAACGGCAGCGAATATTCCTACAGAGAATATGTAACTAATGTAGAGAGCCCCATAAAAAAAACCAGGCTCTACTTCGTAGTCCAAGTTGCAATTGGGGCAACATGGATTCATTTTTGTGAAATTATTAAAAGTAAAAACAGCAGTTTTGAATATATTTCCGTCCCTACACCTTGGACAGTGTCCATTAAAAATGGCTGACGATCTTGTTTTTTTTACCATGTAAATAAAAGAACTTATACCACAAGACAAAGACTAACAGAATTAATAGGTACGGAGCCAAAAACAAGTAAATAATACCTGAATTAAGGCCCCCTGCCAAGTCCACATCCCCATGACTCACGTTATTAACCACCTGTGTCCGACACATCACACACTGGGCATTAATCATTTGGATATTTAGAAGACCCAAGACAAGTAGTAAGAATCTCTTCACTTTCATCCGTGCATATAATAAGGACTTACCATCAAGTATACGATCACACCCGTAATAGAAACATAGAGCCAAATAGGAAAAGTAAACTTAACTATTTTTTTATGCTCTTCTATTCTTGCGTTGAGAGAATAAAAGAAAGAAGTCAAAACAAGAGGTATGACGATTACCGATAATGCGATATGGGATATCAATATACCTACGTAGAAGGGCCTACTTATGCTTACAAGGCCATGTTCAGCATCCGAGAGTATACCATCCCCATTGACATCTCCAAAAATGGTCGTAGTGGCAGAAGAATGATATAACACATAAGTAAATAAAAAAATCGCTCCTAAACTGAAACCAGAAGTCATCAAAGCCTGATGCCACTTGACATTTTTACTTTTGATAGCGATGATGGCGGCAATAAGTAAGATGCTCGTCGCTGTATTCAACAACGCATTGAAGGCCGGTATATGATATACCCAATCGCCTAAATTTAATTTAACTGGGAAAAATAATAAGAAGGCCACCAATAAAGGAACAACGACAGAAATAACTTTTATTAAAACTAAATATTTTTTATTATTCATAATATCTCTCGTAAATGGTTGAGCAAATCAAACTCAACAAGAACTCTATCTACTTCTTCGATAGTCAATTCATAATATCCAATGATCTCACGATTATCCCCAACGAGTATTAAAGGATAAGTATTGAATTCTCCGAAACAATCCTCCTTAGAGGTGTAAAAATCATAAGACCAATTATTGTCTTTAAGTTGAATCATCAATCGTTGAAGTTGTAGCTTTTCATCATCAACTACGCCAGTGTCGAGAATATATAAAGAGGCCGATTCCAAGTTGCACGTTTCGTTAACGTTGCCCACAGGAGATAATTGAAACTGATTTTGGCCAAATGCTTGAAGAAATAAATACCAGCTGACTGGTAAACCAAAGACAAGTATTAGAATAAAAAACTTTAATATTTTCTTCAATTAATATACAGCTTGAAAAATAGAATCTGCTTGGAATAAAAGAATAAATAATAAGAACGCCACAAACAATAACGGAAACAATATCGACATCTTCAGTGCTCCTTTCTCATGACCTAAATGCATAAATTCCGACATGATGTAATAGGCTTTGACAATAGTTAAGGCTACAAAAATAAAAATCCTTACCCATTTATATTCGTGAGGGACCGTAAAGGCGATAGCAAATTCAAATACCGTAATTACAAAAAGATACAAGGTAACCCGCAAAAACATTTTTACTTTATCCTTGTCTATAGGCTTAACATCAATAGGTGTATTCTGTTGCATGTTTAATTTGTTTTAAAATTTTGAAAAGTCAAACCAGATAAAAAAAGGTAAAAACAAATACCCAAACCAAATCGACAAAATGCCAATAAAGACCGACTTTTTCAATCATTTCGTAATGTCCCGTGCGTTCTAATTTGCCAGTAACGGCTTGAAAGAACACCATAAAGTTTAACATAACACCGCTAAAAACATGAAAACCATGAAAGCCTGTTATGAAGAAAAATAAGGCTGCGAAGTTCGGAGGTCCATATTCATTCATAGTCAAATTTGCCCCATGAAAAATACTCCCATCAAGAAGTTTAGATCCCATATCCGTTCCCGTAATAAAATGACTCCACTCCCAAGCTTGACAACTTAAAAAAGCAATACCTCCTAGCAGCGTCCAAAGCATCCACTTCTCTACCCCTTTTCGATCCATTCTTTCACCCGCTTCCACAGCTAGAACCATGGTTACACTACTTAAAATAAGCACAAATGTCATAAGTCCTACAAAAATCAAGGGTAAATGTACCCCATGGAGGAAGGGAACTGCCTCAAAAACAACTTCTGGAACAGGCCAGTATTCTTGAGAAAAAACGAAATCGTCAATGGCACCGTCAAATGCAGGATGGCTGAACCGGATAAGACCGTAAGTGATGAGTAAAGCAGAAAAAGTAAATGCATCCGAAAGCAAGAAAAACCACATCATTAGTTTTCCATAACTCACATTCATCGGTGATACACCACCACCCCATAAATCTTTTTTGTCTTCAATTTCTATTGCTGTACTTGACATAATCGATTATTAATTATTCATTACTAAAAAAAGATACAAATAAATCCACAGTCCACCAAGGAAATGCCAGTAGGTTGTGCACATTTCAATGGCTAACATACTTTTGGAGTGAACTTTGTAATTCATCGTATCTAAAAAAACTACTAATAAAAATACCAGGCCCCCTATCAGGTGAGCTAAATGTAGCCCTGAAAATATATATACAAAGGATCCCGAGGGGTTCCCTACTAAAAAAACATCTTGAGACACTAATTTGACCCATGATAAATATTGCATATAAAAAAAGGCTATGGCTATCGCAGCCGTCGCAGTAATTCCGATCTTCACCGCTTTGAGTAAGTTGTCTTTTGCTTTTAAATAGGTCCAATGCATTGCAACGCTACTTAAAACAAGCACCACGGTAGAATACAAAAACATATCAGGCATATCAAATTGTAACCATCTCCCATCAGATTTTTTTACAATGTAAGCACTGGTCAAACCTGCAAAAAGCATACATATAGAGACAATGAATAGCCATAAAGCAAATTTCTTGGCGTTGACTGATTTTAATTTGAAATTTCTATTTGCGAAAATGACCGCTGTATTTTCCATTATAATTTATCGAATAAGTATGATATCTGGACTATTGGCAGATAAATAAACGAGCCAAACATAATCCTTAGAGCCGATTTATGTGAATTATCTTTCATTAATTGGAAGGTCTGTGCTAAAAATAAAGCGCCACAACAAGTAGCGATGATACCACTGTTTAATCCCGTTAAACCAAAATAAGTGGGGAGTAAGCCCAAAGGCAATAGGAAAAGGGTGTAGACCATGATATTAATCGCAGTGTTGAGGTCTTTTTTGCCACCACCAGGTAGTAACTTAAAACCTGCTTTCTTATAATCATCATCAGAAACCCAAGCTATAGCCCAGAAGTGTGGGAACTGCCAGATAAACTGGATACCAAAAATAATCCATGCTTCATAAGTAAGCGTACCCGTTGCGGCAACCCATCCTATTAAAGGAGGCAATGCGCCAGGTATGGCTCCAACAAAAACAGCTACGGGACCTACCCTTTTTAAGGGCGTATACACAAAGGCATAAATAATCAAAGAGCTTGTAGCCAGCAGCGCCGCATACATATTGGTACAGTAAGCCACCAAAGTAATCCCCCCGGAAAATACTACTACGCTATATATCATGGCTTCTAAATGGCTTATCTTGGAGGTAGGTATTGGACGTCCAGAAGTTCGCTTCATTAAGGTATCTAAATTCCGTTCAATAACTTGATTAATAGTTACTGCGGCACCTGATACAAGAAATGATCCCACACTAAGCATCAATAAAAGAAATAAATCAGACGTGCCTTCTGCACCTAGCAAAAAACCAAATGCTGCAGAAAATGCGACAAGAAAAGATAACCTTGGTTTTAATAACTCATAGTACGCCTTCAACTTAATAGCTACCGAACCTACATTACTTATTTCTAAATTATTCATTATTGATTTTAACTAAAGTATCAAGAAGCCGATTGCTCTTTTTTACTCTCTTCGTTCTCAAAATCAGTATTCGATTCTTTGGTCTGGTGGTAAGGCACTGTTTGGGGAATAAAATCATCCTTTGCGCCTGGCTTAGAATAATCATACGGCCATCGATAAACTTTTGGGATCTCTCCAGGCCAATTACCATGCTCAGGAACTCTTGGGGTCGTCCACTCTAAAGTATTGGAGTTCCATGGATTGAGTGGTGCTTTTTTACCTTTAAAAATATTGTAGAAGAAGTTAAATAAGAAGATGAATTGAGCACCAAAAGTAATGATGGCGGCCACCGTTACAAATGAATTTAAATCTACAAATGAACTAAAAGCATCAAAATTAGTGAATGAGTAATATCTTCTAGGGAAGCCCGCAATACCAATATAATGTAAGGGGAAAAACACTAAATAAACACCTATAAAAGTTAGCCAAAAGTGGATGTAACCCAGCTTTTCATCCATCATCCTACCAAACATTTTGGGAAACCAATGATAAACACCTGCAAGCAAGCCAAAGAAAGCCGCGCTACCCATGACTAGGTGAAAATGTGCCACCACAAAGTAGGTATCATGCAAATTAATGTCAATCGCCGCGTTACCAAGAAAAAGGCCCGTCAATCCTCCTGATATAAAGAATGATACAAGTCCAATCGAGAACAACATAGCTGGGGTGAAAACAAGATTACCCTTCCACAATGTCGTTATATAATTGAAAGCTTTCACAGCAGATGGAATGGCAATGATCAAGGTCAGAAACATAAATATCGACCCTAAAAATGGATTCATCCCTGTAATAAACATATGATGGGCCCATACGATAAAAGATAAAAAGGCTATTGCTAGTATAGAACCGATCATAGCGGTATATCCAAAAATTGGCTTTCTAGAGTTAGTTGAAATGACTTCCGATGTAATACCTAATGCTGGTAAAATTACTATATAAACTTCCGGATGACCTAGAAACCAAAATAGATGTTGGAATAAAATCGGACTACCTCCTAAGTTTGGAAGTGCCTCTCCTCCAATGAAAATTTCTGAAAGGTAAAAACTTGTACCAAAAGATCGGTCAAAAACGAGCAATAATACACAAGCTACTAATACAGGAAAAGACAATAGACCTAAAACAGCTGTGATAAAGAAAGCCCAAATTGTCAATGGCATTCTGCGGAAGGTCATTCCTTCTGTTCTTAAATTTATAACGGTAGTGATGTAATTAATTCCACCCAATAAGGTAGAGGCGATAAAGAAAACCATAGATACCAACCAGAGGGTCATTCCCATTCCTGATCCACTCATGGCCTGTGGTAAGGCACTTAAAGGAGGGTATATGGTCCATCCACCACTTGCAGGTCCCGTGGATAAAAACATAGATATGAACATGATCAAGCTAGAGAGGAAGAAGAACCAATAAGATAATAGGTTCATAAATCCAGAGGCCATATCACGGGCTCCAAGTTGTAGAGGAATCAAATAGTTACTAAAAGTTCCACTTAAGCCCGCCGTTAGCACAAAGAAAACCATGATCGTTCCGTGCATGGTAATCATGGCTAAATAGAATTCTGGATCTAGTTTACCTGAGTTAGAAATCCAATCTCCCATAAAAGGCTGAAGGAAACCCATATCCATATCTGGAAACCCTAGCTGCAAACGGAAAATAACTGAAAGCCCACCCCCTAGAATCGCCCAAAAAATACCTGTGATCAAAAACTGTTTGGCAATCGTTTTGTGATCTGTTGAAAAAATATACTTGAAAATAAAACTTTGTTCATGATGTTCTTCATGATGATCATCGCCATGAACCAACTCGTCTGTAACTTGAATATCTGTAATCGACATATTTTAATTATTTGGAACCACTAATTGTTAAACCGTTCGGGGCATCTAAATCTGAAGGATTTTGTATCCCTGCCATAATACTCGCCGCTTCTCTTAATTTTGCAGGTACTTCTGTGAGGTAATCTGCATTTTGTTTTAACCAAGGCTCTTGAGATTTGAACCATTCCTTATAATCCTCGAGCTCATCTACCACAATGATATACCTCATAGCAAAATGGCCTTGCCCACATATTTTATTACATACAAGTTCGTATTGAAAATCGGGATTTTTAGTTTCTGTACGCATCTCTTCAGTAGTTTTTGTGGGTTCAAACCAGAATTGTGTTGGCATACCCGGCACCGCGTTCATTTGTAAACGAAAATGCGGTTGATACACACTGTGGATCACATCTCGCGCACGAATGTTAAAACGGACAGGTTTTCCTTTAGGAACGTGAATTTCTCTAGGGATAAAATCATCAAAGGAAGCGCGATCAGAGAAATCAATACCCATTTGATTGGTAGCATCAATCTTTAAATAATCATAATCTCCTAAAACGTTGTCTGCTCCTGGATACCTCACCGACCAGGCGTATTGATATCCCATAATTTCAATTACTTCCGAATCTTCTGGCGATTCTCTTGTGATATCCATCCAGGCTTTCCATCCTGTAAAAACAAGAGCTGCAAGTACGATAGCAGGAATAATGGTCCAAATCATTTCTAATTTATTGTTGTGCGGATAGAAATAGGCCACTTGATTTTTGCGATGCTGATATTTCCACGAAAAACCAAAAAGAAAGATGTGAGTAACAATAAATACAACACCCGTAATGGCCATCGTCCACCAGAATAGCGTATCAGTAATAACCCCATGCTTAGAAGCCACTGGTAGCACAAAATCGTCTTCTAGTCCTCCAAAGGAATAATAAAAACCGCCAATTAAACCCGCAATCAGAAATAAGAGCAATAAGTTGGCTTGTATGCCATTTGATGAAGGAATTTTAGTACTTGAATCTCCTTTGATCACATCAACAAGAGATGATACCCTAAATATGGCAAACAATATTACCAGAATGAGTATTGCAGCGATGATTATAATTGTATTCAACATAGAATTATTTATAATTTATTGTACGTGGTGATATAAACTTTCATCCAACATAGGATCATTTTTAGCAAATAAAGGTGCTTTAGATAGGCTATTTAATACCACATATAAAAAGGCGCCACCATAAATCAACATAGTCCCAAATTCCACTAATCCATAACCTCCATTTTCTTTTAATGTGCCTGGAGTAATCATTAAATAAAAATCAATCCAGTGCCCAAAAATAACAATTGGAGTAACCACTTTTAAAATGGCCGTATGACGCTTTGCATCTCTTGGCATTAGAAATAAGAAAGGCAATACAAAATTTAAAAACAAGTTCACAAAGAAAATAATTCCATATTGATCATTATTCCATCTTTCGACAAAATATATAGTTTCTTCAGGAATATTGGCATAATATATTAGTAGAAACTGCGAGAACCATATGTACGTCCAAAATACAGAGAAGGCAAATACGAATTTTCCAATATCATGTAGATGATTTTCATTGACAATTGAAAGTAAACCTTTCTCCTTTAAGTGAATAGTAATAAAGGTGATTAGCGCAAGGGTAGTTACCCACCAACTGGCGAAAACATACCAACCAAACATAGTACTGAACCAATGCGTATCAATGGACATTACCCAATCCCAAGCGGCTATAGAAGAGGTTACGGCAAAAATAATTAGAAATACGGCCGATAGCTTTCTCATACTGTACCAAGAGGCTGTGCCTCCTTCAAAATCTTCTTGAAAAGCTAACTTTCTTAATTTCGTAAATAAATAATACCACAAACCAAAGAAGAATAACATTCTGGCTATAAAAAATACAGGGGTAGATGGGTGTTCACTGAAGGGCCAAAAGAAATAAGCTTTTTTGGCATTGATGATACTATCAAATTCATGTGAAGTGGTATCATATAAATCGTGATGTGTCCAATGGAAAAGATCATGCCCAAATATGAAAAAACTGACCAGCATAAGGATCCCTGCAATAGGTAACCAGCTTCCAAAAGCTAAAGGAATTCTTTTTATTCCCGCAGACCAACCTGCTTGTGCGGCATATTGCAAGGCAAAAAAGAAAACACCCACAATCGCAATTCCTGTGAAATAAATATTATTGATCCAGATATCAACGCCTAAACGATTGATCCAACTAAAGGCATGTCCACCTTCGTGAGCAGCTTCTTCATGATGTCCTCCCGTGCTCATTAAAACAATACCTAGGACCGTAAGAGCAATTCCAATCCCTATTGTAATTAAGAGGTTCTTTTTGGCTTTCGCCGAAAAATCATATTTTTCTTCTACCGTGGTCATAGACATACCAATTTATTGCTGTAAAACTTTAACATACATAGCGATCTTCCAACGCTCCTCTGGACTAATTTGAGACGCATGCGAACCCATTCTTCCTTTGCCATGAGTAATGACTTGGTAAATATGACCCGTTCCTTTGTTTACTACTGAGGCAGAAGTATAGGCAGTAACCCCCTTATACACCTTGCCCACTTTACCATCGCCCATACCTTTGGCACCATGGCAATGGCTACAAAAGCGCGTATACAAAGCTTTACCATCTGCTAGTATGGCTTTGGTCGAATCTAATGGATTCACTAATAGTAAATCTGCAGCCGCATAGTCATCTGGAGCAAATGTTGGAGTTAGATACTGACCTCTTTTGACCGTACCTTTTACCGGTTCCCTCATGGTCATATTAAATGCATTGTAGGGGTTGGAATTATAGAATTCGGCAGGAACATCTTCTCCGTTTGAACTTACCCACCTTCCCGCTTCTTTATCAACGATTTGACTCAAAGGTTCATAAGGGGTGGAATGATACATCTGCGGCGAGAACTCAACACCGGGATTATCGGGTCCAGCTGCACACGAGAACATGAACAGCACTATGATGGTTGTATAAATAGTGTTTATTTTCATTTTAAGCCTCATCAAAGGTTTTCTTATTTACTTCACTTGCGCCATTATCTTTTAAGATTTGATCAATTTTAGCAACATCGATTTTGTTTTGATCTAAATCAATGGCCATGACATGCTTGTCATCAGTGATTCTGAAATCAAAAATTCTTGGTTTCGCCCAAGGCTTTAAATCACTCACTATGAAGAAAGTAAAACACATTCCGTAAGCAGCTAATAAAACCGTTAACTCAAATATTACTGGTACAAATGATGGATAAGGAATAAAGTCTTTACCTCCTATGATCATCGGCCAATCTACACCCATCATGCCTATTTGCATGGTCAATGCCAAGGACGTACCTAAAACACCAAACAAGAAAGCGACAATAGATAATTTAGATCGTTTGTATCCCAAAACATCGTCAATGCCATGTACAGGAAAAGGACTGTAAACTTCATGTATTTTGACTCCGGCAGTTCTAATATTTGTTATTGCACTTAAAAGAATGTCTTCATCCTCGTAAACACCTAAAATAAATTTTGTATTTGACATCACTTAGCTTTTTCTCCTGTTGTCTTTATAATACTTTTTACTTCAGCCATATTGATCACGGGAAAGAACTTCGCAAACAAAAAGAAACAAGTAAAAAATAACCCAAAAGTAAATACATATACGCCCACATCTACAAAAGTTGGATAAAACATGGCCCAACTAGAGGGTAGAAAATCTCGATGCAATGAAGTAACGATAATTACAAATCGCTCAAACCACATACCAATGTTCACAACGATAGACAGCACGAAAGTGGCAGCTATATTGGTCCTGATCTTCTTGAACCAAAATAATTGAGGTGAAACTACATTACAAGTCATCATCGCAGCGTACGCCCACCAATAAGGTCCCGTCGCTCTATTTAAAAATGCATATTGTTCTGCTTCTACTCCTGAATACCAAGCAATAAATAACTCAGTTAAATAAGCCACACCCACTATTGATCCAGTGATGATGATCACAATATTCATCATTTCAAGATGTTGTATAGTAATGTAGTCCTCAAGCTTATAAACCTTTCTAGTAACAATCATGAGAGTCAAAACCATTGCAAATCCAGAGAATATAGCTCCGGCTACAAAATAGGGAGGAAATATCGTCGTATGCCAACCAGGAATGACCGAGGTTGCAAAATCCATAGAGACAATGGTATGGACTGAAAGTACCAATGGAGTGGCTAAGCCTGCCAATACCAATGCGACCGTTTCATACCTACTCCAAGTCTTTGCCGCACCATCCCAACCAAAGCTCAGTGCTCCATAAATAGATTTAGAAATCTTATTTTTAGCACGGTCCCTTATCGTGGCAAAATCAGGAATTAGGCCAATGTACCAAAATATCAATGACACCAAAAAGTAAGTGGAAATAGCAAATACATCCCACAAGAGTGGAGAATTAAAATTAACCCAAAGTGATCCAAACGTATTGGGTAAAGGAAACATCCAATAAATGGCTAACCAGGGTCTTCCCGTATGTAAAATAGGGAATTGCAAAGCACATATAACTGCAAAAATCGTCATCGCCTCAGCAGCCCTGTTGATGGACATCCTCCAACGTTGTCTAAACAATAACAAAATAGCTGAAATTAACGTACCGGCGTGACCAATACCTACCCACCAAACAAAGTTGGTAATATCCCAGGCCCAACCAACGGTTTTATTTAAGCCCCACATGCCTATTCCTTCCCACAAAAGCAAGAATACGGTGTAAGCACCTATTGCAAGAAGACCCAGTGAAATGGTCATAGCCAACATCCATAATTTGGTCGGCTTTTCCTCAACACGTCTAGAAATATCTTCAGTTACATCGTGGACTGTTTTTCCACCTGTTATTAAAGGTTCTCTAATTACTGATTCTGAACTCATAATCTAATCTTTAAGAGTGAGCATTAGCTGCTTCCTTCTTTTCATCTTTGTTTCTGATCTTGGTCAAATACCAAACATTTGGCATTTCTCTTAATTCTTCTAGCACGTGATACGCTCTTGGCTCTTGAGCCTCAACGCCTTTTTCCATTGATTTAATTTGAAGCATCTTAGATATTCTTGATTTGGGGTCTTTCATATCTCCAAATACTAAAGCTTCAGATGGGCATGATGTAGCACACGCAGTAGTAATTTCTCCATCTACAGGCCTTCTTCCTTCTTTTTTGGCTTCAAGCTTTCCTGCTTGGATGCGCTGTACACAAAATGAACATTTTTCTATGACTCCCCTTGAGCGTACCGTTACATCTGGATTAAGTACCATTTTACCTAAATCATTATTCATCGCAAGATTGTCTCCAAACTGCTCATTATCATGAAATTTAAACCAATTGAATCTTCTTACTTTGTAGGGACAGTTGTTCGCACAATATCTAGTCCCAATGCAGCGATTGTAAGTCATCTGATTCAGTCCTTCAGAGCTGTGGGTAGTCGCTGCTACCGGACAAACGGTCTCACAAGAAGCATTGTTACAATGCTGACACATCATCGGCTGAAACGTAACTTCAGGATTTTCAGCAGCTATTTCCATATCGGCATAGCTATCACCATTAGAATCACTTGAATAATATCTATCAATTCTGATCCAAGCCATATCACGCCTATTAAGTACCTCCTTCTTTCCTATCACAGAAATATTATTTTCTGTTTGGCAGGCAATTGAGCAAGTACCACATCCCGTGCAAGAATTTAAATCAATCATCAATCCCCAATGGTGATTCGCATATTGATGGCCTTTCCACAATGAAACCGCTGTAGGCTTCTTGAACCCTTCTGAGGTCGCAATTTTGGGCATGTGTCTGCCTGCTTGAGGATCTTTTTGATACTCAGATAAGGTAGCCTCTTGGATGACATTTCCCCTTCCCATGAACGTGTGATGCGTTTGAGTCTGGGCTATAGCATACACTTCATCCGTTGGTTCAACGGTCACATTCGCATAAATGTTAAAGTCAAGCTGGCCTCCTTCATCAACATTGATCATTGGATAGGCATTGAAACCTACTTGATTACCCACCTTGCCCGCAACAGATCGGCCATATCCAATGGCTAAACCTACAGTACCGTATCTTTGGCCTGGTTGAGGTAAAACGGGTAGCTTCAAACTTTGATCGTTGACGGTTAAGTTGACCATTTGAGTAGTCATATCACCCAACTCGATGCCCCATTCTTCTACTTGCTTTGGAGAAATTGTCAAATAATTATCCCAACAAGCTTTGGTGATGGGATCTGACATTTCTTGCAACCAAGGATTATTAGATTGAATTCCATTTCCTACCGTGCCATTTTCAAAAATGATTAATTCTAGAAAAGAACTTGGTTTAGTAATATTAAAGGCAGCTTTTCCAAGTCCTGACAAATCCGCATCAATCTCATCAGTGGATACCGTTTCTAGTTCAAAAACTCCATCATGGAGACATTTCTCCCAAAAGGCGTCAAAATCAAGAATAGATTTTTTACCGAGAGAAGCTAGGTTTTCAGCCCAATTGATTCTTAAAAAGTCATAATAGTTAACCCCCACATCTGCCCATGAAAGCAAACTGTCCTGAACTTGTCTGGTATTGAATAAATTAGAAATCGCCGGTTGTGAAAGACTATATTTACCATGAACGGGCTCAAAATCATTCCAAGCCTCTAAATAATGATTATCTGGTGCTAAATATGAAACCAAAGAATTGGTTTCATCCATTCTATCTGTAGTAGCCACTGAAAAACTTATATTTTTAAGCGATGCGGCTATCTTAGATCCCAGTGGATGATCGTAAACAGGATTACAGTTATAGAATATCACTCCTCCAGCGGAAGACAATTGCTTTACGAACTGGCCAAAGGCTTTATCATCACCTGATCTGATATTTTGATGTCTCTCAAAATCAATGGTTGCTCCAATATTTCCTAACATTATATTGATGGCATTGACGAACATTTGGATATTTGCGTCATTGGAACCAGATACCACAATAGAAGATCCCTTAGCATGCAATAAGTCATTTGCCGATTTAGATAGAATTTGGTTGTCAATCGAAGGTAAACCATCGATAACCTGACCTCCTGTTTCTTTCGCTATCACGTTGTAGAGACTGGTGATGTAAGCTCCTTGTTCTGAAGCCCTAATAGGTGTCCTGTAATCAGCATTGGCACCGGTGAGCGATAAAATACTTTCAAACGAATATAATCGAGACATCTCCTTTTTAGAGGCTGATAATCTCCTGCTTTCAGCAAATTGCTTATTGGCAAGCGGAGTATTCACTCCTGTGCCCAAGAAATCATAGCCAAAAGAGACAATCGTTTTGGCTTTTGAATAATCATATGATGGTAATGCACGTTTCCCAAATACAGTAAGATTGGCGTCTAATTGGCCGCTCACTGAGTTTTGATCATAGGTCACATGGGAAAGCGAAGCATATTTATTTTTGAATCCTTCGATCACCTTTCTGGTTGATGGGCTTGATAAACTGTTGGTAACCAAATAAATGGGTCCAGAAGCAGTCGCCAATTCACTTTTGATATTGGCATCTAATTCTTCCCAAGACACCCCTTTTCCTTGAGCAGCCGGACCTTTCAATCTTTCTTGATCGTACAAGGAGAGTACGGATGCTTCAATTTGTGCACTTGTGCCTCCTCCTGTAACTGAAGACAATTTGTTACCTTCTATTTTTATAGGCCTACCTTCTCTTGTTTTGACGACGACACTAGTCTGATCACTACCTGAACTGTAAGTGGATGCAAAATAATTAGCGATGGTAGGATCTACATTAACTGGTTTTTTGACGTAAGGTATTGCCTTTTTAATGGGTGTTTCACAAGCTGCTAAGGATGCAGCAGCCACTCCAAAACCCATTACCTTTAAAAAATCTCGGCGTGACGTTTCTCCATCACTATCACCTAAGGGCAATTCTTGTGCGAACTCCTTGTTAGCGTATTTCTCAAATCCTGGAGTCTTCTGAAGCTGCTCCAGTCCTTTCCAGTATTTTTTTGTTTCTTTCATTTTAGCTGTTTCGTACGCTGTGTATTAATAATGACATTTAGAACATTCAAGACCACCAATATCTTCCACTTTCATAGGCTCTTTTGTATTCTTTTCGTTATGTAACTCGACCAAATTGGTATAATAATCATTACCTTTTGACTTTACATTGGTCTCACGATGACAGTTTATACACCAACCCATCGTCAGGTTAGAATATTGATAAACTACCTCCATCTCTTTGATAGGACCATGACAAGTCTCACATTCTAGCCCACCTACTTTGACGTGCTGAGAGTGATTGAAATAGGCCAAGTCAGGTAAATTATGCACCCTGACCCATTCTATAGGTTGTGTATCCTCACCATACTCTCCGGTCTCTGGATCATAATCTATAGCTGCATAAATCTTCTGTATCTCCTTGCTTTCCGTTTTGATGGCTACATGACAATTCATACAAATGTTTGCTGAAGGTATGTTTGCGGATTTACTTTTTCGTACACCCGTGTGACAATAATTACAATCAATTTCATACTGCCCCGCATGTATCTCATGTGAGTAGGCAATGGGTTGAGTAGGCATATACCCCTGTTGAACTCCAATTGTAAAAAGACCATCAATCCCTGTCTTCAACCCAACAGCTACAAAAATGAAGATAATCATTCCTAAAACCGTGTTGGACTTAAGAAAAGCGAAAACATCGACTTCTTGATCAATAACTAACTCTTGATCTTCATGGGATACCTCTTTGTCCGTTCCTATGTATTTGGTCAAGAGTGAGATGATCAAACCCAAAACCACCAAGATGAGGCCCAGAACGAAAATAAACACAATGAGTATGGCATACATGAAAGTGTTTGACATGCCTTCGTTGCTCCCTCCTGCACCATTCTCTCCTCCTGCCGCAACCACGGCAGCAACCTGAGGAACCACCTTTGAGGCGACATCAATATATTCTAAAACGGAAATGATCTCTGCATCCGTAAATGGGTAGGCGGGCATGGCTACTTTTTTGTACTTTTCGTACAAAGCAACAGCGTATTCGTCGCCACTTTCAATTACTTTTTGAGAATTCTTTATCCAACTTAAAAGCCAAGGTCTTTCACGACGCTCTTCAATTCCTTTCAGCGCTGGGCCAATCACCACTTCATTGATGGCATGGCATTGGGTACAATTAGCGTTGTATAATTTTTCACCTGATGCTATAATCGCCGGATCGATTACATCTTCTTGACTGAAGGCAGTTGACGCCAAAATAATTCCAAGAAAGAATATGGTGGCTAGTTTGAATCCCCGGTTGGGTATATATTTTTTAGACATCTATTTTTTAGTGACCTAATCTATGTAGTTACAAATCTAACTATTGGGTTTTTGTAAATCAAACCCACAAGGCCTCTTATTTTTCGATTTATGAGACCTCGATTCCATATTGGGTGTAATACATTCAAAATCAATACTTTAAGCAGTAATACATTTAAAATAAAATTATTATTTATAATCATTCTAAATAACAATTTTTTAACACGCTGTCGTAAATGAAAGTTCAGTTATCCTTTCATAATCCCACTTATCTTCAACCAATTTATTCTTCTATCAAGTACCAAAAAGTATCTTTTAATTATTACCATCAGAAATAATAATAAACATTAACCAACAGCACCTATTTCGGACCCTAATGCAAATACATCAAAAAGCTTTTTACTTTTATATTTTTGTGCCTGCTAAAAATAAAAATGAAGGATCTGATTTGAAATAATGTTGGAATTTATTTATTTTTCTTTTCAACATAACATCTGTATCAAATACCATTAATAACGATCAAAGAAGCACTAGTGGAGTTGATACCATACTGGGTAGTTAAAAAGAGATGTTAAACCACACCGGGGCGAAAATCAATAGTATTCCTACAAGGATACTCATAACTAAACATCCTCATTTAACATTATTTACAATCATCAATGTATAAAGTCTTTAAAAGGTTTAGAGAAAAAGTTAGCAGTGAAATAAAGAATGGTTTGAACTCATCCAGTAATTAAGTTCTGAATTATCCTCCTTTTTTGACTTTGGTCTAACCAAGTCATCAGGAGAAATTTTTCTTCACTTTCTTTCAATGGAAGAATGTCGAGCCATTCATCCCCGGAACTCTTCAAGTTTTCAGAAGGGAAGGTTAACCATAAAAATAAAGTAATCGTTATAAAAAAATAACTGCACGAAGTATTAACATTGCATTTCAAAATCATCTACCGTCATAATTGGAAAACATAAAACATTTTATCATCGATTTTGACTCTACTTTTACTAAAGTAGAAGCACTCGATATTTTGGCTGAAATTGCCCTGGAAGGTAATCCTAAAAAAGAGGCTATTATCAATCGTGTGAAGGAAGTCACTGACTTAGGGATGAGTGGGGAATTGTCATTTAGGGATTCCTTGGAGGAACGCATTTCCATCATCAAGGCGCACAAAGATCACTTACCGCCTTTGATAAGCGATCTGAAGAATAAAATTTCGAATTCATTCAAGAGAAATAAACAATTTATTAAAAAAAATGCCAATCAATTTTATATCTTATCTAATGGCTTTAAAGAATTTATTATTCCTGTAGTAGCAGAATACGGCATTGAAGCTAAAAATGTATTTGCCAATGATTTTATATTTGATGCAGAGGGAAATATTGTTGGTTTTAACAAAAAAAATGTACTCTCTTCGAATAAGGGGAAGCCAAAACAGATAGAAAAGTTAAAATTAAAAGGCGAGGTTCATGTTTTGGGAGATGGCTTTACGGACTATGAAATCAAGGAAGCCGGATTTGCTAAAACCTTTTATGCCTTTACTGAAAATGTAACAAGAGAAAAAGTCATCAGTTATGCCGACTTTGAAGCGCCCAATCTTGACGAAGTTTTTTATCAAAATAATATGGAACGAGCCCTATCTTATCCGAAAAGTAGAATCAAAGTTTTGTTACTTGAGAATGTCCACGAAAATGCCATTTCAAAACTTCGCACTGAAGGTTATCAAGTAAGTATACACAATGCGGGAATGTCTGAGGACGATCTTTGCGAAGCGATTAAAGACGTATCTATTCTTGGAATTCGCTCTAAAACTCAAGTTACAAAAAAAGTAATTAGCCATGCTAAAAGATTACTAGCCATTGGTGCTTTTTGTATCGGAACTAATCAAATAGATATTAAATCAGCCCAGAATAAAGGTATTGCTGTATTCAATGCACCTTATTCAAATACAAGATCTGTCGTTGAATTGGTATTGGCAGAAATTATTATTTTGATGCGAAATTTGGTGGATAAAATTCCTAAAATGCATCAAGGTGAATGGAATAAATCTGCGCAGAACAGCTTTGAAATTAGAGGAAAAACGTTGGGGATTATTGGTTACGGAAGCATCGGTTCTCAGTTGTCTATAGTTGCTGAATCTATGGGTATGAAAGTCATCTATTTTGACATTGTAGAAAAACTAGGGCTTGGAAATGTCAGCCCCTGTGAGTCTTTAGAAGAACTGATGGCGCAATCTGATGTCATTTCTGTGCATGTAGACGGTAGACCAGAAAACAATGACTTTATTGGAGCATCACAATTTGACCTGATGAAGTCAGGGGTTATTTTCTTAAATTTAAGTCGTGGTAATGTGGTCAATTATAATGCCTTGAAGAGTGCGATCCAATCTGGGAAAGTTGCGGGTGCTGGGTTAGATGTTTTCCCAAAAGAACCCATGAGTAACGAGGATGAGTTTATTTCTGAATTACGAGGGCTACCCAATACTATTTTAACGCCCCACATAGGAGGCAGCACATTGGAAGCTCAAAAAAATATAGCCAGTTTTGTCCCTTCTCGAATTATAGATTACATTAATACCGGCTCTACTTCAAATACGGTTGGTTTTCCTGACATCGCTCTCCCTATTTTGAATGAAGCGCATAGGTTTATTCATATTCATGTGAATGCTGCCGGAGTACTTGCCAAAATTAATAATATACTCGCCAATCGTAAGCTCAATATTGTGGGGCAATATCTTAAAACCAATGAAAATATTGGCTATGTGATCACGGACATAGACAAAAAATATGATAAAGAAGTCATCAAAGAATTAAAAGGAATTGATGAAACTATTCGATTTAGAGTTTTGTATTAATTTTTGATTACTTAGGGTCTTGGATACATTATTATCATTTTTAATGATAGTAAGCGATATATAATCACAGTTATTAAGTCTTCTGAAAGGTGTGAATACTTTAAATTTTGAGTTAACCATTTGAATATATTTTATGTCAAATCAATTGTTTTTCACACCTGGCCCCTCTCAATTATACCCTACGATCCCTCAGCATCTCAACAATGCCATGAGAGAAAATATAGGCTCCATTTCCCATAGAGGAAATAAATTTCAAATGATTTTTCAGGAAACGAAAGAGCGCCTCTCTGATGTGCTTAACATACCCCCTAATTATGAAATATTTATCACCAGTTCTGCTACCGAAATTTGGGAAAGAATCATTCAAAATTTAATCAGTAATAACTCTCATCATTTTGTTAATGGGTCTTTTTCTGAAAGATTTTATGATTTCACGACCGCCTATCAGTTAAAATCCACTGCCCAAATTTCAGATTTTAGTCATGAGTTTGGAGAATTTAACGTGCCCGATGAAGCTGAATTGATTTCCATTACGCAAAATGAAACAAGTATCGGTTACTCATTTAATCCCGAGGAAATCAAAAATATCAGGGAAAATAATCCTGAAAAACTAATTGCCCTAGATTTAGTCAGTGCCGTTCCTAGCATCCCCGTAGATTTAAGTCAAATAGATACTGCGTACTTTTCTGTTCAAAAATGTTTTGGACTTCCTGCTGGGATGGGTATTTGGATCGTGGGACCCAAATGTTTTGAAGTTTCGAAAGCAAAAGCATCGAAAAATGAAATAGTAGGAAGTTATCACAGCCTTGCTGCATTGAAAAAAAATGGCGATAAAAATCAAACGCCAGAGACTCCCAATGTCTTAAATCTTTATTTATTAAAAAATGTGTTGAAAGATATGCAGTTTAAAGGCATCTCTTCCATTCAAAATGAAACAAAGTATAAAGCGGCCTTGCTTTATCAAAATTTTGATCAAATAACAGAACTAAAAACAGTCATTCCTTATCCGTTAAACCGATCTAAAACGGTATGCGTAAGTGAAGTGCATGGGGGGAATAAAGGCTTAATTGAGTATTTGAAATCTAAACAATTAATCATTGGATCTGGCTATGGAGATTTCAAGGATCAACACATAAGAATCGCTAATTTTCCAGCACATTCTAAAGAATCTATTGAAATGCTTATGGATGAAATAGGTAAATACTTTGAGGGGAAATGAACAAAATTACCGCTCCCTGATTTTCGCTTTATGAACTGGCAGCTTGACTCATGAAAAGAGTCTATTCTCCGAAAACGTATGTTTATTACAGACGAAAAAGATAATTTTCTTAAAGTCTCTGAATATTCATTTTTAAAAATTAACTTTGCTCACCGTAATATGGCCTACGCATTCATCTCAAATGACTAAGACAAAATATATTTTCGTTACGGGGGGTGTGACTTCCTCACTCGGTAAGGGTATCATTGCGGCATCTCTTGCCAAATTACTTCAATCCCGAGGCTTCAGTGTCACCATTCAAAAATTTGATCCTTATATCAATATTGATCCCGGAACGCTGAATCCCTATGAACATGGAGAATGCTACGTAACTGACGACGGTGCAGAAACAGATCTTGATTTAGGCCATTATGAAAGATTCCTAAACATCCCTACCTCTCAAAGTAACAACGTTACAACAGGGAAAATTTATAACAACGTGATCCAAAAAGAACGCGCTGGGGATTTCTTAGGAAAAACAGTTCAGGTGATCCCTCACATTACCGATGAAATAAAATCTAATTTTTATAAATTAGGAGAAACGGGATTGTATGACTTTATTATTACAGAAATTGGAGGATGTGTGGGTGATATCGAATCATTGCCCTTCATTGAAGCGGTTAGACAAACGCGTTTTGAATTGGGATCAGATCATGTCGTTTCCATTCACTTAACCCTTATCCCCTATTTAAAAGCTGCTGGAGAACTAAAAACCAAACCGACTCAACATTCTGTTAAAGAGCTCCTAGAAGCGGGGATACAACCAGATATTTTAGTTTGTCGTTCTGAGTATGAGCTTAATAATGAAATCAGAAGAAAATTAGCCTTATTTTGCAATGTTCAGATAGACCATGTTATCGAATCTTTAGATGCAGAAACCATCTATGATGTTCCCATTTTAATGCTCAAGGAAAAACTTGACTTGCGGGTTCTAGATAAATTCAACATTAGAAGTAAGGAAGAACCCAATATTGCCTCATGGAAAGAGTATTTAGTTAGACTGAAGAATCCAACTTCGATCGTCAAAATTGGACTAGTGGGTAAGTATATTGAACTAAAAGATGCTTACAAATCTATCATTGAATCTTTTATTCATGCTGGTGCCGTCAAAGATTGTAAAGTTGAAATCGTTTGGATTCAATCTGAAGATATCCAAGACGACAATTGTTTAGAATTACTGAGTGACTTAAATGGCATTTTGGTAGCTCCGGGATTTGGTGAAAGAGGTATAGATGGGAAAATCAGCGCCATCAAAATAGCCCGAGAGCATTCAATCCCTTTCTTCGGAATTTGTTTGGGTATGCAATGTGCAGTTGTTGAATTTGCGCGCAATGTTCTAAATCTTAATGGTGCAAGTTCAACTGAAATTGGAAATAGCCCACTACATCCCGTAATTGACATTATGGAAGAGCAAAAAAATATCAAAAAAATGGGAGGTACGATGAGGTTAGGAGCTTATACCTGCTTATTGGAACAAGATTCTCTGGCAAATAAAGTGTACGAACAACATGAAATCTCTGAAAGACATAGGCACAGGTATGAATTTAATAATGATTATTTATCCCGCTTTAAAGAAGCCGGTATGATCGCATCAGGAATAAATAAAGAGACCGGTTTGGTTGAGATAATGGAACTAAAAAATCACCCATGGTTTATTGCAACTCAGTTTCACCCTGAATTAAAGTCAACCGTTATCAACCCACATCCGCTCTTTGTAGCGTTTGTTGATGCGGCATTAAAACACAAAAAAAATCAATAAATTAAACGTTTTTCTTGAGTAACTTTTATGGACAAAAATAATATAATAGGCTTGACATTGATGATGGTCATGCTTGCCGTCTACTTTCAATTTTTCAGCCCTGAACCTCCTGTTTCAGAAATTATTGATAACCCTTTAGTTGATAACAGTTCTTCAAAATTGTCTGAAAAAGTCAATAATGAGGTTCCCTCAGATCTACCATTGGACCCATCCGATTCTACTTTAAATCAATTAAACAAGTTGAAATATGGATTTTTTGCTTCAAAAATAGCAGGAGAAGAGTCTATTATCAGCCTCACTACTGAAGAACTAGAAGTTACTTTCACAAGTAAAGGGGGAACTTTTAAAAATGTTGAAATAAAAAATTATACCACCTACGATAGCTTGCCCTTACATTTGTTCAATGAAAATCATGCTATTGATCTCTATTTTGAGCACCTGTCAAAAAGCATTTCTCTAAAAGATTTGATTTTTGAATCTGAGCTGATAAAATATTCAGATAGTACAGAATTAGTCTATAGCCTAGATTTGAATGGCAAGCGTCTGCGCCAAATCTATACGCTTTATGACCAAGGTTTTGTCATCAGTTATCGAATAGAAAATGATGGATTTGACGAATTGATAGATACCAAAAACCTCAATTTTTATTGGGAAGGAAAAATGCCGAAAATTGAGCGCGAATTGCTCGATGCGCGACAACGTGCAACAACACGCTATTACTCTATCAGCGGAAATACTGATTATATCAGTAAAACTTCGACCGAATATGAAGAAATGCCGATAGATGAGCCTGTAAAATGGCTGGCCTTCAATCAAAAGTTCTTTACTGCATCTGTCATTGCCGAAAATGGTTTCAACAAAGGATTGATCACACTTGCACCATCTATCGATGATCAAATTGTCAAACAAGGGGCACTCTCATCTGAAATCCCCTTTACAGACTTCGTAAATAACCAAGCTCGGTTCAAATTCTTTTTTGGGCCTAATAAATACAGTATCCTCAATGAAGTTACCGAAGGCTTTAGTCAAAATATTGAATTAGGTTGGGTGTTTTTGCCATTCATAAATAAATATTTAATCATTCCTATCTTTAATTTTCTAGAAAGATTCATGTCCAATTATGGGCTGATCATTATCATAATGGTCCTCATCATCAGATTAATTCTCTCCCCTCTCACCTACAAATCCCATATCTCTATGGCAAAAATGCGGGTTTTAAAGCCTGAATTGGATGCGATCAAAGAAAAGCATGATGGAGATATGCAAAAAGCACAATCGGACCAAATGGAACTTTACAGAAAAGCAGGCATCAATCCATTAAGTGGTTGTATACCCGTTTTACTTCAGTTTCCTATTTTGGTTTCGCTCTTCTATTTCATACCCAGCGCTATCGAACTACGATTAGAATCATTTCTTTGGGCAGATGACCTTTCTTCATACGACTCCATTCTTTCCTTGCCTTTTAACATCCCGTTTTATGGGGATCACGTCAGTTTATTTACGCTCTTGATGGCAGGATCCACCATTTTATATACGATGGCCAATTCACAAATGACCACGATTCAGGGTCCTATGAAAACCATGCAATACCTCATGCCCATCATGTTTTTGTTCTTTTTCAACTCCTACCCTTCAGGTCTTTCCTATTATTATTTCATTACCAATTTAGTTTCTTTCGGTCAAATTGCCTTGTTTAGAAAATTTGTGAATGAAGATAAAATAAAATTGATCATGGAAGAAAATAAAAAGAAAAACGTGAATAAGAAAAAGTCTAAATTCCAGACCCGTCTTGAAGATGCCATGAAAGCGAATCAAACTGCACAAAAAAATAAGGGTAAGAAAAAATAACTGTCATAAATAAGGACCGCGTTTTAACTTAATTATTCATTTTAACGCGACATCTGTATCCAAAATATTAATTGTTGCTTTCTTTATCAAAGTAATGGGATAATTCTCTCCTTGTGACATATATTTGTTTACTCTTTAGAGGCCAAAAAAATTCAGATTCGTTAAAGTATGGGAAAAATTATATCAGTTGCCAATCAAAAAGGTGGCGTCGGAAAGACGACCACTGCAATCAACCTTGCGGCAAGTCTGGCAGCATTAGAGTTTAATACCCTCATTGTAGACGCTGATCCTCAAGCCAATGCCACTTCTGGCGTGGGTTTAGACCCTAATCAAATTACGACGGGTATTTATGAATGTATGATCAACGGAATCGCAGTAAAGGACAGTGTCCACAAAACAAATATTAAGTACTTAGACATCCTCCCCTCTCATATCAATTTGGTGGGAGCAGAGGTTGAAATGATCAATTTGGACAATCGCGAAGACAAAATGAAAAGTGTGCTTAACGAGGTCAGGGAAAATTATGATTTTATCATTATTGACTGCTCGCCTTCCTTGGGTCTCATTACCATCAATGCTTTGACCGCTTCTGACTCAGTAATTGTTCCTGTTCAATGTGAATATTTTGCTCTAGAAGGTTTGGGGAAATTATTGAATACGATTAAAATAATTCAAACTCGACTGAATACAGCCCTCCAAATTGAAGGTATTTTGATGACCATGTACGACATTAGACTCAACTTATCTAATCAAGTGGTGGGTGAAATAAGAACCCATTTTAAAACGATCGCTTTCGAAACCATTATTCCCAGAAATGTGAAGCTCAGCGAATCACCAAGTTTTGGATTACCTGTAATTTCTCATGATGCGGACAGCAAAGGGGCTACGAGTTATATAAACCTAGCAAAAGAAATTTTAAGACGTAATCAAATTAAAGCTGCTTAAAATGGCCGCAAAGAAAAATACAGGTTTAGGTAAAGGTTTGGGGGCATTGCTTTCAGAGCCCTCCTTAATCGTCCATGAATTGAATGCGGAGCCCATGATCCGTGATCGATCCCCTCTTATTGGGGAAATCTCAATTTCTCAAATTGAAGTAAACCCCTTTCAACCGAGATCTTATTTTAATGAAGAGGCGCTTAATGATCTGGCACAATCTATTCAAGTTCAAGGTATCATTCAACCCATCACAGTACGAAAGCTTTCTGAGAATAAATATCAACTTATTTCTGGGGAACGTCGCCTTCAAGCTTCTAAAAAAGCCGGTCTACAACAAATTCCTGCTTACATAAGGCTAGCAGATGATCAACAGATGCTTGAAATGGCATTGATAGAAAACATTCAAAGAGAAAATCTAAATGCCATTGAAATTGCTTTGAGTTACCAAAGATTACTTTCTGAATGTGATTTAAAGCAAGAGCAATTGGGAGATAGAGTAGGTAAAAATAGATCTACTGTGACCAATTATTTACGTCTATTAAAACTACCGCCTGATATTCAAATTGGATTAAGAGACAACCTTTTGTCTATGGGGCATGCCCGCTCACTTATTGTGATAGATGATATAGCGTTGCAATTAGAGGTATTTCAGAAAATTTTGTCTGAGGGTTTATCTGTCAGAAAAACTGAATCTATAGTAAGAAGTCTCGTTAATAATAAACCCAACAATCCGGTTAAGGCTGCTGTCATGACTCCTGAAATAGAAAAAGTCCAAAGACAACTCTCCTCGCATTTCGGGACGATGATAAAAATTAAATCAAAAAACAATGCTAAAGGTGAAATTAGTATTCCTTTTACATCCGTTAATGAACTCAATAGAATCTTGGATCTCCTCGAGATATAAAGTACTCTTTGCACTTTCGTGGATGTGTTGTAGCTTTTTTTACAGCCATGCACAAGAGGAATTCAGATTGGATACGGGCTTTTTGAATATGGATTCGGATATGTATTTCAAGGAGATTTCAAAAGTTGATCCTATGAAATCAGCCATGCTTTCAGCCATACTGCCCGGATTAGGCCAAATTAATAATAAGCAGGCCTTTAAAGTTCCCTTTGTCTACGCTGGGTTTATGGGTTTCGCACATTTCATCAATGAAAACAATAAACTTTATCATACTTTTAGAAATGCCTATCTCGGAACTACTGATAACCGTTTAGATACTGAAAATAAAATTGAAGGGCAATTCAGCTCTAGTGCTCTTAAGCAACAAGCCGATAATTTAAAGCGAGACCGAGATTATTTGGTTTTACTCATGACCTTATTTTATTTGACGAATGTGGCTGACGCCTATATTTCAGGACACTTACGGGAATTTAAAATTAATGATTCTTTTTTGGCACAATTGCGACCTGCTATTGAATCAACTCCCTTATCTTCGCCCGTGTTTGGATTCTCACTAAAAATTTCTTTCTAACGTTCACGATGAATATTGCGCTGATAGGTTATGGTAAAATGGGGAAGTCCATTGAAAAAATGGCTACTCAAAGGGGTCATCATATCTCTTCAATTGTAGATTTGGATAGCCAAGAAAAATTATCTGAAATCGCGCCTGATAACACGGATGTCGTCATTGAGTTTTCAAATCCTTCTTCCGCATTTGACAATATAGGCGCTTGTTTGAGACAAAAAGTACCAGTAATATCGGGCACAACCGGATGGCTCGATCAATTACCTGACATTGAGGAACTCTGTGTCGCTCATGGAGGAACTTTTTTAACCACTTCAAATTTTAGCTTGGGGGTCAATATCCTTTTCAAACTCAATGAATGGTTGAGTCAAGTCATGGGACAATTTCCAGATTACAAAATAGCTATTGAGGAAACCCACCATTTACAAAAATTAGATAAACCTAGTGGTACAGCCATAACCCTGGCCGAAGACATTATTAATACCCATCCTCACTATCGTCGTTGGGCCCTCGATGCTTCCAAGGAAAAAGATATAAAAATAGCTTCTTTTAGACAAGAAGAAGTAGCCGGAAAGCATGTAATCAAATACCATTCTTCCATCGATACAATAGCAATAACTCACGAAGCCCACTCGAGAGAGGGCTTTACTTTGGGAGCGGTACTCGTTGCTGAATGGATTCAGGACAAAAAAGGTATTTTTACCATGAATGATTTTATAAAAATATAACACACTTATATGTATTTCAATGATTTTAGTATGATCTCCTTTGCAACCCTAATGCTGGGAGCATATTTACTGCAAGCAATTGCCTATTATAAATTCTTTGTAAAGTCTGAGCAGCCAGGATGGATAGGTTTTATACCACTTTATAACTATTACATTCATTTACAAATCGTTGGTCGGCCCAAATGGTGGATGCTTTTATTGTTTGTGCCTGTAGCCAATTTCTTTGTCGCCCTAACCATCCACCTAGACTTGCTTAAATCATTCCAAAGATATCGGTATGTAGATCAAGTTTTAGGGGTTCTATTCGCACCTTTTTATATGGTTTATGTTGCCTTTGGTCCGACTACCTACCTTGGTAAAGCTACTGATTTACCCAAAGTTCAAAAAGGCCCTTTTAAAGAATGGTTTGAGGCTATTGTTTTTGCGGTTTTTGCGGCTACCATCATTCGATGGGCATTCATGGAGGCTTATGTCATTCCAACACCTTCGATGGAGCGTTCTCTTCTGGTCGGTGACTTTCTTTTTGTAAGTAAGTTAGAGTACGGTCCTAGAACACCTAAAACTCCACTGCAATTACCCCTTACCCATGCCAAAGTCTGGGGAACTGATCTCCCTTCCTATTTCAGTGGAATACAACTTCCTCAATTTCGACTTCCAAGTTTAGGTCGTGTGGAGAGAAACGATGTAGTCGTATTTAACTATCCCCCAGAGTTTGAAAACCCTAAAGACTTAAGAACGCATTATATCAAAAGATGTATCGGTGTTTCGGGTGATGTGATTGAAGTAAAATTCGGGCAAGTACACATCAATCAAGCCGTCGCTGATAATCCTGAATTCATGCAAATGCGGTATTTTGTAGAAACAGATCAAAATATCAAAGATCGAATTTTTCGAGAAAATAATATTTGGGAATACTACCCCTCTTTCGGTTCAGATAATCGCAAAGGTTATATCATTAATACCACTGAAAGTTCTGCCAATCAGCTAGCTGATCTTAGCTTCATCAAAAGTGTTGACCTTCAACTTGATTATGAAGATAAAATAGAGTCTCGAATATTTCCAAATGCTGAATATTATCCCTGGAATGGTGATCATTATGGTCCCCTCCTTATTCCTTACAAAGGCATGACCATTGATATTAACGACTCAACCCTGGCGATGTATGGAAGTACCATAACCAATTATGAAGAACAGGGAATTATTGAAATCATAGAGGATCAATTACTCATAGCAGGTAAACCGGTCATGCAATATACTTTTGCGAAAAATTATTATTTCATGATGGGTGATAATCGCCATAATTCTTTGGATTCTAGGTATTTTGGATTTGTTTCGGAAGATTTTATTGTAGGAGAAGCCTCCTTTATTTGGCTTTCTCTAGATGATAAAGCGGATCTGTTTGACAAAATACGCTGGGAACGGCTTTTCAATACCATCAACTGATTAATTTCTTAATGATCAAAAACGACTACCAAGGTATAGGTTGATGGCCGTTCTCAATTAAAAAATAATTGGCTTTACTAAAATGTTCATTCCCCTGAAATCCACGATAGCATGAAAGCGGTGAAGGGTGTGCAGAAGTTAATATTAGATGTTTTTCAGCGTCAATCAATCCCTTTTTTCGACCGGCAAAAGCACCCCATAAAAGGAAAACTAAATTTTGTTTTTTATTAGATAAATGAAGGATCACCTGATCGGTAAAACGTTCCCATCCTAAATGCTTGTGTGATCCCGGCTGTGACGCTTTGACCGTTAAAATAGCATTCAACAAGAGTACCCCCTGCTCAGCCCAACGCACCAAAGATCCTTCTTTGGGAATCTCGTTTCCTAAATCTCGTTTTATCTCCTTAAAAATATTCAATAATGATGGCGGAATGATCTTGTCTTTTTTAACAGAAAAAGACAATCCATGAGCTTGATCCACGCCGTGGTAAGGATCTTGACCCAGAATAATCACCTTTGTTTGGTGAAAAGGACACAATTCAAAAGCTTTAAAAATATCATTTTTATCTGGATATACATTGCCCGATGCATAGGCCAATAGTACCTTGTTAATCAAGTTTTTATAATAAGGCTCATGGCAACTTTTCTCTAAGATGGCTTGCCAAGAAGGTTCATTAATTGAAAGCACTGATGATGATTATATTTATATATGGCTATAAATTTAAAGGAATGAAGGCAATTATTATTTTTGTCGACTGAGTTACACTTAAAATCATTGAGCCGCATATCCTGCAACGATCCTGAACAATCCTCAAATGAATAAATGATGGTCCTAGCTAAAGTTGTTAATCATTCCCACCTAAATAAATAAATAATACACAAAACACCTTCTATCCTCAGTAATATCAGTTTTTATAAAGAAAGGGAGCTTCAAAATATCAAGGAAAACCATAATTAAAATGGAAGAGTTATGATGACTGAATAGAATATCTATCTGCACTAATGCCTAATGCTTTTTCTTTTGCTGAAAAGCTGAGTTCAGAAGCGACAACCTTGAATTTGTTCATATCTACATTCCAAAGAATTTCAATAAATCCATTTTCATTTTTGGGAACAAGCACCGGTTTCATTTCATCACAAAATTTACTCCTCCATTTAAGCGGTTCGCCAAAAAAATGAGCTCATTCATAATAATTTCTTAGGTTCCTCTACTTAATAAGTTCATGAGAATTTATTTTAAAATTTATATAAATATAGTTTAAAAACAACCTTGTAGCAAGTGAAGATGTCACGATTTGACCTAGCGTTTTGATCGATTTCAAATTAGATTAGTCGTTGATCATCCTCAAATTAGGTATCTATATTTGAGGATTGAGACTAGAAAATAGTTACAAAAAAATATATAATTTTTTGGGGATTTGAGAGTACATCCGTTTTAAACCTTATTTTGAATAAGAATCTTTCTTTATTTTAATACGGATTTTCTGGAGATCTTGGAAATAAACAATAAGCTTTATATATTGCTTTCAAGGGACGATTATATTCAATAAACCCATTCCCGATTAAGAAGATTTTAATTATGGTTACAGATATTACCGAAGATGTAAAAGTGAGTGTGGAGACAGCCTATCGAGCGGATTATTCAGATCCTGCCCAGAGTCATTTTGTTTTTACCTACCGCATTACTATCGAAAATCAAGGTAATAAAACAGTTCAGTTGAAACTTCGGCATTGGGAAATATTTGATACGACTTATCCATTGAAAGAGGTTGATGGCGAAGGCGTAACGGGAAAACAACCCATCCTTGAGCCTGGACAATCACATCAATACGTATCTGGATGCAATCTCAAATCTGGTGTGGGTAAAATGGTAGGCTATTATACCATGGAACGCATCAGTGATGGCTACCAATTTAACGTAAACATCCCTGAATTTGTATTGATCAATCCTATCAAATTCAATTAACATTTTGTCGAGGCTTAGCTCCTACTTTCTAAGGGGTCTCTATTATTTAAATTACATCAATAATGCCTTGGATGGCCATCAAATACATTCTCCTTATGTTTTTAATCTTTATTCGGCGTTAATTAAAAACAATGGCAGCCGCTTCAAGCCTAGAAAAATCCATCAACAGCTCCTTACCCTTGAAGAAATCAATGCGTCGATCGCATCAAAAAATACACATCAATACATTGCTGATCTTGTGCCTCACTTGGGTCTTCAATCTTTATTATATGTTCATTATGATTCTGGATCTCATTCAAAAAATGTCCTCAGCCAGATTAAATTCATTTCCACCCGAATAAAGGAAACCACCTGGGTCAGCACGGGGGTAGCATCACCCCCTACTCAGAAATCAGATTTGATTGAAAAAGAGTTCGAAATTGACCCTCAGGCTTCTTTTTTTCATATCATTAACCGTGATCTCTATGAAATGGTCATATTAAACATCTCATGGATACGCGAAGATCTGTCAGATTATCTAACGTTATTGTCATCAATACATCAACCACCAAAAGCAATCCTTTTTCTGAATATACATCTCAATCCCCAAAATCATCAATCATGGAAAAGCATCACCAATGATGCGAAGATCTCATTGACCATTGATTTATTCCACATTGGGCTGGTTTTTCTTAATTTAAAAATGGAAAAACAGCATTTTGTTCTAAAGAGTTGATCAAATATTTACGGTATCCTTTAAATTTGTAAAAAATTATTGAATTTAATGTCAGATCATCAAAACGAAGTCCCGAGTCTTCTCTCCGATCCTCAACTCCCAAAAAAAAATAATAAGACTCTAAAAGTTGGAATGACTTTAGCCATAATGGCCATTGCGTTACTTGTTTATTTTATTCAGGACGAACAGCAACAAAATTTGCTGAAAGAAGAAGCTTTGACCGCCGCATTTTTACAACTGGACTCTCTCTCCAATGAGCTAGATAAACGCATATTAACCATCTCTCAACTGGGTGGTGAGATAGATACATTGGTAGGTATCAAGCAAAAACTTGAGGAAGAAAAAATGTATTTTCTAAATAAAGACCAACGACAAAAAATAACTCTGGGTACGCTTAGAGATAAAGTGGAAGGCTACCGCCAGTTGCTTCTGATCAAAGATGAAGAAATCAATCAATTGACTCAGATAAATGAGCAGCTCACGACCGAAAATATCGAATTAAAAAATGAAACACAGGCGCTCAATCAGTCAATCAATGATATAAAGCTAGAAAAAAAAGATCTCAATCAAAAAGTACAATTGCTGTCAAAGCTTAAAATCGAAGATTTTATCATTGCTGCAATCGATGTGAAGGGCAAAGAGCGCTCAAACAGTTTTAGAAAAAAGCACATTAACCAGCTCCAAATTACTTTTGTACTGTCAGAAAATGAAGTCGCACCCATCGAGGGTAAAAAGCTATGGATCCGTGTGGTCGCTCCAGACAACAATGTGTATTATAATGTGAATATGGGTTCTGGTTCCTTTACTTTTTTAAGTAGGGAATTATTCTATACCGCTCAAAAAGAAATTCTTTATGACCGTTCCCAACAAAGAGTCGTAGTTTATTACGAAAAAGGTACGCCTTACTTGATTGGACCACATACTGTAGAAGTTTATACGGACGACTATCTCGTTGGATCGGGAAGTTTTATTGTGAAAAGCTAGTCAAAAAGATTGATTTTTAATCAACATTAGCTATTTTTGCACCCTTAAAATTACATTTTATAAATTTCAATATGAAAAAGAATTACGAAACAGTATTCATTTTAACTCCCGTTTTGTCTGACGATCAGATGAAGGATGCTGTTCTTAAATTCATAAAAGTAATTACTGATAATAAAGGCGAAGTCATCAATGAAGAGCATTGGGGATTGAAAAAATTAGCCTATTCCATCGAGCATAAAAATACTGGATTTTATCATTTACTTGAATTTAAGGCAGATCCCTCATTGGTTTCAAAACTAGAAATTGAACTCAGAAGAGACGAGAAAGTTATGCGATTTTTAACCGTAGCAATAGATAAGCATGCGCTTATTTACAACGAAAGAAGACGTAAAGGTGCTTTTAATAAGAAAGAAAATAAAGAGGAGGCTGCAAAAAAATGACATTACAAAACGAACCAATAAATAACGATCAAGTACTTAAGAAGTACTGTAGATTCAAGAAAAGTGGAATCAAGTATATTGATTACAAAGACGGAAATTTTTTACTGAAGTTTGTAAATGATCAAGGTAAAATTTTGCCTCGCAGACTTACAGGTACTAGTTTGAAGTTTCAACGAAAAGTAGCACAGGCGGTAAAAAGAGCAAGACATATTGCTGTTTTGCCATATGTGGCCGATTCTCTTAAATAAAATAGTTATGGATATAATATTAAGAGAAGACATCAAAGGACTGGGTTATAAGAATGACACCGTCAAAGTAAAAGCAGGATACGGAAGAAATTATCTGATTCCTAAAGGAGTGGCTATATTGGCCAGCAAATCCAATAGAAAAATGATTGATGAGAATATTCGTCAAGCCGCCCATAAAGCTGAAAAATCACTTAAAGATGCTCAAGCTATTGCTGATAAAATCGGTGAAATGATTTTAGAAATCAAAACAAAAGCAGGAGAAAGTGGGAAAATTTTCGGTGCGATTACCGCAATTCAAGCGGCTGAAGCCTTGTCAGTCAGAGGATTTGATATTGACAGAAAGAAAATAACCCTTTCTAAAGATATCAAACATGTTGGAGACCACTCAGCAGTGATTGATCTACATAAAAATGTACATCATGAAATTACCGTAAGGGTGGTTACTGAATAATTACAAACTAATTGTATAGATTTATAAAACCTGAAATAATATTTCAGGTTTTTTTTTGTCCTCTAGGTAGATTAATTATGAAATTTAAACTTGTTTTCGATATTGCTAAGTCTGATGCTTACATCAAGTATGGTCAGGCCATTACCTCATTAGGTTCGTGTTTTGCGAATAATATGACACAAAAGTTTTTGACGCATAAGTTTAATGTTATTGATCACAAGTTGGGTACACTCTACAACCCCTACGCTATCTTTAACTTGATAAAAAAAGCCCTTCATAAAACATACCCTAAATCTGTTTTGATTGATGGCATGCATATGAGTTTTGATTTGCATTCTGATATTCGAGCAGCCCACCAGACTGAATTTAGCTCCTTATGTGAAAGCAGAATGAATATGCTACATCGAGGGCTGAAAGAAAGTGAATGGCTCATAATCACCCTAGGTACTGCTTGGACGCATACCTATCTCAGTACAAATAACATGGTAGCCAACTGCCATAAACTCCCTCAAACATTATTTAAGAAAGAATTACTGTCCGTCGACTTCATCCTTCAAGAGTTTGAAGAGCTACAGGCATTGCTCACTCCATTTAATCCTAAATTAAAAATATTATTTACGGTAAGTCCTGTGAGGCATACCAAAGATGGGCTACACGAAAATACACTTTCCAAAGCCACACTCCATCTAGCGGTACAGGCGATCGTCAAAAAATTCAGCCATACTTATTATTTCCCTGCCTATGAAATCATGATAGACGAACTTCGCGATTATAGATTTTACAAAACCGATTTAATTCATCCCAATGAATTGGCCATTGACTATATTTGGGATCAACTTACGCATACATATTTTGATGAGACCACTTTTAAGTTTTATGAGGAATTGAAAGTAGTGTTAAAGTCCATTGGGCATAGGCCTTTTAACCCCAACAGTAATCAACATCAAAAATTCATTATTGAAACGTTGAATAAAACAAGAGCTCTATCAGATACCCTCGATCTTACCACAGAAATTGAGCAGTTAACAAAGTTATTAAGATGAAATTATTGATAATAATGCTTTCTTTAGGGCTGATCTCTGGTTGTGTCCCATCAAGCAAAACCACCAAAAATAAAATGGAAAACGCTGCTACATCCAATCGCCTTATCAATACTTCATCTCCTTATCTCTTGCAGCATGCGTATAATCCTGTAGATTGGTATCCTTGGGGGGAAGAAGCGCTCTTAAAAGCCAAAAATGAAGACAAACCCATACTGGTAAGCATAGGCTATTCTTCTTGTCACTGGTGCCACGTAATGGCCCATGAATCCTTTGAAAATGATAGTATTGCTGCTCTTATGAATGCAAACTTTGTAAATATAAAAATAGATCGTGAAGAGCGACCTGATATTGATCAAATATATATGGAAGCCGTTCAGGCCATGGGTATCAATGGTGGATGGCCGCTTAATGTCTTCCTAACACCCGATCAAAAACCTTTTTATGGAGGTACATATTTTCCTAGTCAAGGTTGGCGCGAATTACTAATGAACGTAAAGACCGTTTTTGCTGAAAATAGAAGTAAACTGGAGGAATCCGCTGAGGTATATACGAAAGCCATTAACGCCAATGTTTCGGAAAAATATCAATTATCACCCACAGCGATTACCCAGGAAAAAATAGATTCTGGTTATCAAAAACTCGCCCAATCATTTGACTCGCAATGGGGTGGATTAAAAAAAGCGCCCAAGTTCATCATGCCTTCCCAATGGTCTTTTCTTATAGATCTAGCTTATCTGAAGCCCACCTTAAATATTCAACCCCACCTGGAGTTCACACTGAATAAAATAATAGACGGTGGTATTTATGATCAAATTGGAGGGGGATTTTCTCGTTATTCAGTAGATGAATTTTGGCATGTTCCTCACTTCGAGAAAATGCTCTATGACAATGGGCAATTGTTGTCATTGTATGCCAAGGCCTATAAAATGAGCAGTAATGAACGTTATGCTTCCGTTATTGATGAAACCATCCAATGGCTGATTCGAGAGATGCTAGATGACTCTGGTGGCTTTTATGCTGCCCTCGACGCTGACAGTGAAGGAGAAGAAGGTAAGTTCTATGTTTGGACCTATGATGAAATGAAGGAAGTGGCTGGTGAACACACTGCACTTATTGCTGCTTATTATGATATCCAAGAAAAAGGTAATTGGGAGTCTACCAATATTCCTCGTATGTTGCACAGTGAGGATGATATTGCCACACAATTTGGATTGGAACTTGTGACGCTTCAATCTATCATTACTCAATTTAAGCAACGAGCACTTCTCAAGAGAGCCGAAAGAATCCGACCGGGTCTAGACAATAAAATCATTTCGGGTTGGAATGGGTTGACCTTGACAGGAATCTTAGAAGCTTACCAAGCCACAGGTAAAACCACTTATCTCACACTTGCCAAGAGAAATTATGACTTCATTCTTAAAAATTTATTAAAAGACGGTACCTTGATTCATGTCGCCAATCTATCAACTCAAGGGTTTGCGGAAGATTATGCTGCCATAATTCAAGCATTGATCAAATATTATGAAACTACTTTTGATGAGGAAGCGCTACGTGTAGCCGATGACTTAACCCTGCAGATGAACGAGCAGTACTATGATCCTCAGGAGAAATTATTTTACTTTACGAGCATCCATGCTGAAAATCTCATTGCAAGAAAAAATGATCTCTTTGATAATGTCATTCCTTCTTCAAATTCTATGATGGCAGAAAATTTATTAAAATTAGGTTTACATCTAGATAATGAACCGTACAAAAAACAAGCTTTAAATATGGTCAACCAGGTGGGTGAAATGATGGCTCAAGAAACAAGTTATCTGTCACAATGGGCCTCTGTAGCCACTTTATTGGTAAAGCCCATTCCTGAAATCGTCATCTTTGGAGACGACTATCAAGAAGTAACCACAGCGCTCAATGCCCTTCATATTCCCCGAAAAGTAGTGGCTGCTTCGGCGATAGAAAGTGATTTGCCCCTACTGCAGTATAAAACTGAAATCAACGGTAAAACAGCCATTTATGTGTGTTATAATAAAACTTGCAAATTACCTGTGACCGATCTTGACGTAGCTTTGACTCAAATTTCATCTGAGTAGCCTGTCCATTTGCGCTATATTGAAGTCATACTACCCATCCCCATCCCCGGCGTATTTTCCTATGCGGTTCCGGCACATGTAAAACAAGAAATCCTGAAAGGGTGTCGGGTCATCGTTCCCTTTGGAAAGAGGAAATATTATACGGGTTTGGTCTATGCTACTGTAGATCAAGTTTCATCAAAATATGCAGTTAAAGAGATTTTTGAAGTTTTAGATGTTGAACCCATTGTCACCACAGCGCAATTAAAATTCATAGATTGGATTTCAAACTATTATATGTGTGCTCTAGGAGATGCCTACAATGCGGCCTTGCCTGCCGGTTTAAAATTAACGAGCGAATCCTATTTAGGTATTTTACCCGATATCGACATCAATTATGCGAGTTTAACCGATACTGAAAAAATGGTTCTTACTCATTTACAAAAAGAAAATATCTCCGCAGAAGAAGTTAAAAAAATCACAGGACTCAAATATCCTTTTCAATTGGTCAAAAGTCTCATTGATGCAGGGATCATCTATACCTTTGAAAAAATAAAAGATAAATACAGTCCGAAAATGGAAACTCGGATTAAACTCCACTCACATTACACCTCCGAAGAGCCCCTCAATGAACTCTCAAAAACCTTAGATAAATACCCCAAACAAGCCCACGTTTTGATGGCCTATCTAAAAGAGATCCCCGTATTTGAAAACACCGAATTAAATGATTTTGGCATCAGTAAAAAATCTCTCCAATCAGCAGGCATAAGTGCTTCATCCCTAAATACATTGGTGAAAAATAAAATACTTGAAACTTGGGAGCATCAAATTGATCGGTTTTCATTTGACCATGGGCCCATCGCAGCACTTCCTGATTTGACGACGCATCAGCATCAAGCACTACTTGAGATTCAGAAAAGTTTTGCTGAAAATCCCACAACCTTATTAAAAGGCATTACAGGAAGTGGAAAGACAGAAATTTACATAACCCTGGTACATCAAATCATAGAAAATGGAGGACAAACACTCATACTCCTCCCTGAAATCGCGCTAACGACTCAAATAATTCAGAGGTTTCGGAGCTATTTTGGCAATCGATTTGGCGTCTACCATTCTCGGTTTTCTGACAATGAACGTACTGAGATTTATCAAAACTGTTTGAATCAGAAGTACGACTTTGTCATTGGCGTGCGGAGTGCCGTCTTTCTCCCTTTTAAGCACCTAGAACTCATCATCGTAGATGAGGAGCATGAATATTCTTATAAGCAATATGATCCTGCTCCTAGATATCACGCAAGAGACAGTGCTTTATATTTGGCCCAAATTCATCATGCCAAGGTATTATTAGGATCCGCAACACCCTCCTTAGAAAGTTATCAAAATGCCATCAATGGCAAATTTGGATATGTAACGCTTAATCATAGATTCAAGAATCAACCCTTACCTGAAATAAAATTTGCTGATTTCTCTAAAGCCCGAAAACAAAAAAAAATAAAAGGCCATTTTACCCTAGCATTGCTTGACCAAATCAAATCCAGTATAGCCGAAAACAAACAGGTAATTCTCTTTCAAAACAGACGGGGTTACGCACCATATGTAGAATGTAATGACTGCAATCACATTCCTAACTGTCCCAACTGCGCCGTCAGTCTTACCTATCATATTTATCAGAATGAAATCATTTGCCATTACTGTGGGTATAAAATATTTTTTGATGCGAAATGTGAAAAATGTCAATCGAATGAAATCAAGACCGTAGGCATAGGGACTGAGCAAATCGAAGAAGCACTTTCTATCCTCATTCCTGATATAAAAATAAAGCGTATGGACCTTGACACTACGCGAAGTAAGCATGCTTATCAGCAAATCATTGATGCATTTGAAAGCAGGGAAATAGATGTACTGGTAGGTACTCAAATGGTAACCAAAGGACTTGATTTTGAACACGTAAACTTAGTCGGTATTTTTGATGCCGATCGAATCATTCATTTTCCTGACTTCAGATCACACGAAAGAGCGTTCCAGTTGATTACCCAAGTAAGTGGTCGGTCAGGTCGAAAACATGATAGAGGTCAAGTGATTGTCCAAACGAACCAACCCGATCATCCATTATTATTACAGATAAAAGAAGGGCATTTGGATTTATTTTATGGACAAGAACTTGCTGAGCGTCAAAAATTCAAATATCCGCCATTCTATCGATTGATTAAAATTATAATTAAAGGAAAAGATAAAAATTTAACACATCAGGCAGCAAATGCATTGAATGTAATACTTCAAAAAAACCTCACAGAAAAACGTGTTCTGGGCCCTATTGAACCCGTCATCAACAAAATAAGAAATTACTACTTGTTTGAAATCATCATCAAAATTGAAAGAAAAACAACCCATCTCAAATCGATCAAAGAATTCATTCAAGGATCTCGCCATACGTTATTAGCTTTGCCCTCGTTTAAATCTATACTCATCCATTTTGATGTAGACCCAATATGATAAAGACCACTCATATTATCGTCCTATTGATAACCCTACTCATGCTGTCACATTGTGACGAATGCGACGACTGTGATGGGCTTATCACTGAACCTACCGCCTCTTTTGCCTTTATTGATGCGGACAGTTTACTCTGGGTAGAAAATAATCTAGAATTGCTGACTGATTCATTGTTATATACTGATTCTGTCAGTGATCATTTGTCTCTAATCTCAGACTATCTTGAGGATAGCCTCACCATCCTTACCGATAGTATTGGAAATGGAGGACTATTAGAAGCTGAGCAGAACCTGATAACTGATCAAATTGTTTGGGTAGACAGTCTGATCTTTATCAATGAAGAATATGATGCTTATTATACAACAGAAATCGATACATTGAACATAATAAAAACGGCCCTGGTCAGTGGAAATGTTTTGGTAGATACGGTATTCAACTTATTCAACAATCAATATCAAGTATTGGAAGATATAGCCACTCGATATGAAATCCCATTGAACTATAATGATCCCCTTTCATCATTGGGATTCAGTATTGCAGGTCATCTTTATTTTATCAATTTACATCATACCAACGAATGGGTGATCGATGTGCGTGGCAATGCCAGAGTCTCTATTTCTCAAATCGATACCGTAACCTCCGCACACAATTTTTCCAATATAATTATTCAATGTGAAAATTCATCCTGCAAAGCAAATGAAATCGTATTTACTTGTTATTATTAGTTTGCTATGCATCAACATGGCTGTGGCCCAAGATGATAGCCTTCTGATCCAAAAGAGGCTATTTCAACCTAGAATATATTGGGATTATGGTCAAACATTAATGCTCTGGCACGAGCGTTCTCAGAAATATGAAGGAGGTCTTGAATGGCTCCTTTTTGATAAGGTGCAAATTTTCGCTGAAGCCGGTTATACGAAAATTAATCCTAATAACCTTTATAAAAACATTGACTATCAAAGTGAAGGTCGTTTTTATAGGCTAGGATTGGGCTATTTGGCTTATCTAGATGAAGTCAATCGATTGGGTTTGGGTGTAAGGTTCGCTGAATCGAGTTTCAAAGATGAAGGAGTTATTTTTATCAACTCTGAAACCATTAATAGCCCAATGAGAGATGATTTTAAAAGATCTGATCTTCAAGCAACTTGGATAGAAATCGTTTTGAATTCTGAAAAACAACTAAGACTGAAGAAAGACGTCCCTACTTCTTATTGGAACAAATTCTTTTCGATCGGAATCATGATACGATACAAAATGCTCTTAGACTATCCAAGTTATCAACCCATCGAAGTTTTCAGTATACCCGGTTATGGCAGACTCATCAACAAAAGAAACCTCGGTTTCAATCTGTTTTTAAAAATGAATATTTAGAAATTCCAGTCCTCATTCATCTGATTAATAGCCTCATAAGAGGTCAAGTCAAACTGACAGGGGACCATACTTATGTAGTTGTTTTTTATGGCCCACTCATCGTGATCTTGACCTTTATCATTATTGATTAGGTTACCCACCATCCAATAATAATCTCTCCCGTAAGGATCGACGCGTAGATCAAAATCTTCTTGCCATCGGGTATCTGCCTGACGGCATATTTTTATTCCTTTGATTTGCTCATCACTAATAGCTGGAATGTTCACATTAAGGGCAATGTTTTTGGGCAATCCTTTGCTAAGTACTTCTTTTACAATTTTAGTAATAAATGGTATCCCATGAGAAAAATCACCCTTGGGATTATAATCACACAATGAAAAGCCTATCGCAGGGGTCCCTTCAATAGCTGCTTCAATCGCAGCTCCCATAGTACCCGAATATAAAACGCTGATTGAAGTATTGCTCCCATGATTTACACCACTAAGTACCAAATCTACCCGCCTACCCTTCAAAATTTGATGTTTAGCCAATTTCACGCAATCAGCAGGTGTTCCACTGCATTCATAAGCCTCAATATCTTTAAAAATTTGATTTTTCTTTACCCTCAACGTTTCACCAACGGTAATAGCATGCCCCTTACCTGACTGGGGACCGTCTGGAGCGACCACAATAATTTCACCTAAATCTTTGACTGCGGAGACTAATTCAAATATTCCTTTTGAAGTGATCCCATCATCATTGGTGATGAGAATTAATGGTTTTTTCATAATTAAATAGAATTGTAAAAGGCGATGATTCTGACCAAGTCTCTAAGCTCGTCTGTTTTTAACCTGTTGCTTTTTATAAAGGTTTGAAGTTCATTTTTCTTCTTCGCTAAAATCCTTAGAAGATCCTTCTTTGATCCACTAAACTGAGTGATTTTGCCTGCTTTGGTAAGAAAAAAAAAGTCATATCTCACGGAAGGTTGAGAAACAATGGGTAGACCATAACCGTAACCCAAGCTGGAAGTTTCCATAACGATATTTTCCCGAGACAATAAGGATAAAACACTTTCATATTGGAGCTCGAACAATACAGGGGTCACATAATTTGATGTATTTTTATAAGGAATTGTATAAAATTCACGATAGCTTTTGTAATCCTCATCATAAATTTCAAAATATATCAGTTTGTGACTTGAAAAGGCAATCACGGATTCGTTTTTGACCAAAGTGACCATATTGGTAGAAAAATCATACTTAATCTCACCGGAAATTGTATCTTGATCCGTAGTCACTACAATCCCCTTGTGCCACTCATTAGATGAGATCTGACCCAAAGACCAAGTCGTATAACAGAGAAAAGCAATACCAAAAATAATGCGCATACTATTTCAATATATCATGTCCCATACGATCTCGCTTGGTTTCTAAATATTTTTTATTATGAACATTGGGATCTACTTCAATAGAGATATTTTCTACTATCTCTAAGCCATATCCAATCAATCCCACCCGCTTTTTCGGATTGTTGGTAATGAGTTTTAGCTTTGAAATCCCCATATCTCTAATGATTTGTGCTCCCACACCATAGTCTCTCTGGTCCCCCTTAAATCCTAAATGTTCATTGGCCTCGACCGTATCCATACCACTTTCTTGAAGTTTATAGGCCTTCAGCTTATTGATCAGGCCAATACCCCTACCTTCTTGATTCATATAAACAACGGCTCCCCTACCTTCTTTTTCAACCATTCTCAAGGCGCTGTGAAGTTGCGTACCACAATCACATCTACAAGACCCAAAAATATCGCCCGTAACACAAGAGGAATGAACTCTGACCAACACGGGCTCATCAACTGTCCACGCGCCTTTATAAAGTACCAGATGATCATCTCCTGTATTGGTTTGCCGGTAAGCTTTGAGCTTAAAGTCACCAAAATCTGTAGGAAGATCTACAATAATTTGCTCCTCAATAAGTGATTCGTTACTTAAACGATAGGCAATAAGATCATCTATTGAAACCAACTTTAATTTAAACTTATCTGCAATAATTCTGAGATCTGGCAGCCGGGCCATGGTCCCATCTTCTTTAAGCACTTCTATCAGAACACCTGCGGGGGTCAGTCCTGCTAAGCGGGCAAAATCTATGGCTGCTTCGGTATGCCCTGCTCTTCTTAAAACACCCCCCTCTTTGGCTTTTAAAGGAAAAATATGACCTGGTCTTCCCAGATCATTGGGTTTTGTAGTAGGATCTGCCAATGCTCTAATGGTCAGTGCCCTATCTGAAGTAGAAATTCCTGTACTCGTATCTTTGCTGTTCAAGTCAACGCTTACCGTAAAGGGCGTCTCATGAAGGGCTGTATTCTTACCAACCATGAGATCAAGTTGAAGCTCATCACACCTGGCTTCCACCAAGGGTACACATAATAAACCGCGTCCTTCTCTAGCCATGAAATTGACAATTTCAGGAGTAATTTTCTCTGCTGCACAAATAAAATCCCCTTCATTCTCACGACCTTCATCATCTACCACAACTATGACTTCCCCATTTTTTATGGCAGCTATGGCTTCCTTGATTAAATCAAGTTTAATGTCTTCTTTCATACACTAGTTTTAACTAATTAATAACAATTATTTTACGGTTACGTTCCCTATAATTTTGGCGATTTCCATTTCGGTTTGCTTCAACTCACTAATTTCATCTAGTAAAGCATCTACGTCACCTTCTATAGCCGTTTTTAATTTTTCATTTTGAACCTCAATGAGATGTTGGATCACCCTAAACTTAAGGCGTAAAATATTTGAATAAGTAAGGTCTTTAATAAAATCTTCTTCCAAGGGTATCTCAATATGGTATTTTTCTTTCCAAAATTCACTGATTTCATATTTTGGAGCACATAACTCTATGATGGTTTTCTGTATTTCTGGATCGTCAATGGATAAAAAATATTCAAAACTTAAGGGTAATTGCTCCTTGTTCCGTTGAACCATGGCCTTGAATATTTTATTATAGATGGGATGTGTAAATTCAATGTCCTCTGACTCACTGATAAAATAATCCCATAAAGTTATCTCATTTTCATCCGTCTTTTGAATGATCTCATCTCCATAATTTAAAAGTACTCTGATACTTTCTTTTTCTTGATATGCAATGATTTTTGAAAAATCAGTAACCGTTATTTCTTCTGATTCCAAAGGAAGGACCCCCGCCGCTTCCTCGTTATATTGAAATGTATTTTGATTTGATCTCTTCTGAGTAATTAAAATTTTATTTTGTTCTGCAATCAAGATGGCCTCGCTGATTTGCAATAAATCGCTGCATTCTTTCAAATAAACCGATCGTTTGATCGCGTCTCCGATTTTGGAGATACTTTCTACAATGTCTCTGACCACTCCCGCCTTCTTAATCGGATCATCCTTAACGTCATCCATCAATAGCGCTGTTTTGAATTTTATAAAATCAACCGCTCCTTCCGTTAAAAAATGGACATAAGCAGTGGCTCCCAACTTATGACTGTAACTGTCTGGATCTTCACCATCAGGAAAAGTAACGGCCCTGACATTAAGTCCTCCTTCTAAGAGAATATCAATGCCTCTAAATGAAGCACGTATACCTGGCGCATCCCCGTCATAAAGCACGGTTACATTCTGGGTATATCTTTTGATGAGTTTTACTTGATCTTCTGTCAAGGCAGTACCTGAGGAGGAAACCACATTTTTGACACCGACCTGATGCATCGATATGACATCTGTATAACCTTCCACTAAATAGCAATTATCCTCTTGTCTTATTTGTTGCTTAGATTGATACAAGCCATACAGGACCCTACTTTTATTATAGAGTTCCGTTTCGGGTGAATTTAAATATTTAGGCTGATTTTTGGCTGCGTCTGATACAAGGATTCTGGCACCAAAAGCAATGGTTTTACCCGTGACGTTGTGGATGGGGAACATCACCCGGCCTCTGAAGCGATCGTATATTTTATTTTCTTTACTTACAATTAAACCGGCTGCTTCCAAATTTTCTTTTGTAAACCCCCTTTTGATTCCTTCTTGATGAAAATGGTCCCAAACATTCAAACTATAACCCAAATTGAATGATTCGATGATCTCATCGGAAAAACCACGTTCTTTGAAATAGCTTAAACCAATGGACTTGCCCTCCTCATGTGAATGCAATAAGTCTTGAAAATAGTCGGTGGCAAATTTCAATACAATGTATAAGCTCTCACGCTGATTTTGCGCTTCTTGAATCTCATCTGTTTGTACTTCTTCCTCAATGGCAATGTTATATTTGGCCGCCAAGTATTTGAGCGCTTCAATATAACTTAAGCCGTCTACTTCCATGACAAAAGTAATGGCATCTCCACCTTTTCCTGAACTGAAGCATTTAAATATGCCTTTGGAAGGAACCACATAGAAGGAAGGCGTTTTTTCGGCCGTAAAAGGGCTCAATGCTTTCAAACTAGAACCCGATTTCTTTAGATTTACAAAATCACCAACCACCTCGACAATATCCATTGCCATTTTTATGTCATCTATTGTTGAGGGTTTGATCATTGAATAAAGTAATTCTTTTTCAAAAGTAACACTTATAGATTTTTGATGAAAACAAGTCCTGAACTAAACTTGTATAAAATTAGCATCCAAAAAATGGCCGTAACAAAAAAAGCCCTACTTAAAGCCCTCAGCAATGTACAAGATCCTGATTTAAAGCAAGATCTCGTCACTTTAGATATGATACAGAATATCAAAATTGAAGCAGAAAAAGTTTCTTTTGATGTTGTCTTGACCACACCTGCGTGTCCATTGAAAGAATTGATCAGAAAAGATTGCGAAAAGGCACTTTTGGAGGCCTTCGATACAACAGTCGCTTTTTCAATAAATATGACCTCAAACGTTACAACTATCAATGATAGAGGTCCCCTACTCCCTCAAGTGAAAAACATCATTGCTGTGGCTTCCGGCAAAGGTGGTGTCGGTAAATCTACCACTACGGCAAACTTGGCTGTAGCCTTAGCAAAAACAGGTGCCAAGGTGGGCATTATTGATGCCGATATTTTTGGGCCCAGTATCCCCACCATGTTCAATTGTGAAAATGAACAACCCTCCGTAAAAGTCGAAGATGGGCGCAATATGATAATTCCTATTGAGCAATATGGAGTTCAATTAATGTCTATTGGCTTTTTAACGCCTACTGAGGACGCCGTCGTATGGCGAGGACCCATGGCAAGCTCAGCACTCAAACAATTCATTAGCGATACCAAATGGCATGATTTGGACTATCTCCTCATCGACTTACCCCCTGGTACCAGCGATATTCATTTGACGTTAGTTCAAACCATACCAGTGACGGGAGTCATCATCGTAACCACTCCACAAAAAGTAGCCCTTGCAGATGCACAAAAAGGTCTGGCAATGTTCAAACAACCTCAAATCAACGTTCCAATTCTGGGAATTGTTGAAAACATGGCTTTTTTCACTCCTGAAGAGTTACCTAATAACAAATACTTTATATTTGGAGAAGAAGGGGGAACAAAGTTTGCAAAAAAGAATGATGTACCTCTTTTGGGTCAAATTCCAATTGTCCAGTCTATTAGGGAAAGCGGTGACAATGGATATCCCGCAGTGATGACCCAAGGGATTACAGCTGATGCTTATAAAGAGCTTGCAGCAGGATTGGCAAGGCAAGTGGCCATTAGGAATGCCAAAGGGAATAAGACACAAGTCGTTGAAGTTACCGTTTAGTAAATAATGAGTTCAGATTTAAAAGAAAGAGTAGAGTTAGCATTGACCAGTATCAGACCTTATTTAGAGGCTGATGGCGGTGATGTGCGGGTAGTAGAAATTAAAAAAGATACCGTGATACTCGAGCTTTTGGGAAATTGTGGTACCTGCCCCATGTCTACCATGACCCTCAAAGCAGGCGTTGAAGAAGCGATTAAACGTGTGGCTCCCGAAATCATGCATGTCGAAGCATTGAATCTGATGCATGAGTCATGATGCTCATTTGATATTTTATTTACAAATTAATGTGCATGCGATTAAGCAGGCTCTTATTCATAGCGATTCTTTTTTCAGTCTTTGACGGCTTGGGTCAGAAAAGATGTGGATTAGATGGTTATGACAATCCACAAGAAACAACAGAGCAGTTCGAGGAGTGGCTTTCAAATCACCAAAAAAATGCACTTATCGTATTTAATAGTCCTGGAAAAGCCAAGGAAATCTTTCAAATACCTGTCGTTTTTCATGTCATCCACCGTGGAGAAGATCTAGGGATAGGCACCAATGTCTCCGATGAGAAAGTCCTAGAACAATTGTCTATCTTAAATGATGATTTCGGGAGATTGAATAGCGATCAAACACTCACACCACTGGAATTTTTAGATGTGGCAGCAGATACTGAAATAACCTTTGTTTTGGCGAAGCAAGATGTTGAAGGTCTACCAACCCAAGGAATCACCAGACAACAAGGTACTCAAAATATATATAAGTTTTCTGAAGATGAGATCTTGTACGCAGAAAATTACTGGCCTGCAGAAGACTATCTCAATATTTACATCGCCGACTTGGAAGGCTATCTAGGTTGGGCAAATTTTCCGTTTTCAGATTTAGAAGGTATCATCGAAATCAATAACGATAGATTATTGGACGGGGTGGCTATTGATTACCATTGGCTGGGGGTAAATGAAAATACAGGAAGTTTTAGTAGTTACGGCAGAACGCTTACCCATGAAGTTGGGCATTATTTTGGTTTAAGACATATCTGGGGCAATCAGCAAAATTGTGGTGCAGATGATTATTGTGAGGATACCCCTTTACAATCCACTTCTTACAGCGGAGCATGCCCTTCTGTAGCTGCGATCAGTTGTGAGACCTCTGACATGTATTCTAATTTTATGAATTATACTGACGATGCTTGTATGAATATTTTCACTCAAAATCAAAAAGAAAGAATGCATGTCGTTTTAAATCACAGCCCGCGCCGCAATACTTTGGTGCATTCTCCCGCCTTGGATGATCCCATCATAGCTCTTAATGATTTGGGTATAAAAACCTTTAATGCCATCCGTTTGAGTGATTGTAACAGTCTTCTCTCGCCAAAGATTGAAGTTCGAAATTATGGAACAAATGTCATTGAAAATTTCTTGATCTCTTTTTTCTTAAATAATTTGTTGATCGAAACCATTGAAATAAATGATCGATATGAGTCACTAGAAACCGGTACCATCGACTTTCAATTGATTACGCTGGATGAGTTATCCGACCCGGTTCTGACCTTCGAAATTGGTTTAGTTAACCAAACTGAAGATGGAAATTTGAAAAATAATATATTGAGTTCATCTCTTCCAAACTATGCGACAGCAACCTTACCCTTTGTTATGAATTTTGAAGGAAATATTGAATTCGAAACTATACTAGAGCAGGGTCAAATGAGTCATTGGGATACTGTGCATCTGAATACGAATGATGTCCTCAATCAAGCCCTCTCCATCGATTTTACAGCTGATACTACTGCATTAGGATTGTTTGATTACGTATTCACGCCTAATTTTAATTTAAGTAATTACGTCATCCCACAAATTTCATTCAACTATGCCTATCAAAGTACAGGGTTAGATTATGAACAAGACGGTCTCATTGTTGCACTCTCTTATGATTGCGGTCAAAACTTTTATTCAGAGGATTATCTGATTGAATTGTATGGGCCAAATCTAGCTACGGTAAGTTCAACGAGCTCCTCATTCTTTGCTCCAAAAGATTCTTCAGAATGGAAAAATATGACGATCGATTTGATCGCTTTCCAAAAAGAAACGAACCTTCAATTTGCTTTTATTGGCCAATCAAGTACTGCTTCACAATTATATCTGGATGACATCATGGTAGTTGATCTTGCTGATTTTGATTATGATCTGCATTTGGATATTCAAAATGAAGTACCCTTAATTACTTGTGAAAACGAGCAAAAAATTAGCCTTAACCTTGAGAATAGAGGTAATCAAATACGCAGTGATATTAGCCTTAATGTCTCTATAAACAATATTCTTGAGTCTTCTAAAGTCATCAGCAGCTCACTAGAACCCGGTCGATCTATCTCATATGAACTGGTTATTGAGGAATTAGAGACAGGGTTATCCAATTTTAAAGTTTGGGTATCAACCCCCAAGGGACCCACAGATCAATACTTTGATAACGATACCCTTCAATGGTCTACTACCTTGAATGACCTTGAAGTAGACTTACCTATCAGATTGGATTTTGAAGAAGCCAATGACTGGGTCATCACCAATCAGGAAAATAATCCCATATGGGAAGCTGCAAGTTTTGAAAAAAACATCTATTTAATGGCCAAAGGCTATGAAAATACAGATATGGGAAATGAAAGTTGGCTCATCAGCCCCTTATTATTTTCCGATTATTTAGATAGTTTAAGTCTTCAATTCGATTATGCTTACAAGAGAACATTAAATAAAAATGATCGACTGAGAGTTCTCATCTCTGTGGACTGTGGAGCACATTTTGATTATGTGCTTTTTGACAAAAACAGCGAGCAGCTTAGCGATATTATTTCTAATGAGGGCTTCCTTATCGAAACAAATTCGGTCTGGCAGAATGTATTCATTGATCTTAATGATTTTTTGGTTGAGGAATCACTCCGCATCGCCTTTGTTTTTACCAATGGTAATGGCAATAATTTGTATTTAGATAATATTGAGTTCATAAATACTGGCAACTCCGAACGTCCTCAATTTACCTCTTGGGCCACCCTCTATCCAAATCCGGTTTCAGACTACTTAAATGTCAGCTTTAATTTACCCTTTAAACAAGATGTTACGGTTCAGCTTATCGACATTTCAGGTCAAATACACCAACAACTAGAATACACTCAATTATTGAATGAAACCGTGCAATTAGAGGTCCAAGACCTATCTGGCCTCTTTTTTCTCATAATTACGGGACCCGATGAGTATTCTGTTGAAAAAGTTATCATTAAGAATTGAAGGATTCTTTAAACTAAAGTTTTCATATCCAAGCCTAAAGTCTATTTTTGTCATCATATGCCGAGCAAAAATTTAATCATTCTTTTTGGCGGTCGTTCGGTTGAGCATGAGATCTCTGTGCGATCTGCGACCAATGTTGTAAAATATATAGACCCAACACATTTTAACCTTTCTGTGATTGGCATATCTAAAGGTGGAAATTGGTTTTTACTTGATCATCCTGAGCAAGGTATTGAAACAGGAAAAGAAATTTTCCTGTTTTTATCTGCAACCCATCCTCATTTTGAGATCAAAGCCTCTGGCACATCCATTGCCATTCAAATTGTCTTCCCTATACTTCATGGAACAGATGGAGAAGATGGCAGTATTCAAGGTCTGATGCAATGTTTGAATGTCATCCTCATCGGATCAAGTGTATTGGGTTCGGCAATCTCGATGGATAAAATTGTATCAAAAAAACTTTTGGAACATGCGGGTGTTCCGGTAGTTCCCTACATGAGCTTTACCAAAGATGAAGAGATCTCTTTTGAAGAAGTCAAAAATAAACTAGGACTGCCATTTATCGTTAAAGCAGGTAATTTAGGCTCTAGTGTCGGAATATCAAAAGTAAATACATTGGAAGACTTTGATAATGCCCTCATCGATAGCTTCAAATATGGATATGAAATTCTCATAGAATCCTTTGTGAAGTGTCGGGAACTTGAATGTGGAATCATAGGAAATGAGTCACTTTCATCTACCCTTGCAGGTGAAATTATCCTTTTAAAAAATCATGCTTTCTATACCTATGAGGCAAAATACCAAGATGAATCAGCCATTAGAGTTCAGATTCCTGCTCAAATCCCTACCGCTGTCCATCAACAAATAAGAGCCCTTTGTGAAAAGGCTTTTTTGACCTTAAAATGTAACGATTTTGCCCGTGTGGATATTTTTCTAACTTCAAAAAACGAGATTTTTATCAATGAAATCAATACCATCCCTGGATTTACAGATGCCAGTATGTTTCCTGGACTTTGGGAAAACATGGGTATCTCCTACCCCGAACTTATCTCTGAAATCATTGAAATCGGTGAAGCGAGATGGCAGCAAGAGCAGCAATACATCACCGATTTAAATAGCTCCAGTTAATAAAAAGATGCTGCATAAAATATTTAATTTTCTTAAAAGTATTATGGTACCTAGCTCGATACTACAACTCCTGAAACAGCTGCTATTTCTGACTTTGATTTGTATTTTAGCCACTTTCATATTTTTCTACATCTATCTACCTATCACTACAAATCACGGCGATACGCTGACTGTTCCTGATATAACAGGGGTTCATATAGATGATCTTGATGATTATTTATCACTCAGAAGTCTTCGATATGAAATCAGCGTTGATTCAGGCTATTCATCAGAAATTCCACCATTGACTGTTTTGAAACAATTTCCCATGCCCAACGCTAAGGTCAAGGAATTCAGGAAAATATACATCACATTGAATTCAACGGCCCCTCCGATGGTAAAAATGCCTGATTTAACGAATGGCTCTTTGAAAAATGCCCTGATGATCTTGAATAACTTTGATTTGAAATTTGGTAAAACCAAATATGTAGCCGATTTAGCCTTCAATGCCGTCCTGATTCAAAAAATGAATGGAGAAGAAGTTATTCCTGGCACAAAAATACCCAAAGGTTCAGTGATTGACTTAACTATTGGTGATGGATATGGCAATTCTAACCTCGAATCTCCTTACCTCATCGGTTTAGATGCTGATGTTGCACAAGTTACCATAACTGGTTCAGCCTTAAAGTTAGGAGCTATTGTATACCAGAACATAGATACTGCCGTTTTAATATCTATGGATGAATTTGACATTGCGGATACACTCAATATTTCCGTTGAGATCGGCCAAGTTGTGGATCAGTATCCATCTCCTGGTGAACCTATGGTCATTAAAGAATCCGTAAATTTATGGATCTATCATCCTGATTCAATCAATTATAACCCCTAAGATAGCAATAATGATGCGCTACATTTTGGTTTGTCTGACTATTTTGCTTCAATTTTCATTATGGGGTCAAATCCAGCTAAAACCATTGAAAAGTATCAATGGGCTACGTTCCAATGGCAGAACAGATCAAATTTTCAATACTTTGAATTTACCATTTTGGGATGATTTTTCGCAATCTCGAAATGTTCCTGACTCTCTTTTGTGGGAAAGCGGTAACTCTGTTTTTATTAACAATAACCTGGCCATCCATCCGCCCTCTCAGTACGTGGCCACCTTTGACGGCACCAATATGAGCGGTAATCCTTATGCCTTGAATAGCCTTTTTAATGGTGCTGGTGACAGCTTGATCACACATCCCATCGATCTGAGTCAAATAGCACCCTCAAAAAGGTCTCAAGTACTCTTAAGTTTTTATTGGCAACTCTTGGGCAGAGGTGAAATTCCCGAATTGGAAGACTCCTTGGCCGTCATGTTTTGGAGCATCGACAGTACTTGGGTCTTGCAGGATCTTTTTCCAGAAGATGAAACCCTTTTTTCTCTTGTAGGTGGTTTGGATCAGTTAAACTTAGATGCAGATAGCCTGCCGAGCTTTCAGCAAATAATTATTCCTGTGTCGGGCAGTGAGTTTTATCACCCTTCTTTTAAGGTCAAATTTCAATCTTTCAGCAGTCTCAATGGTATTTATGATACTTGGAACCTTGACTATATTTATCTCAATGAAAATAGAGACTTAGATGACTTCAGTCATCAAGATCGGACGCTCTCTACAGCGTCCAGCTTACTTTTCAGTCCTTATTATGAAATCCCATTGATACAATACCTATCTAACCCCAGTAATTACATCACCCCTCAATATACCACCGCCAATAACCTTTATGGACTGCCCAGCCCATTGGAGTATGTCCATAGCCTGACCAATAAAACCAATGGAAATACGATTTCAACAGGGAGTGTCGCCTTATTCAGATTATCTGCATTAGAGATGGGAAGGAAAGTAGAAGGATTGGGTATGGAAACCTCTTTAATCAATACAGAAGATGATTCAGCAGTGATTGAATCCACTTTTACCTATAATACAGGGGATAAGTTTTTGTATGAACAAATCAGTACAAAAGGGGATACGCTTTTTTCAAATACTAATTTACGGACCAATGATACCCTTCGGCAGTATTACCAACTTAATGACCATTATGCCTTTGATGATGGGACGGCAGACTTTGCTGCAGGTATCAATTTTATGACGGGTAAGTTGGCGGTTCGTTTTGTGGTCAATGAACCTGATACGTTGACGGGTATGCAAATTAATTTTCCCTCCGTTAATCCAAGTTCAAATGGAAAAGGCTTAGAACTAATGGTTTGGGATGAATTGTTAGATTCAGGAGTACTCCATCGTCAATCATTTCAAATTGTCAACAATGATCGACAGGACTTTAATGAAATTGTCTTTTCCCAAAATATCTATGTAAAAGATACCGTCTACATCGGATTCAAACAGTTTACCGAAGATTACATCGGCGTAGGATTCGATAAAGACAACGCTTTAGGAATGACCGCCATTTTTTCGAATACAGGGACTGAATGGGAACAAAACACCCGACTTCAAGGATCCTTAATGATAAGAGCCGTATTTAGCGAGATCACTAACTTCATATTGGGAACTCCTAAAAACAAATTGGAAGTACGTATCTATCCCAATCCTTCGGATGGACTCATCAATATTTCTGAGACCTATGATCATTATTTTTTATATGACTTATCAGGAAAAATGATGACTCAAGGAGATTTTAATACTATTTTAGATTTCAGAGCCTATCCAAAAGGTATATATTTATTAAACTTACAATGTGAATCAAGTTTGATTACTCAAAAGATACTGATCGAAAAATAATTATGGATATTGAAGTTTCAGAATTAAAAACCAGGTTAATTAACGGTGAAACCCTCAACTTTTTTGATGTAAGAGAGCCTTGGGAGTATGAAGAATTTAATCTTGGAGCGCAATTGATGCCCCTTACCAGTATCCCAGAACAGCTTGATGAACTCAGTCCTTTGAAAGATCAAGAAATCATTGTGCATTGTAAGACGGGAGGTAGATCAAATCAAGCCAAGATCTTTCTTGAGTCAAATGGGTTTGCTCAAGTCAGAAGTCTTCTAGGAGGCATTGAAGCATTCCTAGCGTAGCTTTAGGTAAGTTGTATTAGTAAGACCTGGGCCTGACATCTTTCCCGTAACTTGCATTTCAATAGATTTTATAGGGATATCTGTCATGTAAAAAGGGTTATGGAGCTGATCAATTAATCATTGGGGGGGGAATAGATAAGACTTAATTCTTTGGAAAATATGATGATTTTTTTTTAAAAAAAATAACCTTTATAAAAAAGCCTTACTTGAATTCTACACAAGTGAAGCGGTGACTTGTAATTCTAAAGCATAAAAAAAAACCAAGTGAATTCATCATCTTGGTTTTTCTTCTTCATATAAATTGGCTTATGCCGTTAATCGAATAACACCCAAAGGTTAATAATGGTTGGAAGGGTGTATAAACTTCTCAAATTAATCAACCACGGGGATTCCCATCATCCCCCTTTGAGGTGCCCAGTTACCATGAATAACCTTCCAACCTTCATTGGTCCGAGTCCAGACGCTAGAAGCACGGGTTCTGTACGCAACTTCTTCGCCTCCGTCTACCGAATATCCACCTTTGGCATAAAAAGACAAAACAGCCGTGCTCATATCGGGAGAAAATTGACTGTGAAAATCATATAACTCCAATGCATTCCACTTCACGTTATCTCCATCCGTCATCTTGGCTGCCTCAAATTTGTAGAAGCCTTCTAGATTTGAATCCCCAGTGTACATGGGATTATCGGCATCCATGAGTGATAATGCAGTTTCTTGATCACCTTGAGTGATGGATACTTGAAGTTTATTTTGCATTTCAATCAAAGTGCTTACGATTTCCTCTTTATTTTTGTAATGCCAGTACTTCTGTGCACCTACCCAATAAGGTGAACCTCCGCCTTGAGCAAAATCTACCGCCTTGAGCTGATTGTCTAGGGCGTTTTGATAGTTGCCTAATTCAAACTCTATCTCAGCCATGGTGTCATAAATGTTGGGTCCATCGTGTAGGGCAATCGATTTTTGTCCACTTTCCATAGCTTTGGCATAGTCAGCTGCTACGTCTTCGCCGCGACCATAGCCATAGGCAATTGAATTGAGGGCCGCTGAAGCATGGTCAGGGAATTTTTTTGCAAAAGCTATACTGGCATTTACATCTTCTCCTACTGAAAAGTAATTGAACATCGGACTGTTGGGATAGGCAGCCAATGCTGCGTTAAACTTTTCTTTTACTTGACCTTCACTGGCCGTCAGAATATCATACCAAGCTTTTTCTTCATCGGATAAACTCGCACGATCTATACTGGCTAATTTTTCTTTTCTAGATCCCCAATCTTTATTGGCACTCGCAAGTCCTGCAATGATGATTTTTGCACATCCACAATCTGGGTCCAAAGTTAGGGCAGCTTTGGCTTGACCCAAAGCAATTAAAGGCTCCACATTTAATCGAGATTCGAGTGCTTCATTGGCGATTATGGCTGCCTTTTTTGAACATGATGTTTTGGCAATCCATTGGGCATGACAAGTCAATCCAAAAAGTAAACAAGTAATAATTAATAAATTTTTCATCCGTATGAGTAGTTTTATGTTTGAAGTAAAAATGTATATTAGTCGTGATTTTATATGTCTAAACCACATAAAAATCAGATACAATGATAGTTAAAATTATTACTTTATTAAAATGATCTTAAAATACTCATTAATAGATAGTTATAAATATGTCATTTTGAAACCAAATTATCTTTGGGGCTTTACTAAAAAGAAACACAACTTATTATGAATCAGATAATTAAATTTAGTTGAATCAACTAAAGCTGGCATTTTTTCGTTGGAGTGAATTTTTATCTGGAACTGCCCAGCTTTGACTTCACCAAACCGATCAAAAGGTGCTGATAAAGTGACTTGTCCTTTAGGAAAATAGTTCAACTCCTACTCCTCTTCTCACCTCGAAGTATTTGGCTTTATTGAGTTTTGACTATGAGATATTTTCTAAATGACGGGTATCATTAGAGGCTACTAATGAAAAATGATTTCCATCATAATTGACTTGATATCTGCACAGGTTGGTATGTTCAAAACTTTCCATTTTACTCAAAGAACCATACAGCAACCAAGAGAGTAAAATCCGCATGGCCCGTCCATGCATACAAATCAAAACTTCAGATTCATGATTTTGTTTCATTATATGAGCGAGGGCCTCTCGCTGACGTGCCATCACTTGATTCGGAGATTCCCCTCCTGGGGACACGCGATCGTAATCCCCTTTTTGCCAACTACCCAAAACATCAAAATGCCTTTTTTCAGTTTCTGGAGTAAATGACTTTCCCTCTTGATCCCCCCAACTGATTTCATTGAGTCCGGTTAATGATTCATAAGGAACCCCTTTATTTATAAAATGTATCACCGACTCTTTGGTCCGTTTTAATGCCGACACATAAATTTTATCCAATGCCAACGTTTGGTAAGTTTCAAAAAAGGCGGTCCCCTGTGCCCGCCCTTGATTATTTAATGAAGCATCAATGCCTTGCCCTTGGATGCGTCCTGTTTTATTGTAAGCGGTTTCGCCGTGGCGAATGATGTGTATGGTTTTTTTATTCAAAATTAGCTGCCGATTTTAGAAAGCAAAAATATGATTTTTCCATCGAATTCTATAAAAGATGAATCCATCCGTTCATGAAAATATCTCAAGAAGGATTAATACACATGCCACTAAAAGCAAAAAATGAGAGAATTGTTGACCGAATGAACCCAATATAAGTGTCTCGTTGTATCTTTGACAGCAAAATCACCTATGTTTCCATCAACCTATAAAGTAGATATGTTAAATGCGGCAGGTAAAGACACCTTGGTCGCACACTTGGGGATCGAAATCATTGAGATTGGCGTTGACTTCATTTTAGCAAAAATGCCCGTCGATCATCGGACAGTACAACCTATGGGTTTGTTACATGGTGGCGCTTCTGTCGTCCTTTCTGAAACCTTGGGAAGCCTTGCCGCTTCTTTATTGATTGATAAATCTATCGAATTTCCTGTTGGTCTGGAAATCAATGCCAATCATATTAAATCGGTAAAATCAGGCTATGTATACGGCAAGGCTAGCCCTATTCACGTAGGAAGAAGTACGCAGATATGGCAAACAGAGATTAGAAATGAAGCTGGAAAATTAGTTTGTACCAGTAAGCTGACTGTAGCGATAATTAAAAAGGACAATGGCTCCGCAAACCACTAAGACCCATTTAAATACCCTAACCTTTGAGACGCCGTCAGCGCTTTGGAGTGCCTTGATGGACAGTGCCTATCCAGTGGCTATTTGGCGCCTTCCCAATGACCCTTATGTACATGGCATTTCAGATTTAAGGCCTCAAATACAAAAACATCAAAAGTTAGAAGATGCCGGTACGGGCTTTTATATCAATCCTTTTTTAAAGCATCATCCCAGTGAGCCACAGCTGATCAAAGGTGATTTGATGATTAAATGGCATCAAAAAAAATGTGTACAAAACTCCCTTGATCCGCTGCTGAATGATCGAGAAATTTCCGATTTTCAAAAATCCATGGGGAATACCCATCGAGCCCTCCACCAAAAGATAGAAAACTCCGCTCATGGATTTCGTAGCGATGTCGTTGAAGCCGTTCAATGTATTAAGAAAGGTATCTTTGACAAAGTCGTTTTGTCTCGGTTTGATGATCAAGCCTTGCCTACAGATTTTGAGCTCATGAAAGCCTTTGAAATGGCTTGTGATACCTATCCAAATGCCTTTATCTATTTAGTTTCTACCCCCAATTTTGGCTGTTGGTTGGGAGCTACGCCAGAAACCTTACTTGAAATCAAGGACCATCAATTCAAAACCGTTTCTTTGGCAAGCACCCAAAAACTGAGGGCTGATCAAACCATGAATGAGGTCGCATGGACGCAAAAGGAAATTGAAGAGCAGGCCATGGTCAGTCGATACATCATCGATTGCTTCAAAAAAATAAGACTGAGAGAATATCTGGAAAATGGGCCTAAAACAGTTAAAGCAGGTCGTATGGCACATCTAAAGACCATTTATCAAGTAGATATGGAAGCGGTAAATATGCCTGAACTCGGCAGCACTATGCTAGAGCTTCTCAATCCTACGTCAGCGGTTTGTGGGATGCCCTTGCAACCTGCACTGGACTTCATCAAAAAACATGAAAAATACGATCGTGAATTGTACGCGGGCTTTTTGGGGCCTATCAATATCTCGGGTTATACCCATCTTTTTGTCAATATCCGATGTATGAAAATCATGGGAACTACCGGGCGCTTTTATGCCGGCGCAGGTATTACAGAAAATTCTAATCCCGAAAAAGAATTTGAGGAGACCCAGTTAAAAATGCAAACCTTGAAAAGAATTGTATTTCAGTCATGAACCAAATTCATTTTGATACTTCTGAAATTTGTTATCAATTAGGCATTCGAGAGGCGGTATTTTCTCCAGGGTCACGCAATGCTCCTTTGAGTATTAGCTTTTCGAGGCATCCCCACCTTCGCACCCGTGTGGTGGTGGATGAAAGGTCCGCTGGATTCATTGCCTTGGGAATCGCACAGCATACTCAAACACCCGTCGTCCTTTGTTGTACTTCTGGAACGGCCTTGCTCAACTATGGCCCTGCGATTGCAGAAGCCTATTACAGCCGAACTCCGTTGATCATTATGAGTGGTGATCGACCTTCAGAGTGGATTGACCAATGGGATGGGCAGACCATCCAACAGCAAAATGTTTTTCAATCATTTGTCAAAGCATTTATTCAGATGCCCACCTCCCTTGATTTTGAAGATGCTCGTTGGGCCTACCAAACCAAAATAGCGCAGGGTTTCCATTTAGCCTCCCAGTCAAGGCGTCCCGTACACTTAAATTTTCCTTTCAGAGAGCCCTTTTATCCAGATAAAAATCAAAAACTTGTGTTCAGTCAAGACCTCAAAATCATCAAAAGCTATCCTGCTAAAAAGCAAGCTAACTGTGAGGGGTTGATACATGACTGGGCGAAGGCTACCAAAAAAATCATTGTCATTGGACAAGGGACTTTATCTGAAGATTGTAAAAATCAACTGCGCCGCTTGGCCAATCAAGGCATTCCGATCATAGCAGACATCATTTCAAACGGACACGCATTGACAGATGTGATTCAACACCAAGACCTTTTTCTCAATAATAAGGCTCTCCAAGGCCATTTAACACCTGACCTGGTATTGACCTTTGGGAAGTCTATCATTTCAAAAAATCTCAAACTTTTTTTAAGAAAAAGCGCAGCCATTCAATGGCATATCGACCCCCAACCTGAGCTACAAGACCCCTATCAGCGTCTTTTGGGTGTGATAGAAGGCAACCCAGAACAGGTATTGAATAAACTCATCGACCTAGGTCAGTCATCCCAAGTATTTACCAATCACTGGCAAGTGGCCCAAGGCCAAACGGCAAAACTCCTCATCCAATACCAAGCCCCGTTTAGCGAATTTTCAGCTATGCAAGAGGTCTTGAAAAAAGTACCTAGAGATATCCAAATACACCTCAGCAATAGTATGCCTGTGAGATATGCCAATTTCCTGGGTATCGCACCATCCAATACTAAGGTTTGGGCGAATCGCGGCACCAGTGGTATTGATGGCAGCAATGGCACTGCGGTAGGCCATGCCCTCTCTTCAGATCAATTGTCTCTGCTGCTCACGGGAGATTTAAGTTTCCTCTATGACCGCAATGCTTTTTTTCATAATGAGGATTTATCCCATATGAGAATCGTCGTATTTAATAATTTTGGTGGTGGCATCTTTGACTTGATCTCAGGTCCCGAAGCCTTCGATCCAGCAGAAAAAGATAAATTTTTGACGACCCCACATCAAAAAGACCTAAGCCATAGCGCCTTGGACTTAAGTTTTGACTACGAAAAATGTATAAATTCATCAGAATTAAATGCAATATTAATCCGTTTTTTTGAACCTTCTAACAAAGGAAAATTATTGGAGATTCAGACCCAACATCCCATAAATAAACAAGTTTTTCAAGCATTAAAAAAAATCATTTATGACTACCAATTCATTTGAGTGGACCTCCATCAAGTCCTACGAAGACATCAAGTTTGATTTCTTTGATGGCATTGCTAAAATCACCATCAATCGACCCGAGGTATACAATGCCTTTAGACCCGAAACCAATATAGAGATGATGGACGCTATGGACATTGCTCGAGAACGACAAGATGTGGGCGTGGTGGTCTTTACAGGCATTGGAGATAAAGCCTTTTGCTCAGGTGGGGATCAAAATGTCAAAGGCGTCGGTGGTTACATCAGTGAAAATGGTGTCCCACGATTAAATGTACTGGATTTACACAAAAAAATTCGTGAAATCCCCAAACCGGTCATCGCCATGGTCAATGGTTATGCCATCGGTGGTGGACATGTCTTGCACGTAGTTTGCGATTTAACCATTGCAGCTGACCATGCTAAATTTGGCCAAACGGGCCCGAAGGTAGGCAGCTTTGATGGAGGTTTTGGATCCTCTTACCTAGCGCGACATGTAGGTCAAAAAAAGGCACGTGAAATCTGGTTTCTCTGTGAACAATACACAGCAGCGGAAGCAGAGACTATGGGCATGGTCAATAAAGTAGTGCCATTGGAAGAGTTAGAGGCCATCACTGTACAGTGGTGCCAAACCATCATGCAACGAAGCCCCATGGCCATACGGATGATCAAACGTGGACTTAATGCTGAGCTGGATGGTCAAAGAGGTTTGATGGAATTTGCTGGAGATGCAACTCTGATGTATTATATGATGGAAGAGGCGCAAGAAGGCAAAAATGCTTTTTTAGAAAAGCGAGCTCCTAATTTCAAGAAATTTCCAAGGTTTCCCTGATCCTTATAGACAAGACCCTGCAAACGTAATGGTTTGGTCCACTATCTGATAATCAAAACCAAATACCTCGGCAATGGCTGCTGCAATTTCTTTGGGAGTCTGCCCTTCATAACTGCGACTTAGGCGACATTGGGAAGCTGTTTTGTCTATAAATGTGACTTGATAACCATAAACCCGCTCCATCACTGAAGCCACCACACTGAGTGGGGTATTTTGAAAGAATAAGGTTTGATTAGCCCATGCTAGAAAGTTAGGATCCTTATTGACCGTTTTAATGACCCCACGCGTATTGTCTTTGATGCGACCAATTTGGCCAGGTTTGATGTTCAAGGAGATGCGATTTCCTTTATAATTATCCCTATTTTGTGTGATCTCTACCAAGCCCTCAGATACCATTACATTGGTCTCCTTCGCATTGCTTTCAAGGGTAAAAATAGCATTTATAGCGGTTATCTCTGCCAAATCAGTCACCACTACCAGCGGCTTATTTTCTGTTTCTCGAGCCTCAAAATAGGCCAATCCCTCCAACTTATACGTCTGCTGATTCGGTGCAACTTGTTGAGGAGTCAATTGTGATGATTTATACAATTTCGTCGTTGTCTTGGGCGTTAAAGTCACGGGTGTGGTTAAACCGGTTTCAGTTCCTGATGATCCATTCCGATAAACTAAGACAAGTATCATGACCAAAAAAAGGACCATTAATACATAAGTTGTTTTGGTTATTTTTTTTAATTGCGTCAACATTTTTTTTCTTGTAATATTTAAGGCCTGATGGCTTCCAAATCCCATATGGACAGTCCCATTTAATGGGATTGCAAAGATGTGAATACTTTTTTTTAAAACCCAATTCTAAATCAGAGAAGCTGATAAATCATAAGTTGGCAAATCACTAACAAGAAATGATAATTAGCTAAATTTATGGTGCAATACTTATCAGATACAATCAAAAAAAATTGCGCATTCACTTTAAACGCCTCTCTTTAATACTACATAAAAATGATTTTAGATCATTTTTGACTAACAGTAATTCCCGTACCTCCTTGACCTTAGAAGAGCTGTGGATTCTAAAAATGGCTGCTAATTTACAAGAAGGTCTAACTGATTTTTCATTTCAAACTTCAGGATCAACTGGGATACCCAAGAAAATAACCTTAAGCAAAGATCAATTGATACAGAGTGCTGAAACCACCTTGTCCCATTTTTCTATAAAGCCGAATGCTCGCTTCCTGCTATGCATCCATCCACAATTCATAGGTGGGGCCATGCAGATCGTACGAGCTTATGTCAACCAAGGAAGACTCGATGTTTTGGCTCCTGAAAGGATATTAGATTTAGATCATACAAAATATGATCTTGTCTCTATGGTACCCTTGCAGCTAAATAAGCTCTATAAGGATTTAAAAAGTCATCTCAATGATTTTAATCACCTCTTAATCGGTGGCGCAATGCTGGATCCCCAACTAGAGGAAAAAATCGCAGCAGACCCCTTAATAATTGCTCACATATACGCTACCTACGGCATGACCGAGACGGCTTCGCACATCGCAGTTAAGCACTTGGGCTCCCCTTTTTTTAAAAGAATAGGGCATTTAAAGATTTCTAAAAATGATTCCTCTTGTCTCAAAATTAAAGGTTTAATCACCAATAATCAATGGCTACAAACCCAAGATATCGTCGAATTAATTGATGAAAATACATTTAAATGGTTGGGTCGTCAAGATTTTGTCATTAATTCGGGTGGGTTTAAAGTTCATCCTGAGAACATAGAACATCACCTAAACAAGCAGACCGATCAACCCTTGATCATTACCTCCTTACCCGATGAAGTATTGGGACAAAAGGTGGTACTTCTATTAGAGGGAGCACTGATGCCCACCTTCGATTATTCCTCACTAAATCCTTACGAGAAGCCAAAAAAAACGTTGAATATAAAAAAATTCATATATACCAAAAACGGAAAAATAGATCGGAAAGCTACGCAGAAACTCATTGGAAAATTAAGACCATTTTAAGTTTTCAAATAACGAGAAATTATTGTATTTCTATAAAAAAAAGTCATTTATCTCGTGATATGATTTATTGTTGTGAAAATTGAAACTTGTTTGAGTTTTACCCTTTCAGACCTCCTTCTTGGAACACTAATAACCCTAACAATGCTGGGCTTTATTTTATTTAAGAGTAATAAAATAAAAAAGGCATTGAGTACCAAACTCTTATTGTCCCATTTTTTCTGTCAATTAGCATTGCATTATACATGATGCTGATAGTGAATAATTTTATAACATTCAATTTATCTATCCTATCAATTAGTTTTTGTTTAAGTTTTCTTATTTACAGTAGTTATCTTAAGATTTCCCTTGAACGCAAAAAACTTAACTTAATAGATTTTAAAGTTGATTTGATCCTTCTCATTTCCGTGATCTCTATCATAATAACGTTCGGTTTCTATTATAATGAAATTGATTATTCGTATAATTCACTTGCCATAGAATTTGTGAACAATATCAAATTTCCTACAGTTTATCAGGCCATTGTATTGGCTAGAGCCGCGACTGCCTTTCCTATTAATTCTTGCTATATCGCTTTAACCTTATTTATCAATACACGAGGCGTTACTCAACAGTTTAAATTAGTCAGAAATGGAATCCTCATTTATCATAGTATTTGATTTACGAATTTCATTATTGGAATATTTTTATTCATTATCTCATTGGTTTTTATATTTTCTGAACTAAAATATTTTGTCAAAATCATGATTGGCTTGATTCATCTTCTACCCATAATTGCTATTTGTTAGTTATTGATTTTTCCAGTTACCCTATTAAAAATGTCTAAAAGATTCAATAGCCATACTGACGATCAGAAAAAAAAAATCAGAAAAGACAACAATGAGTTGTATCAAAAATTGAAAAAAATTATTGAATGCAATGATTTATATCTTTTGAGAACATTAAACACCCGAGGTCTTAGCCTTGACAGTGATCTCTCTAAATCTGAAATAAGAATAATTTTGAACAAAAATGGTTTTGAAAATTTTTAAGAATATCACAACTATTTTCAGTTAATTAAAGTTGAAAATCAAGTAAAAAATAGAGATTTATCAAAATACAAGATGAAAGTGCTTTACGAGAAGGCCGAGTTCAATTCTCATCAGACATTTATCCGATTTTTTAGCAAAAAACATGATATGACGGTCATAGAATACCATGAAAAAAGGAAGTTAGACTCTACATCTAGTTAATGAATCTATCGTCTACAAATCAATATCGAAAAAGATGAAATGGACAATGCCATAATAGTATTAAATCACTCGTAAATCGTAATCCTGACGGATTCAATGAGATATGGATGGAAATGGATCATTGATCTATCCAACGTTCTTTTATTCTTGACTAAAAAAAACTAAAACTATATATCTATTGCTAGGCTAAATGCCCGTATTTTTTAATACTGTAAGCAGATGTTACCCCTACCAAAGCCCCAAATAAATGAGATTCCCAACTGACCGCTTGATTGAAATCAAAAACAGTATAAACCAAACTACCATAAACAGCTAGAACTGTGATAGAAATAATCAGTGTTCTGAATTTACCCTCAAAAAAACCAATGGAAATTAAAAAAAAAGCCAAGGCATAAATTAAGCCACTCGCACCAATATGAAGAAAATTTCTTCCAAAAAACCAAACTAAGATGTTGGTAAAAAAATAGCATTGGAGAAATATCCTATTAGCAATATTGGGATAAAAAAAATAAAGAATCGTACCCAAAAATAATATGGGTACTGAGTTGGAGGAGATATGATTCAAATTTCCATGAACCAATGGACTCGTAAATATTCCAATGATACCAAAGTAACTCCTTGGTAAAATACCCAAAAAGCCGAAATCAATATTAAAAAAGAAACTTACCGAAAAAAAAAGCCACATCAGCATGAGAAATCTAAAGGGCCTAAGAATGGAAGATCTAGCTGCAGGGTGCATGTAGGTTAATCACGTTAAGCATAAACCTTCTAAGTTTGATGTGAAAGATAAATGATTCCTATTTTACTGAGGAGAACGAATCATTTTCAGAGTTAATAATTTAGCCTCCTCATACGTTACTGACATATAACCCAAAATACCTCCAGAGGCCTCTGCGATCCGTTTGGCCCAATCTTCGATACTATCATAAAATTTAATCGCAAAATGCTTATCTAGTTTGGGTAAAATCAAATTTAATTTTCTCAATTCTTGGATGATGTCACCATTCCTTATTTCTAAATCATCTGATGTTTTTGCAATACAAGTAAGTAATTTTTCTTCGAAATTTTGTCCTACTAGTTGATAATAGCCGGCTAACTGCTTGGTCACATGGCGCTGCTTAGTATACGCCAACAAAATAGCCTCTTTTTTCTCTTTGTGATCGATGTTACCATCTGCACCGGCAATCAAAACAGAGACGAGAATAGGAACACTCAACATCAAATCAATTTCATCCTCGCGTAATTCTTCAAATTCCTTTAACATGCTATTATTTGATCTTTTTTATTCTTGCGAAAATACATCAAAAAATAACCCGTCAATAATTTTTAAATTAAAAACTTGTTTTTTTCTTGACTCAATTTTTAGATAGGACTAAATTTACCCATAATTTCAGGTTTTTTGTTCCATACATAAAGATCTAAAACTGCCAAAACACGTGCGATCAGTTCTCGAATCCTCACTTTTGTCGGTACCGATACCCTAGCCGATTTTGGTGAAAATCCATAGGCCTTTAATCCATGATAATTAGCTATGAACAGCGCCCGATACAAATGAAATTCTTGGGTAATGATAATGAAATTAGATTGTCCAAATATCTGTGCGCAACGCACTACCGAATCTAAAGTTCGCAATCCAGCATAATCTAAAGTAACTGCTGATTCAGGAATACCCCTTTCTTTCAAGGCGTTAAGCATGTCACGAGGCTCGTTGTAGTATATACTACTATTGTCACCACTGACCAGGATATGACTTATAATTCCGAGCTCAAAAAGCTTGGTCGCAGCATTCATCCGCTCTTCAAAGAATTCATTTTTGACTCCCTTGGTCGAAAATCGGGAAGTACCAAGTACTAAGCCCACCCTTTGAGCAGGTGGCCAAGTCTCCTCTTTGAATATTTGTTCTGAGGTACTGAGTACTATCCAAATATTAAGAGATAATATGAATAAAAATCCAAATCCCAAAGAAATAAACATCCGTTTAAACCATTTTTTCACAACCGGTTAATGTATTTACTATTCCACATCAAAACTAACGTATTTATAATTAGGTGCCTCTTTACCGATAATTTTAATCAAATAGCCCTATTTGATTATCTTCACGCTCTACCTCTTCTTGAATAAAAGATTTTAATAATTCAATATCTTCCTTTTCAGGTTTTTCAAGCTCATCCTCATTGACAACGGCCTCAATTTTAACTACATTTTGTAAGTGGAATTTATTCCCCAAGGCTTTCCAGCCTTTGACATCTATTAAAGTATCCAAATTTAAAATTTTCTGTAACTTTTTGTTTTTCTCCTTATACGTCACAGATGCTTCTACTTTTACCGCATCACTGGCAAAATACAATTTTGAATTTTTGGTCTCAGAGATGAAGAAAAAGAGTTTTTGTGTTTTAACAGTCTCGATTTTAAACCTTTTGATAAAAAAAGCTTTGGTACTACCTTCCTGGTAGATACCTGTAATGATACCCTCAGGTATAAATTTAGTCAAATGACATATATTTTTGGATTCATAACGATTACTCATTTCAAATGTGGTCAACTCATAATGACCGTCATAATAAAAAACAATGATCAAATCTTCTGCTTTGAAATTACCTAAATGAAGACCCCGCTCGTCCGTATTTAAACGACCAATCACTTCATCATACCAAATATCTAGTCCACCCAAAGTAGACGCCCCTGCCGTTTTCAGCTGCACCTTTCTAACAGGATACTTAGTCACTATATTTCCAGATGCCAAGCGACCTTTGATTTCATAATCTGCAAAATCAATATCAAAAACTTTCTTTCTCGCCGTGCTCGCCGCAGTCAAATTCACGGTAACTACCTCTGCCTCTCCATTGGGATTGGCCGTAAAATACAATGCCTTAGATCCTTTGGATTCTTTGGCCAAACGATACTCCTTGTCTCGGGTCACACTCAGTATATTGAATCGCTTAATCATAGATCTACCTGAAGATCCGTCTTTATAAATCATATTGTACACCATGCGCTCGTCCCCTTTCTTATAAACAGCGACATGTATGATGTCTTTGCCCACAAAAACTTTATCCTGAATTCGGCTAACCACACAGACCCCGTCATTTCTAAAAACAATGACTTCATCAATGTCTGAACATTCAGAGATGAATTCGTCTTTCTTAAGACCCATCCCTATAAAACCCTCCTGCCTGTTTACATAAAGCTTGGCATTATTAGCTGCCACAAAAGCGGCCTTAATGGTATCAAAATTTGCGATTTCGGTCTTTCGTTCTTTTCCCTTACCGTATTTCTCGAGTAACCGCCGATAATATGAGATCGTAAATTCAGTCAAATGATCTAAATTGAAAAGCGTCTGCTTGAGTTCCTCTTGAAGCTTATTCATCAACTCATCTGCCTTAAACGCATCAAACTTTGATATTCTCTTGATTTTAATTTCCGTCAGACGAACCAAATCTTCCTCAGTGATCTGACGATAAAATTCCAATTTAAAGGGGGTTAAACCCTGGTCAATCGCTTGAAGTACAGCTTCCCATGTTTCAGCATCTTCAATATCCCTATAGATCCTATTTTCAATAAATATTTTTTCAAGAGAAGAAAATAAAATCTTTTCAAGGAGCTCATTTTTACGTATTTCTAACTCCTGCTTCAAAAGATCTCCCGTTTGATCCACACTGTGTTTAAGGATTTCTTTGATCCCAACAAAATGGGGCTTATCTGCGATAATGATACAGGCATTGGGTGAGATAGATACCTCACAATCCGTAAAGGCATATAAAGCATCAATCGTGATATTGGGGGACACACCACTGGCCAATACAATTTTAATCTCTATTTCAGCTGCGGTATTATCAATGACTTGTTTGATTTTTATTTTTCCTTTGTCATTGGCCTTCACTATGGAGTCAATCAGCGACGAAGTCGTAGTGCCATAGGGGATTTCTTTGATCAATAAGGTCTTACTGTCATCTTCTTCTATGACCGCCCTCACACGAACCTTGCCCCCTCTGTGGCCATCATTATAATCTGTTACATCTATTTTGCCTCCTGTTTGGAAATCAGGGAATAACTTTACAGATCTTCCTTTTAAAATGCTGATACAACCATTGAGCAACTCTATAAAATTGTGGGGTAACATTTTGGTTGAAAGTCCCACGGCAATACCCTCTACTCCTTGAGAAAGTAACAAAGGAAACTTGACAGGAAAAGTAACCGGTTCTTTTTTACGTCCATCATAGGACAATTGCCAACTGGTGGTTTGCGCATTAAAAATAACATCTAAGGCAAACTTTGACAAGCGTGCCTCAATGTACCTAGAGGCTGCAGCACCATCGCCGGTACGCACATCACCCCAGTTGCCTTGCATTTCAATCAATAAATCCTTTTGGCCTAGATTTACAATCGCATCTGCGATGGAGGCGTCTCCGTGAGGATGGAATTGCATGGTCGTTCCGATGATGTTAGCCACCTTATTGAAGCGACCATCATCTAATTCTTTCATAGCATGCAAAATCCTTCTTTGCACAGGTTTTAAGCCATCCTCTATGGCAGGAACGGCTCTTTCAAGAATTACATAAGAAGCATAATCAAGAAACCAATTTTCATACATCCCTGTGACGGGAAGTACTTCGTGAATCTCATCTTCTTTTAAATCGTCATCCATATTTCTTAAACATTCTATCCAGGTACATTGCTCGATTAATAGCCTTCAAGTTTCATAATTGTATTAAAATAGCTTTCTAAATACGGGACAACACACGTATAATGATCTGCGCCTTCAAAAGTGGTCAATGTAACGATCTCAGGCGAAACTCCAGAAGACAAGAAAGCACGATAAGTATCAACTGTATTTTGATAAGGGACCGTTATATCAGCATTTCCATGATACAGGTGCATGGAAATCTCTGGTATCCAATCTAATAAGCTGTTTTGCTCAAAAAGTTGAGAAAATTCTGAAAACACCCCACTGTCGGGGTCTGACAAAAATTCGGGTGCAATCAATATAGCAATCGTATCGTTTAAACGGGCATTTATCTGAGCTCCCGCCGTAATACCATTAAAAAGACCTACGACAATGTGGTCATAAGGTTCATTAAAAATTTGACTTGCCCATGTCGTATCGTAGTCATAATAGGTTCGATAAGATTCTGCAATATAAGCCATGAAATAAGGGTGTTGATATATTTCTTGATCAAAGAAAAAATCACGTACCCCTTTCATATCGTAACCTCCAGAACTTGGAAAAGATGCCTTTAAATTAAAATATTCTATATCATGCTCTTCAATATATTTGTGTGTAGCCATGGCTACGTAACCCCCTTGAGAATAGCCACTTAAATATAGTTCTCCATCTGAACTGATCCCTTCTTGATTCAGTAATTCTCTTACTGCTCTTAGTTCATCAATAACTGCCAAAGCAGACATTTCTTCGACATAGTATGGGTGCATGATATCTCTAGAACTTCCAAATCCGATGAAATCGGGTACCACAGTGATCAGGCCTGTTGAAGCCATTCCAGCAAACAACAAGTTTTGGAAATCATTTAGAGGTAACTCACTCGGTGCATCTCTGTTTGCAGTTATGGTCCCATGTGCAAAAACATGGTAACTAGACTTAATTGAATCCATCACTGGGATATAAGCCATACCAGACGCCATGATTTTCTCGCCCTTGTAGCTCGTCTCATAAATAACTTTCCATATTTGAACATCATATAAAAATTGTTCTAAAGGCAAGTCTATCCCACTTGAATTAAAGACTATTCTGAGATTTCCTGATGTTTTTGTGACTTTTTTTTCTGCTGAAATCAATCGACTCTCAATGGGATCCTCCGGCTCACTTAATACCTCCTCTTCAAGGGTAGAAATGTCTTCAGATGCCTCATCACATGAGATCCAAAAAAGACCTGATAGTAATAACAAATTAAAAAAAATGAGAGGTGTTAATTTTTTACGTAATCTCATATTCTTCTGATATAATTGCCTTTTCTTCATGAATCAAATCTTTCTCCACCCTAAGTTTATGAATGATGAACTGCTGACGATCTGGCGTATTTTTCCCCATATAAAAAGACAATAAATCTTTGATTTTAGTTTCCTTTCTCAAGATAACGGGTTCAAGACGAATGTCTTCTCCAATAAAAGCTGCAAATTCATTGGGTGAAATTTCACCCAAACCTTTAAATCGAGTGATTTCTGCATTTTTTCCCAATTTTTCAATCGCTGTTTGACGTTCCAGCTCATCATAACAGTAAAATGTTTCCTTTTTATTTCTGATACGGAAAAGAGGGGTATCCAAAATAAATACATGACCGTTTCTGACCAATTCAGGAAAAAATTGCAAGAAATATGTCAACAAAAGCAATCGAATGTGCATCCCATCTACATCCGCATCCGTAGCGATAATGATTTTTTTATACCGCAAACCTTCGAGCCCGTCTTCAATATTTAGGGCATGCTGCAGTAAATTAAATTCTTCGTTCTCATACACCACCTTTTTGGTGTGGGCATAGCAATTAAAGGGCTTACCTCTCAAACTAAAAACGGCCTGAGTTTGTACATCTCTAGTCTTGGTAATGGATCCACTGGCCGAGTCTCCCTCAGTAATGAAGATCATGCTGTCATTGCGGCGCTCTTCGGCTAATTTCTTGTCATTGAGGTGTACCCGACAATCTCTCAACTTTTTGTTGTGCAGATTGGCTTTTTTGGCGCGCTCATTTGCCAGTTTTTTTATTCCTGCTATTTCCTTTCGCTCCCGCTCGGATTGCAAAATACGTTTTAACAACAAACCTGCTGATTCGCTGTTTTGATGCAAGTAGTTATCTAATTCCTTTTTGATAAAATCATTGACGAAGGTCCTCATTGTAGGTCCCTCTGGCCCTAAATTTTGAGATCCTAATTTGGTCTTGGTCTGAGATTCAAATACCGGCTCTTGTACTCTGATTGCGATGGCCGCAACAATACTTACTCTGACGTCCGCCGCATCAAAATCTTTTTTAAAAAACTCTCTGACTGTCTTGACAATAGATTCTCTAAAAGCGGCCAAATGCGTCCCTCCCTGAGTCGTATATTGGCCATTTACGAAGGAGTAGTATTCTTCTCCATATTGATTTGAATGGGTCAAGGCAATCTCAATATCCTCTCCCTTCATGTACATGATAGGGTATCTGATACTCTCCTCATCCGTCTTACGTCGCAAAAGATCCAGTAAGCCATGCTCTGAATGGTATTTTTTACCATTGAGCACTAAAGTCAAACCCGCATTCAAATAGGCATAATTCCAGATAAGATTATCTAAATAATCAGGAATAAAATGAAAATTTTTAAAAATAACGTTGTCAGGCTCAAAAGTGATGTGAGTCCCATTTCGGTCTGAAGTACTGACTACCTGAGCATCAGAGGTAACCTCTCCCTGATTAAATTCAGCCATTTTGGTCTTACCATCACGAAAAGACTGCACCTTAAAATAACTAGATAAGGCATTTACCGCCTTGGTACCTACTCCGTTAAGGCCTACTGATTTTTGAAAAGCCCCAGAGTCATATTTACCACCCGTATTAATCTTAGAAACGCAATCAATGACTTTTCCTAAAGGAATACCCCTGCCATAATCTCTAATTTTAACTTTATGATCACTGACCTTGATATCGATCGTCTTACCAAAGCCCATCATGTGCTCATCTATACAATTATCTATGATTTCCTTGACCAATACATAGATCCCGTCATCATGCGCTGAACCGTCACCCAACTTACCGATGTACATCCCAGGACGAAGTCGGATGTGTTCTTTCCAATCTAAGGACTTTATACTTTCTTCGGTGTAGTTAGAATTACCTGTTGCCATTTATAATAATTGAATATGTTGGATCGCTGTAACCAAGTGGGAAATTATGAAAAAAAAAGCAGGTATTGTTAAAAAATATTTGCTTTACATTCGACCTATTATTTAAATAAATACAATCAAACTGTTGAATTACAAGTATTTAATTAGTCTAATAATTTTTTGGTAGACATGAAATAAATTGCCAAACCCATCCAAATCATCAATAATATCGGACCTAAATAATTTAAATAGGCATAACTCGATAGCTGAAGACTTGACGTATTGTTGAGTGCTCCAAGAAATCCTATCAGAAAACAGATATAAAAATTGACTACGACGGGAAGCGCGGCAAACCAACCGGCCGAAAGGATTCCAAATCGTTGCGCTATTTTAGGTGCTACGATCTTAATCAATAACCACAGAAAAATATTGATCACCAAAAAGATCAACGCGCACAGGTAAAAAAAGTCGGTTCGGTGCAGGGTGGGCATATCGGTCTCTAACGAAAAACTTACCACAGGATCTAAATAAGCATACACCAAACTTAAAGTCCCTAAGAAAATCACTATAGACAATAATCTGACAAAATTTACGGCTCTGAGCATAGAAAATGGTTGTTTGAATGGCGTAATATAGATGATTGAATGGCGCAAAACTAGAATCAAAAACGATAAGATTTAAATACATTTGATTTTTATATTTCTAAAAATCAAATGTATTTAGTTTCTGAAATAGCGTGACGTTGACTTAATTTATTTGACTTGTCTTCCGTGCTTAATCACAAGATCAACACTTTGAAGTAGACTAATGTGACGCAATATATTTCCTTTTACGGCTATAATATCGGCAAATTTACCCTCACTGATGGTGCCGTAATCAGCTTCAACCCCCATCATCTTAGCCGGCCAATAGGTAGCAGCCTTAATGGTATAGATCGGATCGAAACCAAATTCATTGACCCATACATCTAGTTCATTCCAGGTAGATTGGATATGGAATTTCATAGGAATGCCACTATCGGTACCTATCATCAAAACGACACCTGCTTCTTTGAGCTGATTCACTTTCTTTTCTAAAGTAGGTCTTCGCATGGGTGTCAATTGAAAATAAGGCAATCTATCTGGGTGTGCAAATGAATTTCTAATGTCTAGTACGACCGAGTCCGGCAATCCCAGATGCCAATCATCTCCATCTAAAATCTCTGGGTTATCTCTCAAGGCTTCATAATTGTACAAGCCTTCTACGGTAGGGGTCCAATATAAGGGTCCTAAATTCATTTGGGCGGTTCTTTCCTTAATGGCACTCAATATCTCTTCTGGATATTCAGGAGCTGACGATAATCCTGTATGCTCAAAGCAATCCACCCCTGCTTTCAACCCTTTTCTAATTTCTTCGGGTCGATGACTATGAGCCACTACCGTCAATCCTCCTTTGTGCGCTTCGTCTACAATGGCGAATATTTCTTCTTCGGTCATCTGATCTTGATCTATGAGCTTAATACAGTCTACCCCGGCATCGACAAGTTCTTTTACTTTGGCCCGAGCATCTTTGGGGCCATCCACGCCCCATCTAAACTGTTCAGTACCGGGATAGGGTTGCTTTTGAATAAATGGCCCACTCATATACATGGTCGGTCCGGGTATCTCTCCCCTATTAATGGCATCTCTGACTACCAAACTTTCCTTGAGGGGGCCTCCTAAATCGCGCGCACTCGTCACCCCGGCCATCAGCAGTTGTTTTGCAGAAGAAGGCATGATTACTTTTTCGAACAAGGGGAGATAAGTTTTATCCCAATACGCATAATCCGCATGTCCATTGATCATCAAATGCACATGCATATCCCAAAGTCCAGGCAAAACGGACATACCTTCGGTCGAAATGACTTCGGCGCTTGCAGGAATCTCAATACTCCCTATTGTACCTACGGCAGCAATACGCGTCCCATCAATAATGATGACGCTATTCAAAATAGGCGTTGACCCAAATCCATCTATCAAAGTTCCACCTACCAGCGCTTTTATCTGGGCATTGGAGGCCATGGATGCAAGTAGGAAAATAAAATAAGTGATTCTTTTCATTTTGGTTAAAACAATCATCAATATGTAATAAAGTTAACTTATTTAATCATTTTAAATAAATTGGGTACCCTTGGCCTAAGATTGATCAACTCAACTTGCGCGTCCAATGGTCAGACTCACTCAGTTGGTCTAATCTACCCGCCTGCTGTGCTTGCTTCAATGTATCATCCATGTCTCCAGAAGAAGTCAAATGAAGATGTCCGCATTGGTCACAGCCATAAAACGCTCGCGTTGAGGAATTTTGGTATTTGACATGGATCCTGATCAAAGCTTCTTTGGCCTCCTGTTCGGTATAAAAAATGCTTTTTCTTGAAGGACAGTCGCTCATATGATTAAATTGTTTCTCAAAATTATATAATTTATTTAAAATAAAGGTACCTTATGTTTTTTGCCCTGTTTAAATATCATTGAATTTTTCATCCACTTGATTTTTTAATATCTAACGTCTTAAATTTACAAAAAATAAGTAGTTTAAATACCTATGGAACGTTTGATTATTTCAAGTTTTGAAGATTTTGAAGATAGAATAGGTACCGTCTTAGGATCCTCTGAATATTTTACAATCAATCAAGATCAAGTCAATAAATTTGCCGAGGCAACGCTGGACCATCAATGGATTCACACAGATCCGGGGCGTGCAGCACAAGAAAGCCCTTTTGGTACAGCCATTGCTCATGGTTATCTTACCCTATCTTTGGTTCCTTATTTGTGGGAGCAAATACTAGAAGTTCAAAATCTAAAAATGATGGTTAACTATGGTATTGAAGCCCTCCGTTTCAATCAACCCGTACGCGTAGGTGCGCAAGTTAAGCTACATGCTACCTTAAAATCAGCCATCAATTTACGCGGTATCAACAAGGTAGAAGTCGATGTTAAACTAGAGATAAAAGACCATAAAAAGCCCGCATTTTCAGCAATTTTAGTATTTCTCTATCATTTTTATGATTAAAATGTCTCTAAACGATTCAATTTTATTAATCGTATGATCAACCATAAATAAAATCATGGGTTCTTATCCTGCTCATGACCCCTTTGGTTAATGAGAGAAATCGAAATAATGATCTTCTATATACCCGTTAAATCTATAAAAATGGCATTCAGAGGCTAATTGAAGAATTCGATGATCTCATGGATCGCAATGAATGTGAAAAGATCCTACGTAATCAATGATGATAATTATTCTAGCAGCCAAATCACGGTCGTAGCTTCTCAGGTTCCCAATGGTAACTGATCTGCTCTTGTTTTTTTGTATCAATGCTCTGATCTAGGTAATTTAAAACTGTTTTTTTTTCAAAATTAGGAAGTTTTTAAGTCCTCTGGACGTTGTATTGATGGCCGTTCAATGGGCCTCTTTTTATGACCAAGACCCCACAGTGGTTTTGAATTGGCCACATTAACCAATAAAAATACCTTAACTTCATTTAGAAAAAAAAACATAAGACCATGAGATTACCCACTGCAAAACTTTCAATAATCACTTTTATTGTAGTCTTTTTTTTTACTCTTTTAAATGCTCAGGCTCAAAAAGTATACGCAGTTGATGCCACTTATAAAGCTGATATTAAAGTGTTTGTCGTGAGTTCAGTCTATCAAGCAGACCTCTTGGTTTACAAAGTATCCTCCAACTATCAAGCTGGTGACAACGATGGGAAATGGTTTTTTACAGATTCAGATTATCAAGCAGACAAGAAAATATTTTTTGTCGCCTCCGACTATCAAGCAGATCTCAAAATATATTTTGTCTCTTCAGCTTATCAGGCGGGCTGGAAAAAGGTTTCTAAAAAATATTTGTTGTATTAATATCTAATGTTGAATCAAACCGAAACAAATGAAACGGACTCACGATTCATCTAAAAACTATTTTAGCTTCTGAATAAAAAAGACCTCTTTGAAAGGTCTTTTTAGTATAATTATTTGATCAACTTATTTAATATCTTTTTTTACAATCACCTTAATCTTTTATTTCCCTCCAGATAACAAGGTGTCTATTTCAATTTCAATATTACCATCTTCATCCATCACTATCCCTCCGTCGGATTCAAACATCATTATATCCGATCCCTTCATATGCTCCATATGAAGACCACCGGAACCGTTCATCATTCTAATACTTTGATTACTATTTTGGATGCCTAGCAAATAACCTAATAAACCAAACACTATTGAAGTCATGGTTATTAAAAACCAATTTTTATTTAAAGATTTCATTATCTCTGATATTATATTGAAAAAATGTTGAATTATAAAGTTTAAAAATATCTTTATTTGTGAGAATCAAACCATTCCTTAACATACTTTAACATGAATTTTGGCAAAAATATACCTGTTCTTATTGCAGCTCTATTGAATTGATAAGCATCATGATAAAAACACCTTTTTCACACGCCCTACCTGACCGTCCTCGAGTCGGACCTTGATTCCATGGGGGTGAGTGACTGATTTAGTCAAGATGTCTTTCACAATGCCATGGGTCAAGGGGCCGGTGCGCTGATCACTCTTGAGCATGATATGCACTTCTAAGCCCTTTTGGATATGGCTTCGCTGGGTACCCTTCATTCTTTTAAATCTTGATGTTTAACTCTTGCTTTAAATATTGCTTCAATGTATTCAGGTTTTGCTGTTCCGCATCATTGAGTAGTAATTCCCTTTGATTAATCCACTCCAAATAAATACGTTTGCATTTGTCAAATAAGGGATGCTGGGCATCATTTCTATAGCTAACCGCATTACTAAGACATTCTTGGCATTCCAAAAATCCATAGGTAAAAAAAGCTTTTCTTGCCAATTTATAAAAATAATCAGCCTTCCCATTGAGGAGGTCCTGCTCATTTTGACTTTTTTGATCGTAGTATTGTGAAAAATAAACCACAATCGAATCGGTCTTAATGGCCCTTAGGTTAAATAAATGTTTGAAAACCAATCCTTCCAATGACGTACATCTACTCAGGGCTACGTAAGCCTGACCATTGGTGAAGGCATCGTTGATATCTGCAATCACTTTGTCAAAAGTGAGTCCCTGACTTTTATGGACAGTAATGGCCCAGGCCAGTCGTACAGGTATCTGGGTAAACGCCCCTATTTCTTCTGATATAATGGTCTTTCGTTCTGGATGCCATCGATACGAAATATTGGTCCAAGTGGTCCGGTAAACCGCAATGTATTCATGGGATTCGGTACTGATCACAATATGATCCTCGTGCAATTCTAAAATTGTACCAATACTTCCATTGAAGAATTTTTTAGACGTATATTGATCAGCTCCATCATCGGAAGGAACCATCCCTGGGTCATTAATTACGGTCATGATTTGTGCCCCAATTTTTAAAGCTAAATTCTCTTGGGTACGCATAAAAGAGGAAGGAAAAATACCTTCCACCAAGCCCTCATACTTTCTTTCGTCAGTCTTTAAGGCCTTCAATTTATTTTCATTGACCTCATCTACCCTCTTATTAGTCGTGCTTAACTGAATGTAGTTCTCCTCTACTTTGGGCTTGAAATTAGGGACATGACGACAGTTCAAAAGGGCAACGTCATCGGAAGTCATTTGATTAAACCGCACTTTATTGAGCAATTCAACAAATTGCTGATTTTTTTGCCGATATATTTTTTTTAATTCAAGTTGTGCTGGTTTAATGATTTTAAACACATTGGAACTGAAAAAATACGAGGTTTTATAATATTCTCCTAAGATGGCCTGCTCCTCACGCTTCATCACGGGAGGCAACTGAAAAGGATCGCCCAACATTAACACCTGAACCCCACCAAAAGGTAGGTAAGGCTTGTCTCTGTATACCCTTAAAATGTATTCAATGGCATCCAGCACGTCACAGCGCACCATAGATATCTCATCGATAATCAATAATTCCAATTCACGAATGATTTGATATTTTTCGCGATTGTATTTGAGCATTTCGAAGATATTTACATGATCTTCATTCATTTTTCGAGTACTGAACCGTGAATCGTCTGGCCGTAAAGGCTCAAAAGGAAGTTTGAAAAACGAATGTATGGTCACACCTCCCGCATTGATGGCGGCCACTCCTGTGGGGGCTACCACTACCGTTTTTTTAGAGGAAATAGCGGTAACGTATTTCAGAAAGGTCGTCTTACCTGTTCCGGCCCTTCCCGTGAGGTAAATAGGGCGGTCCGTGGACTGAACAAACTCTACGGCCGCATTGAATTCCCGATTGTCTGGATCGAGCGTAGCCAAAAACTCCGCCAAATTATCCATGAATTATTGCAGCTGCTTAAATTCAATATGAAGTTGTTGACTGATCAACCTCATGTCTTTGATTTCTTTTGGGGTAACCAGCAGGATGGATATACCTTTCTTTCCTGCCCGAGCCGTACGCCCACTCCTATGGGTATAATATTCGACTTGATCAGGTAATTGATAATGAAACACATACGCTAAATTATCTATATCTATGCCTCTCGCAGAAATATCTGTGGCAATCAATACCTTGAGTTTATCCCCCTTGAAGGCCCGCATGACTTTGTCCCGCTCAATCTGCTTGAGGTCGCCGTGAATACAGCCTATTTGATATTTTTTGGTCTTTAATTGTTCATGAAGCTGTTTGGTGACCCGTTTGGTCTTACAAAAGATAATGCCTCTTTCCTCTTTGTGTGACTTTAGGAAAAAAACCAACGCTTCCATTTTTTGAGCTTGTTCACAGATGGCATATTGATGTGCTATATACGCATTGACCCGCTGATCCCTGTTGATCTCCACCTTTACTGCCGCAGGATCCATATAGCTATTGATAATCTGCGTGATCTCTTTGGGCATGGTCGCAGAAAACAACCAGGTATTGCTTCCACGCGAAGTTTGTTCCAAAATCAAGTCCAAATCCTTTTTAAACCCAATACTCAACATTTCATCCGCTTCGTCCAATACAACCGTCTTTATTTGTCGCAAGTCCACCGCTTTTCTGCGCTGCAAATCCAACAATCTCCCCGGTGTAGCCACTAATATATGTGTCTTACGCCTTAGGGCACTGATCTGTACTTCTATTTTTTCTCCTCCATAAACGGCTTCAACAAAAATCTTTTCCGTGAATTTTGTAAATTTAAAAATTTGCTTGGCAATTTGTTGTCCCAATTCTCGGGTAGGACATAAAATCAAAGCTTGAATTTTAGGTTCGTTGGGATCTATGTTTTGTATGATAGGAATACTGTATGCGGCTGTTTTTCCTGTGCCTGTTTGCGCCATACCAATAAAATCTATCGGTGATTTAATGAGCTTGGGAATAGACTGAACTTGAATTTCTGTAGGCTTAACGATGCCCAGATCTTCTAAGCCTTGGATGACTTGGGGAGTAACGCCTAATGATTTAAATGATGCCAAAATATCTAATTTATTGAGCGGCAAAGTTAGCTCCAATTTATTTGCTCTCCTGAAATAATAGGAACGATCATCGTATTGGCTTAGATTCAGCGTAACTTTACACATCTATGATCCATATTGGAATATACAATGAACTAGTAGTTGATCGGATATTGACCCCAGGTGCTTTTTTGATAGACAGTGAAGAAAATGACGTCCTCCTCCCTAATAAATACATACCTGAAGGGACGAAAGTAGGCGATCAGCTCAAAGTATTTGTCTATAATGACTCTGAAGACCGTATTGTGGCCACGACCCTCAGACCTCTATTGCAGCTTCATAAATTCGGTTGCTTGAAGGTGAAAGATGTTAATAATATAGGGGCTTTTCTGGATTGGGGCCTAGAAAAAGACTTGCTTGTCCCATTCAGACAGCAGCATGGACGCCTGAATATTGGCCAATGGTGTTTAGTCTATTTGTATATTGATACACTCACCCATCGATTGGCCGCAACGGCCAAAGTGGACAAGCATTTTGAAAAAGAAAATATTGAACTTGAAGTGAACCAAGAAGTAGACCTGCTCATTGCCAATGATAGTGATCTAGGGGTCAATGTGGTAATCAACAACACCTATAGTGGTATGATTTTCAGCAACCAAATCTACCAAGATGTCATGATGGGTGATCAGATCAGAGGATTCATTGAACAGATTCGGCCAGATGGAAAAATTGATGTGACTTTGAGGAAAAAAGGAATGCAAAACCTTGAAGATGGTGCTCAAACCATTTTAAAGGAATTGAAAGCCTCTGAGGGTTTTATCGCCCTGACCGATAAGAGCAATCCTGAAGAAATTCAATCGCTGCTACAAATGAGTAAAAAGAATTTTAAAAAATCTTTGGGTATTCTCTACCGAAACAAACAAGTCCTATTGAAGAAGGAAGGTGTTTTTTTAAAGAAAGTTTAATTACGAATTTTCGTACTATTTACGAATAATTACCCCTTTTGATTATTAACTTTCATATTGTAAATATCTTATGATCTAATATGGCGTATTTCAGACATTTATTTAAATGGAATTTCTTCTGAAGTGTGAAAGTTCGTTACTTAAAATAAGCTGTAAAAAAGGGAATATGAAAAGACCAAATACAAACATCAATGTGACTTTTTATTTAAAAAAACCTCTTAAGAATTCTGAACGAAGAGGCATCTATGCAAACATTACATTTCGGAGTACTCAAAGACAAATAGCAACCAAAATTTATGCTAATCACCCTGACTATTTTCAGCGAGGTGGATTGATTGGTCATGAATACCATGAGCAAAATATTAATCTCATTGCAATGAAGAAAAAACTAGAAGGCTATGATGGCCATTTATTCAACGATATAGATATGGTTTTAGACCATTATTATGATGGTGATATACTCAATTATCCAAGTACTATTTTAGAGGTTTTTGAATATGGTATATCTCATAATAAAGACTTGATGGAAAAGACAAAAAGAAGGAAGGAAGTTTCTGTCAATTCTTTTGAAAGATTTATTAAATCCCATACTAATATGTATTCTGATTTCTCAGTAATAAAAAAATCTCCAAGGCAAATGTTTAGAGCACATAGCATTGATTATGTGGAGTGGCTGAAGAATAACGGGTTAGAAAACTCTTCGAGAGTAGCATATATTTCTGGATTAAAATCTTTATTTAATTGATTTAAACATAGATTAAAATTTTGAAAAAAAGAATTACAGGTATTATTACCTTCGTTGGTGGACTTATGGTAGTCGTATGGAGTTCATTTGTCATCTTCGACCATAAGTTTATACATAATATCAATGCCGTTTTTACTCTACTGATAATTTTATCAATATGTGCCATGCTCTATGTCTACTGGACAAAATTTGGAGCCCTTGACCAAAAAATGGATAGAATACAGAGACAAAACAAACTAATCCAATCCCAAATAGACTTTGAAAAGATTAGGAAAGATATAGAGCAAAAGAAATTAAAGAAAAAATCGGATGAGGATTAATTTAAACATCATTCTCAGCAAGGAGCTTCAGGGTATCCACTAGGCTGTTGTCATAATCCAATTTTAATATCCATAAAAAGTTCTCTATTTATACCCTCGGGATTACTTATCATATTAAGCCATAACAGCAAATGGGAAACTTACTATACACCACAGGGTACCCAATAAATATAAAATCAAAATAGGTTTTAACCCCTGTACCAAAGACTTCACAAAACAAACCTTCCCCTACCTCCTCTGTAACTTTGTAAGAAACAAATTACATGAGATTAGACACCATTAAATGGAACAACCATACCTTCAAACAGCTAACCAAAGAAGCCAAGTTAATCTAGTGTTTCCTAGAAGTACATTGCAGTACTGCTGGCTTTCTTCAAGCAGATGAATCAGACATCGCTAATGGCATTGGACTGGAGCGTAGATCTGGTCTTAATCCCTTTGGTAATGTGGTAGTTCTCGCTATGGAAGAACTAGAAGATACTGGCTTTATCGCACTAGGAAATCATGACTTTATACTAGTCAAAGGAACGCATAAGAAGCGAGCGCATGGAAAGCTAAAAGTCAGTGATAAGGCTAAGGATTATTATAGGGTTGGAGTCCTTAAATCTGGGATGCATACAGCCGTTTTAAAGGAGATTAATAGTACTTGTGAGTATTTCTCTAAAGAGATGATATTGGAGGATTTTGGTATGATAATTGCTCTATTTTAAATTCATCAAACCTTGAAAAATGAATAATATCAAACAAATTCACTACATTATGGGCCTTATATTACTCATTACAATTACCGCATTTAATCAGAGAAATGAAACTCCTCCGCGATTTGAATTTACTTCTTTCACGGTTGTAGAGTCAATTATTCCTAACGGAATAGGAAGATCAAGAATTATCAATTCAATAGAGCTGCGTGATTATAAAGAATACACCAGTATCAAATCGCCAGGATTAAAGTCAAGAAATAAATCAGATCGCCAAGAAATTCGAGCCAATGAGTACGAAGAAACCAAACTGTTGAACTTTTTTAATGTTGTTGGTATCAGATTTCAAAATATTGCTGCCAATGATGCTTTAATTAACGACAAGGTCAGTACCATGCTTAACGACGGTTGGGAATTAGTCAACATTGTTGCAGGAGTGGAATCCGTGGGTAGCGAAGATGATAAAAATGGTATTTTTATTACCCGATTTTATTTCAAGCGCATCAGTTAATATCTTTTTTTGGTAGCGTGCTTACAAACTTTGCTTGTTTAGAAAATAACTCACCTTAACCCTGTTGAGTTAAACAATGCAGTTATGACCATTTCTTGGAATGATGAGGATGATGATCCATTTGAATTAAAGATGAGGAACATCCAAACCTTTAAAAATGCTTTTAAGTTGTTTCCAAGACTTGCTAAAGCATTAAAGCTTAGATAAGTAATTATACATTTCTTATTTTAGGGGATCTAATAATACTATAATGAAAAAAAATCAAAAAAAAATTGTCCTCATCACCTTGATGATAGGTTTGATATGGACTGTGTCGTGCAATGGAAATAATAATGACATGAGCTGTGTTTGTTACATTTATGAAAATGGTTTACAAACTGGTATAGATGAAACTGGATTAGATAATGGTGCCTTCACTTCTGATATTAAATTCAGAAAAGAATGTGAGGCAAAGTCTTACTTCATTGATGATGATAATTATTCTAGCTGTCAGATCGTTCCTTTGTCAGGTGGAAGTGGGATCACAAATTAACCGACCAATAAGAAACAATAAATTGATTTTTTTACCTTTTTAGGGCAAATAATTTCTCCTCTTTTGAAACAAATTTTGATTTCACCTTATTGGAAAATAGTAAGTTATTTGGCTGGTTTGGTTTATCTCTTTTTTTAATCATAATTGAGGAAGTTTGAATTAGAGTAAAAGCTAAAAAAGAATTGAAAGAGGATTGATTTCTCCTTCCATATCTGAAAAAGTCCACTTTTATTTGACGACATACAGTATTACAAACGCTAAACCAATTGCCAATATAGTTCTACTTATTTTTAATAGGGCTTTAGATCCTCGTTCACCTCGCTTATATCCCACAAAAGTCAATATATACCCCAAAAAAGCCAATATTGGACCTACTATAAAACCAGAATCAAAATCAACAAAAGCTAAAAAAAGTGCCAAAGCACTAGCGATGGTCCAATAACTCTTTTTACGCTCTTCTGGAGTCTCTTCTTTTTCCAACAAGGGAACAACAAGACCACTTTCTGTTATGATTGTATCAAATTTAATATCACTGAGTCGATTTATTATTTTATTGAGTTTGCTGTTTCTCTTTATCTTCTTTTTAGACATATTGTCTAATCCCACATAAGCACTCAACCTAGAATGAATTAAATCCTCTGATGTTACCGCAATTGATTTTAAAGAGGCTGTCTCAATAACTTCAGATTCACTCATCGCTAGAGGATTTGGGAAGACTTGTTCTGGAGAAGCCAAGACTTTTAGA
>Ga0206129_10000250_pt1 | contig 90193 bp, 83 predicted proteins | sample Helgoland_Spring_8_FD_148616 | JGI IMG/M metagenome (GOLD analysis project Ga0206129, IMG submission 148616) | Pelagic subsurface seawater microbial communities from Kabeltonne, Helgoland, North Sea - Helgoland_Spring_Bloom_20160502_2 | ecosystem: Environmental > Aquatic > Marine > Epipelagic ... | reverse complement strand
CGACACCGCGCCGCTCAAGGCGCCGCGAACAAGCGCGTCCACACCTCCACCGCCCAAGCCACCGCCCTCCCGCCCGCGTCTCCGCAAAGGCCGGCAACGCTGGTGAGAAATGCGGGTTAGACCGGCGGCGAAGACCTTGATCTGGGCCATCCGCCCAGATTGCTGTGACAGCTTCCTTCTGTAGAGCCTTCGTCACGGCTCCACGTGGCGTTTGAAACTGTCGAGGATGGACTGCCAGCCGCCGCGCTGCTGCTCGACGGGGTTCTCCGTTTCCGGATCGAACGTCACGCTGACGCGCACGCCACCGTCTTCGGGAATGAATTCCACGCTGGCATGGCGGTCGCCGAAATCGTACTCGATGAGCTCATGTTCCACCATCTTCGTGTACGTGCCGGCGAAGTCGAAGCCGATGCTGCCGTCCTTCGCTTCCATCCGCGAGGAGAAGGCGCCGCCTTCCCGCAGATCGACCGTCGCGGCAGGCGTATGCCAGTCGTCGGAGGGCGAATTCCACTGCATGATGTCTTCGGGGGTGATGTAGGCGTCCCAGACCGCTGAGACGGGGGCCGCCACAGTGGTTTCTACGGTGATTGATTGAGTCGTCATGATGAGGTCCTTTGCTTGAATTGCGGTGCAGCGAGGCGGGGTCCCGCACTACTGATTGATCTCGGGTTCCACGAGTTTTGCCAGTTTCCGAAGGCTGTCCTGCCAGCCGAGATAGCAGGCTTCGAGCGGGATCACGTCCGGAACGCCGTCCTGCACAACGGTCATTTCCGTGCCAACCGAGACGGCTTTCAGTTCGACGGTTACCTTCATCTCGCCGGGCAGATTGGGATCGTCGAACCGGTCGATGTAAACGAGCCGCTCGCCGGGAACGAGTTCCACGTATTCGCCGCCGAAGGAATGGCCGTTGCCGGTCGTGAAGTTTCGGAACGACATTCTGAACGTGCCGCCGACCTCGGCCTCCAGCTCATGGACGGTGCAGAGAAATCCGTATGGCGGCAGCCAACTGGCCACGGCGTCGGGTTCGAGAAACGCGCGATAGACCTTTTCAGGTTTCGCGGCGATGACCCGGTGCAGTCGAACGGTGTTGGGCATGATGATATCCTTTCTTGCTCATCTGACTTGAAGACGTCCGCACGTTGCTCATTCCGACAGCGGGCGAAAATTTTTCTGCGGCACTTGTCAGCTGCATCGCGCACCCGTCCCGGCTCAGACGAAGTTGCCCTGTCCCTTAGGTCGCTCGATCACGAAGCGAGCCCCAGGCTGTAGACGGTATGGGTAATCCCCGAACCCAGCGTCCGATTTACCTCAAGCCCCATCTCGGAAGTGAAATTGGCGGGAAAGAGACGCGTTCCGCGGCCGAGAACGGTGGGATAAGTCAGCAAGTGGATGGAATCGACCAAACCGGCAGGCAGCAACGAATGCACCAGTCCGGCACTGCCGTATACAACGATGTCTCCGCCGCCCTCGGCCTTGATGTCCTTGATCTCGGTGACAATGTCGCCGGACAGGACCGAGGTGTTCGTCCAGTCGGCCTGCTTCATCGTGTTGGAGGCTACATATTTGCGCATCGCGTTCAATTTGCGTGCGAAGCCGGCCGGATCGTCGATAGTGGGCCAAACCGGTGCGAAACCGTCATAGGTCGTACGGCCCAGCAGCACGATGTCCGCGGCCCACAGTTCTCGGTGCATGATTTCGTCACCTTCCGGGCCACGGCTGAACGGACCCGTCCAGTTGCCGAGGCCGGAATTCTCCATTCCGACGGGATCCTGAACGACACCGTCGAGTGAGATGTAGCAACTGACTACGAGCTTTCTGGCCATCGGTTTTGTTCCTCCAGGTTAGCGTTCCTAAGCGAGCATGAATTGCGAGAGTGTCGGGCTTTGTGACCGAAGGACGTGCGCGATCTCGCCCGCACGATAATCGAAGACACATTTTTTCGGATTTCGAGCGCATGTATTCGAACTGGACCGGAATCCCGCTCGTCGCGCGTTCAAGTCTTCGTCGTAATGCCGCTACGCTACTTCCGCGCAAAGCCAGCAAGTCTCGCATAGCCGCGCACGACGGATTCGCGTTCGTCGCGCGATGCGACCGTTTCAATGTCGCTGAACCCGTCGGGAGCGCGGGCTTCGACCATGTCGATGACGCCCTCAGGGCCTCCCTGGCGATTGGCGAGGACAATCTCGGCGGTCACCGGCCGCCGCTCGTTGTCATAGGCCGCCAGCGCTGTCTCGACTGAAGTCGCCGAGAGTAGATGACCCGCGAGGCTCCTCGCATCGAGGATCGCCTGGCTCGCACCGTTGGACCCGACCGGATACATGGGATGGGCTGCGTCGCCCAGAAGCGTCGCCCGGCCGAACGACCAGCGCGGCAGAGGATCTCGATCGCAGTTGGGATATTCGTAGAAGTTGGCGGTGGCTTCGATGATGTGGGCCGGATCGACGAAATCCAGGCGGAACCGGTCCCGCACGAAGGGCAACACCTCGGCAGGGACACCCGGCCGGCTCCAGTTCTCCAAACGTCGTGGTAACGAACCGGCTTCCCCGGTCCTCGCCATCACTACCCGGTTGGTCAGGCGCATGGCTGACTGCCCGGATTCGATTCCTATCGAATAGAACACGAACTTGGCGAAATTGCCGCCCGCGATCGCCATGGTTCGTCCGTCGCGCCATCGCGGCCACGTCGTACACCCCCGCCAGAGCATCACGCCGTTCCATATCGGCGCTCCGTCATTGGGGAAGAGCTGGGCGCGAACCGCCGAATGAATTCCGTCCGCCCCGATTAAGACGTCACCGCGAGCGGTTTTGCGTGTTCCGTCCCGGCTGGATAGCTGCGCAATGACCCCATCCGCTGACTGCTCGAATCCCTCCACCCGCCAGCCGGTACGCACGGCATCGCCGCCAAGCCGCGCGATAACAGCACGATGAATGAGTCCCAGGAGCTGCCCGCGATGGACGCTGATCTGCGGATAGCCATGCCCGGCGTCGGTGCCCCGCAATTCCTGCCATACGACCTGTCCGAGACGGTTGGCGTAGATCAGTTCGTGCGTGCGGATGCCGGTTGCATCCAGATCTGCGAGCAGGCCGAGTTCGGTTAACGCCTCGACGGCATGCGGCAGCATATTGATACCGACGCCTAGCTCACTGATTTCCTCGGCCCGTTCGAAAATCTCGACGTCGATGCTGGCCCTGTGAAGATAAAGAGCCGTAGCCATGCCCCCGATGCCACCGCCGGCAATCAGCGCTTTCATCTCGATGCTCTCTTGCGTGTTCGTTTGCTTGCACGCTAGCGGCGGGCGGGCGTGGCTAAAATGACATATAATACGGGATTTCTGCCAAAGGCAGCGCTACAACGCGCAGCCAAGACCGTTCATAGCTGAACCTGATTGGCCGCGCGGCACGCGGGATCCCGACATTACCGTGATAACTTCAGGCTCATCGCACGCTGATGTACCAGCCGGCAGCGGCGTAAATTATTGGTTCAATTTGGAAAATGGCGCACCCATCAGGATTCGAACCTGAGACCTCTACCTTCGGAGGGCAACGCTTTATTCGGCTGATCCATGGCTAGTAACTCGTCCCGCCGATTTGCACGCTACAGTCGCCGGTTGTTGCGCCTCGCCCAAGTTGGACTTTTCATCGCTGATTGAAAGCTCTCTCATGAACTCGTCGATTATCGGCGGGGTTCTGAGAGTGATGGCAGCCCAGCGAGAAAGGAAGGTTACGAAAGACCACAACTCCACGGGTAAGGTGGGGTCTGCCAACGCGCACCTTGCTTCGGACGAACCCGTGCTTCGTCTGGCGCGTCTGATCGGTCGCCAGATTGCGCACGAGCAATTCGAACGACAGAATTCGCCGGAACGAAAGCTCACTCGGCAAAAAAGCAGCAAACCTGCGTAGGCTGCATCACATATAGGCATGTTGCCCCGGTGGCTGGATCGCCGCCGGGGCTTCGATATTTGACCTTGAGACCATAATGGTCCCGTGCTACATAGAGGCTTAAATGAGGATCATTGCCCGCCGCACCCTACGGGAGTTTGTCGACAGCCTCGCGGGGCAAAAGGATCAGCCGGCTGTGAAGGCCGCGCTCGATGCCTGGTTCGATGAAGTCAGCAAGGCAGAGTGGGCGAGTTCCGCCGATGTGAAAAGACACTACGCCACCGCCAGTATCGTCAACGCCGAGCGGATTGTCTTCAACATCAAGGGAAACGACTACCGCCTGGTGGTGGCCGTCGACTTCGAGAAGGGTATTGTCTGGATCAAGTGGATCGGCACGCACAAGGCATATGACAGGATAGACGTAGCTGAGGTGAAACATGGTGACTGAGCTTAGACCTATCCGCTCCGAAGCGGACTACGATGCGGCACTCGAAGAGGTCGAACGCCTTTGGGGCGCCAAGAGCGGCACGCCGGAAGGTGATCGCCTCGACGTGCTCGCAACGCTGATCGAAGTCTATGAGGCGAAGTACTATCCGATGGACCCACCCGATCCAATCGAGGCGATCCGGTTCCGGATGGAGCAGCAAGGCCTCACCCGCAAGGACCTCGAACCGATGATCGGTCCCCGCAACCGGGTCGCCGACGTTCTCAACCGCAAGCGTGGCCTGTCCATCGACATGATCCGGCATTTGCATGAGCAGCTCGGGATTTCCGCCGAAGTGCTGATCAGACCAAGCCGTTTCGACAAGGTTGCATGATCGGAGTATTCGCATGATGCGTGTCGCGCTCTACGCCCGCTACTCATCGGACAATCAGCGGGATGCCTCAATCGAGGACCAGTTCCGTATCTGCCGGGAGCAGGCGAAGCGCGAGAAATGGAAGATCGTCGGCACCTACAAGGATGCCGGCATCTCCGGTGCGAGCATGATCTTGCGTCCGGGCATCCAGTCACTGCTGCAGGACGCCCAGGCCGGGCAGTTCGACATGGTGCTGGCCGAAGCTCTGGATCGCATCTCCCGCGACCAGGCCGACGTCGCGACTTTCTTCAAGCATCTGAAGTTCGCCGGCGTACCGATCGTAACGCTGGCGGAAGGCGAGATCAGCGAGTTGCATGTCGGCCTGAAGGGCACGATGAATGCGTTGTTCCTCAAGGATCTCGCCGCCAAGACACATCGAGGCCTTCGTGGTCGCGTGGAGGAAGGCAAGTCCGGTGGCGGGCTCTGCTATGGCTACAAGGTCGTCAAGCAACTCGATGCCCGGGGAGAACCGATCCGAGGCGACCGGGAGATCGACGAGGCTGAGGCGAATATCATCCGTCGCGTCTTCCGCGAATTCGCCTCAGGAATCAGTCCGCGAACGATCGCCCGCACACTGAACGAAGAGGGTATTCCGGGACCTAACGGCAAGCCGTGGGGAGACACCACGATCCGTGGCCATGTGAAACGTGGAACGGGTCTCATAAATAACGAGCTCTACATCGGCCGCCTGATCTGGAACCGGCTGCGCTACATCAAGGACCCGTCGACCGGCAGGCGCGTCTCGCGCCTCAACCCGGAGAGTGACTGGCTGATCCGCGAGGTGCCCGAGCTGCGCATCGTCGATGACGCGCTTTGGCAGGCGGTGCGCGAGCGACAGGGCGTCATCGCCGAGAAGTATGCAAGCGTCACCGCAGCCGTGCGCAAGCACCACAAGAAGAACCGCCTGAACGGCAGGCGCAGACCCCAATCCCTTCTTTCCGGCCTGATCTCCTGCGGATGCTGCGGTGGCCCCTATTCGCTACGCGGAGCGGGCCGCTTCGCCTGCTCGAACCATATCAGCAAAGGCACTTGTTCCAACAGCCGCACCATTCCGCGCGAAGAGTTGGAGAACCGCGTTCTCTCAGGTCTCAGGGATCGGATGATGACACCTGAGGTCGCCGCAGAGGCCATGCGCGCCTACGCGGAGGAAACCAACCGGCTGAACCGCGAGCGCCGCTCGAACGGCAATGCCTGGCAGGCGGAATTGGCTAAGGTGGAGAAGGACATCCGCGGAATCATCGAGGCAATCAAAGCCGGCATGTTCCATGAGAGCATGAAAGGGGAGATGACGGCGCTGGAAGCCCGCAAGGCCGAGCTGGCCGCCCTGCTGGCCGACGCGCCGGAGGACAAACCAGACCTGTTACCAACGGCCTCAACGATCTACGCGAAGAAGGTCGCAAACCTCACACAGGCCCTGAATCGCCCCGCAGAGCGCCAGGAAGCGGCCGAGGCCCTGCGGATGCTGATTGAGAAGATCGTCCTCACTCCAGGCCAGAAACGCGGCGAGATCGATGCCACGCTTTATGGCGAACTGGGTCAGATCCTCGCGTGGACGGAGCGGCAAGCCATTGGAAAGGCTCCAAAAACAAACACTCCCGGAGGGGTTTCCTCGGGAGTGTTGGTATCGGTGGTTGCGGGGGCACGCAACCAACGATATCAGCAGGGCCTTTTCCAAGCCGCAGCATGACGCGCTAAGCCTAGGACTAGTTAATATACCGGAGTATATGTGGTTCAGGCATTCGGCTTGGCATTTGCCCATGTGCTCTGTAGAGCGTGCAAAAGCGACTGGGAGTTCTTCGGGTCTTCCATGAGGCTCAACATGAACGCCTTGTTGCCCGCATCCTTGATCGAACATCCGATGTGCCAACACTCCGTTTCATCGATGATGATGAACCGATCATGGAAGTCCCGTGATCGCCGCGTTTCGATTCGCACCTGTGCATGCTGCTTTTGAAACTTGGCAGTTTCGAGCGCGAAATCCGGTGGAAGCTTCCCGGTGAGGAGCTCGACCTTCAGGGATATCTGAGCATCGCCGAGAATGGTGAAGACCGTTCCGTCCAGGTAAGGGTCGATAATCCGAAGTGACAGCCTTGCGCGGCGAATGATCTCCCTGATCCGCACATAGGCGTCATGCTGGGTGCCCTGCGGGAAGAACAGTTCACGGACGGTTTCGCTTGCGGGCACGAGAAACCCGCCGTCAATACGCCAGCCGATGCGTTGCAGATCGGCGTCGAGCTTGTCGGCCAGCCCTCTGCGGGCGAGTTCCTCGGAAAGAATGAAGGCGACCCGGAGCCTGTTATCGCTGTTCAGGGATTCGTAGGCCCTGTTGATCCGGGGTCGGTAAGCCGCCCTGCGGTACTTGTGCGAGTAGTCCTCCCGTGCTGTAAGCGTCCAATCGACGGTCATTCCGGACGTGTCGATGGCGCCCGGTATTTCATAGCTGTCGAGCTCAAAGAGGCATGCGACAATTACGGGCCAGGGATCTAGTTCTAGTTCACGTCTGGTCTTTTCGTCATTGTCGCGGAAGATCATGCGAGTGTTCCAGATTCTGTCCCTTGTGGTCCGATCCGAAGGTCGGCAGTGTAGGTTCGGCTAACCGCCGTTCTCAACTGTGAGCCTCACCAGATTTGGATACCGTCGGGCTATATCGGGATGGCGGCGTAACCGGCTTTCAAGGTCACGCATTTCCCACCAGCCGACGGCGAAATCGGTTCTTGCCCTCAAGTCTTCAAGATAATCGACAAGAGGGGCGCTCACGCGCGGGTGTGCGATCAGCAGGAACCCCTGCGCATCGTGTCGCTCAAGAGTATCGCGTATATCCTGTACATCGCCTTTTCCGACAGCGCGCCCGCGCGATTTGACCTGGGCCAGAATTCGTATGCTTTGCGATTGATGTTTGCCGGGCGCAACATGCGGCCTTGGTATCGTCCACTCGATAATGATATCCCTGCCGGCATCTCGGTCATTTACACCACCAACCGGCTTCGCGCGCGAAACGCCTGGTTCGCGGCGCAGCAGATCGACGCATAGGCCTTCGAAGTCTCCAGCATCAAGGGGGCAAAGCCAATCGATGTGGGAGTCTGCGAAGAAAACATGATCCTCAGATGCGCGCCGTTTCAGAAACAGCGCGCGCTCCGCGTCGTAGACGTCCCAGCCGCAATTCTCGCGGACGGCAATGAGTGTCTTGTCGCCGAGAAATATGCAATGGCTATCGATTGGGAGAATCACAGGAGAAACACAAAAGTCGCCAGTCTTCTTCATGAGACGGTTGGCAAGTTTGATCGTCTTGAAGGGAACGCCGTTGGCGATACCGTTGGCAGAAATAGCAAGCGCATTCTTGCCAGGCACAGCATTCGGGCGATAGGACGCCAGGACAGTTTGAAGTGCCCTTATTCTGACTTTAGGCAAGCGAACGATGGATACGCCTCGTGGTAGAGCCGCAAGGTATATCCAGGTCGGCCCGATTCTCTTTGAGGTCGTGTAGTCCTTGGGATGACGGAGACTTTTGAGAACAGGTTCGACCCAGCTGGCCGAAGGGGTCGTCTCGTCATAAGGAACGAAACCGACGGGACGACGTCCTGCCTGCTGCCAGTCAAAGACGCCGTCGAGCAGGTGATAGGCAAATGCGGTCCATGCATTCAGCGAGCTGCGTGCCCTTTCAAAAGCATCGCCGTCGTGCAAATTCCAGGAATTGGGCTCGATAACGAGATGGCGTCCGGACAGTTCTGCCGGGCCGCACCAGCCCGGTTCGTCCACAAGCCACGGTGAAGCGATTCCCGCTGCGCGGAGAAAAGCTGCCCAGCACAGCGACCAGATGTCATGCAGGTCGGTCCGGTCTCCCGGGTAGTGCCATGAGCTAGTCCTGACAACGCCCCAGAGCGCCTCGACTGCCGGGCTTTGGTCAGTCTCATCCGGGGACGTCAAGGGGCGGCTCATGAGACGGAAGGGCTCGTGTGTCTCGGACCCGCACGGCAGAAATGGCGGGCTGTAGAGGGTTTCCTTACCGCCCGCGAGGATCGACCTAGCTACGTTTGACAAGAGATCGTGAGAATCCATAGCGCAATCAGGTTGTTAACTCTCTGCACCTCACCGGCCCGATACAACGTCGCGATATCCGTACAAATTCACTATACACCGTTCCGGCATTGGAAAAACGCGAAAGTGGTGTAAAACTGGTGGCTGTATCAAGGAGTGCGCGATTTGCCACGGCCCAAATCGAAAAAGCAAAGTGTTCGCCTGTCCGTAACCCTCGATGAGGGAGATTATGCGGAGCTGGCGCGTCTGGGTTCCGAGCTGGATCTATCCGCGGCCTGGATGATCCGGCGTGCCGTATCGGAATTCGTGGCCCGGTACCGCAGCGGCATAGCGGCCGATCTGCCTCTGCGACTCCCAGAATCGGAAGCGGCAGAAGACAGGAAGACAGGGCAATTGCGTGGCAAATGAACCGGCAGTGCAGGACGAAGCCGTGATCGTTACGGGAAAATGCTCGCTGCGGTCGCTGGAGGGAGTCAGACCACTTTACATGCTGCCGGCGGACCCACTGGCAGAGGAAGTCCTCATTCCCGGATTCCAGGCAGCGGATAAAGTTGATTGCATGGTGGGCTTTTTCTCAAGTGAGGTGCTTGCGTCGCTCGCGCCCGGTCTCGCCACCTATATCGCCGGATCGCAGAACAGCTTTCGCCTGGTCGTAAGCCCCCTTCTGCGCGCAGAGGACCTGGCCGCCATCGAGGACAGCCTGAATTCCGCCGAAGAGATCGCAGACAGGATTCTGGAAGAGCTGATCGTAACGGAGGACCTGCTTCAGCGGCATACGCTGAAATGCCTTTCCTGGCTGCTGCGGGAGCGCCGAATCGAGATCAAGGTCGCCCTGATGAAAGACGCGCTCTTTCATCCGAAGGTCTGGCTCTTCGAGAACAGCGGCGATGTCATCGCCGCGCACGGGTCAAGTAACGTGACCTATGCGGGCATTCGAAAGAACATCGAACAGATCGCGATATCGAGGTCGTGGCAGGACCCGAACCAGCGCTACATTACTGACAAGCTGGGGTACGAATTCGGACGCCTCTGGGAAAACAAGGACGACAACTGCATTGTCATCCCGATGCCGGAGGCGGTCCGGCAGCACTTGTTGCGGACCTACAGTTCGGACGCGCCGCCGACCGAGGGCGAACTGAGGGCTCTTTACGGCCGGATGACGGGGTTCTCGGAAGAGCCGGAACCTTACGTACCTGCCCCTGTTCCGACCACGGGATTCACGATACCCGAGTGGCTGCGATACGAGGACGGCCCGTTCGAACACCAGGGTAAAGCAGTTGCCGCGTGGTGCGAGGCCGGGTATCGCGGCGTGCTGGAAATGGCGACCGGATCGGGGAAGACGATTACCTCGATGATCGGTGCCTACCGTCTCTATGAAGAGAACAAGCCTTTGCTGATCGTCGTCGCCGCGCCCTATGTGCCGCTGATCGAACAATGGTGCGATGAAATTGCGCCGTTCGGTCTGAAACCGGTCAATCTCACAACAGCCGGCAGCGCGGCGAAGCGCGCGAGCGAGCTGCAGAAAGTTAAACGGCGGCTGCGCACCGGTCTGTCCGATATCGAGGCGGTTGTTGTCAGTCACGACACGCTTTGCACGCCTGAATTCCTCGCGGCTGTCGAGGCGTTTGACTGTGTGCGGCTCCTGATCGCGGACGAGGCACATAATCTGGGCCGTCCGTCTTTCATTAACGATCCGCCCGAGTTCTTCGAGCATAGGCTGGGCCTGTCGGCAACGCCAATCCGCCAGTACGACGAGGAAGGCACGGACGCCCTGTTCGGGTTCTTCGGACCCGTGGTCTTCCGCTTCACGCTTGAAGAGGCGATTGGCCGTTGCCTCGTCGAGTACGATTATTACTTGCATCCAGTCTATCTCACCGAAAGCGAGATGGCCGAGTGGTTCGATCTGACGGGCAAGATCAAACAGAACGCCTGGCGTGACAAGGGCGGCAAACCCGACGATTACCTCGCCAAACTGCTCCGCGACAGGCGCGCGCTGCTGGAGACCGCGTCGGGCAAGGTGTCCATGCTGAGGGCGCTTCTCGACAAAGAGGATATCGGCAGCTTGCGGCATACGCTGGTCTACACCTCCGACAAGGGGCCGAGCCAGCTCGACAACGTGAACCGGCTTCTGCATGACAAGAACATCCTGTTTCATCAGCTTACGGCGGAAGAGACGGCGAGTCGGGAGGAGACGAAACGGATCATACGGTCCTTCCAGGACTGCGAGATTCAGGTTCTGACCGCAAAGCGCGTGCTCGACGAAGGCGTAAACATTCCGCAGATATGCAAGGCGTTCATCCTCGCGAGCACCACGGTCGAGCGGCAATGGGTGCAGCGCCGCGGGCGGCTGCTGCGCACATGCAGCGCCATCGGCAAAACGCACAGCGTCATTCATGACCTGCTGGCCTTGCCGCCAAAGATGGAAGAAGGAACTGATCCCGATGCGCGCGGGCTCGTGCGCTCGGAGCTGCGCCGTGCGCAGGAATTTGCAAGGCTGGCAAGAAACGCGGGCCGACCCGACGGGCCGCTGGCGATGATCGACAAGATGGTTGACGCCGCGTACCTGTAACGGCTGGGGGAAGACAAATGCCACTGAATGACAAGAAGATAATCTCGATCATCCTTGAGCAATGTTCCGGGATAGAAGAACGGTGCGACGGCTACAGGGAAGAGATTATCGAGGTGATTTCGGAGATTCTGGAATATGAGCGTGGCCATCGCGTCTCGGCCACGAATATTCAGAAGAAAATAAACGACAAGTGTAATACCGCCGCGCGGTTCCTCTCGGAACAACGCGGTCAGGGTACTGGCACGGAGGAACTGGACTCATGAAGCTGCTCCGCGCGGAATTTCAGAACTTCCGGCTGCTCCGCGACCTGGAGCTTGAATTCGCCAGCGATCCGGACAAGCACCTTACTGTTATCCGCGCGGCGAACGAGTCGGGCAAGACTACGATTCTGCATGGCTTGCAGTGGGCGCTCTACGGAGAGGCCGCATTGCCCGGTAAGGGCGAAGGTTTCCGCCTGCATCCCATCGACTGGGATGCAAGCGACGGCAAGCGTGTTCCAATCACGGCCACTGTCGAGTTCGAGCTGACGACGTATCGACGGGTATCGGGCGACATGCGCAAAACCCGCCGCCGATACCGCCTCGTGCGTTCCGCGTTCGAGGAGGTGGACAGCCAGGCGCGGCGGTCGGCGTCGACCGTCAAGCTGTTTGCCCTGAACGAAACTGGAGCAAGTCCCATTGATGCCCCGGAAGCGCTGATCAACGAAGAGCTGCCGCCGGAATTGCGTGAAGTCTTCTTCACGGACGGTGACCGGGCGCTCAGCTTCATCGAAGCGGATGTCGCCCTGTCCACCAAGCGCGGGCGCGTGCAGCGGGCCATACGCTCCCTACTCGGCCTAGGCGTCATAGACGACGCGATCAAGCATGTCCGCAAATCGGCGGCGGACGTGAACAAGAAGGCGAAGCAAGTTGGCAGCGGCAGCGAGCTGAACCGGATCGCTACTCGCCTGGAGGCGATGGATAATGACCGGGAGAAGCTGGACGCCGATCTCGAAGACGCGAAGCAGCAATTCGGCGCCTTCGATGAAAAGGTCGATGAAATAGACCGCAAAATCGCGGCGGCGCTCCAGAAAGGCGACAAGGAAAAGTTGCGAAAGGACCTAGATCACGCGAAGCGCGAGATCAAACAGCTCGATGACCAGCTCGCGGCGGCGAACAAGGAGCATTCCGCTCTGTTTCGCAGCCGTTCCATTGCGACCGACCTGCTGGCGCCCTTGCTCGGCCGCGCTTTCGAGAAACTCGAAGAGCTGCACGATCAGGGCAAGATTCCGAACACGACGATCCCGGTGCTTCAGGACCGGCTCTCGGCGGAAATCTGTATCTGCGGCGAGACGCTCGCCCCTGGCGACGCGGGCGGTGAGAAGCGCCGCGCGCATATTCAGAAGCTTATCGACGACAGCCAGCGGGCCGATGAAATCCAGGAGGTCATTACGGACCTCTACTACGGCGCAAAGCCGCTACGGAGCGGCGGTGACGCCGGGTCAAGTGCGTGGCTGGAGGACTACAGAAAGGTCGTGGAGCGGCGCGACGGCATCCAGACCTTGCGTGACGAGGCGGGCCGGAAGTTCCGGGCGCTGGAACTGCAACTGGACTCCCTTCCGGATACTGACATACAGGGCCTCCGTGAGACGCGCCGACAGTACAAGGACCAGCGCGACCGGCACCTGTCGAAACAGTCGGCTGTCGAAACCCAGCTAACCGGGCTGCGGAGCGAGCGCGAAGAGCTGGAGGGCGAACGTGACCGTCTCTTGCGCGAACAGAAAAAGGGTGCGCGGATTCTCGCCGAACTGGAAGTCACCCAGGATGTGACGAAGGTTCTGCAAAGCGCGTATCAGCGGATCACAAATGAGGAATTGCACAAAGTCAGCGATCTGATGAACAGCATTTTCCTCGAAATGATCGGCGCGGACCCGCAACAGGGCGCGATCATCCGGCACGCCGAGATCAGCCCGGAATTCGATATCATCGTCTACGGCCCGAACGACAGGACGCTCAATCCCGACCGGGATCTGAACGGAGCGTCGCGCCGCGCCCTGACGCTCGCCTTCATCCTGGCGCTGACGAGGGTCAGCGAGGTCGAAGCGCCGAACGTCATCGACACGCCGCTCGGCATGACGAGTGGTTTTGTGAAACGCTCGATCCTGCGCACGGCGGTGCGCGAAAGCTCGCAACTCGTGCTGTTCCTGACCCATGACGAGATCGCGGGATGCGAAGAGATCATCGACGAGGCGGCGGGCGTGGTCTTCACCCTGACGAACCCGGCGCACTATCCGAAGATGCTGGTCAACGATCCGGGCGTTCCCGAACGCAAGGTTCTGCGCTGTGAATGCGATCACCGCAGCGAATGCCAACTCTGCCAGCGCCGCGCGGACGCAGCGGTCGAGCTGGAAATAGCGTCATAGGAGGCGACGATGGCGGACAGATACTTCAACCCGTTTCAGGCTATCGACATCAACGTGCCGGTAGAATTCCATGAGGCGTTCACCCGGTACTGCCAGCGGAGCGCCGACGCGATCATCGACCAGAGTCCGTTTCCGCGTATGGTCGATCTGTGGTTCCTCTCGGTCTGCGTGGCGGCAAGGCTCGGTCTGGAACCTGCCGATACTGGAAAGCACGACACGAGGAAAATCATCGACGGGTCGATCTTCGGAAGCGACCCGTGGCGGGTCCACACACTGATGCTGATCGCAATCGGCAAGACGGGCGATGTGCAGATCGTATCGGAGCCGCGAAAGATGATGGCGCTTGCCAGCGGCCTCGCCGTGGCGGGTCTGCCGAACGTCATAGAAATGCTGAAGGACGGGGATGCGGAGCCGATCTGGAATCTGTCCGACGCGGTTGACAATCTTTTGCGCAAAGAGAAGGCGGCGTAAGAGCGGAAGTATGTCGATATTGGTTTGTGGAAATGCCCGGAGAAAAGTCGAATTTGGTGACACCAATAGGACGGGCGTGTTTGGAAAGCCGCATAACAAACGGAGATAAATGGCTTGTTCAAGATTTGCGCCCGGACAGTTCTGGAGCTAGGAGCTGAGCTTATCAGCTCCGATGTCATTGCGTTTTATGAGCTTATCAAAAACGCATTCGATGCCGGGTCGCCGACCGGGGCGGAAATTCGTTTTGAAGTGGCTCTGCGACGAAACGACTACCTGAAATTTCGCCACAGGGCGATTGACGGATCGGCAGATATTGACCGGCTAAAATCGGATATCGAGAACGCGCTGGACGCGTCTGCACCGCAGGATTCACTGGATCGCTTTCGGGCGGCGATAAACGATGCCGAAGACATAGAGGCTTTTGTAGACGCGCTCGATGCCGCATACCTCGTCGAGAACCGGATTGTCGTGTCCGACGAGGGTACGGGAATGTCGAAACAGGAATTGATCGACAACTACCTCGTCATAGGCACAGCGTCGCGAAAACGCGCAATAGATGCAGCGATTGCAGAACATGCCGCAGGAAAACACCGCGCTCCATATCTCGGTGAAAAGGGGATTGGACGGCTTTCAGCTATGCGGCTGGGAGACAGACTGACGGTCGAAACAGCTCAGAAAAAAGACAAACGTCTGAACCTGCTCAGGATCGATTGGTCCGCATTCGGCGACCTCGACGCGATGCTCGATGAGATCGACGTGATACCCGAACGTGGCGGCGCAAAACCGGAGCCGGACTGGAATGGTACACGGCTTATCATAGGCGCCCTGGGTGCCGACTGGACCTATGACCGGGTCAAAGAGCTTGGCGAGCATGACTTTGCGCGGCTGACCGATCCGTTTGCCGACGCCAAGCGACGACCTCGTATCGCGGTGTTCTGGAACGGCACGCGTGTTCCCGTGGCGCAAATGGATCATCACCTTTTGGCGCATGCGCATGCGTCGGTGAAGGGGCGTTTTGTTCATGGTGACTCCGGTCCGGCATTGGAATGCCGGTTGGAGGCTTTGGACCTCGGCTTCGAACACCCGCATGAAGTTGAAAAGCGGGTTTTTGCACTGCCGGACCTCGAAGGGTCGATCACCGGAACATCACGAGAAATCCCGCTTTCAGCTTTGGATGACCTGGGGGAGTTCCAATTCGAAGCATACTGGTTCAACCGGCAACGTCTCGGCGGCATCGACAGCATTGGAAACCGAAACCAGGTCCGGGAACTCCAGCGACGCTGGTCCGGCATCCTTCTGTTTCGCGATGGATTCCGAGTGTTGCCGTATGGAGAGGATGACGACGATTGGCTGGCTCTGGATCGTCGTGCACTGGGAAGCACTGGATATCTTCTGAACAAGGCTCAATTTGTTGGTCGCGTGACGATATCGCGCCTTGGCAATCCACTGCTGATTGACCAGACAAACCGCGAGGGTTTGCGGGTTTGTCCAGAACAGCAGGCATTCGTTGGTTTGCTCCAGCTTGCCATTCAGTACCACCTTCGTGACTTCCTGAAGGATGTCCAGCGCCGTCACAAGGATCAGCCTCTCGACATGACTGAGGCCAAGACGGACGTGTCGAACCTCGAAAAGAGGGCGAAGGCCGCACTCCGTCAGATAAAGCGAATTGCTCCGGACTCGGCGGACACGATCGAGGAATTGCAGCACACCTTCTTTGAGATCAAGGAATTCTTCGACCGTGCGCAGAACCGGATCGCCGAGGTCGAGAGCGAGAATCGCCAGATGATGCAGATGGCGGGTGTCGGATTGCTTGTCGAGGTCGTTGCACATGAACTAGCGCGATCGACCGAAAACGCCCTTGCTGCCCTTGAAGCTCTGCACGGCAGGGACGTACCGGACCAGATAGGTGGGCTGCTGAACTCACTTCGGTCCGAAATGACAGCGGTCAGCAAGCGTCTGCGTGTTCTTGATCCGCTGAGCGTATCAGGCCGGCAACGCAAAGAAACCTTCAATCTGGGGATGCTGATAGATGACATCCTGAGCGGGCACGAACTGCAATTTGACCGTCACGATGTGAAGCTCAAAGTCACGATACCTGAGCACGCAATCCGCATACGCGCCGTCAAGGGCATGATCGTACAGATACTTGAGAACCTGGTGTCAAATTCCCTTTACTGGCTCGATCTCCGGAAACAGCACGAAACAAGCTTCCAGCCGCGCATCACGATTGCGATGGAAGCCGATCCCTTGACAGTCACATACGAAGACAACGGCCGCGGAATCGCGAAAGAGAATCGCGAGAACGTCTTCCGTGCTTTCTTCTCTCTGAAAGAGAAGTCCAAGCGCAGGGGGCTCGGCCTGTACATCGCGCGCGAGTGTGCCGAATACCATGGGGGAACTCTGACGCTGGATGATCACGTCAACCGCGAAACCGGACGCCTCCATCGTTTCGTTCTGGAATTTCCCGATGAGGTCGTTGTCTCATGACGGAATTGCGGAACCTTCTGGCAGCGAGCGGAATCCTAAAGGCGGTCGTCATCGACGACGTGTTTGACGACGCACCGCGTCCTGATGAACTGAATGAAGGCGATTGGTCAAATTTTTTTGATGATCTCGGGGAACCCGGAAACAAGCTTCTGTCGGAGCTGCATGCTGGATACGAAGATGCCTCAACCGATGATCTTAAAGCCTCTCAGGAGTTTGTCGCGATTGTGTGGGAGAACCGCGAAAGACTGCCCCGGTCTGCCAGCGATCACTTGTTCAGCGAATACGAAAGCACGAAGTCCGCAGAACGAACAGGACTAAACACCCTCGTCGCTGCATTGGAAGCGCTGGGGCTGCGCTGCACGACTATGGGACGGGAATTCATTGAGGACGCCAAAGAGGCGGACCTGATCTTTGTCGATCTGTTTCTCGGCTTTCATCAGTCTGACGACGATATGGATCGTGCAATCCAGCGTGTCGCGGAACTGGTCAAAGACCGAATTCAGAGCCCGCCGCTGGTAGTTCTTATGTCACGCAGTCCGCGGCTGCGGGAAAAACGTAACGAGTTCCGAGACACTGCCGGACTTCTTGGCTCCACGTTCCGGGTTGTGAGCAAGGCCGACCTTGCCAAAGAGGGCACGCTGGAGACCATGTTGACGAGGTTAGCCAAGCACTATGAGGACGCCACACGGGTCGCCGGATTCGTACATGCATGGGACAGCGGTCTGGATCAGGCGCGAAAGAAGTTTATACGGGTTCTGCGCCGCCTTGACTTGTCCGACTTGGCGCAAATACGGGCACTGTTACTGGACTTCGAGGGGCAGAACCTCGGAGAGTATCTTCTCGACGTCGCCGACCGGGTCTTACAGCATGAGATAGAAGATGACGACGCCACGATCGCGGCGGCGCTTGAGCTAAACAAGATCGATCTGGACAGGTATCCCGCGCCTCACTTAGCCGGTTCGCCGGACCTGCAAGAATTGGTGCACCGTATGGTTTTCTTACATTCGGATCGACTGCGGCTTTCGGAGACGGACGGGAAGGTTCAATTGCAATTCGGAGATGTTCTGCGCTGGAAGACAGAGGATGGCAGAGCTTTTGCAGATGATGTGTCGCTGGTGGTAAGCCCGGCATGCGACCTCGTGCGTGACGGGGCCGAGCGTATAGTTCTCCTATCGGGGAAGCTTGAAAGCCTACAGCCGAGCAACTGGTCCTACAAGGCAGGTCCGGTCCGGACGGCAATTGTGATCCTTCCCGATGAAGGAAGGAAATGGATCAGATGGAACCTCAAAAATGTCAGGACTTTGAGCTGGAACGAGCTGGATGCGTTTATCGGCGAAGACGACAGGTTGAATCGCATTGGCCGGCTCCGGGAAATCTATGCAATAGAGATACAGCAAATGCTGCTGGCTGACTTGGGACGTATCGGTCGGCCTGCTAATTTGCCCGTACCGTTTCCTGTCGCTGTCTCACTGTTCTATGTCGATACCGACTGCAATGCGCGAAAGCTTGATGTCGAAGAAATAGAATCCGCTGCCTGCTATGTCGGTCGCGGCGAAAGCCCGCAGTCCGTACATCGGCTCGTTCTTACGGAACAGACATGTGATCACATTGAGCAAGCGTTGCAGACTTTGGGTAACGATGCTGTCCGGGAATCAGCGAGGGCAAGTCTGGCGGCTGTAAAAGAGGATCGAGGATTCTTCACGCGGTTTGAGCGCGGCGAGATAGAAATATCGCCAGAAAAGGGCACCAAATACATTCGGGCCGCTGACAATAAAGTATATGCAGCGATAGTTCGAGGCGAGGACTTCGACGACGGGACTGGCGTAACCGGCGATTCAAGGAAGGCGGCTCTCATTGTCAAGGTGACAGATATTCCTGAAGAAAATGCTGACTAGGCGAGCATGGGGAATTTACTTGTGACACGCCAGACAAACCTTCGCCTGACCGTATAAATCGTCTATGTCCAAAGGTTCGCTATCCGGCCTTAACGGGTTGGGCTGCACTTTCGACCGCATCCGGGCGAGCCGCTGTTCGTGATCCTGTCTGATCTGCTCGACGCGTTCCGGCTGTTCCAGCTCTTCCAGTGACTCGCCCTGGCTCCATGTAAATGGCGAGCCGTGTTCAACGGCGTTCTTCTCGTATGCCTTGGCCTCCTCAAAGGATTCGGGATGTTCCGCTTTCAGGCGTACCCACTCGATCTTCTGTTGGAAGAAGCAGAACGTGCAGCCGCTGCGCGTGCGCCAGGAATAGTATTTGGGTAAGCCGAGTCCAGCACCATCGAGAGTCTCCAGGACGCCGGCTTTGTCGATCCCCGCTTCCTTGAACGGCAGCTTGATGATGAGACTATCGTGTTTTGACGAGTACCCTTCTCGGTACTCTTCGTCGCTGCGGATTGCGACATAGCTGTAGATCGTCATGCCATCATCAAGCATCGGGCGAAGCCAGCGCTCGAACGGCCGCAATTTGAGCTGCCTTGTGCACCAGCGCGTTTGCGGCGACGGGAGGAAATCGTTGTATTGCCTAAGCCAGAAATCGAAATCACGGTCGGGGTTCAGCCGGAGTATCGGTTGCCCGAGAAAGCCTTCCAGCCGTCCGAGATATTCGTAGACTTCCGGCAGCTCCTTCCCTGTGTCGGTGAAAAAATACTCGATATCGAGATCGGGGTGATGTTGCCGCATATAGACGGCGAGCGCCGCGCTGTCGCGCCCGCCTGACAGACCAAGTACGTGCTTTACAGGACTGTCCATCAAGAAGCGGCTCTTCCTTTCCCATTCTTTTGCGCAGGCGGCGTCTTCTGCATATAGCGTGTGCTGAGTTCCGCCAGTGCAGCCAGAATGATGCTGCGGCGGCTGGTGTCGGATTGCTCCAGCGTGACCGCTACCCGCTCGATAAGAGCGTTGACGGCGGCGCGGTCGGAATCGGCGATGTCGAATTCCTCCAGCAGCGGCGCAGGGCGGCCATTCATGCCGATGACGACAGCCATCGCCTGACGCTTGTCGGGACGGCCCTTGACGCGCGCATACGTCTCGGCGCGGAGGAATTTCTGCGCCATGTCGGCAATCTCTATCGCCGCATGGTCGAGATCGGGATCGACCCAGTCGCGGGGCGGCTTGTTCGCGGCAAGACTGGCGATCCCTTCGAAGCTCTCATCTGAGCCGTCGAACTGCGACAGTCTGCCGACGAAAGCATCGAGCCGGAAGTCTCCGGCAAGCTGCCTGATGTTTTCGGCGCGGTCGCGTAGCTCCGCCAGAGATTGCGGAGAAACATTCGGAACCTGCAATTCGGCGAGCATGAGATCGCGTAAACGGTGCAGCATTGAGGGATAGGCTTGTACCAATTCCTCCAATCCTTCGCGGACGCTTTGGATGACGCGGTTCAAATCCTCTCCGTTGGCCAGCGATACGTCTTCGCCCAGCGTTCCCGGTATATCGTCGAACAGGAACTGGTTCGGATCGTGCGCGCGTTTGAAGAGATCGCGAATGTTCACCGCGTTGGAAGACAGCCGCATCGTCCGCGTGGTCCATTGCGGGAGCTGGCCGTAGATCGCCACAAGCCCGCGGCCGACATCAATGGGCTCTAGGTGCACAAGCTCGTTTGCCTTGTCGAGATCGCGAACAACCTGAGCCATCCCTGACAACAGGCGGCGCGCGACATCGGTCAGGTCCATCCAGCGCAACTGGACGAAGGCCGCGTCCTTGGCGAGGTAGTCAACGTCAACGTCGTCGAACTTTGCCCTGAATATGCCGTCCCGGTAGACCGCAAGCTTGTCGCGCTGCGACAGCACGAAAGCGACGGCTAGGATCGGCATGAGCCCGTCCTTCACGCCGAATGGGGGCTTGCGCCACTCATCGAACAGTTCGGAGACAGCAACCGTGCGATTGGCATGTTTCTTCACATGGTCGAACGCCTTTTCCCACATTGAGGCCAGGCGGCAAGGATCAACGCCACTGGTAATCGGCGAAACGAACCGCCAGCTCTTCCCCTCTTGCTCGTAGAGTCCGGTCGCTTCCAGTATGGACGCGAACAGACCTCCCTCGGCCGGAAAGCCCTCGATGCCAAGGCGCGGTTCGCCCTCGTTGAGAACCATGCGCCGCAACAAATTGTTCTGTGCGGCGATAGCGTTGCTCGATGGCTTCTGCCGGTTCAGAAGTTCGTTATGCAGGCACGGCGATTCTTCGAAGCGGCGGTTTGCCAGCTCGGACGCGATGCTGTTTAAATCGGCCTGCCGCAGGCGTTTGGGCTGGTGGTTCTTGCGGAACCACAACGCATTGTCGAACGCCTTGTGCAGTTCCATCTCAAGCAGGGCCTGCAAGGCTGCAAGACGGGCGGAGACTTCCCGCCGGGCAACAGAATCGCCGGCGAGTTCCGGATGATCGTTGCTGACATTGTCGAGCGCGAACAGTTCGCGCGCCAGCGGCACGACAGCCCAGGATCTTTTCGAAATCCCGACGACGATATCCCATGCATCGCTGTAGCGCGCCGCCTTGCGGCACAGTTCCTCGGCGTAGTCTTCGCTTTCCCCCTCGGTTGGGATCGCCAGCAGGAACTGACCTATTGCGCCGTTCTCTGGCTCAAGATTGGCGGCGAATTCGACGAGATCGCTGACGGGGATGATGTTCACATCGAACCACCTCAGCGCACCGGTCTCGTGATAGTGGCGTTTGGCGAGGATCGGCTGAAGTCCGGCGAGGGATTTGAGTTCCCTGAAATCGATCTCGTCGATCTCTTCGAGCGCCGCGCGGACCGCTTGGTCGATATCAAAATCGCTTCCGGCGAAGATGGCGCGGGCGTCCAGGAATTTCTTGAAGATCGTGAACGACCAGTTGTCCAGTTGTGACAGCGCTTTTTCAAGCGCTCTCGCCGAGGTTTCGGGGAAACAGCTTCGGAGCAGATCGGAATTCGCAACTAGGCCAGAGCGCTCCTTGAACAGGTCGATGACACCTATTGTCTTAAGCAGCTTGATATGAAGTGCGTCGCCACCAATGGCTTCGCAGCGTTCAAGCGCCTCCGCCGCCAAGGCCCACCGGTGTCCGTCGGGCGAAGCCAGAATGGACGGCTCCAAGTTGGCACGAAGGTAGTCCCAAAGCCGGTCGGGACCGTACAGCTCGCCACTGCCGGCGTGATTCAGAAAGTCCTGAAAACCATGCGGTTCCGATGAATTCAGAAAGCCGAATATGCTGCGCTGGTTTTGGCCAAAGCGCCGCCGCGATATCGGTCCCAGCAGACACGCCACAACGGGATGCAACGGCCAGCATGCTTCCAGCATGGCGGCCAGCCGCTCTGCCTCGCCGGCGCGCTCCCGGCGCGCGAAACCGGCGACGGCAGACGCCAGCGCGCCGGTCCTTTTCGGATGATGATCGCTCTCGATCGCGCGGGCGATCAGATCGATCTGCTCTTCGCCCGCAGTGTTGACGATGAGGTCAATGAAACGGCCTTGTATCTTCGTCCATTCGTCACGCATCTCGTGCGAGAGGCGATGGGCGTATTCCTCGAATGCCTGGTGCAGCACGCCCACGATAAGAAAACGCCCCTTGCTCCGCGACGCGGCTTCGGCAAGTTGCTGGAGGATGTAAATATCGGAACCGTCCTGGGCGGCAGCTTCGAGAAACTTGCCCATCTCGTCGATGAACAGGATCAGCCCGCCGTGGGTCTTGGGCTTTTCGGCAGCGGCGTCTGTCAGCGCCGCGATCAGATTGTTCTCGGTCCAGCCGCCGCGCGGCACGCGCGAGACAAGCCCGGCCCTCTTGACAGCTTCGCCGATAACGCTACCGGGATTATCGCGCCGTGCGACAATGGGAAGAACCCGCCATCCTTTCGTGCCTGTCGGCAAGGCGCCCCAAACCGCTTTGGTCAGCTTCTGCCCGAAGACTTTGGCCGCCTCGTTCTGCAATCCAGCGTTGCCGTTCAGCAAGGCGCTCAAGGCGACAACGAGGCTCGATTTGCCGCTACCGTAAGGGCCGGTCCAAGTGAACGCGCCCTGGCCCGTTTCGGAGACGTGGCGCGCCATTGTGATCAGAACGTCGGCGGAGGATTGCGGACAGATGAATCCTTCAAGTGCGGCGGCGTCGCCGAGATCGGCGTCGATGCGGACCGACCTCAGAAAACGGCGAGCTATACGGACGCGTTCGTTGAGTGCCATCAGGCGGCTTCCTTCCCGGCAAGCGCGCCGTAATCACCCGACACCCAGGAAAGCGCCGTGTCTTCGCTGATATCGATATTGCGTACAACCTGCTTCAGACCGGCAGTCTCGGACCACCGGAGCGCACCGTCCGTCACCTCGTCGAGTGAGGCAAGACGGTCTGCCACGTCGTTTTCGTCGAAGAGGAAGACACGGCCCGGTCCGCCGGGTGCGTGAGCGATAGCTTCAAACGACAGTGTGGCCGCATTGGAATAGCGCGACCAGAAATCGATCAGCGCATAGACGAAGACGCCATCGCCCAATGTCGTCTTCGGGCCGCGTACAAACCGGAAGCCGTCCTTTTTGCCGATAGCCTTGATCAGCCCCAACTCCGTCAGGGGCGACTCAAGCGCATCGTCGTGTCCGACCTTCCCGGATGGCTGGCGCGCGACGTAGGTCCGAATAAAACATGCGACATCGTTCCTGATCGTCGTGTTGGCGACACGCGACCAAGCGCGGTCTTTCGCAAGGCGGTCGAGTTTCTTTATGAGATTGTCACGGTCAAAGGTAATGGCGGGATAGTGGCTAAAAGCCCAGAACCAGGTTGTTTTCTCCGCGCGAGCCGCCAACTGCCAATGAATTAGCCATAGCGTTGCGGGGTGCTCCATAAAAGGATCGAGCCCCTTCGATCCAAAAAGCAAGCGGCCAAGCTCCGTCGCCTGAACCGTATTCGTCCCGGTCTCCTCGATCACGCGGGCGGCTTTCGCCCAATGGCGCATGGATACGACCATGTTTTTGCCGACGCCGAATCGCGCGATGGCGTCATCGCCCCAACAGGCGGCCCTGTTTTCGGGTTCGCCCTCGGTTTCCTCGACACGATCGAACGCCTTCTTCAGCCACCCATAGCGAAGCGGGAAGGTTTCGTGTCCCGAAAACTGCGGGCTATAGCCGTCCTGATAAAGTGGTCCACGCGCCATATGTGCCTCGGCTACTGGATGCTGCCTCCAGCTCGACTGTAGCCTACGGCTTGTGCTATGGTCAACAGAAGCTGGAGAAGCCCTCCAGAAGCTCTGTCACCGCATGAAACCGGCAACAAATACACTGTTTCATATATAAGTATCTGAAAAACAATGAAAATCGGCAAAACCGTCTATCTAGATCATCAGGCAACGACACCGGTGGATGCGGGTGTTTTGGCCGAAATGACCCCCTACTTTATTGATTCTTTCGGGAATCCGCATTCATCGGATCATAGCCTCGGTTGGGAATCTGCACGCGCTGTCGAGGAAGCTGCCGCAAGCGTGGGGCGGATGATCGGCGCGGATGCCGATGAAATCACTTTCACGTCAGGAGCAACAGAGTCGAACAATCTCGCTCTGCTAGGACTCGGCCGCCGCGCAACTGGCGGCAAACGCCGCCGCATTCTGGTTAGCGCCATCGAGCACAAGTGCGTGCTCGCTGCCGGAAGGGTCCTTGAGGAACAGTACGGCTACACTGTCGAGCAGATACCTGTCGATCGCGATGGTTTCATAAAGTTCTCGGACCTCGAAGAAGCGATGCGCGATGACGTTCTCGCCGTATCGGTTATGGCGGTCAATAACGAGATCGGAACAATTCAAGATATCAAGTCAATATCTGGACTCGTAAAAAGTCATGGAGCTGTTTTTCATTGTGACGCAGCGCAGGCGCCGGTCGCCATGACAACGGCTTCATTTGGAGAATACGCGGATATTCTCAGCCTATCGTCGCATAAGATGTACGGCCCCAAAGGAATCGGGGTCATCTACATTTCGCGCGACTTACAAGATCAAATCGAGCCGCTGATCTATGGCGGCGGCCAACAGAAAGGCCTTCGCTCCGGAACATTGCCAACGCCGCTTTGCGTTGGAATGGGCGCTGCGGCACTCATGTGCGCCAGCGAGGCTGCAGAAGAAAAGCGCATACTGCTGCGGAAACATCGTGATGAATTCATCGATAAGTTGGACAATCTGTCGTGGCCGATAGCGGTCAACGGTCCTGTCGGACATCCCCGCCATCCGGGCAACGCCAATATCCAGTTTATCGGGCATTCGGCGCATGACATTCTCGGCACTTTGCAACCACGATTGGCAGCATCAACTGGTTCCGCATGCACAAGCGGGATTCCCGAGCTGTCACATGTACTGAGGGCCATCGGTCTGGATGCAGATGAGGCTGAAACTTCAATTCGTTTCAGTCTCGGTTTCGATACGACGGATCGGGATGTTGAGGAAGCTGTGAGTTTGATCGACTCAGCTTTAACCAAGCTGTCGAAGACCGAACTGCCGCGTTCGGCGTGAGCCTGATCGTCTTCGCCGAGATGACGCTTCCGAGAGCGGTCACTTAGCTTTTTCGCAACACGGCGTAATCGGATCAGGCCGACTGATGGCGAACGATAATGCGATCACCGCCGGCAGCTAAGCGGTAAACATATTATCCTCCAGCTTGGCGTGGCAAATGAAGATGGCGTCGCGGCTGGCCTCTGTCATGTGGCGGATCTCCAGCCACCATCTGGAGACCAACGGCTAGGCATGTGGCCGTCGTCAATGGCTCCATGAGCTGCCGGCATGATGAAGTCACCGATCTCGCGAATGACTGTCGGCAAATCCGGCTCGTCGATCAGCAGCGGCTCGCGGGCGAGGAAGGATCGCCATTGCTGCGCCTTTTGTGGATCGTCCGAGAAGGCGCCGGTGAACGAGGGGGGACGTTCGCGTGGGACCGGCGTCGTGCGCCTTTCGAAGGTGGCGCGGATCGCCGCGGCGAGGACCGCGCCTTCGAAGGTGAAAAGCCGCGACATCGCAAGAAGGTCGTAGAAGTCTTTCATCCGGCTGTTCGCGAGGTCGAGCGCGACCATGGCCTCGAACTTCTCGGCAGCCACCGTTTCACGCGGATAGGCGTTGAGCTTGGGGGCCGGATGGTCGAGAAGAACCGGATATTCGAGCTCCGATGGACCAGGTGTCACGACATCGCCAAAACCGATATCGATCTGGATCGGGATGACGGCGGTGCCGAGGCGCGCCGATGTTCGCAACCGAACGCCTCCATAGGTTTGATCGTCGCGAATTGGCTCCGCGGCAATGTGCTCGGTATCGAAGCTCAGCCCGTCTTCCTCAACCGCTTGAACGCAAATCTCGCGGAAGATCCCGACAAGGCGCTCGGCTTCGCGATCGCCAAAGGAAAGAAGGTCTAGGTCGCGCGTCGTTCGGAAAGGGTCTTCGAGCCAAGCGGCATAAAGCATGGCACCTTTGAGAACGAAGCGATCTTTGTGGGGTGAGACGCTTAGGCGGAAGAGAAGCCGTTCCAGGGCGTAGCGCGTGAGCATCCGCTGGAAATTCGCCTGCTTGGCCTTGGCGATGTTTTGAAGCCGCGCGCGTACCGAAGCGGCAATATTCGTCACTTCACGCACCATCGGCGACCACCGTTTCGAGGTATGGCCGCAGGACCGACCAGATTCGGGTGTCGCGGGCGTATTGAACGATCTCCGCCGGCTTGGCTTTGCTCGACTTCACGACGTTGTGGAGGCCCTCAAGGGCAACGTCGAAACCGACGAGCTTCCTGAACCGAAAACAGTCCACGACGGTTTTGGCGGGATCGAAGATCGGCACCGGCACGCCGTCGATGGTGTGGGATTGCACGCCGAGCGAAAGCGCCTGCTCACCGAACCGCACAATGCGGGTTGGAGGGTATTCGATCTTGGGTTTCCGGGCCTTTGGACCTATGGCGAGCCAGACTCGGCTCGGCGTCTGGAGCGTGAGCTCATGGAACTGGAGAGCCGAGATGAGGCAGATGACCCCTTTCGGTACGCGTTTCGCGACCTCGGCCAGGTCATGCGGTGCCGTGATGTCGGCGTCGGTGAGCTGATAGAGGCCGCGGGAAACGCGGGTGAGAATGCCCTCTTCCACCAGCCGCGAAAGTGTTTCCGGGTGGACGCCGGCGTCGCTCAGCTCGATGCGACGCATGGCGCCGCGTTCCTTGAGAAGCTCGACGGCCCGGTCTCTCTGTGATATCTCGGCTGTAGCGGCCATGTGACAAAACGTCGGTTGTTAGGCTCTAACTTCCGACGTTTTGTCACAAACTGGCCCGTAGGAAAAGCAAAAAAGCTCCCGGCGGGCTGCTTCATACCAAAACAGCCTCTTGCTAGGCCTATTCCTCCCGAAAGAAATCGATAGGTTTCGCGCCAAGCGCGTCGGCAAGCTTTTCCAGCATATCCACCGTGGCGGCGTTTTCCGAGCGCTCCACCATCCCGACATAGTTGCGGTTTATCTCCGCGCGGTCGGCAAGTTCTTCTTGCGACATCCCCTTTTCCTGCCGCAAGTGCTTGAGATTTCGAGCTACGATCCGCCTCAGCTTCATGGCGAAAGGCAGCCCGAATACCTAGTATATTGCCACCTAGTATATTAGGTATTTTGTTAAGCTCCATCTGGAGGCCTTAGTTTCTGTGTTTCTTGACGCTGTGCCATGCCCCTAAATGTGACCCTGGCAACGTTCTTCCGTGCCGATCGCAATGCGGATCGCACGATTGGTCCCGAGCACTATCTCGCCGGATTCGAAGACCAGGACGGCGAGCCCTGGGGCTTGATTGTGCCGCTTGAGCCGGATGACGTCGAAGCCGTCGTTCTTGACGGCATTGCATTTTCCGTTTCGATGCAACTCGACGGAACGCTTTTGATCGAAGCCGAAGGGCGCGGAGACGCCGCGAACGAGGCAATCCTCGCATCCGGTTCCTTGGCGAGGGCGCCGCTGGACGAAGTCGTTCGGACCGCCCTCGATCCGGATTTGATGGCCATGGAAGACAAAACCGTAGGAGAGCTGCGCACGCTTCGCAGCCGTCTGACGGCGGCCCTCCAACTGGTTGATCAGGCCCTCGACGACGCCAAAGAATAGAGCGGAGAATTCAGCCGCTATTCTGTCCATCAACGGCCTGCATCAGGCGTCCCGCCGGTTCCACACGAGAAACGCCGCGCCGTCCTCCTCGAAGAGCGCCGCGCGGATCGGCTCGGGGAAGCTTGGATCGTCGAGCTGGACGCTAAGATAGTCCCGCGGCTCCTCGCCGTTGGTCTGGGCCCTCCAGGCGGCGCCGAGTTCGGCCCGCCCAGCATAGACCCGGAAATCCGGCGCTCCCTCGCTCTTCTTGCTGTCGTTGGCGATGATCTTTGCTTTGACGTTGACCGTCAGTGTGCGGATCGTGCCGACATAGCCGTCCTTGCCGGCGGTAAAACTTCCAATAGTAGCCATCGTTCAGGTCTCCTTTGCTTGGGTTGGTGGGGAAGATGGGCGCGCGTCTTGGAGTTCCTTGCGCGCCCGTTTGAAACCGGGATCGGCGTTCATGAAGGCGTCCAACATGAACGGTATGAGATCGGCGACACTCTCCTTCTGGCCGTAGGCGCGCCGGTAAATTTCGGCATAGTCATTGAGCGCCGCCTTCAGATCGGCGTCGGCCGAGAAAGTGATCTTCACGCTCTCGCGGTCGGGGAGCTTGTCGAGCTTCAAGGTCATCGGATCACTCCCAGGTCGCGGTAAGGCCGCAGCACCAGGTCCTTGTTGACGATGATGCGCAATGGCCAACCGGGTCGGATGGTGATGGTGGGTTGGATGTTGAGGTTGCGCTCGGTGATGCGCTGGCCGACCTGATTGGCGCTGTCCTGAGTGGACTCGCGAATCGCCGCGACGAGATCACTTTCTTCATCGCCGAAGGTCAGCTCCGTCGAGACGCCGAGCAACGTGGACAGCGCAATGCCCTTCAGAAGCCGCCAGGTGTGGAAGTTCACCTCGTCCTCGAGCCCGGCATAACCAGCCACGTCGGTCGCCGGCAGGTTCTCGATCACGACGGACGAGCCATCCGGCATGATGATCCGCTGCCAAATCACGAGGGCGCGGTCTTGCCCGAAGGCGATGACGCTGTCATAGGTTCCGATGACGCGGGAGCCTTGCGGGATCAGAAGATAGGTCCCAGAGACCGTGTCGTAGATATTCTCCGTGACCTGCGCGATGACGCGGCCCGGCAGATCGGAGTTGATGCCGGTGACGAGGCTGGCGGAGACGACGGTCCCCGCCATCACCTGATAGGGCGAAGCCGGGTCCTGCAGCGCATGCGGATTGTATATGGCCGCGTCGACGCCCTGGTCGAGGAAGTCGAGCTTGCGTCCTTGCAGGTTCTGGTCGTTCTGGAGATCCAGTTCCAGCGGGCCACCTACGTCACCCCTGCTGGCGACCTCGAAGGGATTGCGGTCGGTCAGCGCCGTTCCCGGCGCGGCGGGTATTCCCGCTTCCGAGATGTCTGCCTGAGCGACACCCGCCGTCCTCGATGTAAGTTGGAAAAATACCCCGGACTCGCGGCCCTGCTGGGCGAGCCGAGCTTGCCGGATACGCTCGGCTCGCGCCGCGTCATCTTCCGGGCTCGGACGGAACGGCAAGTCTGGCGTCGGCCCGATCCCCAACTCCCGCTCGGCGTTGACGACCGCCGGGCCAATATCGCCGGGCAGCGGTGGGCCCAGTTCGACCGGCGGTCGCGCGATGTCGCTGTACCGGCGCGGCAGGGCTTCGAGGCCATCGGGCGTCGGGTTGTTCTCCGTCCGATAGAGTTCGCGTCCGGTGTCGTCGCGGTCGAACAGGCGCGGCGGATCGAGCGCGAAGATGGTCGCGCCGAGGATCAGGAGCAGTCCCGTGCCGGAGAGCGCGATCAGCACACGCCGGTTGATCCGCGTGACCGGACGCGGCGCGGCGCGCAGCATCAGGTCTTCGGGATCGACCTTTGATGCGCTCGCCCCAGCCGAGTCAGGGATCGACGGATCGGGGATCGACGGATCGTCTGGGCGCGACGGCGTCATCAGCGGTCCTCACGGTCCAGAATTCGGTGCTGGCTGACCTCGATGTCGCCGGTTCGCGACCAGCCCGACGCGGCGGGACGGCCATCGGTCCGTGTGATGCGCACGACCTGCTGCGGGTCTTCGCCGAGCCGGAGCTCGGCAGCCGCAAAGAGCCGGTCGACGATGTAGTAGCGGCCACGCACCCGGTAATTGACGAGCTGGTTCTCGCCATCTGGGCCGACCACGAAGAGCGGCGGCGCCTCGCCCTGGTCAAGGCGGGCCGGGAACTGGATATAGACCTTGTGAGTGTCGTCGAAGACCCGCACCGGCCGCCATGGCGGATTGTCGCCGCTGATGGCGTAGCGGAAGCGCAAATGGTCGACATCGAGCCCGCGGTCGATTACGCGGTCGGCGGCTTCTTCGGCTGCGATATTGCGGCGCGTGAGCGCCAGAAGCTCATCGCGCGGATAATGCCAGGAGACCGAGGCCATATAGGTTTCGGGCGTGCTGGTAAGCTCCAGGTGATAGGCGCGCCGGTCGGTGATGATGACGAGGTTGGTACGCAGGCCCTCGGCAATGGGTTTGACCAGCACGTGCGCTTGTGCCGCCGCGCCGGAACCGCTCACCGTATCGCCGATCACCCAGCGAACGGTGTCGCCGGCCGAGACGGCGACGATCTCCTCGCCCGGCTGGAGCGCGATGTTGCTGACGTTCTCGGGCGAGGTATAGAGCTGGTAAAGCGCGCCTTGCGTATAGGGATAGACCTGGATCGCGTTGATATAGCCGTCCGTGATCGGCTCTACCGCGGCGGCAGTGTTGGCGTCCGTGACGCGCTCCTCCGGCGGCCGCGTGTCCTCCGCAGGCGGCTCCCATTCCCTTGGAACCGGCATCAGCTGACCCGGCAGGGGCAACGGTTCGGGCACGGTGACGATCTCGACGGGACGCGGCGGCTCTGCAGCGAGCGTTGCGGCATCGAAGTCTTCCGCGTCGTAACTGATCTCGGGTGGCAATTGCTTTGTGGCGCAGGCAGCCAGCAATAAGGACACAGCAACGACGAGTATCTTTTTCATGGGTTGTCTCCCGAGATGAGGTCGCGACTCCAGTTGAGGGCGTGGACATAGATGCCGAGCGGGTTCTTCCTGATTGCCTCCTCGGTGCGGGGCGGCTGCAGGACGATCGAAAGGACAGCGGTGTAGCGGATGGTGTTGGCGAGCGTGCCGTTCTCGAAGGACTGCTCCCGCCAGCGCACGTCGAAGCTGTCGCCGGAAGAACGGACGATGCTGGTCACCTCGACGGTGACCGTGCGCTGGCCGACTCTCGAAAATGGATCGTTCTCGCGGGCGTAGCCGTTCAGCGTGTTGGCGGCGCGGTCAGTGGCGAAGTCGTAGGCGCGCAGCCAATTCTGGCGCACGACGATCGGGTCGATCGAGAGCGAGCGGACATTCTCGATGAAACGCGCCAGATGATAGGCGATCTGGGCGTCGGTCGGCTCATAGGCGGCAATGGCCGGACCGATGGCGCGGGTCTGCCCGAGCGTGTCGATCTCGACCACATAAGGCGTGATGGTGCTGCGTCCGGCCTGCCAGACGACCCCGCCGGACAGGCCGATGGCGAGCGCCAGACAGCCGAAGGCCATGAACCGCCAGTTCCGTGCCTGCACGCGGGCGGACCCGATCCGATCGTCCCAGACCTGCGCCGCTCGTTGATAAGGCGTCTCCGGTTCTGGTGTTTGGCCGTACGTTGAGGTGGATCGTTTGAACATCAGTCGTCGTCCCTCAATCTGGGGTTCTCGCCGGAGGCCGGGCGGTCGCCGTCGCGGATCGTGTGGGCGGTCACGGTCGCGCCTTCGCGCAGCCGTTGTTCTCGCCTCAGCTTCTGAGCCCAGTCGGGCGCACCGCTTGCCGCGGCCGCAGCGCTGGTCGACGCCTCACCGCCGCTGGGACGCGTGCCGCCGGTCGCGGTGAAAGCGCCGCGCTGACCGTCTGCAAAGGATTGGCGCACGCCCGATGTCGCGCGTCCCGCAACGCTGCGAACGCCCTGACCGACAGCACCGGCGCCGGCGCGGGCGACACCTGCCGCCCCGGCTGCCACACCCGCCGCGCCGGACGCGCCGGTGGTTGCACGCGCCAGGCCATAAGCGCCGCTCGCCCCGCCCGCCATCGAAGACGCGGCACGGGTTGCCGCGCCCGCCCCTGCGCCCAGAACCCGCGCACCGCCGACAGCCGCACCGGCGGCAGCGGCACCGCCGATGGCGAGCCCCGCGGCCGAACCCACGGCGGCCCCCGCGCCGAGCTGCGGCGCGCCCGAGACCAGGCCGGCAGCGATTCCGGGGCCGAAGATGCCAAGCATGAAGATCGCCAGCGCACCGAGGACGGTCGAAAGCGCCTGCTCGATGGTGATCTCGTCGCCCACAAAAGACGCGGTGAAGGAACCGAATAGAGTAGAACCGATGCCGACGATGACGGCGAGCACCATCAGCTTGATGCCCGCGGCAACCACATTGCCGAGCACGCGCTCGGCAAGAAACGCCGTCTTGCCCCACAGCGCGAAGGGCACAAGGATGAAGCCGGCCAAGGTGGTCAGCTTGAACTCGAGGATGGTGATGAAGAGCTGTATGGCGAGGATGAAGAAGGCCAAGAGCACGATGATCCAGGCGACCATCAGCACCGCGATCAGGACGAAGTTCTCGAAGAAGGCAATCGGCCCGAGAAGATCCTCGACTTCCCTTAAGAGCGGATCCGCGGCGACGAAGCCGGTATTCGCGACAAAGCCTGGCCGCATGAGATCATCGGCGGTGATCGCGGAATTACTCGCCCGCAATCCGAGCCCGGCGAAGCTGTCGAAGATGACATCGGCGAGGAAGGAGAAGTTGTTCAGGATGAAGGCAAAGGCGCCAACATAGAGCACCTTCTTGATGAGCGCCGGGATGACCGATTTATCGTCGGAAAGCGCCCAGAACAGGCCGGCGAGCGTGATGTCGATGCCGATCAGGATCGTCGTCAGAAACGCGACATCTGGCCCGAGGAACCCGAAGCCGGAATTGATGTAGTTGACGAAAGTCTCCGTGAACTGATCGATGACGCCGACATCGTCCATTTCGCGTGTCCCTTGAGCCTAGCGGCTGTAGCTGCTGCCATCGCCCATGAAGCGGGCGAAGCGGGCACGAGCTTGCTCCCGGGCGGCGATGGCGCGCGCACTTTCGAGCGCCTCGGCTCGGGCCGATGCGGCAAGCAAGCTCTGGAGCTGCATCGATTGCTTCGCGGCGAGCGCGGTGAGCTGATTGCCGGCCTGAGCCGCCTGCAGATTGCCGACCGCGCCTTGGCTCTCGGCGATCAAACGGTTGAGCGTGAAGGTGTCGGTGCGGACCTGGCCGACCACCTCGGCCTGCACTTGGAGGCTGTGCCTGAAGCCTTCGCGGGCCAGCTGCCACGCTTCTTGCGCATCCTGGATGATCTGCGAATTTGAAACGGCGGCGGCATATTCTTCTGGGAACAATCGGCGGTATTCCGCGTCGATCGCGGACACATCGTAGGCGACGCCTTGCGCGCTCAGGATCAGCGCATCGACCGCGCGCAGCGAGGCCTGCAGATCGCCCGCAACCGAGGTCGGCAGGCTCGTCAGGTTCTGCGCCTGATTCACCAGCATCTGCGCCTCGTTGGCGAGCTGTTGGATCTGATTGCTGATCTGCTGCAGCGAGCGCACGGCGGTAAGGAGGTTCTGGCTGTAATTCGCCGGATCGAACACCGTGATCGCGTGCGCCGGCGGCGCCGTGACGGTCATGGTCACGGTGACGGCGGACAGGCCGAACGCCAAAGCGGCGCAAGCGGACAAAAGCTGTGTCTTGAGATGTTTCATCGGTCGTTCTCCTCTTGATCGGCCCACCTCCAGCCGTCCCGGCCGTTCGCCAGGATCTCGACGCGGTAGTGGTAGGTGTTGAATTCGCTGATGGCGGCGACGGCGGCGCCGAACGGCTTGACGCTGCTCGGCCCGAAACCGTCATAAACCCCGTAGAAATACGTCTCGGCATAGCTGTCGCCGAAGACGTAGCCGTCGGAAAACCTCAGCGCGACGCCGCCATAGGCGACCTCGCTGATTTCCGTGTTGGCGATCCGCGCATGACAGCCTTCGAAGGTTGCAGATGCCGCCGCGCCAGTGCCGCGCCGCAGGACGACATCGGCGCCGGGTTCGTTGGCCCATGCGATGTCGGGAAGCCCGGCCTCGCCGCAATGGCCGCCGGTCGAGGTGACGCGGATTTCATCGACATCCGGATGGAGCGGGATGCAGAGCGATCCGCTTGCACCGGCCGCCTCGCCCTCAAGCCATTGCCGGATGGTGTTGCGGGCGTCGGATTGGCCCCAGATATGCCGCCACCGGCCTTCGCAGACCCGCCCGACGGAGACTTTGGCGTCGCCCTGGCTGGTCGTCACATTCAGAAAGAAGCCCGGACAGTCATCGTCGCGCCAGCACCGTGGCCAGCCCTCGCCGGCGGCCGTCGGCGCGGCGATCAGGCCAGCAAGCGCTAGGACGGCGGCCGCCTCAAACGGTCGTCTCATTCACCGTCTCCTCTTGTGTCGGATGGTTCGGGCCGATCAACTCCGCCGCCCAATCAAGGCCCTTGGCGCGCAGCCAGGAATCCGCGAACTCTTCTTCGCCATGAGCGGCGGGGAACTCGTCCATGAGGGCGTGATCGGGCTTGGTGCTGCTGCCGGCGAAGGCTAGCGCCACGGGTCCGAGACTGAGGTCGAACAGCCGATTGCCCTGGCGCGACTGGAAGTAGTAGTCGCGCCTTTCCACGGCGCGGGCGATGATCTCGATCTGGCGATCATTGAGTCCGAAGGCCTCGTAGACCGCTTTGGCCTGGGGCTCGACCGCCCGGTCGTTGGGCAGAAAGATACGGCTCGGGCAGCTCTCAATGATCGCCGGCGCAATCGAACTGCCGGCGATGTCCGACAAACCTTGCGTCGCGAAGATGACCGAGACGTTCTGCTTGCGGAGCGTCTTCAACCATTCTCTGATACGCGCGGCGAAGGCCGGGTTGTCGAGGAAGAGCCAGGCCTCGTCGAGGATCAGCAGCGATGGCCGTCCGTCGAAGCGGGCTTCGAGCCGGTGGAAGAGATAGGTCAGCACGGGCAGCACTGCGCCCGTCTCATGCATCAGCTCTTCCATCTCGAAGCACTGAACGTCGCTTAACGTGAGCCGGTCGTCATCGGCATCGAGCAGCCGGCCATAGGGACCTTCGAGCGTATAGGGTTGCAGTGCCTGCCGGAGCGCCGTCACTTGCAGGAGCGTTGCAAGACCGGTGAGCGTGCGTTCAGGCGGCGGTGCGGCGGCGAGATTCGACAGCGCCGACCAGACCGCATCCTTCACATCCGGCGTGACGGCAACACCCTCATGGACGAGCAGCCCAAGCACCCAGTCCTGCGCGAAAGACCGCTCTCCCGTCAGGTCGATCTTGGCGAGCGGCTGGAAGGCGAGCGCGTCCTTCACGCCCTCCTTGGCGGCGCCCAGATCGAAAAAATCACCGCCCATGCCGAGCACGGCCGCACGGGCCGATCCGCCCTTGTCGAAGAAGGTGATCTGCGCGTCCGGATAGCGCCGGAACTGCAGCGCGATCAGCGACAGGAGTACTGATTTGCCGGCGCCGGTGGGGCCGACGACCAGGGTGTGGCCGACATCGCCGATGTGGGTCACGAGCCGGAACGGCGTCGTCCCATTGGTCCGCACCGTGAGGAGCGGCGGCCCGCCCAGATGATCGTTGCGCGCCGGCCCGGCCCAGATGGCCGACAGCGGCATGAGGTGCGCGAGATTGAGCGTATTGATCGGCGCCTGGCGGACATTGGCGTAGACGTGACCCGGCAAGGACGACAGCCAGGCTTCGACGGCATTGGCGCTTTCCTCGATGGTGGCGAAGCCGCGCCCGTCGATGATGCGCTGTGCCGCGCGTACCTTCTCGCGAACGGCGGCGGCGTCTTCGTCCCAGACGATGAAGGTGGTCGTCACATAGCCGTAGGAGACGAGATCGGCACCGAGCTCTTGAAGGGCGGCGTCGGCGTCGGCGGTCTTGTTGTCGGCGTCAGTATCGACCAGTACCGACTGCTCGTTGGTCAGCACTTCCTTGATGATCGCGGCGATCGATTTACGCTTGGCGAACCACTGCCGCCGATAGCGCTTGATCACCTTTTCCGCCGCCGCCTTGTCGAGCGGCACGAAGCGCGTCATCCAGCGATATTCGAAGCCGAGATGATTCAGAGCGTCCAGAAGTCCTGGCGTCGTCGAGCCGGGAAATCCGAGGACGGTCAACGAGCGCAGATGCGCCTCGCCAAGCATGGGGGCAAGCCCGCCGGTCAACGAGGTGTCGACCAGGACCGCGTCGAGATAGGCCGGGATCTCGGGACAGGCGATCGGATGCCGTTTGTTAGAGATGCAGTTGTGCAGATAGGTCAGCGTCTCTTCATCGGAGAGCGCCGCGACCTCGGGCATGAGCTGTCCGAGGAGATCGAGCGCCCGATCCGTCTGCTGAACGAAGGCGTCGAGATGGTCGCGATAGTCTAGCCCGCGCTTCCCACCATCGCTCTCGATCAGCATCTGTTCGGCGCGGCCAATGTTTTCCGCGGGCGGCAGATTGACGAAGGTCAGCACATAGGCGCTCTCGAACAGCGCGCCCGTTTGCTCGAAGGCGGCGCGCCGTTCCTCATCCACAAGCCGCGACACCGGGTCGGGAAAGTCCGAGTGCGGATAATCCCTGGCGGCGTGGCGTTCGGCCTCGAAGAACAGCGCCCAACCGGAGCCGAAGCGGCGCAGCACGTTGTTGATCCGCGCACAGGTGGCAACCAGTTCGGCCTCCGTCGCGCTTTCGAGGTCGGGACCGCGGAAGCGCGCCGAGCGTTGGAAACTACCATCCTTGTTGAGGACGACGCCGGGCGCGACGAGGCAAGCCCAGGGCAGATAGTCCGCCAGCAGCGCGGGGCGTTTCCGATATTCGGCAAGGTTCAGCATCCCATATGCCCCTTGTGGCGGATGTGCCGGACCAGCACCTCCATGAAGGACGGGTCCTTGCGGGCGGCGTAGACGGCGGCGCTATGGCCAACGATCCAGACGACGAGGCCTGCAAGCCAGAGCTGGAGGCCGAGTCCCAAAGCCGCTGCCAGGGTGCCGTTAAAGATGGCGACCGAGCGTGGCGCCCCGCCCATCAGGATCGGTTCGGTGAGCGCGCGATGGAGCGGGATCTCGAAGCCCTCGATGCCGGTCGTCGCGCGGCTCATGCGATGAGCGCCCCGCCGCCGAAAGAAAAGAAGGACAGGAAGAAGCTCGTCGCGGCAAAAGCGATGGAAAGCCCGAAGACGATCTGGATCAGCCGCCGGAAGCCGCCCGAGCTCTCGCCGAAGGCAAGCGACAAGCCGGTGATGACGATAACGATAACGGCGATGATCCGCGCGACCGGCCCCTCGATGGATTCCAGGATCGCGGTGAGCGGCGCCTCCCAAGGCATGCCGGAGCCGGCGGCATAGGCGGGATCGGCGCCGGCAACGGCTATGCCGATCAGAAGACCGAGACATGCCGTCTGCCGGGCAGGAAATCGGAAGCAAAGATCGGGGGTATAGAGTTTCATGCGAGTCTCCTTCTTTATTGGACCGTGGGCACAAGCTGGATCGGGGTCAGCGGCTTCAGGCGGTAGTCGCCGCCCGAGGTCAGGCCTTCGAGTGCGGCGACCGTCTCGACCCGGCGGCCGGACCCACGGCCTTTCAGGAAAACGACGACGTCGATTGCTTCGGCAATCAGCCGCCGCGGGACGGTGACGACAGCTTCCTGGATGAGCTGTTCGAGGCGATAGAGCCCGGCATGAGCGGAGTTGGCGTGCAGCGTCGTGATCCCGCCCGGATGGCCGGTGTTCCACGCTTTCAGCATGTCCAAGGCTTCGGGACCGCGGACCTCGCCGACGATGATCCGGTCGGGGCGCAGACGGAGAGTCGAGCGCACCAAATCGGACAGCGCCGCGACACCGGGCTTGGTCCGCAGGCTGACGCAATCCTCCGCCGCGCAGTGGAGCTCGCGAGTATCCTCGATCAGGATCACCCGGTCGCCGCTTGTCGCGACCTCGGCGAGAAGCGCATTGACCAGCGTGGTCTTGCCTGAGCTGGTGCCGCCCACGACGACGATGTTTTTGGCTGTCGCAACGGCCTCGGCCAGCGCCTTGGCCTGGAGCGGCGTCATGATCTGGGCATCGACATAGTCGGAAAGGCGATAGAGCACTTTCGCCGGCTTGCGGATCGCGAAGCACGGGGATGGCGCCACCGGCGGCAACAGGCCTTCGAACCGCTCGCCGGTCTCGGGCAGTTCGGCAGAGACGACCGGCCGCTCGGCGTGGCATTCCTGGCCGATATGGCTGGCCACGAGCCGAATGATCCGCTCGGCTTCAGAGGCGCCAAGCTGTTTGCCAGTGTCGACGCGTCCTTCGCCATGACGGTCGAGCCAGAGCCGTCCATCGGGATTGACCATCACCTCGATGACCGCGGGATCCACAAGCGCGGCGGCGATGGCCGGCCCCATGGCGGTGCGCAGCATGGTCCGCTGGCGGTCAAGGGTCGTGGGGTGGAAGCGGTCATTCATTCATGGCCTCCTCTGAACCGCCGCGTCCATTCTTGGCGTCGCCGTTTGCAGACGGCGACTGCTTCGCGGCGCGAAGCGCGTCGATCTCGGCTTCGGTGAAGAAGTCGCTCTCGCTCGGCGCGACCTCTTCGAGGACGTCGCGGATCATGGTCTTGCCGCCCGCGAGCCGGCGTCCGAGTTGCGCCACGAAGAACTCGAAACGCTCCTTGCCGAGCGCGCGCGCTGCATCCTGCTCGACACCCGGCAGCGGCGGGGTGATCGTCAGGTAGTAGCGGATGAAGAGCGCCAGGCTTTCCGACACGATGGTCTGGTCGCGCTCGAGACGATCCAAGTGACGGGATAAATGATCGAGCCGTCGGATGATCGCCGCGTCACGCTGGTCGTCACGCTCCGGCGACAGGAAGGCGGCGAGTGCCGCATCGGTGATGGCGGACTTTGACGCGCCCGGCCGGCGGGCCGCGATACCGAGCCGTTGATCGACCTGATCGGAGAGATAGACGCAGAGACGAGCTTTCATAGGCGGCATCTCTCCTAAAAGTTCGGGATCAGGTCGTCGTCGGCCTGGTCCATGGCATGGGCGCGGCGGACGGTCGCGGCATTGCGGGCGAGCTGATCCATCCGTCGGTCGTCAGCGGGATCGAACTCGTCATCGACAAGTCCCGCGTCCGGCGCGCGTTTGGGCTGATGTTTCGCAGGCGCTTCTTCCGGCAGCGCGGGGTGGCGCTTGAGGCCGCCTTCATCATCTTCGCCACTGGAAACGAGTTCGGACCAGGGCTTGATGAGATCGGCGTGGGGCTTGCGCACCTGTCCCGACCAGTCGTCGGCGCGGGAGGGCGGACGATCCGCATAGGGACCGTCCGCCAACAGGCCCGGCGGGGGGCACACCCGGCCCGTGAAGTTGGTGTCCTCGAAATAGCGGAGCTTCTTGGCCCGGATCGGCGCCTGACCGGAGATCATCACGATCTCCTCGTCCGCCGGGAGCTGCATCACCTCGCCGGGAGTCAGGAGTTGGCGCGCGGTCTCCTGACGCGAGACCATGACATGGGCCAGCCAGGGTGCCAGGCGGTGACCGGCATAGTTGCGCTGGGCGCGCAACTCCGTCGCCGTGCCCAGAGAGTCCGAGATGCGCTTGGCGGTGCGCTCGTCGTTGGAGGCGAAGGCGATCCGGACATGGCAGTTGTCGAGAATTGCATTGTTCTCGCCATAGGCCTTGGAGATCTGGTTGAGCGATTGCGCGATCAGGAAGCTGCGGATGCCGTAACCGGCCTTGTAGGCGAGCGCGCTTTCAAAGAAGTCGAGCCGCCCGAGCGCCGGGAATTCGTCGAGCATCATCAGGAGCTGGTGGCGCCGCCGCTCGTCAGCTTCGCCTTGCAAGTGTTCGGTCAGCCGCCGGCCGATCTGGTTGAGCACCAGACGTACCAGTGGTTTGGTGCGCGACAAGTCCGAGGGCGGAATGACGAGGTAAAGCGAAACCGGGCGCTCCGCGTCCATGAGGTCGGCGATGCGCCAGTCACAGTCGCTGGTTGTCTCGGCGACGGTCGGGTCGCGATAAAGTCCAAGGAAAGACATGGCGGTCGAGAGCACGCCGGAGCGCTCATTCTCGCTTTTGTTCAGGAGCTCCCGCGCAGACTGCGCGACGACGGGGTGGACTTGCGGCGTCTCGTCCGTACCAAGATGATTGGTGCTCATCATCACGCGCAGCGTGCGTTCGAATGAGCGCGAGGGGTCGGAAAGGAACGCCGCGACGCGGGCGAGCGTCTTTTCTTTCTCGGCATAGAGGATGTGGAGGATCACCCCAACGAGCAGGGAATGGCCGGTCTTCTCCCAGTGGCTTCGCCGCTCCAGACTTCCTTCCGGATCGACCAGGATGTCGGCGATGTTCTGGACGTCGCGGACTTCGTTGCGGCCTTTGCGCACTTCCAGGAGGGGGTTGTATCTGGCGCTCGCCGGATCGGTCGGATTGAACAACAGGCAGTGCGAAAACTTCGCGCGCCAGCCGGCGGTGAGCTGCCAGTTCTCGCCCTTGATGTCGTGGATGACGGCTGAATGGGGCCAAGTCAGTAGCGTTGGGATAACGAGGCCGACGCCCTTGCCCGAGCGCGTCGGCGCGAAACACATGACGTGCTCCGGCCCGTCATGGCGCAGATAGCGCCGCTTCATCGTCCCAAGGAATACGCCCGCTGGATCGAAGAGCCCTGCCTTCTCGACTTCCGTCTTCGACGCCCAGCGCGATGAGCCGTAGGTCGTGACCAGCCGGTTCTGCCGCGCTCGCCAGAGCGACCCGGCGATAGCGACGATGACGCCGAGGACGCCGCCGGACGCCGCCATCGCACCGGCCCGGTTGAAGACCGATGGGGCATAGGCCTCGTAGGCGTACCACCATTCGAACATCCGCCAGGGCAGGTAAATCGAATAGGGGCCAAGTTCGAACCAGGCTGGACCGAGCCCCGGCTGATGCCCAAGCTGCACCGCCGTCCATTGCGTCGCGAACCAGACCGCACCGATCACGATCCCGAAAACGAGGACAATTTGGCCGATAAGGAGTTTGGTTGGAGTCATCGATCTTTTACCGTTCTTGGAGCAAGAGCCCCAGCAAAGTCGGCAAAAGATCGCGGTGAAATCAGTATTTAATCAATGCAATGACTTCCAGTGTGGTCCAAGTCAGGAAGCAAGAGGAAGTATGGTCCAACCGTGGCCACTATGACCCAAGACCATCAGATGCTATTTTTTTCGAGCAAATCCGATATGATGTTGGACGACGTTGGACCGACGCGGAGGAACGCCATTGAAGGCGCGCAAAAACGGCCCGACATGTGGATTCGAGGGGGAGAACAGGAAGATGATCTCATGTTTTTCGCTCGCCCTGCCTGTTGGTTCGCTTTTCTGGCTCTAGCCGTACTGTCCGTCGCCGTCAGCGAGGCGGTGGCCGCCGATTATGAGGTGCGCACATTCGACGGCGGACCCGCCTGGTTCGTCTATGACGAGCCTGTCGATGTCGCTCTCCACGTTTTGAAGCCCGATAACCCGAAATGCCATGAACTCGGCGAGATCGTCCTCTTGTTCGAAAGCCGCGATCAACTGCGCGATAACACCCTGATCGAAGCCGCGGCGCTCATTGGTATGAACCATTATGCCGAGCTTTGCCGGTCGCTCGGCGCCAATCCGTCGAACCAGCGCAAGGTGGCCGGGATCGTTGTCGGCAATGGCATGCCCGATGCGCAAGGCCGCGTGATGGGCGACGCGCGGGTCCTCGACGCCATGGTCTCCGCGCTCACCGGTGAGTATCAGCTACGGGTCCGCCGCAATGCGGCCGCCACCGGCGACGGCGATGATGCGACCGCCGCGATCATCGAGGACCGGGACCAAAGGCTCGCCGCTGGACAGGCCAAACGCGAGGCGTCGGATCGGGTGCGGGAGGAAGCGCGCGCCGCGGAGATTGCGGAAATCCGCGCGACCTATGACGCGGCCCTCGCTGAAAGCGTCGCCCATGCGCAGCCGCCCGGTCTTTTTGGGCGGGTAACCAGCGGCGACCGCGCCGCGCTCACCGGCGTCTGGTCCGCCAGTCAGGCCGACTGCGCCAACGAGCGTGTGATCCTGTTCGAACGGGACGGTCGCGGGACGGTCGAATGGTGGCGCGCGGCGAACAAGGACATTGGGCTTCTGCCATGGCGCACAGGGCAATGGGAGATGCGCGACGGCACGGTCATCATGAGCTTCAACCACCGCGTCGAATTCAGCCGGGCAACGCGGCGCATTCGCTCCGGTGCGATCGATGAAACGGTCCAATTCGAGCTCGAAGGCGTCGACGGATCGGAGTTGCGGCTCGCGGCCACCGGCGGCGGGTTTTCGCCGGAAGCCTTGTTTCTCGGCGGAGCTGAAAAACTGTTCGTGCGGTGCGGGGCGTGACGGTCGAACGTGTTCGAACAGACAAAAGAGGTCGTCCTGAGCGTTTGCCAGCAGGGGCAGTTTTGGAATCACAACATGGTCATTCGTTCAATACGCCTCATAGCGTCGTTTATGACCTCACCGTGACTCTTGGCAATCTTCAAGACACAACAACAGGAACCCTGTTTGTCGCATCTACTCAAGCATTGAGAACTTCCCCCAAGCTGCCTCGGTTGCCCGCCAGATAATCTTACCGCCAAACAGGATAGCTGCCCCTAAAATCCACCAGGCATAGGGGCCAAGTGGGAATAGGCCAGCGCCGTGAAGCACTACCGGGATAATTAGAGCCAGATAGAACGGTCCTGTGAAGCGGCAATGCATACGCCCACAGCGGCGGGCATTTATGAGGCAGGCCATACCCATCCAAAGTAGGGCACCCGACCAAATCGCCGTGCGAGCCGGCACGTCAACAAGGGAACCGGCGATAATGGCAAGCAACGGCGCGCCCCAGGCGAGGGCATATGTTCGGATATTGCCGGCCCAGTCTTTCGCCGTTCGGCCGGATGCTTCGGACATAACTGGCTAGCCGGCACAACAGGATAGCTTGGACACATCCATATCGAAGGTCTGTGCGGCGAGCTTAAGTCCCTCAACCGTCGTGAGGTACGGGAAGATCATGTCTCCTAGTTCGGCATAGGTCATGCCCTGTTTGATCGCGATTGCGGCCGTCTGGATACTGTCTGCACCCTCCGGGGCCAGGATATGGGCACCAATCAATTTGTTTGTTGCGCCATCGGCGACCAGCTTGATCAGCCCGCGCGTATCGCGGGCCGCAAGAGCGCGCGGCACATTGTCGAGAGACAGAACGGAGGTTCTCGCGTCAATCCCCCGCGTTCTGGCCGCCGCTTCGGTAAGGCCAACGCTCGCCACCTGCGGATCGGTAAAGACGACTGCAGGCATCGCCAGATTGTCGTAGCTTCGGCCATCGCCATTCAGCGCGTTGAATGCCGCGATTTTAGCGCCGTAAGCGGCCATATAGACGAACTGGTCGCTTCCGGTCACATCGCCGGCGGCGTAGACGCCGGCCTTGCTCGTGCGCATCCGGTCATCGACCTCGATCCCGCCGTTTGGCATCAACGTCACGCCGGCCTCTTCCAAGCCTAAGCCCACGGTATTGGCCTTGCGACCGACACTCAACAGAACGCGCCGCGCTTCAAGCGTTTCAGCTGAGCCATCGACGGTCACGGACAGGGCAACGCCGTGGTCGCTCGTGGCAATGGTGTCGTATCCGTCGACGCGCCGTACGGTGATGCCTTCTTCTTTGAAATAGCCAGCAAGGGCCTGGCTGATCTCGGGCTCACCTTCCGGCAGAAGCCGGCTGCGGAAAAGGATCGTGACCTTGACGCCGGCACGGGCAAACATCTGCGCCAACTCACAGCCGATGTAACCCCCACCAATCACGAGCATGGATTCGGGCAGGCTCTTCATCTCGAAAGCCGTTGTGCTGGTCAGATAGGGAATATCCTCTATGCCAGGAATGGCTGGCACAAACTCGTGCGATCCCGTTGCGACGATGACCTTGCCGGCATCGATGTGTTCTCCGTCCACGGTGACGTCGCCATTCCCAAGACGGGCCTTGCCCTCCAGGTAGGCAACGCCGTTGTAGGCCGGCAGCAAATCGATGTATTTGGCCTGGCGAAGCGAGGCCACGAGCTCGTCCTTTTGCGCCCGCAGAGCGTTCCAGTCTTTAACCTGACCTACGGCCTCGACCCCAGCAAACCGGGAGGCGTTATTGGCATGGTGAACGGCTTCGGCAGCGCGGATCAGGGCTTTTGAGGGCACGCAGCCCACATTGACGCAAGTGCCGCCAATGGTTCCGTGCCCGATCAAGGCCACCTGCGCGCCCTGTTCGGCGGCGGTGATGGCGGCTGAAAACCCGGCCGACCCCGCGCCGATGACGGCGAGATCATACCGTCCGTTTGGCTTGCCGGTACCGCAACAATCATCGGTCATAGACTGCTTCCTTTGTATCGACCGATCGGCCGCTTTGCCGCCGCACACAGGCGCGCAGATAGTAGGCATATGCAGCGAGGATAAGCGTGGCCGCGATGGAGATACGCAGCGCGTATCTGAACTCGAGCCAGAAGAGGATCGCGGAAAGTGCAACCACCGCCACGACGATCACGGGCGTCGGCGACGGACCTTTACGGCCGGAGCGCAGATAAAGCGCATAGGCGATCAGCCCCATGGAGGCGAACAAGATCGGGAACAAGCCGTAGTCTAGCCAGCCGACGATCGCCGACAGACCGACAAACCCGACGAGAACGACCAGGGCGGGCGTGAAGCAACAGATGGCGGCGATACCTGCCCCTATGGAACCCGTGCGAAGAAGTTTTTTGTCGTCCACTAGTTCATTTCTCCTGCTGGTTTTGCCGGGGCGTGCCGCACTCTTCGATTACGAACACTCGCGACTGCGGCGACTCCCGCGACAAGGGCGAGACCAACCGTCACGACCGCATCGAAGCCGCCAAACCAGGCCGCAGTGCCCGCGAAGATCGAGGCGATCACTGCCGGTCCGAGAATGCACACTGCACAAAGAGGTGCGATGGCAACAGCGGCGACAAAACCGGCGAGGAGTTTTTCATTCACGGTCGTCTATTCTTTCACCCTGGAGGGAAAGCCCATATCACCAGTCGCGACGGTCAGCGCCGCCACTTCGGTCTTGCTATCGTCGTAGGTGACAACGGCGGATTTTTCCGCATAGGAAACCTCGACGGCCGTCACACCATCAACGCCAGCTAGCGTCTGCTTGACGATATAGGGACAGGACGCGCAGGACATGCCACTCACCTCAAGGGTCACGGTCTGCTCCCCGGCGAACGCCGAGGGGGCGGCCAGGAGGCTCCCGGCGACAATGAACGCTTTTACGGTGGTCTTCATGCTGATGGTTCTCCTTGTCTTGAGTCTCTACATGCCGAGCAAAATCGGGGCGACGTACGGAAAAGCAATCGCCGCCGCGACCAGTGCGGTTGCGAGCCACAGGCCCAGCTTCACGATCCGATTGGGTAATGGCCGGGCGCAGGCTGCCCCATCTGCGCAGGCTGCTTCGGACTTGCGGTAGACAAGCCAGTAGCCGTAACCGAGAAAGCCGAGCGTGATAGCCACAAAGATCGGCTGGTAGGGAGCAAGGGCCGTGAGGTTGCCAATCCATGCGCCGCCGGCCCCAAGGCTGAAGAGCACGAGGGGCAGGATGCAACAGGACGAAGCGGCGATCGCGCCCAGGATGCCGCCGGCGGCGACCCATGTCTTTCGGCCCTCATCGCCAGTCGCGCGGCTCAATCCTGCATGTTCATCGATTTGGGCCACGGAAGTTGCTCCATTGTTTTACTACATGCTAGTGTAAGGTCTGTAGCAACTACAGGCTCAAGGAAAAAATTTGACCACGTCATTTGCGACAACCAGCGCTCCGATCACGCGCGGCGAACTTGCCAAGCGCTTTGGGTGTCACCTCGAAACCGTGCGCTATTATGAAAAAATCGGGCTTCTCCACCCGCCCGACCGTTCGGAAGCTGGATACAGGCTCTACGGGATCGAAGATCAGCGCCGTCTGCGTTTCATTCTGCGCAGCCGTGAGCTGGGTTTCAGCATCGAGGAACTGCGCAGCCTGTTGTCGCTAGTCGATTCAAAATCGTATACCTGCGGTGAAATTCGCGATCTGACGACCGATCACCTGGAGAGCGTTCGGCGAAAAATAGTCGATCTCAAACGCCTTGAAACTACGCTTGGTCGTATTTCTGACGAATGCAGCGGCGACGCTGTTCCAGAGTGCCCCGTGATTGATGCGTTGTGGGCCGACTGACCGGAACTGCCGCGGATGTGAGCAGCATAATAAAATCGTCCTATTGACCATCCCGAATGCCTAACTTTGACGCAGGGTAGCCAGCTAGGGCCCGAGGACGGCATGCCCGGAACAGATCACCGATCAGACCATCGATCACCCAATCCCTATCCCCCGCTTCTTCCCGAAATCGAACGACACGGATGATCCGCGCACAACACCGCCGACCATCTGGCCGCGCCGGCGTTCCAGTGCAGGCCGCCAGGGCACGAGCGTGAACTCCTTCGATTTCTCGATCACGGCGAACTTGCCGCTCGCAAGCCGCAACGGCCGGCGATAGACGCCCTCGATGCGCTCGCCGTCGAGCGGCGCCGCGAAAGACTTGCCCAATTCCTTCGATAGCCGGTCCGCGGTGGCGCTCAACTCGCGGCGGCGCAGCTCGGTCAAGAGGTTGCGCTGATAGATGGTCCGGCCGTCGCGCTCCCTGGCGAGACCCTGCTGCAGCAGCCAGCGTCGCCGGCGTTCGATCGCGTCTTCTGCCTCGCGCCCAAAGCCGCCTCCGCGTAAAGGCTCTGGCCGCTCCGCCAGGAGCTGACGGTCAAGCCAGGTCGCGCCCTCGGTTTCGGCCATCCGGTCCAGGCCGAGGCTGGACATCAGGACGAGGCGCGCCGGCTGACGCATCCGGGCTCGCTCCTCATGGGCGCGTGCCTTGTCGAGGAAGTCCTCGGGGATCGCCCAAGACCCGTCGGCGAAGCGCTCTGCGAAACCAGCGCGGCGCATCGCTTCCAGCCGCCGGACATGGGCGCGGACATACTCAGCCGATGCGCGCGGCTCCGCGGCTTTGTGCAGCTCCTCGCTGTAGAGACCGCCGCTTTGCTCGGCGATTTCGGCGATGGTCCGATCGGCGCGACGCGGTTCGGCCGCCTTGCCCTCGACAGCGACGATCACGCCCGGCTCGTAGTCTCCCGGATCGGCAAGCTCGCCCACCTCCGCATAGTGCGTGCGCCCGTCCGTTGCGTCGACGATCAGATAGTGCTGGTCGTTGAGCTCGTCGGAGAGCCCGCGCGCCAGGACTTTGCCCACAATGCGCGCGTTCGGCTGCGCAGGATCGAAGATCGCGTGATCGGCGCCGGCGCGCTCCACGCCTGCCACGCGCATCTCGCGGTGCATCGTCCGGATGATGTCGCCGCGCGTGCCCATGTCGCGCAGCGTGGTTTCGAGCCCCGCCGAAAGCCGCCAGCGTTTGGCCCCTGCCGGTTCGGCAAGGCCCATGCGTTCGAGCCTCTGTAGACGGCCGATCTTCAGTGTGTGCTTGAAGCGCGCGAACTCGCTTTTCGGATCTTGACGCAGATCGGCTATGCCGTCCTCGGCTTGGCCGAGGATTTCGCGGTCGAGCCGCGTGAACCGCTCCTGGTCCACTTCGCGGGTATAACCCCGCTGGATTTGCTGCTCGCTGACCGGTCCCAGCTCCAGGGTCAGAAGCTCGCTCGCCCGCTCCCGGATGCCATGGGAGATGTAGTCGCGGGCAATCACCAGGTCCTTGCCCAACTCGTCCTCGCCGCGCACCACGATGTGGCTGTGGGGATTGTCGGTGTTGAAGTGATCGACGGCCACCCAGTCGAGGCGCGTGTCGAGGTCGCGTTCCATCTCCGCCATCAGGCCGCGCACGAAGGGCTTCAAATCGTCGAGCTCGGCCCCGTCCTCCGGCGAGACGATGAAGCGGAACTGATGACGGTCGCCGTCGCTGCGTTCCAGAAAATCCCTGCCGTCCGCCTCGTCGCTCGTCGCGTCATACAACCGGCCGGGTTCGCCTTCGCGGGTTACGCCGTCCCGCTGGATATATTTGAGGTGCGCCCTGGCCGCTCCGATCACCTGACCCTTGAGCTTAACGATCCGCGTCTTGACGATGACCCGACGCCGGCCGGTGATCCGTCCGCGCCGCATGGCTGCGCCGGTCCCCCATCCGCCGCCGCGCCCGATCCGGGACCCGCTGAACGTGGAGGCTCCCATGCGCCGGAAACCCGGCCCGGCAAGGCTGGCAGAATGCAGCACCCGTTGCAGATAGGTCTTGGCCTTCCTGTCGCCGCGGGATCGGATCTTGCCGAGCTTCGGTTTGAAGCGGTCTTCACTGTCTGTAGCCATGGCTTCGAGATCAGCGCCTGATACGCCGGAAACAAGGTAACGTCACCAATATGCAAGCCTCATCAATGGGTTACGCAAAAATGGGGAGTCACCCATACCCCTCTGGCGCCAAAAAAAGAGATGTGCAGACAGGAACTTAAGCGTCATTGACGCGGTTCCTTTTCTCTTGCCCTCCGCCGCTTTGAACCCCTCCCACGCTTCAATTCCTTCCTGACGCTGGATCAACTTGCATCGCGGTTCCGCCAAGGCAGACGCAGCCTGGTCGCCCGGCCGATGATCAACCTCCGATCCACCGGTCCGAAATACCGACCATCGAAGGATTGCGGATGGTCTTGCAGCAGGAAGACCGTCTGCTCGGTGAGGATGTGACAGCCATGCCAATCGGGCATTTCGCGGCCCTGTCCATCGCGCCTTTTCGCGGATGCGACCACCGATCCGTTGATGGAAATCTCGTCCGATTGGCGGCAGATTCGATCACCGTTCACGCCCACAACCCGCTTCAAAAGCGGCACGTCCGGCGGCAAATATCCGCGCTCTTCGACAAGGTCCCGAACCCGATCCGGCGCGCGAACAAGGACGTAATCGCCGCGCTCGACGAGTCGGTAATCGAGCCAATAAAGGCCGATGGGGGCGCTCGCTGAGGCGTTGTAGATGAGCTTTTTCGGCAGGCTCACGAGCGATGCGACCGCCAAGGCGAGTACCGGAACCGCTGTTGCAAGGAGCCAAATCCGCCTCATGACAGCGCTCCTTTCTTCACGCGTTGTGCCGCCAAATAAGCCTCATGCTGGGCCATGGAATAGGCGCGGATCGGCCGTCTTGTAGCGATCCGGTTATGGACATGGCGGTAGTAGGCGGGTGACACGTCGGCGGGCTCAAACCCGTCCGTTTCAAGTGCGTCGATCTGCAGAAGCGCGCGCTTGACCTTCGTGTTTCCGGTCGCCAGCAAGAGGACTTCGCCGCCCGGATGAACGCCCTCGATGCGGCTCAGGAGCAGCGAAGGCTCGGCGGTTTTGACGATGGTGAACCGCCAGTCCTGCGTGCCATATTCGTTGGCGCGCCAGCGTACATAGCCGAATATCTGACCGGGTTTGAAGAAGGCGAGCGAGCGCCGCCGGTCCAGATCTTGGCTTTCGTCGGGCGCACCGAAGCGCAGCCAGTGGTTCAGATGTTCCGGGTAGAACGCGATCTCGACGCGGGTAAAGGGCTCAGACATCGGCGGTCGAGTCCTTCTTGCGCAGGTCCGACCAGGCGGTCAGATCGTCGATGTGGTAGCGCACAAAACGGCCATGCTTGCGGTACTGCGGACCGCCGCCATAGACCCGCATCTTCTCCAGGGTGTTGGGCTTGAGCTTGAGAAAACGGGCCGCTTCTTTGGTGGTCAGGAAAGGTCCATCGACAGCGGCTTTGGTATCATGCTCGGTCATACTCCCTCCGGCTTCGGCGTAATTGCGCTATGCCGGGAAAACATGATCCAAGGCGCTTATCGGCGGGAGTATCGTTCTCGCCGAGTCCTCACAACGATACCCCTGGTGGTTCTCCGAAGCCGCTAAGTCAGCAGTTTTCGGTAGTCCCCATTGATGTACCGGCGCCCACGCCTGTAGGCGCCGATGGTGCGGTTTTTGAGCGTCGCATTCGGGTTCGTCCACTCTTCATCCACGAACGCATCGCCGTGAATGAGCCGCGCGATGTCCTGAAACAACCAATTCTGCCGCCTCAAATCGACGGCAATGAGCGCATCGCGGTGGCGCATAGCCTCGACCGTCCAGCCGCCGGCGCCGCCACCAATTCGACGCTGGCGATAGACGTCCGCCATCGCTTTAAAAAGCCGCAGGCGGCCCTCAACTTCTGGAAATTGATCCACCACCAATTCGATGGAGAATGGGTCCGTCCGAAGATCGGCGCCTCGGCACAGCACTTGGATCACATGGCGTTGATCGCGCAACAGAAGGTGCTGCGCGCCATCCACCGTCTTCAGAAGCGTGCGCCAACACCGCAGGTCGCCCAGCGAGATGATGCCGCCGAAACCGGGGTCGCCACTGGTGCGAACATAAGCCCGCAGAACGCGTGCGAAGTCTTCCGTTCGCCAGAAAACCTCGGCCTCAAGGCCGCTTTTCGACGGATCAACGAAAAGTACAAAGGCCCCAGGCCTCGGCGTGCATAAAGCGCCGCCGCGCCCGGAGCAGGACTGTGCCGTCGATCAATTCGATGGGCTTCGGGCGTCCTGGCGCGGAATAACGCCAATCACTCTGATAGTCGCTGTTGCGCCGGAGATACTCCCAGGCCATCCGCGACCGGGTCAAAAACCGCACATAGTTGTAATCGCTGAGACGCAGCGTACTTGCGGCTGAAGAGCTTTGAGATTCCACCATCATCCTCTCCTTTCAGGCAGGACGGCGGCGGCCGACGCGGTCAGCGTCGTGATCTCAAACAAGCCCCTCTCTTCTTATGCGTCATGTTCTCAACCGGCGCTTCAACCGCCGCGCCATCGACCCGGGTTGGGGTCTATCTCGTTACTCAACCATGACAGGTAGTCATCAACGATCCGTTAAGAACTATGACGAATTTGTTAAAATGCGAGCGATCCGCTCCGGATACGTCCCCGCGACGCCTGTTCGCGCGCACAGGCGGCAGACCCTCATGGGCGGCCAGCCGAGCGCGTCCCGGACCCGCGTCAAGACGGCCTCGCGGCCCCGCCTCCCGGCGGCGTTCCGGTCTCGACCCGGCCCCGTGGCGGACGCGCTGAGGGCTCTCCAAGAGGGTCGAAGCCGAAAAACGTCCCAGTGAGACGTCTTCGCAAAGAAACGCAAGGCGCACTGGCGGGTCAGGCTGGATGCACCGTTCAGCGGCCCCTCCGCGCAATTCGCCGTGAGCAAAAGGGGGGCTCAAGCCGCCCCCCGCTCCGCCTCCTCTTCTGATTTCGCCAGGGCGATCAGGTCGTCGAGGCGGTCGGCGATCTCTTTGAGATAGGGTGTTCCCTCGACGCCGTACTCGTCGAAGTCGGCCTCGGCGGCTCGAACATGGGCGATCTCTCGGTCAAGCTCCTTGCGCCTGACGGCGATCTCTTCGGTAAGATCGAACGGGAAAGCGATGTCAGTGGAAGTGGTCATCTCGGTGTCTCCTTTGAGTGTGTTTCGACACCGCCCGGCGGTCGGAAACGATCGGCCGGGTCAACGACGCGCGGCACGCGCGCCCGGAGGGTCGGCGGGGGAGCCGATTTTTCTCGGAGCGTAGCGGAGGGAAAAATTGGGGGGACCGCCGATCGTTGAGGCGGACGATCGCTTTGCGGCAGACTTGATCGATGGCGAACGGAAACCAGGCTGTTGCAGCAGGCTCCGCCCCTTCCCGAAAAGGGTTCGGGCCGGTAAAGCCATCCCCGCGGAGCCGCCGTCGCTCGCTCGCCCCGCCTGGCGAGCGGCGCGCGGCGCAGTGGGAGGGCGGCCATCCCCGTGGTGAGCCCGAGCGCGCCAGCCGTTTCAGTAAGGAGGCCCCGCGCGGGCCGGGAGGAGCTTCCCGCGCGGGGCCGGTATCGCCAACCGGGGTTAGTTGGCGATGACGGCGAAGACGTCCTCGTCGTCCTGATCGTTGGCCGGACCGAGATTGGCGAAGATCGGGCCGCCGCGGGCGATCTGGGGATGCTTGATCGCGACGTTGACGTAGGGGTTGCCCGACTTCTTGCTGACCCGGACCCGGGCCGTGCCGATCTGGGCGCCGTTTTCAGCGACGACTTCCATCTCTGGGGCGTTGGCCGAGACCGCGCCCGTCAGAGGCTGGAGGCGGATTTTGCCGCGCCAGGTCAGGAGGCCGGAAAGTTCGCCCTCATAGCGGTGTTCGCCGGTTTGCTTCACATAGCCAATGTTCGACATCGTTCGATTTCCTTCTTCAAAGTGACCGCCGAAGGGCCGATCCCTTCGACGGGTCGGCCAATGAGGGGCGCAAAGATCGGGGTTTCATCCGCGCGAAAAGACATGACGGACCGCGTAAGCGGTCCGTCCCTTAAATCTCCCGCGCGGACCGGAGCGTCAGCGGAGGACCCGGACCGGCCCCCTGGCGCGGGCCGTGAGCGGGCATGGCGCGCAAGGGTTCCGCGCCGGCGTCAGTCCGGCGCGGGTTCCTATGTGGCGCCCCCGCGAGCAACACGGGGGGAGCCGTGCCGGGTTGAAGGCCCGTATCGCGGCCCTCATAAGACCCGTCCGAACGAAGGGATCAGGTCCTTCGAACAGGCGTCAACGGTGAAGAACGGAGAGCGAGCGTCGCGAATTTGGGTTGGCGCATGTGAAGCAAACCGAAGCGAAGCACCGCCTGGGCGAAGCAAAAAAGCCTTCCGGATCAGAGCGCTGCGATATCCGGCACGCTCAATGTCGAGCGCCGATGATGGCCACCGCTTCCGTGAGGATCCGTGTCAGAGCGAAAACAGAACCGCCCCGCGACGCTGGCCCGGTCCGTCGTCGGAAGAAGGCGGTGCGGCCCTATTTCAACCCTGATGACGCGATCAACGATCCAGCGCTCGGCGCGCGCCCGCAGGCCTCAATCGCGATGCCGCGCGGGCGATCAGGACAGCAAGGACGAGGATGTTTTCAGCGTCAGAGCCAGGTCTCGATGGCGAGATCGGGGACGCGGGAGAATTCTCCGACATTCGCGGTGATGACGGTCAGACCAAGGCTGCGCGCCTGGGCGGCGAGCGGACGTTGGCCAGAACGTCGCGCATACCCCACGCAGACACCCTCCACCGCTAACTGACACCGACTGCTTGTGCGCTCCGGCTCTTGCTCAAGTGCTACGCTACGTCACTTGTCTAGAAACGTCACGTATGAAACCGGAAAGAGGGATTTGGCGTCACGTTGTCGGATAGCTCTGTCATGATCTCTCCGACCTTCTTGGCAAACAAGATCGTTACCGGAAGACGGGTGATGCCGTCGCTTGAATTCCAGTTCATTTTTGACAGCGTTAGAATCTCTTTGGACCGTGCCTCGATATCCGTTGGTCCCGCCGACCCAATTTGCAACGGCGCTGGAATATGAGCGCCGGGAAATTCGTCCCACCACGGCACATACCCGCTCGTGAACAAATAAGATTCGCCTTCAATTCGACAGAGCGTTCCGCGCCAAGGCTCCTGCGAGCCCTTCCGAACAAGCCGAAAAGACGTCTGCCTGAGCCAGACTAGATCGCAGGCCGGCACAATGTCCTTCGTGCCTTCCCGGAAACCTTCCTCTTCTTCAGGCTGGTACATCGATGTCTTGTGAACGACAACGCGCTTTGGTTTTACTCCGGTTCGCTTTTCGTAGCCGTGAAGGATGTCGCGCATCATTACAAACGCTTGCGACTTGTTGAGATATGGCTGCCTGTCGCGCCGTTGCTCGTGGTCAATGTGCGCGCCCTTCAGACAGAACGGCTCGTGGTCAGACGAAAAGGCTTGAGCGACGCTGGCATAGACAAGATGCCCGCCTCGCTTTTTTAGATGATGAAATGATACTCCAATGAAACACACACCTTCAGGCAGATCAGCCGGTCGCCAAGGAAGGCCACCTGCTTTGTAGTAAAGCGCGGTCGCAAAGTTCCAGCTTCGCGTGGCTTGGCTATGTCCGGCATCCTCCGGGCGATCAATCGTTCCTCTGCGTAACACCTGAATGGGAACCGCATTGTCGTATTTGTGAATCTTAGCCTTCAACGCCCGATAGAACGTGCGGAACAGCAAGTCTTCAGCTGTTGTGCGCAGCGCTTCGGCCTCCGCCAACTCCTCCTCCGTTGGGGCAAACAAATCGCCTTGGGCGCTTTCTTCTTCACGCTTGAGAATTTCAAGCGCCCTTCGCTCCCTTGCCGAAAGCTCGGGGTTCTGCACACGCAGATCGCCCAGGTCATCTGGAATGCAGACGACGATGCAGTCCGGGCGAATGTCACCGAACATCGCGCTGAGAGGGCCTTCGAAAAGCTCAACAAGTGCTTCAAATTCGTCACTGCTGATCCGCTCTCTAAAAAGACGTTGGAATTGTAACTTGTCGATAATGCGGACGAATTGCTGTTCGATTTCGAACTTGGCGCCGAGCGCCTTTTCAGCCCCGGGCCAATCCCGGAACCGACGGGCGTTGCGCTCGTGTGCAGCCTTGAAGATACCCAGGCTCTCGATCCAAGCGTGCGCCGCACTCACATCGTCCTTGAGACCGATCAGGCCAATTCGGATCGTGCGTAATCCACGGTGGTCGGCTGGGCCATTCGCGGAAAGCGCACGGCGCGGATCGAGATCTCGGCGCCCGTTGCTGAACTGCAACTCCGGTTCAGGCAGACATTTGATCTTCATCGCCATCGACATCGAGCAATCCTTCCTCGGGAACATCCAATGACATGAATGAGCCCTCGAGCAGCAGATCTTTGACCGGGCCATGGCCGAGGTTCACGACGGGCGCGCCTCCCGAGATAAAACGACCCCAGAAAGTCAGATCACTCTCGACACTTTGGTTGCGATCGAACTTCATTCTTCGGGCCGCCTTTGCCGTCCTGGCATATCCCGGTAAAGGCGTACGCGCATCGGGGCCGGTGAACATATAGAACGGCTTTACTCGCACGCCCCACACGGAACCCAATCGGGCGATCTCGTAGGCTATCCCTTCGTTCTCGAACCATGCGCGCGGAGGGTCGCCACGTTGTTTCACGACTTCACGCGGCACACCGCGACGGCGCGGTGTGTCGTAGATCATCATTCTCGGCCCATTCTTCTCTCCGAAGAAGTAGGCGCGGCGGTTGGACTTGCGGTCGGGCTCGATCATAAAACCTTGACCGCGCAGAGCGTAGAGGTGGCTTTCGAAGTGCTTTCGAAGCAGCCACGAAAGAACGCGCGCAGAGTCTGGATCATCTGCCAAGACATCTCTGGGAATTTCTCGGACCTTCTGTTCGGTCATCACGGGTTCAAGAACCGTATGGAGCAGCGGTGCGGGTGCGAATGACCAAAGCACGCCTGAATGGACTAATGCCGTGCCAATCTCGTCCAACGGCACTTTCTTTGCGATCGTTTGCATGGTCCCAGAAACACGAACTCTTGAGACCGCCGGCGGGAGGGAGGAGAGCGGCATCAGATTGATTACGTAGGTGCCGATTGGCCGCGTCTCCCGCGCCACCGGTGACGACCTGCCGGAGGCATCGGGCTGCAAGATCTCAGCCCTGAAATCATCACTCCCTGGCGGGATACTGAAAATTGCGTCGCCATCGCCTTCCTTCGCGAACTTGACAACATCAGAGAGTCCGGTACCGGCCCGTTCCATAACGCTCATGCCGAAAAAGATGTCGCAAAGGGCGCGGTTCCTTGGTGACGTCAATTCGTGGACTGGCTCGAATCGTCCCGACGCGTCCAGCGTGAGCCTGTCCGCTACGCGCTCTGGCAACCGTCCGGGATTTTGAAAGTAGATCCCGTTGTTGCCTCGGACCTCTATGGTCGCGGGACGGTCGTCGTCATAGTCGCGGTGAACCAACAGGTTGATGCACAGCTCAATCAAGGCACGTTCGTGAAATGCGCGTCGCTCTTCATGCTTCCCGCGCACTTTCACCTTCAGGGTTGGATTAACGTCGGGTTGCTCCAGCCATTCTAGAAGCTCGCTCCGTTGCTTCAGGAGGTTTCCCGCGAAGACTTTGCGCTTCTTTCCATCGATCGTCGCGGTGACGACCGCGTGAGGCAGAAAGCGCTGCGGTTCTCGTCCGAAAAGGAGCATTGCTGCTATGCTGGGCCGCTCGATTTCGGCCGCTCCAACAAGGAGTCCAAGTTCGCGCAGGAACACCTTGAGCGTGCCTGCCGTAGGTTCTCGGAGGCCCAACTTGCGTGAATACTGGAGGGCTGTATGAAGGGCAAGGTCCAGATCAAGTTCGGCAAGTGTCGCACCTTCCATCATACGATCGTCGAAATTCGGAACGGCGTCTACGACGGGAGCGCCGAGGTTTCGTTGTTGCCGAGGGAGTTCTTTGTCGAGATCGGCGAACAGGTCGTCAAAGCCATCAATGTCGCAGAGTTTGAAATTGCTGCCGAGTCGTTCCTGGAGCGCCTCGACATTCGGGTGCAAATCGCCACCCCGATGGCACCAGAATATTCCCTTCTTGAACGCGAGGTCTCCGGTCTCACCAAGCAGGCTGGTCATGATCGATGGCTCGGCACCTCGGTAGCCGACCACGACGAGAGGCGTGGACTGGAGAAGCGGGAGCAGGACTCCCACTAGCTTCGGATCGAGTTGGGCGACTTCTTCCGACAGATTCCTGTCGGTATATTGCTCCGCTTTCCCGTGCAGCCATACGATTTGGGCCCGGTTGAAGATGTCAAATTCGCGGAAATCGTCCGGACCCCGATTTACTTCCGCGACGTGACGGATATGCGGCCGCTTGTCGTTTAAGACTCTTGGAAGACAGATGTCGAAATTGGTCGTGAGAATCGTTCCGACTAGCCCGCGCAAGACAAGTTCAGCGAGGTGCCGATATCCGTTTCCAATCTCGGCGTTGGGTGCAATCAAGTCGAGTAGCAATCTCTGCCGATACGCTTGTGGTCTGAGCAGATGCTTGACGGCCAACGGGAAGTTTTCTGAGAGCCTCGCGGGATCGCGGATGAACCAAGGCTGATCGCCAAGCCAGGCCATCCATTCCGAGGTTTTCACTTGTTCGGGCAGCACCTGACCGGCGACCACTCGCTCGGCATAGTACCGTCTCGCAATTCGCCTGACGCTTTCGTCGGCGAGTGGCACTCCGGACGAAAATGAAGCGCCAGCGCCCAACAAAACTGTTGGGCGCGCCTCGTTATGTGGCTTGAGAAGCGACACAAGCTCGCGAACAGTGTCTGAGTGACTCATGCGCTGGCCCTGATTCAACTAAATCGACTGGCGGGAACAATACACGAACAAAGATCAAGATACAGTCACTTTTCGTCCCCATCAACCGAAATATAGTAGGTGGGACGGCAACCTCCACTCTGAGTGCCGAGCGCAAGATCCTCTCCTGGCTAGGAACGCCATAACCGATGGCCGCAGCTGGACGGCCGGCTTCCGATCCGAAAGCTGACGTTCGGTTCAACGATCATGAAAGACCGAGAAACCTGCACAACCTAAGACCATCATGTCCGGAGTTTCTCGACCCAACTACCTTGCCGGGCTCAGCTTGGTGAAAGCCCAAGTTGAGCCGTTGTGCGCCTACTGGCTTTGAGGAAAGCGTGATGGGGGTCGGCGGTCGCCCGACCTTTGCGCCGCGTCAGGATCGGCATAGAGCCGCACGATCGATCGAAATCGCGGTGGCGTTGAGGAACGGAGGCGGCCTAACGGCCGCCTCCGCAGCGCATCACGGTGACGCGCGCCTTGTCGGCTTTCTGGCCTAGATTGAGGGTGATGCCGTTGCCGGGGAAGAGGACGACGCCGGTGAGGCCGGCCGCGATCATCATGTCGTTGCGCTTGAAGGGCGCCGCTTTGCCGTGCTTTGCGAAGTCTGGCTTGAAGACGATCTGGGCGACGCCGCGCGCCTCGGCCCAGGCGGCGGCGGCGACTTCGGCGCCGCGGGCTTGTCCGCCGTGGCAGAGGACCATGTCGGGATAGCGGCCGTGAACCTTGTCGAGCACGCGGTGAACGGCGTCGATATCGAGCCACTCGGGGCCGCCACCGAAGGCAATCTTCGGGCCCTCGGGGAGATGGTCGGCGAGCTCGCGCTTGACCAGCGCGCGCGAGAAATCGCGGGAGTCGACGATGGCGGAGGTGAGGCCTGGCGCTGCCTTGCGCGAGCCGGACCGGGGCTTCCAGCTCGACCCGGTGACCGTCTGGAAGGCGTCGGCCATGGCGGCGCGCATGTCTTCGAAGGCGCGGATATGCTCCAAGAGGGCCTGGCCCTTGGCGGTCTCGCGTTCGAGTTCGACGGACCTGATCTCCGAGCCGTCCTGTTCGTCGATGAGCGTGCGCTGGCGGGTTTCGTTGTCGCCGAGATCGCGTTCGAGGCGGTCGATCTTGCGGTGAAAGACGTTGACGAGGCTCCAGGCGACGTCTTCGGTGTGCGCCTCGAGCGCGGTGCCGTCGAACATGTCGTGAAGGGCCACGACGAAGCCGGCGGCGGACCGGTCGAAGTCGCGTTCCTCGGGGAGCGGATCGTCTTCGATCGCGATGGGACCAGGCCCGTAGAGGGCGAGATCGTCACAGATGCGGGCGGTTGGTGAGTCCATGGGTCGTCATCTCCTGGTTCGAGGCCGCCCGGCCTGCCCGAGCGGCGGGACCCCTTGGCGGCCGGGAACCGAGCCCGGCTGTCACCCTTTGGGCGGGCCGCGTCAGCGAGCCCGAGCGCGTCAGCGCTTGACTGACGGGCGCCCGGCCGCATGGTCCCCGCCCCTTCGCTCGGGGAGCGGGCGGACTTTCGAACTGAGGCAGAGAGACGCGATCCATGGCCAAACGCGCCGCAGGTGGCGGATGACGGTCTCGATCGCATGTGTTGGAGAAGGATGAAGCGAGCCAGTTCGCGGGCGCAACCGAGAGGGACCGGCGATGGTCGTCGGCCCGGCATGGGCGGCTTCGAGGAGGAGAGAGGAGAACGGCCGCCGGGCGAGGAGACAAAAACACCCGGCGACCGCCCAACGCGACCGGCGTTCGAAGATGCCGGCGCATGATGTGTCGGACAGGACGCGGATCAAGCCGTACGGCACGCGAGCGGCGGGCCATAGCGGGCGACCACGCGTTCGAGGACCTGGGCGTCGCCGACCGGAGCGAAGACCCGGGTGCGCCACTGGATGATCTCGGTGAAGCAGCCGCAGGCTTTGAGGCCCGGCAGCCAGGACGGCGGCGCGTCGCGGATCTCGAGACGCTGCTGATCCATCACGCGGGCCGCGGCGATGAACGCGCCCTCGGACAGCGGCACGCGCTCCCAACGCCCAAGCGCGGCCATCATGTCACTGGACGTCATGCGGACGGCGGCTCCCTCGACGCCGCAGGCCTCCAGCAAGGGCGCGATCATGGACGGCGCGATGTAGCGCCCGAGATGAGCCGCGCCGTCATCGTCGGTCAGGCGGTAAACGATGGGTCGCTTGGCCGCGAGCAGCGACCAGAGCGGCATGATCAGGCCGACCACAAGGCCGAACTCGTCTTCGCTGAACTCCGGCGTCGCTTTCACCTCGGCGCGCCACAGACGCTCGAAGGCGTCGCGCGCCGCCGGCGCCCAGGCCGTCTCTTCGAACTCTTCGGCGAGCATCTTCTGGCGTTCGTTGGGCCGGATGAGTTCGATGCGCGCCAGGACGGCGCCGGTGTTCTCGTCGGTAAGCGCGGTGGCCGGGCGGACGAAGGCCGCGCGCTTCGAGCGCTCGTTGACGAAGTATTCGGCGTCCTTCGACCCATAACCGCCATGGAGCGCGTCCAAGCCGAGCGGGCGATTGCGCGTGCGCCGCGCGATGCGCAGGAGCTTTGTCTCGGCCTTGGTCTTGGGATCGACCCGGAGGACATGGGCGTCCACCAGTTTGAGGGAGTCCGCCGTGATGGTCTCCGCCCCCACATCGAGGGTGCCGGCGGCGCGGGCGGCCTCGACGCGGGTCTCGACGATCTCTTCGAAGACGCCGAACAGCGTGTTCTGCACAGCGATCGGCAGGGCGAGGAGCCGGTTGAGGAAGCGGCGGATCGGTGGCAAGTCCTCTTTCAGCGTGCCGTCCTTGTCCAGAAGGTTGAGGCCGGTCATGTCCTCGAACTGTGCCAGAGTGATCCCACCCTGGGGCTGACACGCGAGGCGTCGGAAGAAGATACGCAGGCTCTCGCGCGCCTCGTTGCTTTCGAGATTGTCCTCGGCGCGGAACAGGCCCTGGCCGCCGGTCTGGCGTTCGCCCTTCGTCAGCGCGCCGAGCGCGTCCAGCCGGCGCGCGATGGTCGACAGAAAGCGCTTCTCGCCCTTCACATCGGCGGCGACCGGCCGGAACAGCGGTGCGGACGCCTGATGGGTGCGGTGGGAGCGTCCGAGCCCCTGGATGGCGGCGTCGGCCTTCCATCCGGCTTCCAGCAGATAGTGCGACCGCCGGCGCTGGTTCCGCCGTCCGAGATCTGCGTGATAGGAGCGCCCGGTGCCGCCTGCTTCGGAAAAGACGAGGATGCGTTTACGGTCGTCCATGAAGGCGTTGGTCTCGGCGATGTTGACCGAGCCTGGCCGGGTCTCGATTTCGACGCGTTCGCCGCCGAGCTCCTTGTGGCGAATCACGCGCCGGCGCCGTCCGGTGATCTCGGCGACATTCTCCGGCGCGAATTTCCAGATCAGCTGGTCGAGCGCCGATGTCACCGGCGGCAGCACGCCGAGGCGTTCGATCATCGCGTCGCGCCACTCCAGCGCTTCCTGGCTGTGGACCGGCGCGCCGGCCGTGTCGAAGACCGGCTCGGCGACTTCCGATCCGTCCTCCTTGCGCACGATCCGGAACAGCTGGGTCGGGAAGGAATGGACGAGATAGTCCATGACCGCCTCGCGCGGCGTCAGATCGAAATTGCCGTCGCGCAGATCGGCGGCGGAAATCTCGGCAAGCCGGCGGTCCATGACGGCCTCGCCGGTGGAGACGATCTGGACGACGGCGGCGCGGTCCTCCTCCATGTCCGCCTCGATCGCCTTGATCAGCGTCGGGACCTTCATCGCGGTCAGGAGGTGGTTGAAGAAGCGCTGCTTGGTCGATTCATACGCCGAGCGGGCGGCCGCGACAGCATGGCGGTTCTTCGAGCCCTCCTCGTCGACGACATTCATCGCTTCCAGGGCGGCTTCGAGATTGTGGTGGATGACTTTGAAGGCGCCGGCATAGGCGTCGTAGATTTCCACCTGCTGCGGGGTCAGCTGATGGTCGAGGAAGGCGTATTCGACCCCGTCGAAGGAGAGATTGCGGGCGCAGTAGAGCCCCATGGCCTTGAGATCGCGGCAGACCATCTCCATCGCCGCGACACCGCCCTTGTTCATCTCGGCAATGAAGTGCTCGCGCGAGGTGAAGGGCGCGTCCGCGCCACGCCAGAGCCCGAGCCGTTCGGCATAGGCGAGGTTTTCCACCGCCGACGCGCCGGTGGCGCTGGCGTAGACGACGCGGGCGCCGGGCGCGCGCAGTTGCAGTTCGACGCCGGCCCGTCCCTGCTGGGACGCGGCTTTCAGACCACGATCCCCCTTGACGGCGGCGGCGTTCTGCATGGCGTGGGCCTCGTCGAAGGCGATGACGCCCTCGAAATCCTCGCCGAGCCAGTCGAGCAGCTGATCGAGGCGCGACGCCTTGCCGTCCCGCCCCGTGCCGCCCCGTCCTGATCCACGAAGGGTCGCGAAGGTGGTGAAGAGGATGCCTTCATAGGCGCCGATCCGCCGCCCGAGCTTGTACCGCGACTGCGGAATGATCTCGGCCGCGCCGCCGCCGAGCGCCGTCCAGTCGCGGATCGCGTCCTCCTTCAGCTTGTCGGATTTGGAGATCCAGACGGCCTTGCGCCGTCCCTTGATCCAATTGTCCATGACGATCCCGGCGACCTGGCGGCCCTTGCCGCAGCCGGTGCCGTCGCCGATGAAATAGCCCATGCGCAGGCGGAAGCCTGCCGGGTCGTCGTCGCTCGTCTCCGTCACCTCGCCGGTTTCGGGATGGCGGACGAAGGCGCCATCCATGAAACGAGAATGGGCCTCGCCGGCATAGACGATGCTTTCGAGCTGGCCGTCGGAAAGGACGCCGTCGGTCACCAGCATCTTAGGCAGATGCGGGCGGTAGGTCGGCGCCGGCGGGTCGATCGAGCCAAGCGCGGTCGATTGGGTCAGCGGCGTCGGATGGTCCTTGGCGCCGGGGATGCGGATGCGTGCGACCCGATAGGCCTGGTAGATGCCCGAGGCGTCGGTTGCGGCGTCGGTTCTGGTATCTGGGCCCCCGGCCTCGTTCGGGTCGATCACCTCATAGTCGATCTCTTCGCCCTGGCGGGTGACGCTGCGGATGATCGGCGCGGACGCGGCGACCGCCCTCGCCGCCTTTGGCGGCTTGCGGTCGATGCGGCGCGGCGCGGCTTTGGGGGCGCCCGCGCGCGCAGGCAACGCCGCGATCCGTTCCAGCAGCCCATGGAGCGTGCCCGCCTCGCATGAGGCGTCGGGATCGGCGCCGCCCGGCCGATCGCTTTTGAGCTTGTCGAGGACGAGGAGCCGGGTCGAAATGGTCGTGCCCTTGCGGGCGTAGACCGTGCCGTCGAGGCCGGCCGCGAGGCGCAAACGTCCGGTCTCCAACAGGTGCCGCCAGAACCGCCCATGGGACGGGGCGCCGGGAGCGAGGCCGTGATTGACGATGGCAACGAGGCGTCCGCCGGGCGCCAGGCGCTTGAAAGCGCTCCAGACATGGGCGGCGGCTTCGCCGGCGTGATCGCCGCGGGCCAGCCCTTTTGCGAAGGGCGGGTTCATCAGGACGACGGAGGGACGCTCGGGGTCGCCCAGGAGATCGTCGATCTCGGCGGCGTCTTCGCGGTGGACGCTTGTGTCGAACAGCGCTTTGAGAGCGCCAGCGCGGTCCGGATCGAATTCGTTGAGCAGGAGTCTCGCGCCGCCGATGCGGGCAAAGGCGGCGAGCGCGCCATGACCGGCGGAAGGCTCCAGTACCAGGTCGCCGTCGCGAATCTCGGCGGCGAGGAAGGCCGCGTAGGCGTAAGGCGCGGGCGTGGAGAACTGTTGCAGCGCCATGCTGTCTTCGGTCCGGAGACGATTGGGAGGTTGCAGCGCCGCCATGGCGTCGAGGCGTTCGAGCGCCGTCGCCGGATCGGCGGCGATGAGCGCCTTGCCGACCTTCAGGAGATGGCGGGTTTCGGCGACCTCGGCGGCATCATAGGCGTCCTTCCAGCTCCAGGCGCCCTCGGCGTCGGAGCCGCCATAGGCTGCGGTCATCGCCTCACGCAGCTTGGCGCGGGTGATGCGCTGCGCATTGGCGATGCGGTAGGCGATGAGGCGCGCGGCCTCCATACGGGGATTGGGCGATGTCAAAGGGTGTGCCGCGCCTTGCGCCGATGCGGCGTTCGGCCCGGTCGGCGGGTCTTCGGTAAGCGATAAGAGGTCCATGTGTCTGTCTCCTTCGAGGGCGAACGAAAACGCCGCCTGCGGAGGGTTCCGGAGGCGGCGTTTTCGCTGGATCAGGCGTGGTGGTGGCGGATCAGGCGCCGGGCGGCGGGGCCGCAGTCTTGTCGGCGGCGGCGACTTCGATGGGAGGCTCGGCGAAAGCGACGTCGACTTTGTAATGGTCGATGACGATCACGACGCGCCTGTCGGACGGGCAGGTCGAGCGGACATGCTCGGCGGCATGATCGCGAATGAAGGCGATTAATCCCGCCTCTTTGCCGATCAGCACGTCGCAGGCGCGCGCATAGGCGGCGATCTCATAGTCGCGGCGCTGCGTCTGATAGGAATTGGCCTCGGCGTCGTCGGACGGGCTGAAATAGCTGTCGACGGTGAGCGTGGCGAGGTCGTCGGGATCGAGAGCGCGTTCGGTCAGAGCCGTCTTTGTGATGATCGGCAAGACCTCTTCGACGTCATAGCCTTCGCCGATCAGAATGAGGTCCGTATCGATATCGAGGGACCGGCGCGCGCCGTCCTGTTCGATCACGAGATTGGCGACGATCCTGTCGGGCCGCGCCCAGTCGGCCCAATCCTTATCGGTCAAGCCGTCGAACGAAACGCCGTCTATCGAGGCGTGTGCGCCTTCGAGATCGAGGAGGACGAGTTCGCTGTCGCCGTCGATCAACGTCCAACGCCCTTCGATGATTTTGGCCAGGGCGTCATACCAGCGATAGCCCTCATAGGCCGCATGTTTCTGGTAGAGGTGACTGAAGGCGCCGCCGTTGAGTGCCCGGAACAGGCACTGCATGATGACCGGGCTTTCGTTGACCGCGATGACGACGGCCCCGTCCTCGACCGGTTCGAGGCTATCTAAGCCGGCCCAATTGTCCTGCGCTGTCGGAGGCGAAAAGGGACGCAGCCAGTCCCGCGCTTGCGGCAGGTCGACGCCGACCTCATGGGCTCGGCAATAATCCTTGTACGCCAGGGAATGGTCTTTGCAGGATGCGATGTGCCGATAGATCGCCCGCTCGCCGGCCTCGAGCAAGTCGCGCCAGGCATCGTTCAGCACCATTTCCTTGCGCGCAGGCAGAACCAGTTCCAGCCCGGCGCCGCCGGTGAAATCGAAGGCGGCGTGGTACGATCCGGCGTTGAAGGTCTCATGAACATCAGGCATCGACGGCGAGAGGGTCAGCCCGAAAAAATTGGCGGCGATCGTGTCGCGCCAACGGCCATTCGGGATGACCCCGATCCGGCCGCCGTCAAATGTCTCGATACGGACGGCTTTTTCGAGGAAGTCGCCGCGGACGATCTCGATCGGGTCGTCCGGGTGACCGCTGTAAAAGACTGGAATGGGGTAAAAGCCGGCGACCTTTTCCAGGAGGGGACGTACCGACATTTCGCCGCCGTCTTTCTTGGGAAAGGAGATGCCCGTCCCCCGCCGTTCATCGTCAAGCGTCTTGACGGCGACGCTTTCCCGGCCCTGAAACGCTTTCGGCGTGATCTTCGCGTACCATCCGGACAAGGCGTCTTCGGGCATGGACCAGATCTCGCATCCCCGGCGCGACAGACTCCAGAACCCCATGCCGGCGGGATCTTCGAGGCGGACGGCGCCGCCCTCCCAGCCGCTTTTGCCGAAGGACAGAAGCGTCTCGGGATTGCGCATCCCGACGCCGTCATCGCGAACGATGATGTGATCGGGTTCTTCGATGACCTCTACCCGGGTCGCACCGGCGCGGCGGGCGTTTTGAAGAAGCTCGTTGAAGATGTCTTCGAGGCCCGCGTTGAAGAAGCGGGTGGCCTTGTCGAGAGCGCCGGCTGAAATCCGGGCGCGGATGTGCGTAACCATATCGGTCATGAGGTGTCTCCAAGGGTTGCGGGTGAAAGGTCGTGGACGCCGTTTCCGGCGTCTGGGTCTGAGGCACTAGCGGCAGCGGCGCTTAAGGCGCAGGGTCTCGCCGCTGGCGTGGCTTATCGTTCGATGATCTCAAGCGATCGCCGAGACAGGGTTGGGGCTTCAGCGCCGACGAGCTTGCGGCGAAAGCGGCGGGCAAAGGCGAAGGCGGCCCGGCGGCTGTCTTCGTCGGCAAGGACTTCGCCGCGTCCGCTCGACAGGCGGGTAATGACGGTCCAGAGGTCCGGCGTCTCGCCGGGCTTGATCGGACGGATCGTCACGATCTCTCGATCAGGATCGCCGACATGTTGCGACAGGTTGCGCATGGCGGCGATTTCGATCGCGTCAATGCGGTTGGTTTCGCTTGGCGTCGGCCCCGATCGCGGGGTCGATTGATCAATCATGCCCATGGCGAACCTCCGTTTCCGAAGGCGCCGGTGACGCCGGTTCGAAGTCCTTTGCCGCGCCGTCGTGGTAACAATCGGCGCAGGACGTGAAAGTGTCGCGATCCCAATAGGGTTCGCTGCCGGTCAACGCCTCAAGGGCGTCATATGGATCGCCATCAGGCGATTGCTTCTGAACAACCGTGCAGGTGATCTCGGCGCTGACGCGCAGATCGGACGAGCCGCAACTCGGGCATCTCATGCTGGCGTCCACTTTTCCGCGGCTGTCCGCGTCCCGGGCTTGATCGGGTTGTGTCGTGAAATCATTCATGGGGTGGATCTCCTGTGTGAGGTGACGAAGGCCCGCTTTCTTTCCCCTCGGCGGGCCTCATGCCCGCTCGGAACCCCGCCTTTGACTTTTCGGAAAGCGCCCGCACCTTGCGTGCAGAGGAGCGCAAGCAGGTCATGCGACGCGCTCCGCGCCACCGTCGGCGAACAGTGTGAGGACGGCGTAGGCGCCGCCGTCGAGCTCCTCGGCGAAATCCTCATTGAGGGCGCGCGCTTCTTCGCGCGCCTCGTTCAGACAGCCGATCCCGTATTCGGGGGTTTCGGGAAAGCGACCCTCCGGATCGACGATCGCATAGCCGAGAATGATCCTTGAGCCTGACATGGCAGGCCTCCTTTCGTTGTTGGAATGGGTAGGCGTTGATGCCGGCGTCAGAGCAATGACGTCTGCGGCGGCCGGTCTTGCTCCGAAGCCGCTTCGGCGGCCGGCTCGGACTCGACGGTGAAGTCGACCGTCTCGATCCTGGCGATGCGATAGAGCGTTCCGGTCGTCAGGCCGCGGTAGCCGATCCCGCGTTTGCCGTACCTCTCGGCGCGGAAGCGCTGCTCGACCGAACCGTCCGTGAACGTCATCGGTTCCGCTAGGGTGAAGATGTCGCCGACCTTGGGACGGACGCGACGGCGGGCGTGATGGGACCGGACGTTTTCGCGCCATTTGCGGGCATGGTCGCTAGCCGGTGGATCTAGTCGGTCGAGAATGCGCAACGGACAGTCTATGGCGACCGGTCCCATGTCCTCGGACATGTCCTTCCAGCCCAGCGTATAGCCGTCGCGGGCGCGCGGGACATGATTGACGAGGCAGACAAGGGCGAGTGTGCGAACCTCGCCCTTTGTCTTGTTCGTCAAGCGCATGGCGGCGTAGTAGCGGCGCATCTGAACGAGCGCGCTGTCGAGGATCTCCCATTTGCCGGCGTCGTTCTCGCTTTCGAAGTGGGCGTCGAGATAGGCGCGGACGCCGCCACCGCGATAATCGGAGGTGTAGGTCCAACCCATGGTTCACCTCCTTCACGCCGCGGACCGGACGCCGGTCCCGTCGGCGTTCGGTCGGTTGCTGTCGGCGGTCCGGTGTCCGGCCCGTGCGAGCACAAAGTCGGCCGCCTTCTGCGCGTCGGCCGCCGCTTTCAGAATGAAGCGCTTGTCGTTTTTGAGCGCCTTGAGCCAAGAGCCTACATAGGCGGCGTGATCCTCGACATGGTCGGGGGGAAGGCCGATGTTGGCGCCCAGGATGGCGGAGCCGATTTCGGCGACGAGCTCTTCAAACGCGTACTGAGTATCGCCGAAGGTCTTGCCCTTGGTGCGGTCGAGGCGATGTGGTGCCCCCGACCAGTGGATCGTCTCGTGCGCACGGGTCGCGAAATAGCGCTCCGGATCGTCGAAGGCGCCATAGGGCGGCATCTGGATGAAGTCTTCCGAGCGTCGATAGAACGCCCGGTCGCCGCCATGGCGCACCTCGGCGCCGATCCTGCCGAAGAAGGCTTCGCGTTCGGACGGCGGCGGCGTCTTCTCGATCTCCGACCGCTGGTGCTGATAGAAATGCGCCGGCAGATCGTCGATCTGTTCGACATTGAAGACCGGATAGCATTTGAGGAACCGGATGGTCTCATCGACTTCCTCGCCCTGGTCGTCCTCCTGTCGCTTCGTCGTCGTGCCGTAATAGATGATGGCTACGGATTTCTCGCCCTTGCGGACATGGCCGCCGAGCTCCAGGGACTGACGAAAGGTCATCCAGCGCGGGTTGTCGAAGCCCATCTCGCTGGCCCGGTCCCACAGGATCAGGACGTTCATGCCGGTGTAAGGCGCGCCGGTGTTGCGCAGCGGCTGCAGAGCGCCAAGGCCGTTCTTCCAGGGTTGCTTCCAAGGCGGCGCGCCGGCCTCAAGCGCCTTGATGATGCGGTCGGTGATCTCTTGCGCCACATCGCGGCGCGGTTTCTTGTGCCGTGTCATAGTCTGTCTCCAAAAAAGAAAAACGCCCGCGAAAGCCGCGGGCGCTGCTGAAGGGATGAGGGGTGTCGAGGAGCGCCGTCAGGCGGCGATCTCATCGTTGGCCGGGTCTTCGCCGGGGTCGATCTTAGGGTCGGCGCCAGGCGCGTCGTCTTCCCCGACATCATCGACATCGATATCGTCGTCGTCCGGATCGGGCGCGGCGAAGGCCATGCCCGCCGGCGCCCAATCGTCGAGCGCGTCCCGGTGCTTAGCATCGACCGGCGTGGTGTCGTGGATGAGTCCGTCGCAGAGATCGACCAGTTCCGATTTCTTGGCCTTGAAGTCCTTCGACAACTTGGCCGCGACGTCGCCGCCCACCGTTTCTTTCAGGAAGGCGATAAGCTGGTCCTTCTTGATCCGGGCGAAGAAGCTCTCGCCCGTCGGCTTCCAATAGTCGCGGATGTTGAGATCCATCTCATGAGCGACCAGCGCCGTGAGCGTCGCCGCACTGCTCATGGACTCCACGGTCATCGCCACGGCGAAAGCGACAAGGCTGTCGCGCTCGTCCGCCTCGAGCGCCTTGAATGCGCTCCAGCTTCCGATAAGACCGGCGCCGTCGAAGATGTCGGTGCGCAGCGCCCGTTCGGCATGATCGAGAAGCGCCGCCGCCGTGGTTTCGCCGAGCTCGCCCCGTTCGACCCGCAGATCGGCTTTATTGGCCTGCAAGGTCGTGCCGTGGGGCAACGCGAAGACTGGCCCGAAGATGCGCCGCACCAGGATGAACTGGTGCATGAGGATCGCCGTCTCCGGGGTATCCGCGAGCGCCGCCTGAAGCGCTTGGGCCTTGTAGACGGCGAGATCGCTGCGAAGGCCGAGGCCATAGCCAGGCGCTGCTTTCGGCGCATCGTCGTCATCGCCGTCCAGATCGGCGCCGCCACTCGCGCCGCTCTCTCCGGCATCGGTGTCACCGGCTGTCAGGGCCCGGACTTTCTTGCGGTCCTCCTTGCGGACGAGCCCTTCATGCACCGTCACACCGTCATTGGAGGGATAGAGGATGCAGCCGGCGACGGCCTTCTGCTCGGCCGTGAAGGCCCGTTCGACGTCGCGCAGGTCGTCGAGCCGCTCCTCGATGGCGTCATAGCGCTCGGAGTCTGCGTCGCTCCAGTCCTCGGCGTCGGCGTTCTTCTCGAGGAGGACGTCGAGCTCTTCTTCAAGTTTGACCCGCTCGGCCTGTTCTTCCGGGCTCTTCTCGATGATCTTGCCGTAGATGCGATCGAATCCGTGCATCAGGTCGTAGGCGTAGCCTTCGTGAGCTTCGACCCAGGACCAGCCGTCGGCTGTGAGCCGTTCGACTTCTTCCGCAAGCTTAGCGTCGCGCAAGCTGGCCAGAAGCTCCAGATCGGTGAGATGCGCCTCGTCGCTGAAGAGGTCGCGCTCCACCGTGCCGCCCGCGGCCTCATAGGCGTCCAGTGTCACGAACTTAACGATGGCGTCGCTGCTCGAGACAGCGTTCTCGTAGAGCATCTTGCGCACCGAATGGGCCGAGAAATGTCCGCCCTCGTCGATGGCCTTGAAGACGCGCTCTTGCCGGGCAAGATCGGGGCAACCCGCGAATAGCTTGGCAATGTCGAGGCTGATCTCGCCCTCGCGCAGCGCCTTGCGGACGCAGAGCGCGGCCTGGCCGAGCGAGAGACGCTGGCGCACGGCCCGCTCCGTGGCGCCGAAGCGTTTTGCGATCTCCTCGACGCTAAGGCCCAGGGCATCGAGTTTGGCGAAGGCCTCGAAGTCGTCAATCGGGCTAAGAGCTTCACGGACGATGTTTTCCGCGAGCGCTTCTTCGGAAGCGGCGGCGTCGTCGCTGGGGACGATCCGGCAGGGGAACTCCTGCGCCTTGGTGAAATGGCCTTCCTTGGTCAGCAGGCGGAGCGCCGCGAGGCGCCGTCCGCCGTAGCGGACTTCGTATTTGCCGGCGCTGGTCTCGGACGGACGCACGCCGAGGTTTTGCAGAAGACCGCGCGAGCGGATCGAGGCGACCAGGAGATCATCCGCGGTATTCGGCTTGGTCTTGCGCGGATTGTCGCGGGACATCACGAGTTTCGAGAGCGGGAGATGCACGGTCTCCCCGGTCTGGTGCTGGGCCATGAGCCAGTCTCCTTCAGGGTCAAGTGGATGAGGAGAAGCTCCGGCCCCTTTGCTTTCCGGACGGCCGGGCTTCGCCCGGCTGGAACAGGACTTTTACTTTTGGGAAAGCGCGCACCCCTTGCGCGCGGGGAGCACGAACGGGGCCAGTTGGTGGCGCCTTCACCGACTACGGGTCCTGCGTTGTGCTGAGGGATCATGACCCGGATCAGCGGAAGTTGCGCGAAACGCGAGCTTAGGGGAATAGAGCCCGACCACCAGCGGCAAGGCCGGGCGGGCGCCCTAAATCCGGCCGGATTAAGGCCTCTTTTGTTTCTTTTTGTTTGGTGACCGGGTTTCGATTGGCTCGGACGTATTTGGTGGTTCCCGTTGCCACTCGAAGATAATTTGCCGCGTTGTTACCGGAACAGCACCAGCCTGAACCATTCGTTCGATTGCCGTTTCATGATGTTGCTGAGAAGTGCCCGCCGTCGCATCCTTCACGATGTACGCGTCAAAGCCTTCCTCGAGGGCACTCAATACCGCGAAGGTCACCGAGACCTCGCTGCACCGGCCGGCAATCACCAGCCTAGAACGATCGACGGCATGTATCTTGTTACGGAAGGCGTCGTCGTCCCAAGGGTTTGCCGAGGATCGTTGAATGACTTCTGAACCGCGAACCAGGTCAAGGAGCGGCTCGCATACCTGGCCATCCAATTCTTCGGTCTCGATCGTCGTAACAATCACCGGCACGGCAAAAGCGCTCGCTGCCTTCACTAGGTCGATTACGCCAACGAGTTCACTGTCTTTCGCCGCGCCGCTCGATGAAGCAACACCCTCTTGATAATCAACAATGACCAGAGCGGCATTTAATGCCGAAATAAGATTGCGATATTTGTGTGCCCTATTGTTCATATCACTTGCTTCATCAGACGCCGCTTCTCATGATCTCAACTCTCTAGATCTTTCTGCGGCCGTCGAGACCATTTAGCTCTGTAGAGCCAAGGCGGCACAATGAGCAGAACGACGCCACAGAAAATAGCGGCGTCGGCAATATTGAACGCCGGCCAGTGATAGGAACCAATGTAGAAGTCGAGAAAGTCCGTCACGGCGCCATCCGCGAGGCGATCAGCAATATTTGCCGCCGCGCCGCCTATGATGGCTCCGATGCCGGCGGCTTCGCCGGCGTGCTTGCTCCGCCGAAGCCAAACAACCAAAAGCCCCACGACGACGAGTGCGAATGCTGACAAAAGATAGGGCGCCGCAGGGCTGTCCGAGTTGAGAAGGCCGAAGCTGATCCCGCGATTATAGCCCAGAACCAAGTTAAAGAATGGAAAGACTTCGATCACGCGCGGCGGGTTCATCACCACTTCGGCAACGAACCACTTGGTCGCCAGGTCACTGGCGAAGATAATCAGGGCGATTACTAATCCCAATCTGGTGTACACGGTTATCCCTTCAACAAGCCAGGAGAGAAGTGAGAAGAGTCCAAGTCGTCTGTGCTGGGCAGATGCTGCACCTACCCTCTGAGCATTCGCAAGCCGCTGGCGATCACGATGAATTCGCTGATCTCGTGGGCAACCACGACAGCGGGCAACGAGAACTGACCGGAGACGGCGCCGATAATGAGTGCCCCGATAACGACGGCGGATAACCCTAAATTCTGACGAACGACCGACTGTGTGCGACGGGCCAAACCGAGAGCGTAGACAAGCTTGTTGAGGTCGTCGGCCATAAGCGCCACGTCCGCCGTCTCAAGAGCGACATCCGTACCGGCGGTGCCCATCGCGACGCCGACCGTGGCCTCCGCCAGGGCGGGGGCGTCATTCACGCCGTCGCCGACCATGGCGACATGGCCGGAGGCGACCGTGAGTTCCCGAACCTTGGCGACCTTGTCCTCCGGCTTGAGGTTCGCATAAACCTCGTCAATGCCGACCTCCGAAGCAATCACCTGGGCGGTGCGTGGATTGTCGCCGGTCAACATCACGACCCGTCGCACGCCTATGTCATGCAAGCCCTTGATCGCATTCCGCGCGTCTGGCCGGAGATTGTCGCGCAGCGCCAGAAGTCCCCACGGCGCTTGGTCGCTGCCGATGATCACCACCGTCTTGCCGTCACTCTGGAGGCGGTGGATGTCGGACGCGAGATCGCCAAGGCTCAATCCCATCTTGTCCTCGAACAAGGCAGGACTGCCGACAAACACGGTGACGCCGTCTATCTGTGCCTGGGCGCCGGCTCCCGTCAGCGAGCGCGCGTCCGAAACTTCCGGAAGCTTCAGTTGGCGCTCTTCGGCTTTATCGATGATTGCACGCGCAAGCGGATGCTCGCTGCGCCGTTCAACGCCGGCAGCGAGCGCCAGCAATGCGTCTTCCGACGCCGGCCCGGAGGGGGAGCCTTTACTCAGTATGATGTTCGTGACCTCGGGCGCGCCGCGCGTCAGAGTTCCCGTCTTATCCAGAGCGACGACCTGGATCTTGCCAAGCTCCTCGAAATAGACGCCGCCTTTGACGAGCACGCCCTTACGCGCCGCCGTGCCAAGGGAGGCCACCATGGTGATCGGGATGGAGATCACCAACGCGCAGGGCGCGGCGGCGACAATGAATATGGTCGCCCGCATGATGGCGTCGCGCCAGTCCATGCCGAAAACAAGAGGCAGGATCAGTGCGAGTACAATTCCGACCACGAGAATGGCTGGGCTGTAGCGCAAGCCGAAGCGCTCGATAAAGCGTTGACTTTTGCCGCGACGCTCCTGCGCCTCTTCGACCATTTGAATGATCCGGGCGAGCGTGTTATCGGCAAATGTGCGGGTCGCGCGGACCTCCAGGGCAGCCTCGCCGTTGATCGAAGCAGCAAATACCTTGTCACCCGGCGCTTTTTCGACCGGAACGCTCTCGCCGGTGACCGGCGCCTGGTTGAGGCTGGATAGACCGTTGATGATCTCACCGTCCGTTGCGATGGATTCGCCGGGGCGTACGATAAAAACGTCGCCAAGCGCCAGATCTTCAACCGGCACTTCAAGCTCGGCGCCGTCGCGACGGACCAGCGCGACCTTCGGCACCAAAGCCATGAGCGCACGAATGGCTGAACGGGTCTTTTCCTCCGTGTACCCCTCGGCCGCCTCGGAGATGGAATACAGGAAGACGAGCATCGCGCCTTCGGCGGGCTGTCCCATGGCCGCTGCGACGATCGCCGCGATCGACATGAGAAACTCGATGCCGATCTTCCGCTCAAACACGAGAGCCTGTAATGCTTCGCGGCCAAAAAAATATCCGCCGACCACGATGGCCGACAGGTAAAGAGGCAGGGAAAGAACCTGGAACGCGGGCCAGAAGCCGGCAACCCAACCGATCAACAACAGAAGGCCGGACGCCGCTGAGGTTATGACCTTGAGGTTCCGCCACGGTTTCGGCAGGGACGGCAGCTCTCCCCTCGCCTGCGGCGGAAAGCCGATCTCGCTGAGCTTTGCCTTCAGGTCCCCATCGCTCACCGCTTCGGGGTCATAGCTCAGGCTGACCTTGGCCGATTTCGGATAGACCGCTATATTGGCAATACCGACGGTCTCCGCCATTCCCCGTTTAAGCGCGGCGGCATCATGGTCACAATCGAGATTCGCCACGCGATACTCAACGGTTTGCGTTTTCTGCGCCAACGGCGGCATCTCCAATATCGTTACAAATCATTATACGCTGATATAATGATATGATAATTTGGTCGGCGATGGAAGACACAATTGGAGTTTCCCGAGCGGATGTCTGGTCTTGAGGCGGGTGCCTCTCGCCGGTGGCGAAGCCGAGAAGCGAGAAGGCCCCTTGGTAGTGGGCGCGCGAGACCTCAGAAGGAGAGCTTGAAATCCAAGTACACCTCCTTGGCCTACCACGAAGACTCAGATTCAATCGTAGCTGTGGATTGCCATTGGGGGGACGGCGCTCGCAGCCTCGGTCTTTACCAGCACGGCCTTATCCTGCATAGACTTAGTCCACTCATTGCTGATATGTTAATATGAAATAGTGGTAAGAGGTTTACGATATGATGATCTCCAGACCGGCGGAGGTGTTTGGCCTTCAGGCCAAGCTGTTCCGCGGCCTGTCCGATCACTCGCGTTTGGCGATTCTCGAAACGCTGCGTGACGGCCCGCTAGCGGTTGGTCAAATCGTCGAAAGAAGCGGGCTGACCCAATCCAACACCTCAAACCACCTGAGGTGCTTGAGCGATTGCGGACTCGTCGTCTCGGAACAGGAGGGGCGCTTTGTCTATTATCGTCTGAGCGACCGGCGGATAGACAAACTGCTTCGCTTGGCCGACGAATTTCTTGCGGATGCGGGCCGCAGAATCTATGCCTGCACAAATTACGACGCGGGAGAGGCAGGACGGTCGTCTGAAACGAACGGTGTGGAAACTTCGTCTACAAAGCCGAAGAGGAAAGCGGCCGACAGACGCAAGCCAGTCAACGCCAAGTCGACTGCAAAGGTTGCCGCCGGCTGACGTGTCGTGCCGGTTCGAAGTTGCCATTTCGGCTGAGCATCCCTTCCGAAGGTCCTCTTCGTGCCTCCCTGACTCGTCGGACAATCCCCGAGACAGACTGGCCTATAGACGGTAGGCCTCGGTGCGGCCCATTAGCGGCATTGCTTATCTATTCCATTCAGAGTTTGTTATTTCAGCTACTAATGATATGATGAAGCGTTTTTTCAGGCGGAATCAACGACGAACCGAACGATCGACAGTGGCGCGTGGCCACTCTGGATTGCGAACACGATGCGGCCGCCCTCTCAGAAGCACCGGTTGGCGTAGTCATAAACGACGATGGAATGATGCATGGCGCCGTCTGAAAACAAAACGGAGCTTGATGAAGACGATGCCGCGGAGAAATCCGCGCTCAAGTGGCTGCTCGGCATCAACTTCTCGCAATTCATCGTCGCCGGCACTGTGGGAATTGTCGCGGACTCAACCGGCCTTTTGGGCGCCGCGCTCGACAACCTTGCGGACGCCGCCGTTTATGTCGTTAGCCTATATGCGGTGGGCCGGACGGTTGTCGCCAAATCGCGCGCCGCGCGATTGTCAGGTGTGCTTTTGATCGTGCTGGCCCTCGGCTTGTTCGGTGAAGTCATCCGGCGTTTTGTCGGAGTGGCCGAACCGATCGGACTGGCCATGATTGTAACCGCGATCGCAAACGCAGGGACGAATCTTATTGGCCTGCGGCTTTTGCGTTCACACCGCGACCGCGGCGTGCATCTGAAGGCGTCGTGGATATTCACCGCCAACGACATGATCGTGAACCTCGGCATCGTAGCATCCGGCGTCGCGGTGATGGTTTTGAAGTCCCCGCTTCCCGACCTGCTGATCGGGTTGGTGATGGTCGGGGTCATCATCAAAGGCGGTTGGGAGATTCTGGAACATGCCAACGAAGCGCGCCGCGCGGCCGATTCGGCCGCGGAAGGACAGGAGCCTTGAGTGAGCTGATATGGCCCGTGAAAGGCGGTTCCGTGTGCATCGATTCTTTTCCCAGCACGAATTACGACAGTGGAGAGGTAGAGCGACCGGCTGAAACGCACGGTAGGAAAAGGTTACCTGCAAAGGTCGCCGTCGACTGACGTGCCGCAGCGGTTCGGGTTGACCATGCTCTTAAAGAGCATTGATTGGGATCTTTAGGTAAAAAACGCCATTGGTTTCAGGCGGCGGCAACTCCCCAGCTCGCATATTGACCTGCACGGACGGCAACAGCAGGGCCGGCATATGCAGCTTCTTGTCCCGTTCCGTGCGTAGGTGCACGAACTCGTCTTCGGTGATGCCTTCGCGGACGTGGACGTTCTGACGGCGCTGCGCCTCGACCGTGGTTTCCCAGGCGTAGGTGTCACGCTGTGGTGCTTTGTAGTCATGGCACAGGAACAACCTCGTCGCTTTTGGAAGTCGAAGGATTTTCCCGATTGAGCGATAGAGCTCACGGGCGTCCCCTCCGGGGAAGTCACAGCGTGCCGTTCCGTAGTCCGGCATGAAAAGGGTGTCGCCAATGAAAGCGGCGTCACCAACAACGTAAGTTACGCAGGCCGGCGTGTGACCGGGCGTGTACATGACGCGCGCCGTCGTGTTACCGATCCTGAACGTGTCTCCGTCGGCGAACAGATGGTCGAACTGCGAGCCGTCGATGTGAAAACCGGCACCCGCATTGAAGACCCTCTTGAATGTGGCCTGCACCGAGGTGACATGCTCACCGATTGCCGTCCGTCCGCCGAGCGCGTCCTTTAGATAGGGACCGGCCGTCAAGTGGTCGGCGTGAACGTGGGTTTCCAGAATCCAGTCAACGGTGAGGTTGTTGTCCCGGACAAAGGAGACGATCCGGTCTGCCGACCCGGTGCTCGTTCGTCCCGCATGTGGATCGTAATCGAGGACAGGGTCGATGATGGCGCAGTGCGCCCCCCCGACCTCGGCGACGACGTACGATGCTGTATTGGTGGTTTGATCAAAGAATGTGGTGACGCCGGCCTGCATATGTCCCTCTTCCAGGTTTGTCATGGTCTCGCGTTTCAGGGCCTTGACACATATATGCATAATACGCCATATCAGCAACTATGAATATTTTGACGATGAAACAAGCCGCAAGACAGGCCAGCGATCTGATGAAGGCGCTGTCCAATGAGAACCGGCTGATGATCCTGTGTCAGCTCGCAGACGGCGAAAAGTCCGTCGGCGAGTTGGCGGCGTTGCTCGAATTGACGCAGCCGGCGGTATCGCAACAGCTCGCGCTCCTGAGGAATGACGGGCTGGTTGCCTACCGGAGGGACGCGCGGACGGTCCACTACTCGTTGGCGGGCGACGCCGCCAAAAGGGTAATTGCCGTCCTCTATGAGCTGTTCTGCGCCCCTCGGGAAACTCAGGAAAAGGTAGGCGAACTGGAAGTGGTTGGTAACGGATCCAGTGAACGTTCGCTGCGATGAAAGATGACGAAACAGACCGCCAAAAGCGCGTAAATCAGAGCGGTTTCAGGCCCACGCGGGGCGGGAGATTGCCGCGCATCAATGATCGAGATTGTCGGAAAGAGAGGTCGCGACATGGACCGACGTAAATTCTTGTTGACCGCCGCGACTGGGATTGCATCAGCCAGTCTTTTGGGCCGGTCTCTAGCCGCCGAGGGATCACGTTCCGTTGCGGACATTGCCACTGCCGCTGATCCCATGGCACTGCAGGATAGTGGTGTAACCGGCCCGCTGCGGGAGTTCCGTCTTGTCGCCCAGCAGGGCGAGGCCGAGGTGGCTCCGGACGAGGTCTATCGGAACTGGATGTACAACAGCCAGTTTCCTGGGCCCGAGATCCGGGTCAAGGAGGGCGAGCGGCTCCGTATCATTGTCGAAAATCAGATGCCGGAAGGCACGACCGTCCACTGGCATGGCGTGCCCGTGCCCAATGCGATGGACGGCGTACCCGGCTTGACACAAGAACCGATCGCACCCGGCGAGAGCTTCGTCTACGAGTTCGAGGCGACGCCGGCCGGCAGTTATATCTACCACTCCCATGTCGGTCTGCAGATCGATCGCGGCCTGATCGGCCCTCTGGTGATCGAGGAGGCAACGCCCCACGTCGCCTACGATCGCGATTACGTCCTTGTCCTTGACGACTATCTCCCCGGCGATCCGCAGCCGCTCGGCGGCATGGGCGGCCAGGGAGGAATGATGGGCGGCATGATGGGCCGCGGCATGATGGGCGGCGGCATGATGGGTATGGGGCGTCAGATGCCGCCCTATCGGGGTTTGCTCATCGGCGGACGACTGCCGGACGACCCCCGCGTTTTCGAGACCAAGCGCGGCGAGCGCGTGCGGCTTCGCCTTGGCAACCCGTCGGGCGCGACCACCGTTCGCGTTGCCATCGGCGGCCATCGGATGAGCGTGAGCCATTGCGATGGCCGCCCCGTCGAGCCTGTTACCGTCGATAGTCTCGTACTCGGCGCCGCCGAGCGCTACGACGTGATCGTGGAGGCGGCCAATCCCGGAGTCTGGCCGATCGTTGTCGCCGCGATCGAGGGCAATGCGCCGCCCGGCCGAGCCGTCCTCCGCTATACCGACGCGGCGGCGTCCAGTTTGAGGGACGGCGTTCCCGAAGGCTTTAGAGGCGGACGCCAGCTTTACTATCAGGATTTGCAGGCGGTGGAGACATTACCGGCCGGCCGCCCCGACCGCGTCTTCGATCTCATGCTGCGAGGCGGGATGATGGGCTCGGCCTGGACCATCAATGGCCAAGCCTATCCCGCTGCCGACCCGCTGATGATCAACAAAGGCGAGCGGATCCGGTTTCGCATGAGCAACCACAGCATGATGCTGCATCCGATGCATCTGCACGGGCACTTTTTCCGCGTCGGCAACGCCTTGAAGGACACGGTGCTGGTAGCTGCGCACATGGGCCGTGCCGAATTCGATTTCGTCGCGGACAATCCCGGCCGCTGGTTCTTTCACTGTCACAACATCTATCACATGGAGGCCGGCATGGCCCGTGAGGTCCGCTATGCCTGACTCTCAAATTCCATCGGTCCAAGTCACGAATTCGACTCAAGTCAAATCACATGGAGAAACAGTATGACCATCAAATTTCCTCGTCCGACGAATAGCGCCCTCTCTTTCATTGCCATCGCTGCGCTCACCGCAGGCATGGCCGGCACTGCGATGGCTTCAAATGCGCAAGGCGAAACCCAGGCCAATGCACCCGCGACCGTGATGGCGCAAGCAAGCCAGGCGCCGGCGGCGGATTCGCCTGCCGAGAAGACCGAGCTCACGATGGAACAGGTTATCGCTAAGGTGAAGGAACAAGGATACTCGGATATCTCCGAGATCGAGCGCGAGGACGGTCGGTATTGCGTCGAGGCCCGCGACGCCGAAGGTAAGAGGGTCGAAATATACGTCGATGCGAAGACGGGCGAGATTGTCGAGAAAGGCAAGAGTGACAAGGCGGACCTCTCGAAGGACGAAGTCATCGCGAAGCTGAAGGAACAAGGCTATCCCGAGGTCTCCAAGATCGAACGCGAACGTGAACGCGATCAGTATTGGGTCATGGCGAGTGACGCCGATGGGAAAAGGTTCGAGCTCCATGTCAACGCCAAGACGGGAGAGATTACGCGCAAGGAGCAAAGGGGCGAGTAGTAGACCGATACGCCGCTCTCAATGACAGATGCAAATTCGCAAAAAAGTATGCGAAATCGCTTAAAAAGGAGAGACACCATGAAAACGAAAAGTCGTCTAACTGCAATAGCTCTCGCGAGCGCAATAGCCTTAGGGACAACTGTTTTCGCCTCAGCTCAAGAGCCTGCTGGGGCACAGCAAAACCAGGGCGCGGCTGGCACGGGGCAATGGCCTTGTCCGATGGGCCAAGGAATGATGGGCCAGGGCATGGGGCCCGGCATGATGGGTCAAGGCATGGGGCCTGGTGCTATGCAGCCGCTTGCCAGGGATCTGGAGACGTCAGACGTCGAGCGCATGATGAACTCCTGGCTCGCTTGGCAGCGCAATCCGAACCTCAAGTTGGGTAAAGTCGAAGCAAAGGACGAATACATCATCGCTGCCGAGATCGTGACCAAGGACGGCTCGCTGGTTCAACGCTACGAAGTCAATCGCCAGACGGGCTGGATGCGGCCGGCGCAATAGGCAAGGTGAAACGAAATGAAAAAATATGCGGTTATAGGTGCTGCCTCCTTGGCAGCATATGGGTACAGCTCGCTCGCATGGGCTCAGCAAACTGATCCCTACTACGGGCGCCATATGATGTGGGGTGACGGCTGGTACGGTTGGTTCTTAGGCCCTGTCATGATGATCCTGTTTCTCGCAATTGCAGTTGCGGTCGTCGTCCTCATCGTCCGATGGCTTGGAGGAACTGGACATGGCGGTGCGGCCGCGCCTCTCCCGCCCGCCCGCAAGCATGCCATCGACATTCTTAAGGAGCGCTTTGCGCGCGGCGAGGTCGATAAGGAGGAGTTTGAGGAAAAACGACGGATTCTTGAGGAATGATGCATGCCTCTGATGCGATGGGGGCGATGTGCGCCCATCGCTTCGTCCAGGGGTGGCTTCTCCCTGGAGTAAGCTCAGGCTTCTCGCCTCATTGCTCGGGAATCTGACCCGGCAGTACCGGAAAAGGATATGACATAGGTGGTGGCTGCACCTCGAAACGAAGCAATTTCTGAATGAATTTGTCCGCACCATTGGCCAAATAGGTCTTGTAGGCGCCTATTGCGAAAATCTCGGGATTCATGCGAGAGGAAAATTCGTTAACTTCGGTAAGTTCACCGAAAGCCACGACTTGAGAATATCTTTCGAGCAGACGGGCGCGCAGCCGCGTGTTCATCAAAGCGATCTGAACGCTGTAGGCGATGAACTCGTGCCACTCAGGCCGAAGACGGGAGGAGTCACCCTTTAGGTTGGCTCGAAGTGCCGCATGAACCAACTCGTGATTGACAAAAGACGAGGCAAGCTGACGGTCCCAATCCAGCCCCCAAGGCCGGGCAGTAGACGCCCGAAACATCAATATTTCGGATCGAGTTGCATCGAAATAACCATACGCGCTTGAAGCTTGGCCCGATGTGCCAAAGTTACTATCTTGGAAAGTGATGAAGATATCTAGATTAGCGCCGAAGCCAATGTTGCGAAAGTAAGTCACGACGGCGGTGAAGGCCCTGCAGGCGTCAACGCGTTCCGGTGATGTTGCATCGATCACTACCAAGCCTTTATTTTCGCATTCTGGAGAGTCCTGAGCATTGACCGAACTCACAAAGGAAATCTGAGAGAGTCCTGTAGCCAATAGGAGCGCCGCCATTCTTATTGAAATACTGCTTGTCATCGTATTTCACCTCCCGACCTCGCCTCCGGTTCATACCGCCGCTATTGCGACCCGACCTTTCCACTATGGAATGCGACGGGTTCGCGGTCTGTTTCCTCACGCGCGCTCCCTAAACACCGAGTCATCGCCTTGCCCGTGTGATCGGCTAGCGAGAAATCGCTCTTAATGAAGGCCCGTTCGGTGGCCTTTCCCGCCGGCATGGGCACGGGCCGGATCTGGTGCAAGAGTTCATAGCCGTCGGATCGCGCCACCGTCGACCCGGGCGCCGTTGTCAGTATCGGGTGTAGACACTTGTCGAACCATCGGTGCCAAACAGCATCACGTCGAAGCGCTCGGGCGCGCCGCCCTCCATGCCGGGCGATCCGACGGGCATGCCTGGAACGGCAAGTCCTTTCGCGTTTGGGCGCTCGGCGAGCAGCCGTTCGATGTCCTTGGCCGGCACATGGCCCTCGAGGACGTAGCCCTCCACCATCGCCGTGTGGCAGGACTGCAAGCCTTCGGGAACCCCGGCCAGCTTCTTGATCGCGTCGAGGTTTTCCATGTTCTTGGTCGTAACGGTGTGACCTTTGGCTTGCAGATGATCGGCCCACTTGGAGCAACAGCCGCACCAGGGCGACTTGTAGACGGTGATGTCCGCTGCCAGGGCCGGCGCGGAAAGCGTGGTCCCGACGATGCCGGCGGCAAGGGCGACGGACAGCAAGAGCGGTCTGACGCTCCGCGTTTTCGGGTGAAACTTTTGCTTTGTCATTTCGTTCCTCCGCCTTGGTAGTCAAAGGGTTGATACGTTCTTGGCCAGAGAACGGACATGGCTGCGTACGCCCGGCCGCTTGATGTGGCTCTGATCTTGGTGCTGCTGGGCAGCAACCGATCCCGCAATTCAGCTCCTATCTCGTCCGCGCCTCGTCAAGCGCGGCCAGCACGCCGCTTTTCGACAGTATTTCGGGAAGCGTCACGCCCCGTGGCGCACCGGGGCCGTAGACCGCGTTGAAAGGGATGCCATAGCGTTCGTAACGGGCCAGGTAGGCGGCGATTCGGTCGTCGGGCAGCGTCCAGTCCGCCTGCATGGCGATGACGTTCTCCTCCTTCAGGCGCTCAACAATCGATGTATCGGACAGGACCAGTCGCTTGTTCGCCTTGCAGGTGATGCACCACTCCGCGGTCACGTCCACGAAGACCGTCTTGCCTTGCGCGACCAGGGTCGGAATCGTCTTCTCGTCGAACGGACGCCACAGGCCATCCAGCGTCTCCTGCGCACCGTTGAGCCCGGCCTGCGGCGCGGCCTGGATCGACAACTGCGGCGTCAGCAACGCCAGGAGCGCGAGAAGCGATACGCTTGCCAATGCGGCCCTCGGCTTCGGCGAGCCGCGCGACAGGAGATAGAGGACCGCGCCGATGGCCGTGGTGATCCCGCCCACCAGCGCCGTGGTCTCCCACCCGATCTCGGCGGCGAGAACGGTCAGGAGCCAGACCCCGGTCCCGGCCAGCGCGAAGCCGAGCACGCGCCTCAGGATGATCATCCAGCGGCCGGGCCTGGGCAGCTTGGTGACGAGCCGAGGAAATGCCGCGACCACCAGATAAGGCGCCGCCAGTCCGACGCCGAGCGCCGAGAAGATCACGAGTATCTCCACCGGCCCCCGCGCCAGGGCGAACCCCACCGCCGTGCCGAGGAAAGGCGCCGAACAGGGCGTGGCCAGTAGGGTCGCGAAGGCGCCGGTCAGGAAGTTCCCGGTCAGGCCGGTCCGTTTCGCCGACATACTCTCGCTCGTGTCCATTGCCCATCGCGGGAGGCGGGCGTCGAAGAAACCCCAGAGATTGCAGGCGAACAGCGTCACCAGGATCGTCATGGCGACAAGGAACCAGGGCGACTGGAATTGGATTCCCCAACCGACCGTGGCGCCGGCGGCCTTCACGCCGATCAGCGCGCCGGCCAGCACAAGGAACGACGCCTGAATGCCCGCCGCGGAGGCGAGGAAACTGAACCGCACCGGCCCGCCGTCGCGACCGCCGTGACCGACGGCGCCCAGTAACTTGATGGACAAGACGGGGAGCACGCAGGGCATCAGGTTGAGGATCAACCCGCCCAAGAGGGCCAGGCCGATCACGGCCCAGATCGGGGATTGCCCCGAATCGCCTTCGAGGGCGCGGGAGATGCCGGATGGGATGTCCATGCCGCCAGCGGCGGGGGTGGTGCGGAACTCGGCCGAGAGCGGAGGGGCGACGAACGTGAGGGTCAGGGGCGAATCCGTCAGGTCGCGTTTCGTGAACCTCAAACCCGATAGCGGCACGTCAAGGACCGCTTTCCGGCCGCCGCCTTCGACTTGCACCGAGGGTTCGGAGAAGACGATCCCTTCCGGTCCCTCGACGAACACATCGGGACTTGTCAGAGGATCGGCGGAGGCGATCGAGATGCGCAGCACCGCCTCATCCGGGTTCGACGCGACCGGACCGAACAACCTCGCGCTTTCCAGAGTGAGCCCGACCCCTTCACCTGGTCCCGGCACTTTCGCGAGGAACCGGCTGATCAAATGCGCTTCCGGGCTCGGAGATGCGGGGCCCGACGACAGCGTGAGCTCGAGATTTTCCTGGATTGGGATGCAGATCTCCTTGCACGTCAGGTAGTCCACGCCGACCCTCGCGACCATCCGGGCGCCCTCACGCTTCAGCCTTACCGTGAGGGGCAGGACAACATCGTCCCGATAGCCGAGCGTATTGAACCCGAGGATCTGAAATCGCTCCGGCGCGGGCCAGGAGATCGTCACCCCGTCGATGTTGTCGGACCCGGACCAGTCCAGCATTGGCGGGTAGCCCGCGTCGCCGGCGGACCGCCAGTAGACTTTCCAGCCGTCCTTCATGCGGAAATGCAGGCCGAGGCCGATTTCCTTTGAGGACCCCACGGACTCCGATGCCGAGACCAGTCGGACGGCCGTGTACTCGGCCTCGGCCCAGGAGGACGCCGACTGAGCCCGTGCCGCCCCTGGCCCGGCGCCGACAACGGTCAACGCCAGCAGGCCGGCGCAAACGAATCGTCTGATGACGCTCGAACCGATCATCTCCGCTCCACTAACCGACCACCGCGTTCAGGACCAAGGCGGCGGCGATCGCAGTCCCGGCCACGGCGATTACCATCCCTGAGTCCAACGGAATCTTCCTCTCATCGTCCATCCTGCTTTTCCTGCTCCTCTTGGCGGGCCACTCCACTGAAACGCTAAGCCCTACTTGTTTTAAGATTTCCGAGCATTCGCTACCTCTTCACGAACAAGCTCATAAAGCTGCTCGGCGCCAAAGGACGGTAAGGGTTTGCCATTGACGAAAAACGTTGGCGTCTTTTCCACTCCTGCTGCTCGAACATCGGCCATGTCCTGGTTCAGGATTGCGGTGATGTCCGGCATCAGCATCTCGCGCCGAGCTCGCTCAACATCGAGGCCGGCCGCACCGGCAGCATCCCAGGCTATCCCTAGGTTGGGTTCTCCATGGGTGGCCCACTTGGGTTGGGCCTCCAACAATCCTTCGAGCACAGGTTCAAAAACGCCCTGGAGGCGCGCGGTCTCCAGGATGCGCACGGCCTCATCAGAGCCTTTGTGGAAGGTCGTGTACCGCAGCACCACGCGTACTGTTCTCGGAAATTCAGTTCTGATTTGCATGACGATCGGATGGAAGGCTCGGCAAGCCTCGCATGAGGGGTCGAAGAACTCCACGATTGTCACCGGGGCATCCTTGGGTCCGAAAACCGGGGAATACGGCCGGACGAGCACATCATCCTGAATTGACTGCGTGGCTGTGGCCGTCTGCTCCTCGATACCGCGATCATAAAAAGCGGTGGCGAGCGCGAAGCCCAAGACAGCAAGAACAGCTGTCACCGCTACAAGTGTGCGTCTGTTCATGGATTGAATCCTTTTCGGATTAGCAGAAGCAAAATCATGATGGCGCTGAACGCTCCTAGAGAGAGCATGGGAATCGGTATTCCACCAAGGATCGTCATGTCCGCGCTGGTGCAGGAAGGGCCTGCGCCGCAGGGCTCAATCGTCTCTGGGATCACGCCGGCGACAAGCAGAGTATGGTAGGCCGCGACCGCCCACCCCAAGGTGGCCAAGGGCAGCGCATAGCGCCATACGCCGGGATCGGACAAATAACAGGCGACCCCGAGAATGACGGCAAGCGGAAACATGAACGCGCGCTGATACCAGCACAGGACACAGGGCTCTTGTCCCATTATCTCGCCGATGAAAAGCACGCCGAGGGTTGAAACGAGCGCAATGAGCCATGAAAGGAATAGTAACTGCCACGTGCTCTGAGCTTCGCTCAGCATGACGGTCTCCTGCATGTCCTCCTGTCTGCTCAACTTCTTTGCCTCCCGGACCAAGCACTGTCCGCGGTCAATGCTGACGGAGCGGCGCAACCGAATCGTCTGATGGCACTCGAACCGGTCATCTCGGCTCCACTAACCGATCACCGCGTTCATGACCAAGGCGGCGGCGATCACGATGCCGGCAAGGGCAACGATGATCCCGAAGACCATCAGCACCTTGCGTTCGTCGTCCATGCCGTTTCTTCTCCGCCAGGTTTCGCTGTCCGCGCAGTAACGGCGATTGGCGACGGCGACCATACCCTGCCCGAATACCTCATTGCCGCGAACCTCCGCGCGTCGTTGCCGATCAATGCCCATGCGAGACGCGTTCGGCCGCGGCACGCTCCGCAGCCTCCGCCAGGTGTCGCCTCCCCTCTCCCGTGGGCCCTTGGCGCAGCAGCCTTAAGGCATTGGCGACAACCAACAACGAGGCGCCGACGTCGGCCGCGATGGCGCCCCACAGGGTGGCGAAGCCGGCAAAGGTCAGGACGACGAAGACAGCCTTGACGCCGAGCGAGAAGACGATGTTCTCGCGGATGATGGCGAGTGTCCTCTTGGAATGGCCGACGAGCCACGGCAGCTTGGCCAGGTCGTCGGTCATGAGCGCGATGTCCGCAGTCTCGATCGCCGCGTCGCTGCCCATGGCACCCATGGCGATGCCGAAGCTCGCCCGCGCCATCGCCGGGGCGTCGTTGACGCCGTCGCCGACCATGGCGACGGTGCCGTATTTCGAGACCAGTTTCTCGACGGCGGCGACCTTGTCCTCGGGCAGCAACTCGGCGCGAACCTCGTCGATGCCGACCTCGCGCGCGATCGCCTCGCCGGTCGCGCGGTTGTCCCCGGTCAGCATGATCAGGTGGGCAATCCCGCGTTCCCTGAGGGCTTCGATCACGCCGCGGGCGCCCGGCCGGACCGTGTCGGCCACGGCGATCAGCCCGCAAACGTGGGTCTCGTTGCCGATCACCACGACCGTTCGGCCCTCGCGCTCGAGCGCCTCGGCCCGGTCGCTGACCTCCGGCGTCTCCTGGCCGCGCTCCAGTAGATAGCGGTGCGATCCGAGCCAGAACTCCTCGCCCCTGAATAGGCCGGTGACACCCTTGCCGGGAAGAACCTGAGCGCCCTCGGCGGGTCTCGCGTCAACATCGATTTGCCCGGCGTAATCAAGAATCGCCTGCGCCAGCGGGTGCGTACTGCGCGCCTCGAGCGCGGCAGCCCGCTCCAGGAGCTCGCCCTCCGTATGTCCGTTGAGCGGGACCACGCCGACCACGGCCGGCTCTCCGCGCGTCAGCGTGCCGGTCTTGTCGAAGGCGATCGCCTTGAGGTGGGCCGGCTGCTCGATGTAGGTGCCGCCTTTGATGAGTACCCCCTGGCGCGCGGAGGCCGCCAGCGCCGAAACGATGCTCACAGGCGTGGAGATCACCAGGGCGCAGGGGCAGGCGATCACAAGCAGTACGAGCGCGCGGTAGAACCAGTCGTCCCACACACCACCGAACAGAAGGGGCGGCAATAAGAACACGGCGATGGCCAGCACGATAACCGCGGGCGTGTAGATGCGGGCGAACTTCTCGACCCACTGTTCGGCGCGGGCACGGCGGCTATGAGCCTCCTCGATAAGGCGGATGATGCGCGCGAGCGTCGTGTCCTCGGCGGCCTTGGTGCTCTCGACCTCGAGCGCCCCCTCACCGTTGATCGTGCCGGCGAAGATCTCCGCGCCCGGCTCCTTCGAGACCGGGACACTTTCCCCCGTGATCGGTGCCTGGTTGATCGCGCTGACGCCCACCAGGATCCGGCCGTCGAGGGCGATCCTCTCCCCGGGCTTGACGATGAAGCGGGATCCGACCGGCGCCTCGTCAGCCGGCACCTCCTTCTCGTCGCCGGAAGCGAGCTTCAAGCGCACGACTGGCGGCGCGAGGTCCAGGAGCTGGGCGATGGCGCGCCGGGCCCGGCCCACGCTCCAGCTTTCCAGCAGCAGCGACAGGGCGAACAGGAAAGTGACCGTCGCCGCCTCGAACCACTCGCCGATCCCGACCGCGCCGGCGACCGCGATCACCATCAGCAGGTTCATGTCCGGACGCAGCGCCCGGGCCGCGTACCAGGCCTTCACGACCACGTAGCGCGCCCCGAAGCCGATGGCCAATGCGTAGGCGACCGCCTCGGGCAGCGGCATCGCCTGTCCGTCGTGCCCGGCGAAGAGCCTCAGGGCTTCCGCGAAGCCGCCGGCCAGCCAGACATGCAGGGCCAGCCCGGCGAGCACCGAGAGGCCGCTGAGCGCCGTGAGCCGGGCTTGCATGCGATGGTGCCGTTCGCTCGCCCGCTTGCTTTCCTCGTCGTCCTCGCGCCATTCCACGGCGGTCATGCCGGTTCTGCGCACGGCTTCGCGGACCTCCTCGGCAGAAACCGCCTCGGCGTCCTCAAGGACCATCATGCGGCCGTTCAGGACGTCGAAGGCGAGCCGGTCATCCCCGCCGACGAGCGGACCGACCTCGCGCCGCAAGGTCGCGACCTCATCCGCGCAGTCCAGCCCCCGCACCTTGAATACGTGGCGATAGGAGTGACGACCGACGGACCCGTCTGCGCCGCCTCCGCCGCAACAGGCATCCCCGCCGAGGGGACCGGGGGTGGGCGTGTGCGGGTGGTCGTGTCGTTCCGCGGCTTGCTGGGACATGGATTCTCGAGCCTTTTCGCAAGGGCATGACGTAAACAGCCGATTTCCGACCCCTTGGCCCTCAGCAGGGGATCAAGAGATACCTGCCTGGAACCGGCCGAAAGACCGTGCTATCTGTAATTTAGGAGCTACAGCGACTAGAGGTTCAAGGGGGAATTTCGATGGCAAACGACGATTTCACGATCGGGCGCCTGGCGCGCGAGACCGCCTGTAAGGTGCAGACGATCCGCTACTACGAGGAGATCGGCCTGATGCCCCAGCCGCTGCGCACGGCCGGCAATCAGAGGCGCTATGGGCCAAGCCACGTGGCGCGGCTGGCCTTCATCCGGCACGGCCGGGAGCTCGGGTTTCCGCTGGACGCGATCAGGCAGTTCCTGAGCCTCTCGGACGAGCCCGACCGGCCCTGCGAAGCGGCGGACCGGATTGCGCGCGCGCAGCTCCAGGCCGTCGAGAGCCGGATTGCCCGGCTACAGACGCTGAAACTCGAGCTCGAGCGGATGATCGAGCAGTGCAAGGGGGGGCGCATCGCCGAGTGCCGGGTCATCGAGGTGCTCGCCGACCACGCAGAGTGCCTGCACGAGGACCACGTCGAACCAGCGTGATAGCCACTGGCGATGCGATCGCGGAAACCAGAAGCGATCCGCGGTTAGAACGATCGGCCGCGCTCCCTGGACTGATTTCTTGATCTGCTGTTAAACACGATGACTGGACGTGATTTTGTCGGTTCCGGAGTGATTTGAACCTACCGGCCAAGTCATTGATTTTATTGTGTCTGCATTTGAAATCAAAAGGGGAGGTCCGCAACATATTGAAATTGAAGATTTTTGGTTGGGGGGCAGGATTCGAGTCTACAACCTCCAAGTTATGAGAGATTGCAGATTTCTCACCTCAAACGAAATCCGAAAACTTTCAGTCGCCATCGCGCACTTAAAGCCGCTATCAAACCAGCGAGCAAGCTGGTGAGAACACTCCAACTTCCTCCAACATCAGCCTAAATGCGCTATCTGGAGCTTGGCAAAGCATTCGATACGTATCTACGAAGGGGAGCCAGTTTTCTGCGAGATTGCTCGGCTCGCATTAGACTATCGCTGCATCGCGTCGTCAAAATATCCCGCTGATCTGCCAGGATAAAGCAAGATAAGCCAGCGTGATCCAGGAACATAGACGAGATATTGGATGTTCTTGGCATCATCGCGATTGGATTGAAAAGAGTATGACGCCAGTGTGTGTCGCATGCCCAATGCGACACCTGAAAAATTCGGCGATCCCAAGAAATCTAATCCGGTTGCAGACAGTAGTCGGCCTTCGGATGAAGTCGGTCGGCGACTTCGTGGAATCGTGCAGGCCCTTGCTCGTCAGGCAGCAAGAGCGCACTACGCTGAGGCTTGTCTATTGGCCAAAAAGGATTCAGACTCGGAGAATTGATCGAAAGGTAAAGTCATGCTCTCCGTTGCGCTCTACGCTCGCTATTCCTCCGATAACCAGCGCGAGGCCTCGATCGAGGATCAACTCAGGTTGTGCCGGGAGCGGGCGGATCGTGAGGGCTGGCGAATTGTGGACAGCTACAGCGACCGCTCGATCTCCGGCGCGAGCTTGATCCGTCCGGGTGTTCAAGCACTGATGGCAGACGCGCAAGATCGGCGCTTCGATATCGTGCTGGCCGAGTCGCTCGACCGCATCTCCCGCGACCAGGAGGATATCGCAGGCATCTACAAGCGCTTCACTTTTGCCGGCGTGCGCATGGTCACTCTGTCCGAAGGCGACATTAGCGAGCTCCATATCGGCCTGAAAGGCACGATGGGCGCGCTCTATCTCAAGGATCTGGCCGACAAGACCCGCCGCGGCCTGCGGGGGCGCGTCGAGGACGGAAAATCCGGCGGCGGGAACTCATATGGATATCGGGTGGTCAGAAGAACTGGGCCCGATGGCGAGTTGATCCGTGGCGAGCGCGAGATCGATCCGGCGGAAGCCAAGATCGTCCGTCGGATTTTCACGGACTACGCGGCCGGAAAGTCGCCGAGAGTCATCGCACACGAACTCAATGCTGAAGGGATTGCGGGGCCCCGAGCGAGCGGATGGGGTCCGAGCACGATCCACGGCAACGTTAGGCGCGGAAACGGCATTCTCAACAACGAACTGTATATTGGAAGGTTGGTCTGGAACCGACAGCGGTTCTTGAAGGACCCAGAGACCGGTAAACGCGTCGCCCGCGCCAATCCGCAAGAGGAGTGGATCATACAGGATGTGCCCGAACTGCGCATTCTCGATGATGAACTGTGGGCGGAAGTCAAAGCCCGACAGGGAGCGATCCGAAAGAGGTATGTCAGTGACGAAAGCAATGGCCTGACAGCCACGCGGCGCAAGCGTTATCTATTCTCTGGCTTGATCAATTGCGCGGAATGTGGTGGCGGCTATTCGCTCGTCTATCGTGACTCATTCGGCTGTTCGACAGTAAAGAACAAGGGAACGTGCGGCAACCGCACGCGCATCGGGCGCGAGGAGCTTGAGAGCCGTGTTCTGAGCGCGCTTCGGGAAAATTTGATGACGCCGGATCTCTTCAAGGAGTTCTGCGAAGAGTACACACGGGAGATCAACCGACTGCGGATGGAAGCATCAA
>Ga0206129_10000249_pt1 | contig 90230 bp, 86 predicted proteins | sample Helgoland_Spring_8_FD_148616 | JGI IMG/M metagenome (GOLD analysis project Ga0206129, IMG submission 148616) | Pelagic subsurface seawater microbial communities from Kabeltonne, Helgoland, North Sea - Helgoland_Spring_Bloom_20160502_2 | ecosystem: Environmental > Aquatic > Marine > Epipelagic ... | reverse complement strand
GCGCTCGATCCGCCGCGCCTGTTCGACCGCGACGACACCGGACGCGAACTCTATCGGACCGAGAACAACCCGACGCCCGATGGGCTCGAAGCCCTGCCGCGCCGGTACAGCGACATCGCGCGACCGCCGGTCGAACTGGGCCCGCCGCTGCCCGGCGATATTGGCCCGGCGGTCGTCAACGCCGAGCGGGAGTTGGGGATCGGGCCGACGCCAGACTTGCCGTTCCGTCCGAGCCCGGAAGATGACGCGGCGCGCGCCGAGCGCATTCGGCAAGCGCGGCTCGCCCAGCAGGGCCGCGAGTCCGGGGTATTTTTCCAACTTACATCGAGGACGGCGGGTGTCGCTCAGGCAGACATCTCGGGAGCGGGATTACCCACTGCGTCCGGAACGGCGCTGACCGTCCGCCGTATTCGGCTTGGTCTTGCGCGGGTTCTCGCGGGACATCACGAGCTTGGAAAGCGGGAGATGCACGGTCTCCCCGATTTCGTGCCGTGGGGTCTGGTGCTGGGTCATAAGCCAGTCTCCTTCAGGTTGAAGTTTTGAGGAGAAGCTCCGGCCCCTTTGCTTTCCGGGAAGCCGGGCTTCGCCCGGCTGGAACAGGACTTTTACTTTTGGGGAAGGGCGCACCCTCCGCGCAGGGAGCAGCGACAAGCAGGCTCGCGGCGCCCTCACCGGCCAAAAATCTTGCGCAGGGCTGAGGGATCATGTCCTGGATGAGCGACGACCGCGCGGAGTCGGGGCTCAGATGAATGATGTCTGGCGACTAGGCGGGTGAGATGATGCGACAGTGGGCCCTTTGGGTAAGCCGCATTCCTTAAGGTCGCGGTCAGTAATTTAACTTCGTGGCTGAGAGGGTTTAGATAGTGACTTTTAAGTAATCCCCGCTGCGTCGGTCCATTCAAGGATGAGCTGACGCGCTGTCAGAGGAACGACACCGGCCTGCATCAATCGGGCTGCAACCGGAGAGTTTTGCAAGTCGAGAAGTCCATTGCATAAATCGAATAGAACATAGACGTCGTATGCCTCTCCCAATGCGCCGAGGGCGGCTTGAGCCAAAGAGCCCTCCGGCCACCCACCCGCGAGAATTAGGCAATGTCGCCGCTGTTCGGAGATCGTTTGGCAGAGACGGTCATCCTTCCATGGATTGATGACTGATCGCTGCAATCGGGCTTCTTTCGGTATGAGGAGATCCAGCGGAGAGCTCGAGTGTTCATGCTCTTTACTGGCCATAAAAGAAACAAAGGCGGGAATGGAAAGCTCGACCGCTTTGCTCAAAACCTCTTGGTGGGTGGTGCTCACGACTGGCGCTTCGAGCGTTATGCCCGGCGACGTTTCGTCAAAATCGATGAACAGCAGGCAAGAAGCCCCCGGATCGAGGAGCGCTAAGTTTCCTTTCCTGTTGACCCGGTTGGCCATGCTATTCTTAATTCCGCCCTTCTGGTTGTTGGGAACTCCGATCATTGTGAGTCGATGGAGTATCTTGGCACTTAGCGGTGCTAAAGCCGCGACGCTGGCATGCCGCGTGGGAAGCGATCCGGCTTACCAACCTCGCCCTGCAATTGGCGCCAAGTCCTCTGTGTTGCTGGACTTGCTCGAGGGGTTCTGTCTCCCTTTCGCCGTACAGGAATTTGGAAAATTCCGCCGCAACCATCCGCGGAGTGTCCGGTCCCCGTCTCATCCGATCCGGACGCGCAAGTCGTCCAGGAACGTATAGGGCGGGACGTCGAGGTTGCGCGGCGCCGGTCCCCGCCGGACGCGGCCTGACGTGTCATAAACGGACCCGTGGCAGGGGCAGAACCATCCCCCGTATTTGCCGTGCGGATCACTCGATTTCTGTCCGAGTGGCACGCAGCCGAGATGTGTGCAGACACCCACGACGATCAGCCATTCCGGCCGCTGCACACGCGCGGCATCCGCCATCGGATCAATCAGGTCCGGGTTGCCGTCATCGGCCCTGGCGCGTGCGATCTCATCGGCGGTGCGGCGGACGATGAACACCGGTTGGCCCCGCCACACCACGGTGATGCGCTGTCCTGTTTGGATGGGAGCGAGGTCGAGCTCGGTCGATGACAGGGCAAGAACGTCCGCCGACGGATTCATGCTGTCGATAAACGGCCACAGGGCAGCCGCTGTGCCGACCGTCGCCATGGCGCCGGCCGTAACGTAGAGAAAATCGCGCCGTTTGATCTCCAAAGAATCGGAACCCGAAGATGGGCTATCAACTGTCGCAGACGTCACTCCTATCGATCCTTTCCGTGTCGCCGCCCTTGCATTACTGCTTACAACAGGTTCGCCTCATGGCCGGTCCTGTTCGGCGGCCGACTTGCCCAAGATGCCTTGCAGGCGCGGCACGAAGCGGGGCACCCGCGCAGCGTAGCGTCGATAGGCGTCACCCATCTCGGCTTCAACCTCCCGCTCCTCCCGTAGAGCAAGGCGCCAGTACATGACGAGCAGCACCGGAAACATTGCGAGGGTGAGGATGGTCGGCCATTGGAATAGGAAACCGATCAGGATCAGGACGAAGCCGACATATTGCGGATGGCGAATGCGGGCATAGGGGCCGGTCTCCGCCAGCGCTCCGGACCGCTGCGCTTGATAGAGGACGCGCCAAGCGGCCGAGAGCAGAATGAACCCGCCGCCGATGAAGACAAAACTCAGTAGGTGAAACGGCCCGAAATGCGGATTCCCCTTCCAGCCGAACAGCATTTCCAAAAGATGGCCGGAATCGTGGGCAAGCCAGTCGATGTCGGGGTAATTGGTCTGCAACCAGCCGGACAGGAAATAGATGGTGAGCGGGAAGCCGTACATCTCGGTGAAGAGCGCGACGAGGAAAGCGCTGAAAGCGCCGAAGGACCGCCAGTCCCTGCCGGTCTTCGGCTTGAAGAAGCTGAACGCAAACAGAATGAAAATCGCGGAGTTAATGACGACCAGAAGCCATAGACCGTAGGAGCTTGTTTCCATGGTTAGTCCTCGTCCGGATTTGTCGGTGCGTCGTGACCATGACCACCGCCATGGCCGCCGTGCCCACCGTGCATGAAGAGATGCATGCCGATACAAAAGACGAGCAGGCCGATGAGTATGCCGCTTCCCGTGAACACATGGGCGCGATGCTCATAGAGCAGAAGGAAGCCAGCGATCCCCAGAAAAACGAGAAGGACGATACCGGCGCGCGAACGCCAGAACCGTGGATGGGATTGCGTCGATCGGTTACTCATAGTGTCCCCTGCTCCGCCGCCCCTTGTGGACGAGCTTTCGCCCGCTCCCAAGGCCAGCAGCCGTCCAGTTCCACGTCGATGGAGAAGCTGAGAAAGGTGCGGATGGCGACAAGGGCGCCGAGAACCGCGATGTTCGATAGCGATGGCTCAAGCACGAGCGAACGCAATATGTCGGCAGCCACCAAAAGCTCGAGCGCGATCAGCGTGCTGCGGCCCAGCTCCCGCCGAAATGAAGGGTAGCGCTGTTCCATTCTGTCACGGATGTAAACGACAAACGTTTTCCCGGCGCTCCACGCAAATCCGCCTGCAATGACCGCGAGCGCCGCCAGTTCGAGACCGACGATGGTCCAAGTGACCAAGGCTTCCATGGCGCTGCCGATGATCATGCCATTCCCTATTCAACAACCAGCTTGCCGCGGAACATGCCCATTGCGCAGGCGAACTCGTACTCTCCGGGCGTATCGGGAACGAACTCGACGCGCACCGTCTCGCCGGTCGGCAGGTCGGCGCTCTTATTGAAATCGGCGAAGATGACCTTCTCCGAGCAGGATGCGGTTTCCTCGCGCCGGAAGTTAAGGCGCACCGGCTTGCCGTGCCGGACGATGATGGTGTCGGGCGTGTAGCCGCCTTTGACCAGCACCATGACTTCCTGGTGCCCGCCGGAGGTCTCCGCCGCTCGCACGCCCTTGGCGCGCTTCAGCCAGAAGAACCAAACGATGAAGGCAACGAGCACGAGCCCGCCAATAAGAACGATCCAGCGATCCGGCGTCATTTGACGGCCCTCCTCGGTTCGAAAAAGCGCAAGCGGTTGGCGTTTGTGACGACGGTCACCGAGCTGAACGCCATCGCTGCAGCCGCAATCAGGGGCGACAGCAGCAGCCCAAAGAACGGGTACAGCACGCCCATAGCTACCGGGATTCCGGCGGTGTTGTAACCGAAAGCGCCGACGAGATTCTGGCGAACGTTTTTCATCGTCGCCCGGCTGATCTCGATGGCCGTGACCACACCTATGAGGCTGCCCTTAATTAGGGTGACATCGCTTGCCTCGATCGCCACGTCGGTGCCGGTGCCAATGGCGAAACCAACATCCGCCTGAGCAAGCGCCGGGGCGTCGTTGATGCCGTCACCCACCATGCCGACCCGCTTGCCCTCGAGCTGGAGCTTTTGCACCTCATGGGCCTTATCGTCGGGCAGAACTTCCGCCAGAACCCGGTCAACATCCACCTCGCGCGCGATAGCGTCAGCGGTGCGCTGGTTGTCGCCGGTGAGCATGACCACCTCGATGCCCATCTTTTTCAAGAGATCGATGGCTTCCTTTGAGTCCGACTTGACGGTGTCTGCTACGGCCACCAGACCGGCTGCGGCGCCGTCGACCGCGACATACATCGGCGTCTTGCCCTCGGTTGCCAGCCGCTCCCAGTCAGCTGTCAGGGCATCGATCTCGATGCCGCGATCACGCATCAGCTTGGCGTTACCGAGCAACACATTCTTGCCGTCGATACCGCCACTCACACCGTGACCGGGAATAGCGGCAAAACCTTCGGCACTCGTCAGATCGATGCCGCGATCCTCCGCGCCTTTGACGATCGCCTCACCGAGCGGATGTTCGGAGCCGCGCTCCAGGGACGCGGCTAAACGCAAGACCTCCGTCTCATCAGAACCTTCGGCCGTAACCACGTCGGTGAGTGCCGGTTCGCCGCGGGTGATGGTGCCGGTCTTGTCGAGGATAAGAGAATCCAGCTTCTCGGACGTTTGGAGCGCATCGCCGGAGCGGATCAGGATGCCGTTCTCGGCCCCCTTGCCGATACCGACAGTCAGCGAGGTGGGCGTCGCGAGGCCGAGCGCGCAGGGGCAGGCGATGATCAGTGTCGTGACGAGAACGATGGTCGCATAGATGATTCTGGGCTCCGGACCCACCAGATACCACGCCACGAAGGCGAGAATGCCAAGGATCATCACCGTCGGCACGAAATAGCCCGAGACCAGGTCCACAACGCGCTGGATCGGCGCCTTCGAACCTTGTGCGTCTTTCACCATACGGATGATGCTGGCAAGCGCGGTGTCCTTGCCAACCTTGGTGGCGCGGAACTGAAAGCTGCCGGTCTTGTTCAGCCTGCCGCCGATGACTTCGTCGCCGACCTGCTTCTCGATTGGGATCGACTCGCCGGTGATCATCGACTCGTCGACCGCGCTCGACCCTTCGGACAGTTCACCATCGACCGGGATCTTCTCACCCGGCCGCACGATCACGATGTCATCCACCACGACTTCTTCTACGGGCAGGTCAATCTCTTTGCCGTCCCGAAGAACCCGCGCGGTCTTCGCCTGCAGGCTCATCAGCTTTTTGATCGCTTCCGAGGTTCGCCCCTTTGCTTTCAACTCCAGCGCTAGCCCCAGCACGACAAGGGCAATCACCACTGACGTCACGTCCCAAAACACTTCCGCCAACGCAACCGTCGGAAACATCGCCGGATAGGCCACTGCAACAACCGAGTAGACGAAGGCCGCCGAGACGCCGATGGCAATCAGCGTGTGCATGTTGGCGGACCGGTGCTTGAGGCCGTCCCACATGCCCGAGAAGAACTGCGAGCCAGACCAGACAAGCACCGGCAGTGTCAGCACGCCCAACAGCGCCCAGACGATGCGCCGCGTCTCGCTGCCCATCGGCATCCAGTCACGAAGGCCAGGGATCAGGTCCGGATAGCTCAGCCCCATCACCGGGACCGAAACGATCGCGGCGAACCAGAACTTGCGCATCAGGGTACGGTATTCCTGATTGCGCGCCGCTTCTTCCGGATCGGCATCTTCCTCGATGGCGGCTTTGATCTCGGCGGGCTTGGGTTCGGCGATCTTGTGGCCGGCGGACTCGATCGCCCTGCGGATCGCGGCGAAATCGACGACCTCCGGCTGGTACTCGACATCGACCGCGTTGGGACCGAGATTGGCCCGAGCCGAGACCACACCGGGCGTCATCCGCAGGGCGAGTTCGATGCGTGTCACGCAAGAAGAACAATGCATGTTCTTGATCAGGAGACGCGTCTTGGCGGTGCCCGCGCTGTAGCCGGCGGATCGGATCGCTTTTGCCAGGTCGCCGACTGAGGCTTGACCGGGGTCGTAGTCGATGGCCGCAGTTCCGGAGGAGAGGTTCACCTGCGCCGCTTTGACACCATCGATCCCCTCAAGCGCCTTCTCGACCATCGGCGGACAATGACGGCACGTCATGCCGCCTACCGAAAGGTCGATATGCGCGCCACCGCGGGACGGTCTGTCCGCGACCGAGCTGTCACTGCGATCCGGGAACTCAACCACTTTCTCCATTGTCTATTCCTCAACTGTTGTCTTGTCCCGTAGCCGGTCCGGCGCGCCATCCGCTGATGTCCCGCTATTGTCGCGTTCAATCCGACAGAAGCCGTTTGCGCTCCTCGAACTCGTCCTTGTCGATTTCACCTCTGGCGAAGCGCTCCTGAAGGATGTCGACCGGCGTCTTGCGCGCGGCCGGAGACGCGTGTTCACCGGAGGGCCCGCCGCCTATCCAGCGGACCGCAAGGATAATCAGCAGGATTATGCCGCCCCAGAACAAGATCATCATGAGCGAACCAAAAATCATATGACCCCATCCCCAGTCCGGATGCCAGTAACCCGGCCGATCAGCCGGCGCCTGCGCCAGGGCCGGCAGCGATACGAAGGCGCTCGGGAATACGAACAGGGCCGCCTTTAGTCTTGCCATCATGTAAATCTCCATCGCTCGCTCGTGACGGCATGCACCTCTACTTCAGTCGCAGTTCAGCAACTGACTTATCCTAATAGACGGATCGGAACCCGAAGCGTTACAGCGCGGCGGTCTTCCGGGGCAGGGTTGGCAACCCGGCGATGTTCCTGAAGCCAGCCTCTCGGATCATCCCGGGAATCTGTCCCGAAACACTATCCGCTGTAGTGGCAAATCCACCCGGCCTCTATACGACAAGGAAAGCGGCGCTATCACCGTCTTCTCCTCATAGGCGACGGGCTTATCGCGGCCTCGTTACAGTTCGCAAGTCGAGCGTGTATTCCCTCGTTCTGGCCCACCCGGCGGCCCACATTGCCCGAAGCAATCGTGCGCCCGGCACCGCCAGCATGAGCGTTTGAGTGTTTCCTTCAAGGCACGACGCGCACGGTGCAACCGGACTCTCATATTGCCCGCCGTAATGCCAAGGGAGCGGGCGACGTCCTCGCGCGGCTCCTGCGCCAGGTCGATCCGCATGAGAGCATCCGCATATTCCCGCTTCAACGTGGGCAGCAGCTTGTAAAAGCAGTTGCATGCAATGCGATCGAAACCTTCTTCCTCGGTCGGAATCATCTCCTGTTCAGTGTTTGTCGCCAACCAGTCGGCTACCATCAGTTGGCGAGCGTTTCTTTCCGCTGCCGCGCGACGGAAGTGATCGGCAAGCACCGATTTGAGCACTGCACGCAGCCAAGCCATGGTAGAGCCCGTGTCCCTGATCTGGCTGGCTTTGGCAAGGACCCTCATATGGAAGTCCTGGAGCACGTCTTCGGCCTCGTCCCGGTCGCCGAGGCGATGTTGGAGATAACGTAGAAACTGCGTGCGGCTCGCCGTGAGTATCGCCGTAAGTTTCGGATCGAGCGGTTCGATATCCTGTTGGCGTCCATGCCCGGCCAACGACGACTGGGCAAGCCGTTGCTTGACGGGCCCGTTCTTCAAGTGCGTCGACATTTCGATCTTCCTGATCTCGGGTTGCTTGCCTGCGGGGCGTTCGATATCCGCATGGCGGCAACCTTGATTTCTTAGTTGCACATGGTCCGGCAACGCGCCGCTGGCGGACTTGGCCAACAAGCCCTGCTCCGCGAGCCGAGGCTCTGCGGATCAGCATTGCGAAACCACTTGGAGTTCAGCGTTTGACGGGCTACCGCCGGGACGGCAGGCTCATGCGCAAGCAGCTTTACTCAGCCGTACATGACGAGAGCCAGTGACGGGACGTCAGAGCGCGTCGATCAGCCGCGAATTTTGGGTGGGTGACCTAGTGGGGCGATTTGACGCGAGCTCAAAGAGTCGACTCGTGTCACATTAAATGCGCGGATCCACTCTGGTTCCGGGATCCTTGGCAGTGCAAATATGAGGGCAACGCAGTGGCCTATGCCCACGGTACAGCAGGGATCACATGTAATCGGGACATCGCCTGGCGAGCCCGTGGGAACTGTGGAAGTCCGGCTCATGGAGTCCTCAACCTCAGCGCGATCATGATCGAAAGCGTCGCGGCGAGCGGCCCCATTGTGATGATGGGGTGAAGCGCCGATCATCATAGGTTTTAGTTCCGGCGCGTCGGCCCGCGCGACGCTCGCCAATTGTGGAGAAATCACGAGCGCAAGAACCTGCAAGAGAATTACAAGATTCCGGCACGCTCTATTCACAGTATTACCCCCGAGTAAAAAACAGAGAACGTCTTTACGCCTCCAGTCTAATGAAAATAAGAACGCCCGCAACCAGACATTGTTCCAAGGCGAGCTATTGCCCGAAATTCAGCCGTTCCGGTCAACAGCGGGCTGGCGCGGCTAAGGTTCTTTGTCGACCTGTGCCGGCGGGACTTGGCGCCGACTCGAAGAATATCGCTCCGGCGCTGCCTGAAAGAGCTCGTGACAGGCATTCGAGCAGAAGAAATAGGCCCACCCCTCATGCTCCGCCTGAGCCACGGCCTTCTCCAGCGCCAGATGCATTCCGCATACCGGATCTGTGACGGTCACTTCCTTGTCGGGTTCGAAATCCGCCACTAGTGAAACACCATCCCCTCGATGTGAAAGCCCGCATCGACATAGAGGGTTTCTCCGGTGATGGCGGTCGTATAGTCGCTCGCCAGCATGAGGGCGGCGCGCCCCACTTCGCAGGCGTCCACAGTACGCCGCAGCGGCGCCTTGCGGACGGTCTCATTCAACAGTTCATCGAAATGTTCGATGCCGGACGCGGCACGGGTTGCAACCGCGCCCGCGGAGATCGCGTTAACCCGGATCGAGCGGCGCCCGAGTTCATGAGCCAGGTAGCGGACCGAGGCCTCGAGTGCGGCCTTGACCGGGCCCATCACATTGTAGTGGTCGACCACTTTCTCGGCGCCGTAATAGCTTAAGGTCATCAGGCTGCCGCCCTTGTCCATGAGCGGCTCGGCGAGCTTCGCCATGCGGATGAAAGAGTGGCAGGAGATCAGCATGGACTCGGCGAAGCCTTCAGCCGAGCAATCGGTCAGCCGTCCGTGCAGGTCCTCCTTGCGGGCCCGGGCGATCGCATGCAGCAGGAAATCCAGCCGGCCCCATTCCTTATCTATCGCTTCGAACACAGCCTCCAACTGACCCGGCTCGGCAACGTCACAAGGCAGGAACAGCGATGCTCCGGCCTCGCGGGCGAGCGGTTCGACGAACGGCTTGGCCTTGTCGTTCAGATATGTCATGGCCAGATCGGCCCCTGCGTTCCGGAAATGCTGGGCCGCCGACCAGGCAAGGCTGTGCTCGTTGGCTATGCCGACCACAAGGCCTTTCCGGCCCTTAAGATCGATGACTTCCATAAGTACTATTACTCCTTCTCCGGCAGAGCGAGCTAAACGTCGCTTGGCGCGGCATGGCCTACGCCGTGGCGGCACCAGACACAGGCGCAGGCCACATGATCGCAACTCGGATCGCCGAGCGGCGCCCGGTAGCGCCAAACTGCAAGCGGGTAGACGAGACGGGTCAGGACCGACGGCCGATAAAGGCGTCGCAGCTTCGCCGCCGTATTGGAGCGGCTCATCCCGCGCAGCGCCCAGCGCCGCCCGCGCGCGCCCGCGTTGTTAAAGATGAACCGGTTGCTGACGCCCGTTCTGAGCAGCGGCAGAAGCTCTTGACGCCAGAGCCGCGTGTAGTCAGTTCCCTCGAGCAGGCTACGAGCCGCGAGAATGCCCGAGCGCAGAGCATAGCGCATGCCGAAGCCGGCGAGCGCGTCCTGGAACCCGGCCTGCTCTCCGACCACGGGATGCCCTCCCTGCAGAGCGGTGCGCGGCAGACGAAAGTTGGCGAAACCGCCGAACGGCTTGGGATCGCACATTTCAAGCCCTGCCTTCTCGCGGAAGAAGGCCACCGTGCGTTCGACATGTTCCGCCTGCCGCTTGAAGCCGGTGAACATGCAGCTCGCCACCGTGCCGCGGCCGGCGTGGATCAGGAGATAGGCGTAGCCGAGCGGCGCGAGCCGATCATTGAAGGCGATCCAGTTGCCGTTCGGCCGATCGGTCTCGAAGACATAGCCGGCAGCGATGGCGTCGGCAGTCCTTGGCCCGACCGCGAGAATGGTCGACCCGACCGGATCTGCGACGCGGTCGCCGAACCGCACCTCGGCGCCAGCGCCGATGGCCTGCTTGAGCAGGGCGAGCTCCAGGCTGCCTTCGCCGCCGCGACGGACGAGATAGTAAAGGGGTCGCTCGCCGCATATCGGATAGGCTTGACCCCAAGCGTCGAAGGCAGTGCCTTCGCGGACGGGATGAGCCTCGAAGCTTGTCTCAATGCCAGCGACGCGCAGCTCGTCGAGGATGTCCCGGTCGTCGCTCCAGTTCTCCAGGCCCTGAAAATCCCCATGGAATCGGCTTCCGACCGTGTTGTGCCATTCCCGCACGATGACCGACTGACCGGCTCGGGCCAGCAGGATGGCGCAAGCGAGCCCCGCCACGCCGGCGCCGACGACGGTCACCAGTTCGTCCGGTGACAAGTCCGGGCGCCATTCTTCAACGTCAGGCTTTGCGGGGCGCGACATGAATGCCCTCCAGCCGCGTTCGTTTCAGCAGCATGGCGTTCACCGCCACCAGGGCCGAACTCCCCGACATGGCAAGGGCCGCGACCTCGGGACTGATGACAAAGGGATAGAAAACGCCGGCTGCCGCGGGAAACGCGACGACGTTGTAGGCCACAGCCCAAAAAAGGTTCTGGTGCATCTTGCGCAGCGTCGCGCGCGACAACTCGATTGCGCCCACGACGTCGTAGGGGTCGCTTTTCATCAACACCACATCGGCGCTCTCGATCGCGACGTCCGTGCCGGCCCCAATGGCGAACCCCACGTCAGCCTGAGTCAGGGCGGGTGCGTCGTTGACACCGTCGCCGACCATGCCGACCCGCTTGCCCTGATCTTGCAGCTCCTTGACCTTGTCTGCCTTCTGACCGGGGAGCACGTCGGCCAGGACCGTCGTGATGCCAAGCCCCGCCGCAATCCGGTTGGCAGTCGCCTGATTGTCGCCGGTGAGCATCGCGACCTCGACGCCGCGTTCGCGCAGCTTCGCCACCATCGGGGCGGCCGTCGGCCGGGGAGCGTCAGCGATGGCGATCAAACCGACCAGTTGTCCGGAACGCGCGATATGAACCACTGTCTGACCGGCGCCTTGCAACCGCTTCGCCTCGGGTTCAAGCGCGTCCATCGCGACCTTGCGCTCATCCATCAGCCGGCGGTTACCGAGCAGAACTTCCTCGCCGTCGATTTCCGCCCGCGCGCCCTTGCCTTCGATGTTCTCAAAGCCGGTCAATTGCGCCTTCTGCATGTCGCCCGCGCGCTTCAAAATCGCCTGCGCCAACGGGTGGTCGGAGCCTTGCTCGACGGTCGCCGCCAAGGCCAAGACCTTGTCCTCTGTCATGTCGGAGGACACGACAACCTCGACCACGTCCGGTTCACCCATCGTCAACGTCCCGGTCTTGTCGAAGACGATGACATCGAGCTTGGTCGCATCCTCCAGGGCGCCGGCGTTCTTGAACAGAATCCCGTTCATGGCGCCCAGTCCCGTACCCACCATCACCGCCATGGGCGTGGCCAATCCCAAGGCGTCCGGGCAGGCAATCACAAAGACCGTGATCGTCAGCGTCAAGGCGAACAGCAAGGGCTCGCCGATCCACCAGAACCAGGTGGCGAAAGTCGCAAGGCCGATGACCACCGCGATCAGTACCAGCCATTGCGAAGCCCGGTCGGCAAGGAGCTGTGCCGGCGCCTTGGAGTTCTGGGCCTGCTGCACTAGTTTGACGATCTGGGCGAGCGCTGTGTCGGCGCCAACCTTGGTGGCGCGGTATTTGAAGCTGCCGCTCTTGTTGATCGTCGCACCGATGACGCTATCGCCGCGCTTCTTCGCCACCGGCATGGACTCGCCGGTGAGCATGGATTCGTCCACCTGCGACTCGCCCTCGAGGATTTCACCGTCGACGGGGATCTTATTGCCGGGCCGAATCACGACCACATCATCTTTAAGGACTTCCGCGGTGGGGACCTCGATTTCGCGGCCGTCGCGCAGTACAATGGCCATGGGCGGTGCGAGATCCATCAGCGAGCGGATGGCGTCGGAAGCCCCCGCTCGGGCGCGCATCTCCAGCCAATGGCCGAGCAGAATAAAAACCAAGAGCACGGCGACCGCTTCGTAGAACTGAACGCCGGGAAAAAAGAAGGTGGCGCCGACACTGAAGATGTATCCGGTGCCCACCGACAGGACGACCAGCACCGCCATGTTGAGGACGCCGTTGCGCAGCGCCCGCCAGGCGGCGACGAAGAACGGCCAACTCGGATAGAGCACGGCGGCGCTCGCCAGGAAGAAGAGCCAGATGTCCAAGCGCAGCCCGAACGGCGGCGCAGGCGGCGTGAACAGCCCGCCCATCGGCGAGTAGACGAAAATCGGTATGCTGAAAACCAGCGCGATCCAGAAGCGGTTGCGCATGTCGCGCACCATGGCTTCCATGCTCATGCCGCCGCCATGGCCCATCTCATGCGCCGCATGGTCCACGGCGGGCGCTTTTCCGGCTTCCGCCTTCACCTTGTCCGCCTTCGCATGGTGCTCATGCGCCGGCATCGCAACGGCGACGCTCTCAGCCGGCGGATCCTCGGGCTCGCAGACATGCTTCGGCACGAGTTCGCCGCCGCAGTGATAGCCGCACTCGCCCACCTTCGCCTTGATCGCCTTTAGGTCTGTGCGCTTTTCGTCGTAAACGACGGTGGCGCTGCCTGCGACGTAGTTCACCTCGGCCTTGTGCACGCCGGGAAGCCGGGCGAGCCGTTTTTCAACGCCCCGGGCGCTAAGCACGGAGACCAGCCCCGCGACCTCAATGACCGTCGTTTTCATAAATCGATCCTTGTATTGTTTTTCATGTCGCGCCCCAGCGCCGATGCAGCCAGTTGTAAACCGGGCAGAACACAAGCCCGGCGTAGGCGCCGTAAAGGAAGCTTTCGGTCAGACCAAGCAGGAAACCCCACCACGTCAGCCATTTGAAGGCCGGCAGGACCTGCTCAAGAAATGCGCTCATATGAAGGCTCTGCGGTGTCACAAGACCGTAGATCACGCAAACCACGAATGTGATGCTTGTCCAGATCCCCAACGCCCATGTGACCAGCTTCGTGTTCAGCATAATCTTCATCCTTCATCTCGCCGACTTGTTCCGCTTCCTCTGATCCGGCGCACATGAGAATCCTGTCCGGCATCATCCGACGGCGCGCCGGCGATCGGAGCCGGTCAAACGATCCGTCAGTGCCGGTGCTGCCCGGACCGATCCGTCTCGTTTTCATTTCTCGGGCGCCGGCTCGATTCACCGCCCCCACTGTGACCTCCGTGACCGCCATGGCCGCCGTGCCCGAAAAGATGCATCGCGACGAACGCGATTCCGATCAGGACCCAAACCCAGTTCTCTGCCAGCCAAGCCATCGCTCACTCCCTCACCCATCGCGACTACGGGTCGTTCCGGACCCCGATCATTTGTATGCCAATGTTCACGGTTCGCGCACATAGGCGCCGGGCGCGTCGCCCAGGGGCCGATAGCCCTTGCGCGGCGCGCCCAGCCGGAGCGGCTTGATGGGCTCGCCCGAATGTTCGGCGAGCCAGCCCTGCCAGCAGGGCCACCAAGAGCCGTCATGGTGGACCGCCTGCGTCTGCCAGCTGTCCGGATCTAGATAAGCGGCGAGGTCGTCGTGCGTGGCGATTTGGTGATAGCGTTTGGCGTTGCCGGGCGGGCTGACGATGCCGGCATTGTGGCCGCCGTTGGACAGCACGAAGGTGACATCGGCATTAGTTTGGGCGTGGATCTTATAGACTGACCGCCAGGGGGCGACGTGGTCGGAGAGGGTGCTGACGGCGAAGATCGGGATACGGATGTCACGCAGCGAAACCGGGCGGCCGTCGATGCAGTAGCGCTCGTCCGCCAGATCGTTGTCGAGGAACAGCTGCCGGAGATACTCCGAGTGCATCCTGGCCGGCATGCGCGTCGCATCTGCGTTCCACGCCATCAAGTCGAACAGCGGACGGCGCTCGCCCAAGAGATAGTTCTGCACCATGGCCGACCAGATCAGGTCGTTGGAGCGCAACAGTTGGAAGGCGCCGGCCATCTGCTTGGTATCGAGGTAGCCCTGCTCCGCCATAATGTCCTCGAGGAAACTGACCTGGGCCTCATCGATGAACAGCATCAGCTCGCCGGCTTCCGTGAAATCGGTCTGCGCGGCGAACAGGGTCAGAGTCGCCAGCCGTTCGTCGCCGTCGCGGGCCATGGCCGCCGCGGCGATCGACAGGAGTGTGCCGCCGAGGCAGTAGCCAGCGCCGTGGATCCGCTGCTCCGGGATGATCACGGAGACCGCGTCGAGCGCGGCCATGACTCCGAGCCTGCGGTAGTCTTCCAGACCGAGGTCGCGGTCCTCCGCCGCCGGGTTCTTCCAGGAGATCATGAAGACCGTGTGGCCCTTCTCGACCAGGTACTTCACCAGCGAGTTCTCGGGGCTGAGGTCGAGGATGTAGTATTTCATGATCCAGGCCGGCACGATCAGGACCGGCTCGGGATGAACTTTGTCCGTCGCCGGCGCGTATTGGATCAGCTCGATCAATTCGTTGCGGAAGATCACCTTGCCGGGCGTCACCGCAAGGTTCCGGCCGACCTCGAAATCCTCCGCGCCGGCCGGCCGCTCGCCCCTGACGGCGCGTTGCCAGTCTTCGATAAAATTGGCGGCCCCATGAACCAGGTTCTGGCCGGCGCTGTCGAGAGTCGCCTTCAGGACCTCGGGGTTGGTCGCCGGAAAATTCGCCGGAGAGACCATGTCGAGGAGTTGCCGGGCGACGAAGGAGACAACCTCCTCATGATGCTTGGAGACTCCGGGGACGCCGGTCGTGGCGTTGTGCCACCATTGCTGGGTCAGGAGGAAGCCCTGATAGAACGCATTGTATGGCCATGTCTGCCACGGATCGCCGGCAAAGCGCTTGTCCTGCGGCAGGGGCTCGATACAGACCTCACAATGAGGATCCGAGCAAGCCCGCGGACAGTATTCCAGATAGCGCGCCCACTTGCTCGCCGCCTTCCCGACCAGTTCTATCTGCTTGTCGGGCGATAGCAGGAGATGCTGGGCCCAATCCGTATAGGCCTGAGCAAGCGCCACCGGCGAAATCCCGGCAGTGAGCCGCCCGAGCGCCGCGTGTAGGGGTTGATCCAGAGACGGCCGGGACCTCGCCTCGTCATCGGGACAAGGCGACGTACTGTCGAGTCCCTTTCGCTTATCGTCTGGCACCTGCAGCATGGTTCAGGCTCCGATCGGACAGCAAGCGTCTTCGGGCTGGGGTGCGCAATGGATGGCCGATTCCGGCTCCGTTGTTTCCCTCCTTTGCGCCCGGGGTTGATGCATTAGGACAGTGAGCGCTAGCGCGGCGAGGCGTGCGGCCGGGGGGTCCGCGCGCGAACTGAGCACAGCTGGCACCGACAGACCCAAGACGATACCCGCGGCCGTGGCGCCGGCCAGATACTCGAGGTTCTTGGCCAGAATGTTGCCGGAGACGAGATCGGGCACCAACAGGATATCGACATCGCCGGCGACCCCCGAGATGATGCCTTTTTCTCGCGCGGCATCGGCCGAGATCGCGTTGTCGAAGGCCATGGGCCCATCGACGATGGCGCCGGCGATCTGTCCCCGCTTGGCCATCAGGGTCAGACAGGCGGCGTCCAGGGTCGATGTAATGGCCGGGTTGACGGTCTCGACCGCCGACAGGATAGCGGCCTTGGGCGTCTCCACGCCCAGCAGTCCCAAGACCTCGATGGCGTTCTGAAGAATCTGCGCCTTGGCGGTGAGATCAGGCGTGATGTTGATGGCCGCGTCCGTGATCGCGAGGAGCTTGGGGTAGGTCGGGATATCGACCATGAACACGTGGCTGACCCGCTGGCCCGGGACCCGCAATCCGCGGTCCTTGTCGAGAAGCGCCCGCATGAAGGCATCGGTGTGGATGTTGCCTTTCATGACCGCGTCGGCGTCTCCGGTCCGAACGAGATCGACGCCCGCCCGCGCCGCTTCGGCGTCGCTCTTCGCGTTGACGATCGCCGCCCGGTCGATCTCCACATGGGCGTCCTTGGCGCAAGCGAGGATCCCGTCGGGATCGCCGATAAGGCGGGGCTCGATCAGGCCAAGCGAGGCGGCTTCCCGCACCGTCTCGAGGACAAGTCCTTGATCGGCGGCGACGACGGCCACGCGGATCGGCGCGTGCGCTTGCGCCGCCTCTACCAAATCCTTGAGGGTCTCGGCTTGATTAACCATGAGCATGCGTCTTTTCGACTGTTGACGATGCGCCCAGCAGGTCCCGCGCATGCCGCGCGATGACCAGTTCCTCGTCCGTCTTAAAGGCCTCGATAAGCACGGGGCTGCCGTCCGATGAAACGACACGCTCATGACCGGCATTGCGGCCCGCATCGAGTGCAAGGCCGAGATAGCCGAGACCGTCGCAAATGCGAGCACGGATCTCGGGCGAATTGGCGCCGATCCCGCCGGTGAAGACGAGCCGGTCGAGGCCCCCGAGCGCGGCCGTCAGGCCAGCCAGATGCCGGCGGGCGTGGTGGCAGAAGAACTCGATCGCCTCGGCCGCTTCCGGCGCGACCCGCCGAGCCAAGAGGTCGGCCATGTTGCGGCTCAATCCGGAGATCCCGAGCAATCCCGAGGCGTCGTAGAGCAGATCCTGCAACGCCTCGGCGGGCATCTGCTTCTCGATCAGGAGATGCAGCAACACCCCGGGGTCGAGATCGCCGGGACGCGTCCCCATGGGCAGGCCGGCGAGCGTCGAAAAGCCCATCGTGGTCTCGACGCTGCGCCCGTCCTTGATCGCCGCCATGGAGGCGCCATTGCCGAGATGGGCAACGATGATCCGCCCATCTGTAGCCGCGTCGTCGTCCCGCCGACGCACCTCGTCGATAACGTATTCATAGGACAGGCCGTGAAATCCGTAGCGGCGGACGCCATCCTCCTCGAAACGGCGGGGCAGGCCGGTCAAGCGCGCCACGCGGGGCAAGCCGTGGTGAAAGGCGGTGTCGAAGGAGGCGACCTGGGGAAGGTCGGGGCGGCGCAGGCGAACCGCCACGATACCGGCGAGGTTGTGCGGCAGGTGGAGCGGTGCGAGAGGGATCAGTCGTTTCAGGCGGACTTCGAGCGCGGGCGTGACGAGGAGCGAGCAGTCGCACTCCTCTCCGCCATGGACCACCCGGTGGCCGACGGCGATGAGGTCCTTTTGCGACATCCGGTCCTCGACCCAGCCGAGCAGCAGGTCGAGGGCGACGACGTGGTTGGGTATTGCCAGGGTCTCATCGATGAGAATCGTCCCCCGGACGTCCGTCGCGGCGAAGCGGCCGGCGTCGAAGCCGATCCGTTCCAGCGCTCCCTGCCAGACCCGGCGGGGCTCGTCCGCGGCCATATCGAATAGCGCGAATTTGACGCTGGAGGAGCCGCTGTTGATGACCAGGATCGTTCCGTCAACGCCATCGGTCATTTCCCGGCTGTCCCTTCGGGGGTGTCGCCATAAAGCAGTTTGAATGCCTGCTCGTAGGCGCCGTCCCGCGCGTTTCGAGCGTCTTCTATCGCATCGGAGACATGAGCGATAAGCTCCCGCTCCTTATTCAGGAGCGGGTGATCCTCAGGAAGAGGGCTTCGCGTCTTCGCAATACCATCCGCCAGGGTTGCGATACCCTGCATCCATGGGTTGAAGGCGCCGGAAAACAGGTAACGGCTGGTCCGCATGGGATGCAGCCATTTGAGCCCTTCGGCAACCCACGGGTTGGTCGCCGCCTGAACCCAGGGGCTGACGAAGGTGCGGTAAAACGACTCGTTGAATTCCGACGCTTCGCGCACCCGCTCGAACGCCTCGGTCTGTTGCGGAAACTCGATATCCTCGACCTGGCGATCCTCGAAGCTCACGGAATATTGCGGCTTGTGGCAGTCGGGATCGCCGCTCGGATTGTCGATCTTCATTTCGTAAAGGCCCGGCGGCAGGGCCTCGATCTCCTCCAGGCTCTCGAGAATCGCGCGGTGCTCAAAGCGAGCGACCTTGGCCGAGACGAAGATGCCGAGATGGCCCACATGCGGATTGGTCAGATAGACGATGCGCTGGCCGGCCTTTTTGAGATCGTCCGTGTTCTCGTAGACCGCGGGTATCCACGCCAAGGCCTGATGCGGCGGCGTGATGTTATCGCCGTAGGAGGCGAAGACGACCAGCGGGTTCCGGATGCGCCGCAGGTCGGCGATACAGCCGTCGCAAATGCGCATCAGGCCCTTTTCGAGCTTGTTGCCGATGAACAGGTTCTCGACGATCGCGACGATCTCCTCGCGGCTCAGGAAGTAGAAGCCGTTCCACCAGCGCTCGAATTCGAGGAAGCGGTCGCGCTCCGTATCGATCTTGTTGAACAGGCCGGCATATTTCTCCCAAATGGCTTTTTCGGGCTTCAGGTTCTCGAAATTCTGGGCGAGCCAGGCGCCATCAAAGCGCCCGTCACCGAGATCCGCGGTGAAATGCGCGAGCCAGGCGCCGCCCAGCAGGCCGCCGCTCACCCGCATCGGATTGACCCCGGCCTCACCCGCCCAATAGGACAGCGGCGACCCGTTCAGGACCGCCGGGCCGACGAGACCCTCGCAGTCGGCCGACAGCAGGGTCACGGCCCAGCCCGCCTGGCAGTTGCCGTAGAGCACCGGCGGCTTGCCCGGGTGGCGCCGGACAAGCTCTTCGACGAAACGCCGGAGCGCATGCAGCACGTCGGCCAGCGTCTGACCCGGCGCCGGGTCGGGGAAGAACATCACGAAATAGACCGGGTGCCCTTCATGCAGGGCCATGCCGACTTCGGAGTCGTGCTTGAAGCCACCGATGCCCGGTCCGTGCCCGGCGCGCGGATCGAGCACCATGACCGGCGGCTTGTCCGGATCGACGCAATCGTCCCAGCAGTCCTCGCCCACCTCCGTAATCCGCAACAAAGCGTAGTTCGCCGGATGGTCGAAGCGACGCGCGTCGAGGATCGTCTCGTATTTGAAGTCCAAGAGCGGCGGCAGGCCGGCGCGCTCATGCGCGAGCATGTTGTCGGCCCGCTGCCTAAGCGTGTCCCAGAACAGGACCGACCGCTGCCAAAGGTCAACTTGATAGTCGAAGAAGTCCTTGCCCGCTCGCATGTGTGCAGGAGACGCCTCTCGGTCGATGTCTCGCAGCGCGGCTCCTGCCCCGCCCACCGTCCTGAGTTTGGGTCCGGCCCGCGTACTGCGCCTACGAGGTGAAATCTTTCGCGTAGGCGTCTTCATGATCATCCTTTTCTACGAACCGAGGCGGTTCGAAAACTCTTCGTAAAGCGAAGAGCACAACCACGTATGTCTCCACGCCCGACAAGAGATTTCCGAACTGCGCCGAACCATGTCTTGCCGCAAGTCGTCAGGACATCTCATCCCGCGCTGCAGCAGCAGCCTTTCGATTTGCCTTTCTCAGTCTCCCGTATCGCGTCGGGCTGTTGCTCTGCATCCGGTCTCGGACGCGTCTGCGCATCCGGAGCGGCGTTACGCGCACTTCCGCCGCAACAGGCCCCTTCGCCCCGAGCGGGCGCGGCATCCGACGTCATATTTTTCGTTTCCTCTGACTTCGCATTCATCTCTATCTCCTGTTACAATCGTCCGCAGAAAATGGCCTTGCCTCAATCGCAGGGTACGATTGAGAACATTGGCACTCGTTGATCCGGGTTAAGGTCGCCTGAACTATCGTTTCTGCTGTCATAGCCTTGAGATCACAACCCCTTGGACCCGGAATGGGCGGCGCGCTGCGGCACGGCGCCGAGGCTTCTCGCTTCCAGACCAAATAGACGGTCCACGGACGTACTCGTTACAGTTCGGATATGCCTTTTTCGATATAGCGACGAACTTCGCGCCAAAATCGAGCAAAACCCGCCCAAACTGTAACGATTCCTTCCCCTGACCGTCTGATAAACGTTTGCAAGTTCTGAGGATTGGCGCGCTGAGATGTGTTGATCCAGAGCATCCATTTTTGAGAAACCGCATCAGGGAAGCCAACTATGCCAGACACACCGATCTACTACATCCAAGCCGGCTGTCTCACCGCAGAGGAATTGTAAAAGCCATGACCTCTGACGTCTACCTAGGCGGCCTAGATCGGGAATAGCGCCTATGCGTCCTCCGTTTGAGATGATGAGACCACAATAGAGGTTAGCATTACATGCGATTGTAGGGACGACGAATACGAATACGAAATCATCGGAGTTTATCGAAATCAAAACTGATCATCATGCAACCGCGCACACCGGATCGACACCATGTGAAACGCGGTGTCCGGTGCGCGACTCAGATCGGTTGGAGCCGCAGACCGTACCCGACAAGCCTACCGCGAATGCAGCGGCGAACATCGTAAAGATTCCGCTTTCATGGGCTGAAATCGCTGCAATACCGTCTCCTGTTGCCGCAATTACAGCTAAACCGCCGACCATTCGGGCGGCGCGACGGTTTGTGAACAGGGAGCTTTCCTGGCTCGATTTCAACGAACGCGTACTTAAAGAGGCATCCAACCCCAATCATCCGCTTCTGGAACGCCTACGTTTCCTATCGATTTCAGACAACAACCTCAACGAATTCTTCGCCGTTCGCGTCGCCGTCCTGAAAGGCCAAGTCCGGGCCGGCGTGACTGCCCGCAGCGCCGACGGGTTGACCCCGATACGACAAATGCGGGCCGTAAATGAACGCACCGCAGATTTGATGAGCCGGCAACAGATTCGCTGGGTGGAACTTCGAGACTCGTTGCGAAAGGCCGGAATAAACGTTGTATCGCCGGAGTCTCTGTCCGACAGAGATTTGAAATGGCTCGAACGATACTTCATGGGTGAAGTGTTTTCGGTCCTGACACCGGTGGCGATCGACCCGGCGCACCCGTTCCCTTTTCTCCCGAGTTTCGGCTTCACCATGGCTCTGATGATGGAGAAGAAGAATGAAGATGAACCGCTGGTTGGTCTGGTCACCATTCCCCAGGGTCTGCCCCGCTTTGTGCGCATGTCCGGCCGGAAGATCCGGTTCATCGCGATGGAACAGATCATCTCCCTTTTCCTGGACAAACTATTCCCCGGCTTCAAAATTCTGTATTGGGGCGTTTTCCAGGTCATCCGCGATTGCGATATCGAAGTCGAAGAAGAAGCTGAGGATCTGGTCCGTCAATACGAAGAGGCCCTTCGCAAACGCCGACGGGGATCGGTCATCCGTCTGACGATGGATGCATATTTGCCAGACGAAATGCGGGAGTCATTACAAAGACAGCTGAAAGTAGACGACGAGGACGTGTTCCCTATTTCCGGTCTCGTCTCGCTGGTCGATGTGGCGGAAATCATCACCGATGACCGATCCGATCTGCAGTTCAAACCGTTTCGGTCGCGGTTTCCTGAACGAATCAGGGACTATCGGGGCGATTGTTTTGCGGCGATCCAGTATAAAGATATTCTCGTCCACCATCCGTATGAGAGCTTCGATGTCGTCGTCCAGTTTCTACGACAGGCTGCGGCAGATCCCGACGTCGTTGCCATCAAGCAGACCCTGTACCGAACAAGCGAGGATTCGCCGATCATCGAAGCGCTGATCTCCGCGGCTGAATCAGGTAAATCGGTGACCGCGCTGGTGGAGCTCAAAGCACGCTTCGACGAAGAAAGAAATATTCGCTGGGCACGCGATCTCGAACGCGCAGGAGTTCAAGTAGTGTACGGGTTCGTTCACCTGAAAACCCACGCAAAAGTGTCGCTCGTCGTGCGGAAGGAGCACCAGGGACTCAGATCTTATGTGCATTTCGGTACCGGCAATTACCATCCGATCACCGCTAAAATATACACCGATCTGTCGTTCTTCACCTGCAACCCGCCCCTCTGTCGCGACGCCGCTGCACTGTTCAATTATATGACCGGCTCGGCGCCGCCGGAAAATCTCGAGAAGATTTTCGTGTCGCCGCTGAATATGCGGGAGGAACTGTACCGGTTGATCGATGCCGAGATCGCCAATGCCAAGGCGCAAAAACCTTCGGGAATTCTTGTCAAGATGAACTCGCTTGTCGATCCCGACATAATCGACCGGCTTTACAGGGCCTCTCGCGCGGGCGTCCCCGTCGAGTTGATCATCCGGGGAATTTGCTGCCTCCGGCCGGGTGTACCAGGGTTGTCGGAGAATATTGTGGTCCGAAGCATCGTGGGCCGCTTTCTCGAACACAGTCGGATAATCGGTTTTGCGGCCGGCCACAGCATGACCTCTCGCCACGCCAAGGTGTTTATATCTTCGGCGGACTGGATGCCACGTAACCTCGACGGTAGAGTGGAAACACTTGTCCCTGTCGAGAACCCCACCGTGCGTCGTCAGATTGTCGACCGCATACTGTGGTCCGGCCTGAAGGACGACACCAATTGCTGGCTGATGGCGGCCGACGGCAGCTATGCGCGACGCATGACAGGAAAGGAACCGTTTTCATCCCAAGACTACTTCATGACAAATCCGAGCCTGTCGGGACGTGGCAGAGCACTAAAAAAAAAGGGCAAGAAGACGGACAGAAAGAAATAGGCACGCTAACGTGAGACTGATGTGCTTTCCGAAATTGCCCCCGATCCGAGTTAAAGTTTTCCGCGTTGATTGCCCGGCTGGGATAGGAGCGGAGAACGATGAAGGCATCGAAGTCCACGGACGCCCGGAAACAGCACGTCACCGCACGCCTGTGCCGCGTTCTGCTCTCCGCCACCGACTGAGGAAAGATTGCGACCGTCCCCCTTGCCCGCGGCAGGGTTTGTGGAACCGGTCAGGACCGGACGGCAGGCGGCAGGGTGTGGCGCGGGCCCGCGGGCCCGAAGTAGCGTTGTACCGCAGGCGTCTTGATTAACTGTCCCAAGGCGACGGGCACGACGCTATCCGGGTTAAGCACGAGATCCTCGATTTGCCCCAGTTTCTCGTCTTTGAGGTTGCGGATCTGCGAGCCGATGAGGACATCGGCACGCACTAAATGGTCCATTTCGGTAATGGGTTTTGCTCTCGAGAGATGGGCGCGTCGCCACGCCAGCCTCACATTTGGATCATCGGCCTCGATTCCGACAGGTTTCTGATGCTGCTCGTATACCTGCCGCATCGATGCAAGGACCATCTGGCATGATTGTTCGTCGCCGCCGCGGGCATAGACATACGCAGCGTTATGCAGCGAACGGATCTTCTGTCGCGGCGTTTCCTCAACACCCCAGACGTAATATCCAGATCGAGCAGTCGATCCATAACCTCCAGGCGGCAAAAAGCCGAAACCAGTTTCGGCGAGCTTCTCATCGAATGCCTGAAGGTCTTTCAGACATTGCCGGGCAACGGCCCGATCCTCCGTTTTCTCCCCAGGACGGCTTTGAACGTCAGCCGCGAAAACGACCGTCGAAGAAGCGATCATAATGCCAACTACAAAATAAGTAGAGACGCGCATAAGAGTCCTCCATTTCTTCAGGTTCCCGTTCGGAGTGCCGCACCATGGTGAGCCGGAACTTTCGAGATTGAGACTAGAGCATTTCCCGATCATTCTGGCTCATATCCAGCGGCGGTGAAGTAGTTTCTGCATTCTATGGGCGTGAAGATGTCGATGGCGCGTGCGATGGCGCCCCAGAGGTCGTCGACGCTGCGAGCGGCGGAGCTCTTGAGGAAGGCCTTGAACTTGGAGAAGGCCATCTCGATGGGGTTGAAGTCGGGGCTGTAGGGCGGCAGGAAGCGCAGCTCGGCCCCTGCAGCCTCGATGGCCTGGCGCACGTCGGCAGCCTTGTGGGCCGGCAGGTTGTCCATGACCACGATGTCGCCGGGCTTGAGGGCCGGCACGAGGACCTGCTCGACGTAGGCGTGGAAGGCCGCGCCGTGCATGGCGCCGTCGAGCACCATGGGCGCGGTCATGCCCTGGAGCCTGAGGGCGCCCACGAAGGTGGTGGTTTTCCAGTGGCCATGCGGGATGGCCGCGCGGCAGCGGCTGCCGCGCCTGGAGCGGCCGTAGCGTCTTGCCATCTTGGTCGAGGCGCCGGTCTCGTCGATGAACACCAGGCGCTCGGGATCGAGATCGGGCTGGGCCTCGAACCAGGCCTGCCGGCGGCGGGCGACGTCCCGCCGCTCTTGCTCGCTGGCGTGTGCGGTTTTTTTTGAGCGTCACCCCGTGGCGCTCGAAGAAGCGCCACACCGTGCTCTGCGCCACCGTGAGGCCGTGGGCCTGCTTCAGGTGACCGGCGATCTCCGCAAGCGTCAGGTCCGGCCGCTCATCGATCAAGGCCAGGATCTCTGGCCCATGGGCCTCGATCCGATGCGAGCGCTTGTCTCCGCCCTGCGACCGCGGCCGCACAGAGCCCGTCTGGCGCCACTGCCGAACCCATCTGACCGCCGTGGAGGCCGCAACACCGAAGCGCTCAGCCGCCCCACGGCGCGACATGCCGCCCTCTACTGCCGAAACCACCCGATGCCGCAGGTCTTCTGAAAGAGATGTCGCCATGCAGGCTGGCCTCCTTCACCAGCCCACATCTTGAATCAGAATTTACGCCTCAGGGGAATCCCCAAACGATTCAACAGGCTCGGAAGATGCTCTAGATATACGGTCCAAAGGAGCCTTCGTTACAGTTTGGGCGTGTCTTAGCCGATATGGGCGCGCAGATGCGCGCCATAGTCGCAGTCGCAATCCAAATAGCCATGGATCGGGCAGGTCCGGCAGGCCTCTTCGAGCCGCTGCCGGAGGGCCTGGCGGGCCCGGTGCAGGCGGACGCGAAGATTGCTCTCGGTGATGCCGAGCGCTCGAACAATGCTTTCGCGGGATTCGCCGATCAAGTCGGCGCGCCACAGGATGTCCGCATATTCTGGCTTCAGCGTCGGCAGGAGCTTGTAAAGGCACATGCAGACGATGAGATCGAGGTCGTCCTTACCTTCGCCCGTGAGTCGCACCGACTCCATATATTGGTATTCGCTCTCGGACTGGCGTCTTTTGCCCTGGGCGCGGTAATAGTCGATCAAGGTTGTCTCAAGCACCCGGCGCATCCAGGCACGAAGCTTTTCGGTTTCGCGAACGTCGCCGATCCGGGTGAGCACCTTGACATAGAAATCGTGTAGAACATCGGCAGCCTCGTCCTCATTGCCGAGCCGGCGCGTGAGAAAACGCAACAGGTCCTGGTGAATTTCCACCATAACCGCATGGACGGCGTCTCCCGGCAATTTGCTATCTTGATCGTCCGTCATGTCGGCTCCTGGCACTGGTCTAATGCGCCCCTGCAGTTGGTTCAACGTTTCCCCTGACCAGGCCCCGTTGCTCTCATCGAACCGCCCAGGCGAGGTTATAGGACTGTAACGAACGGCTCACATCGCCGTCATTAAATGCGGGCTCTTAGGGAACGGCGAAGCGCTGGTGAGGTAATTTCGGTGCCGCAATCCAAGATCAAATAGGGCGAGGACGTAATCGTTGTAAAGACCGAACGGTCTTAAAGATGAGAAAACACAATGTGGGCTTTATTTCTGTCATTTTTTCTATCTCGCCTGATCAAGCAGGGCGCCTTGATCGCGATCTACGCCGATGGGCGCTCGAAGCGGTACGGCGAAGACTCATCGTCGCCGGTTACCGTTCGGTTTCATGCGCGATCGCTGCCGCGCAAGCTCCTGGTCAACCCCGACCTCGCGCTTGGCGAGGCCTATATGGACGGGACGCTCACCATCGAGGATGACGACATCTACGGTCTCATTGAACTGCTCGTGGTCAATCTGGCTCATCAGCCCGACGTATGGCACTATCGCTGGCTGGCGCGTCTCCGGCGGCTCTGTCGCGGGCTGGCGCAGTTCAATCCGGTCGAGCGGGCGCGACGTAACGTAGCGCATCACTATGACCTGTCGGGCGCGCTTTACGACCTGTTCCTGGACGCCGACCGTCAGTATTCCTGCGCTTATTTCCGGCATCCGGATGACGGCCTGGAAACCGCACAGAGAGACAAGCAGGCGCTCATCGCCGCCAAGCTTCTTCTGGAACCCGGCCACCGTGTCCTCGATATCGGCTGCGGATGGGGCGGGCTTGGGCTTTACCTCGCCCGAGAGCATGGCGCCCAGGTCACCGGAGTCACGCTCTCGCAGGAGCAGCATAAAATCGCTGACGAGCGCGCCCAGGCCGAAGGACTCGACGATCGCGCCCGCTTCTATCTGCAAGACTATCGCGAAGTCGACGAAATTTTCGATCGCATCGTATCGGTCGGCATGTTCGAGCATGTCGGCGTACCCCACTATCGCGAATTCTTCACGACGGTGCACAATCGCCTTGCGGCTGACGGCGTCGCGCTTCTGCACACGATCGGCCGGGCCGACGGGCCTGGGGCCACCAATCCCTGGATCGCCAAGTACATCTTTCCCGGCGGCTACAGCCCAGCCCTGTCGGAAGTCCTCGCCGTCATCGAACGTGCGGGTTTCTATGTCACCGATGTCGAGGTTTTGCGTCTGCACTACGCGGAGACACTGAAGGCCTGGCGCAAGCGGTTCGAGACAAACCTGGACAAGGTTCGCGTAATTTATGACGAGCGCTTCTGCCGAATGTGGCGGTTCTATCTCATCTTGAGCGAGCTTGCCTTCCGGCACGGCGGGCACGTCGTGTTCCAGATCCAGATCGCCAAGAGACAAGACGCGGTGCCTCTCACGCGAGACTACCTAGCGGCTCCGAAGACGCAGGATAAAAAGGGCTCCAATGCAGCGTAACAATCGTCGGCCAGCCTGATCGCGATTACTACTCTAAGCGCCCGCGTATTACCAGAAACATTCAGCACAAGGGCACTCCAGTCAGCCAATGGCTGTCATAAAACTGTAACGAAACGCCACCTGCATCGTCTTTCTTAACAGAAGCTGAGCAGCTTCAGTCGGACTGGACCAGCAATCCTGCTGCCGACGAATTATCCGGCAAAGCTATACGTCGGACCAAGACATGGAGATTGCCACATGCCCAATACCCGGCACGACTGCAGAAGCAGTCAACTCATTACGATGTATGCGCCGATTTTCAGAGAAAAACTGAAGAAGCTCGAACGGCGCGGACAAGGGCGTGGCGCAGAAGCTGTCAGGCTCCGGAGAACACTTGCACTGGTAGACCGCGCGCAGACCGGTTTGCGCCACGGCCAAGAAGATTCAACCTTGACTGCCGCAGAATAATGACAGGCTCCCCATGATCAAGGTGAGAGGCTTAAACGCACCATGTCGGCAAACCGCGAGATAGAACTGAAGGCGACAATTCGCCCGGAGCAACTCGACAAGGTCAAAGATCTTGCGGCCATCAGGAAGCGAGCCGTCGGACGGGCGCGGTCGAGGAAGCTTGTGACGGTCTATTACGACACGCCGGATTATGACCTGCGTCAGCAAGGCCTCTCCCTTCGTGTGCGGAAGATCGGCCGCGCCTACGTGCAGTGCGTAAAACAGACCCACAAACGACTGGGCGGCATTCCGGTGCGGATGGAATGGGAAGGGCCGGTCCCGAGCCAGGACCCCGCAGTCTCCGTCATCGAAGACAAAAAACTTCGCCGGCTAATACGGCGCGCCGGCACGGCGCGCCTGCAACCCGTGTTTCGCACGGACTTTCAACGCAACTCGCGATCCCTTAAATTCGAGGACGGCAGTACGGCATCGCTCGACCTCGACATTGGTGAGATCATCGCCGGTGACGTCTCCGAACCAATATGCGAATTCGAACTGGAACTGCACAGCGGCGCCCCCGAACGGCTATTTGAACTGGCATCCGAGATTCGCCAGGCAGTTCCGTTCCGGCTTGCCGCCATGAGCAAGGCCTCGCGCGGTTACGCACTTCTGACGCAGGACGAACTCAAACCACAGAAATATGTGAAGCTCAGCCTCACGAAAGACGACACCGTCGAACAAGTTCTGACCGAACTTGTTCAGCACAGCCTTGATCATCTGCAAATGAACGAAACTGTCACTCTGGCAACGGATGACCCCGAAGGTGTTCATCAGATGCGTATCGCCCTGAGGCGGCTGCGCGCTTCCTTGAGACTTTTCAAATCCACCCTTCCCAAGGATCAGTATGGCTGGATCGCGGCCGAAGCGAAATGGTTGATGACTGAGCTGTCGGCGGCGCGCGCATGGGATGTCTTTGCTGATGAGTTCCTAGCACCCGTGGCGCAGCTCTATGGCGGGGATCAAGGCTTCGACGCCCTAATGGCGGCGGTGGAGCAGGCAAGACAGCAGAGCCGCCGGCGCGCTCGCGAGGCCTTAGGGACGGACCGATACACGGAGTTCCTGTTGCGCCTCAGCGCCTGGCTGTCAAGCCAGGCTTGGCGCGAGCAGCCGGTCACAGAACGCACGACGCGCCTTCTCGATCCCGTCGGAGACCATTGCGTGAAGCTGCTGCAGAAGCGGGACCGAAGCGTCCGAAAGCTAGGCCGGGACATCGCAAATCTACCGGAATCCGCCCTTCATGAGCTGCGCCTCGCCGTAAAAAGATTGCGCTATGCGGTGGATTTTTTCGAGGGTCTCTACCCAAAAAAGGAGGTGAAAGCCTACCGGAAGCATCTTGTCGGCCTTCAAAGTGGACTTGGATATCTGAATGATGTCGCTGTTGCGGACCGGCTCCTGCGGGAACTCGGCGCCGCTGACAACGAACTATCGAACCCGGCCTGGGCTTATGCCGGCGGCATCGCCATTGGCTGGCATCGACACGCCGCGATCGCAGCCAAGGATTACCTCATCAAAGACATGGCGGCGTTTCTGCGCGCCAAACCGTTCTGGCGTGGCGCATGAAGCCCCGGAAAAGACAGGTTGCGGCGCCTTCCGCTCATTGGAAACCACTGGCCGTCCGATGACCTATGCCATGGTCCTCCTGATCGCCGGTGTGCTTATCGTCCTCGTGTTCGACTACACCAACGGCTTGCAGGACGCGGCCAACATGCTGGCGACCATCGTGGCATCGCGGGCCACGACGCCGATCCAGGCGGCCATCCTCGTCTCGTTCTTCACCTTTCTCGGACCCATCCTCGGCGGCACGGCGGTCGCCAACACGATCGGGAATTTCGTCGACGTGACCAATCTCGAGTCTGTCGCCTCGCTGACGGTCATCCTTGCCGGGCTTGCCGGCGCTATTTCATGGAACCTGATTACCTGGTGGTTCGGCCTGCCGGCCTCATCATCCCAGGCGCTCGTCGGCGGCCTCGTCGGCGCCGTTGTTGTTGCCGCCGGGCCAAGCCATGTTGTCTGGGGTTTCGCAGCTGCGGCGACCGGCCAGCTGACGGGCGTCACCAAGGTTCTGGGCGCGCTCCTCATCTCGCCTGTTCTTGGATTTCTCTTCGGCTGGGTGACCCATCGGATCATGAGCTTTGCTTTACGCGGTGCGCGTCCCACCGCCAACCGGTATCTTCGCTGGTTCCAATGGCTGGCGACCGCAGCACTCGCCTTCTCCCACGGCACCAATGACGCGCAGAAAGGTATGGGCATCATCGCCATGCTGCTGGTGCTCGGCGGGGTCAGTGCCGAATTCTATGTGCCTTTGTGGGTCATCCTCGCAAGTGCGTCGGCGATCACTCTGGGCACGCTGGCGGGCGGCTGGCGGATCGTGCGGACGCTCGGCTTTGGCATCTACAAGGTTCGGCCCATCCACGCTTTGGATGCCCAACTGACGTCAGCCGGCGTGATTCTGGCCGCCTCCGCGATCGGGGGGCCGGTGTCGACCACCCAGGTAGTCAGCACCGCCATCATGGGCATCGGCGCCTCCGAACGGCCAAAGGCAGTGCGCTGGAACACAGCCCAGCACATCGTCGGCACATGGCTTATCACCATGCCGGGGGCCGCCGCCGTCTCGATCGGGATTTACCTCCTCACGCAGCTTGTGATGGAGGTATCGGGATGATGGAGCAAAATCTGGAACTCCCTCATTTGCTGCTTTTTGCACAAAGCATTGGCATCGGCTTTTTGATAGGCCTCGAGCGGGAGCGGCATGAAAATGCAGTAGCGGGCTTGCGTACCTTCACGCTGATCGCGCTCGCAGGTTCGTTGGCTGGATATATCCGCAAACAAAGTGCAGACAATGAGGTCGTGATCCTAATTCTCGGACTGGTGACCGCAAGCCTGCTGGTCGCGCAGTTCAAATCCAAATCAGAAGACCCTCAAACGACATCTGTGCTGGCAGGCATTCTCACCTTTGGTCTCGGATACATGTTGTGGGTAGGTCACCCGGTTTTGTCAGCCGGGCTGGCCGTCTTCATTACCACGCTACTCTATTTCCGCAAGGAACTGCGCGACGTCCCACGCAAATTGACCAAACAGGAGATCATCTCGTTCCTGCAGTTCGCGGCGATCGCGTTCATCCTGTTGCCGATCCTGCCAGACCGGACCTATGGGCCCTATGATGTCCTCAATCCCTATCAAGTTGGCTGGCTTGTCGTCCTTATCAGCGGACTCAGTCTGCTGGGATATTTAGCGCTACGACTTTTCGACCACAAATCTGGTATTCTCATCATCGGTTTATTAGGGGGAATGGCATCAACGACCGCCACGACATTGGTTTATGCCAAACACAGCAAACAACAAGACGGATTCTCATACATCGCTACCACCATAATTTTGCTGTCCCATCTGGTTCAACTCGTCCGTGTCGGCCTCCTAGTCTCGATAATCGAATATACGACGCTTCCGCTCATGATTCCCTGGCTGGTGGGCGGCGGCATCACCGGTGCGCTGTTCGTGTTATGGTCCTATCGCCGGGTCGTCAGCTCGCACGTATCTATGCCGCCGCTGGACACCGGAAACCCCACCAAGCTCGCCACTGCCGCCAGTTTCGCACTCCTTTTCGCAGCGATATTGTTTCTCTCTGCATTTATGAACGACGTTCTGGCCGATACTGGCGTTTTCCTGGTTTCCTTCGTATCGGGGCTGACTGACCTGGACGCGATCACGGTATCAAATCTCAAACTCGTTTCTGATGGAATCGTTGCGCCGAAAATAGCGACTTACGCAGTAATTCTGGCGTTTTTCGCCAACCTGGTCTTCAAGTTCGGGATTATCGTCGTCTCGGGAGATAGAGCTTTGAGATGGCCCGCGTTCCTTGGATTCTCGAGCCTGTCTGCCGGCGTTTTTTCGGGAATGATATCTTATGAATACTTGTAAAGACATGTCCAACACCAACCATTCGACGGTCCAGGGTGGGCGGAAACGGCGATCGTTGGCGGATTGGCCGCTCTGTCTGCTTTGGCGACAACTGGACGGTTCACTCCAATGCGATCGGGTTGAAACAGCAAAGGATATGTGATGGAGAACGACGAAGCCACAATGCCCGGCACATCCCCGCCACGAGTCTCGGCGCTCCTGAACGCGATGTTTCCCCGCATGCCCGACTTTCATGGCCTGCTCAATGATCAGTGCGATCTGGTCGTGCGCGCAATGGATGAGTTCGTCGCTTTCATGGAGACGGGAGATGCGGCCAAGGCGAAGAAAGTGCGCCAGCTTGAGCACGAAGGCGACAAACTTAAAGCAAGAAATATTGACGTGCTCAACCGCTCTTTTTCAACCCCATTCGACCGCGAGGATATCTACCGAGCGATTACGACCATCGACGAAGGGCTCAACTACGCCAAAACAACAGTGCGCGAGATGGAAGTCCTTGGAATAGAGCCTGACACGCATATGCTCGAGATTGCCAGGCTCCTGCATCAGGGTGCGAAAGCACTGCAAACCGGCTTCGCTAGGCTGAAGGCGAACCCTCTTGCCGCGGAACGCGACACAGCCGCGGTCCGCAAGACCGAGCGTCAGACCGAGAAGGTCTATCGCAAAGCCATCGCGGAGCTGTTCGACCCGGAACACTATGCCCAGGAGCTCGCCGAACGGCGAAGGGAACCAGGGGAAGATCTCGAACTGTTGTTGGAACCCATGGATCAGGCGGGATGCAGCTCGGTCGCGAAGGGACTTTCCTTTGTCATGGAGGCGTTGAAGCGGCGGGAAATTTATCGCCACCTCTCCAATGCAGCCGATCATCTGGCGCATGCGGGAGACATCCTGCACGACATCGTCGTGAAGACCGCTTGAGGCGCGCCGTACGCAAGAATTCGGGAGTTTGGAAAATGAGCAAGAATGCCAAGAAGAGCGATAAGCCCGCGTCCGAGGGATACAAACAGAGCCTGCATCACCTTCAGGTGGAGCTGGTCAAGCTGCAGCGGCATCTGATCAAGAACGATCTTCAAATTCTCATCCTCTTCGAGGGCCGCGATGCAGCGGGCAAGGATGGCGTCATCAAGCGGATCACCCAGCATCTGAGCCCACGCGAAACCCGGGTCGTGGCGCTCGGCAAGCCCTCCGACCGCGACCGACATTCCTGGTACTTCCAGCGTTACGTGCCGCATCTGCCATCGACCCAGGAAATGGTCCTGATGAACCGCAGTTGGTACAACCGCGCCGGTGTCGAGCGCGTCATGGGATACGCCAGTGACGACCAAGTTCGGGACTTCATGAAATCCGTGCTTCCCTTCGAGCACATGCTCGTGGAGGACGGGATCCAAGTCTTCAAATACTATCTGGATATCTCAAAAGAGGAACAGAAGCGCCGGCTGAAGGACCGCCGCATCGATCCGCTAAAGCAGTGGAAGATCAGTCCGATCGACAAGGTCGCCATCAAGCATTGGGGCGATTACAGCGCCGCCCGCAACGAGATGTTCGAGCGCACCCACAATGAGATCACGCCCTGGTATGTGGTTCGGGCGGACGACAAAAAACGCGCCCGCCTCAATGTCATCCGTCATCTGATGTCGCTGGTCGACTGCCCCGACAAGGACGAGCACGCCGCCAAGCCGGATCCGGAGATCGTCTTCGCCTATGACGAGAGACAACTCGAAAACGGCGCGATTGCCCGGTGATGAGCGGTGGCCAGGCCGGTCGTCAGTGACCGCTATGCTCTCCCTCCGCGGTCCAGCGCGACAGAAAGACACGCTCATAGGCGAACACAGCGGCGATGGCGCCAACCGCGATGACCACGATGATCGGGTCGGATTGCAGCTTCATGGCGCCGAAGACGCCGAGCACGAGCGCGTCGAGCGCGATGGCCGCGATTAGCACCCAACCACTTGCGCCGATCTCGTGACGCAGGCGGCGGAAGACACCCCAGTGGATCAAGATATCCATCACCAGGTAGAAGAACGCGCCAAGCGACGCGATGCGGCTGAGATCGAAGAACACGGCCAGAACCGACGCGATCACCACCGTGTAGACCAGCGTATGCTCGCGGATCGGGCCGGACATGCCAAAATGGCTGTGCGGGATCATCTCCATGTCGGTCAGCATCGCCAGCATGCGCGAGACGGCGAAGACGCTTGCGAGCAGGCCCGAAGCGGTGGCGACAACGGCAAGCGCGATGGTGAAATAGAAGCCGTAGGGACCGAGCGCCGGCTCCGCCGCCTCGGCCAGTGAATAGTCCTTGGCGGCGACGATGTCTTCAAGCGAAAGGCTGGAGCCGACCGCGAATGCGACGAGCAGATAGACCACCACGCAAATCGCGATGGAAAAGATGATCGTGCGGCCGACATTGCGATGCGGGTCGACGATCTCGGCGCCGCTGTTGGTAATCGTGGTGAAGCCCTTGAACGCGAGGATCGACAGGGCGACCGACGCCGTGAAGCCAGCGATCGGGATGGTCTCGGACGATCCGGACGCAGGCTCGAAGGTGAACCCGCTGGCCGCGAGCGCCGCAATGCCGAAGACGGCAATGCCGCCGATCTTCAAAAACGCCATAACGACCGAGAACAGGCCGACGGAGCGGTTGCCCGAGATGTTAACCAGATAAGCAAAGACGATCAGCCCAACGGCGAGCGCGGGCACAAGAATACTATCCGCACCCAGATCGAACGGTCTGAGGACGTAGGTCCCGAAGGTCCGCGCGACAAGGCTCTCATTGATCACCATCGAGAGCGCCATCAGCAGAGACGCTGCCGCCGCGATCGCCCCCGGCCCGTAGGCCTTCTGCAAGATCATTGCGATCCCGCCGGCGGACGGAAAAGCGTTCGACATCTTCACATAGGTGTAGGCGCTGAACCCGGTCACGATGCCGCCTGCGATGAAGGAGAGCGGGAACCATGGTCCCGCCAGTTCGGCAATCTGCCCGGTGAGCGCGAAAATTCCCGCCCCGATCATGACACCGGTGCCCATCGAGACACCGCCAATCAAGGTAATGCTGTTCGCTTGGTATTCAGATTTCATCGTGCGCTTTCGCCTACTCTACAGTGTCTGTGTTTTTGATTTTGCACATTACTACGCAGCATTGCTCGGCGCCTCGACCCAAATTAGTAGTTTTCATTATATTTACTCCGACACGAACTTATTCCGCGGTCAATCTAAAGTTCTGAATTGCCCAACCTTCCTGGAGGTGCTGCGATTTTCCAATTGCTATCACCGGACAAATCAACCGCAACCGAAAAGAACATGCTGGTCTCCAGTTTCCAGTAAGCATTTAGAGCCGGTAACGGTACCAATACCGGCCTAAAAGGTGAGATGAAACGTCATGAAGCCGCTCTTTTAATCCTCTTGCCCGCGGCGACGCGGGCGGGCTCTGCACAGGTCTGCCAGGGCCAGAGGCGTCCCATGGCGATGTAGATGAAGGAGCCGGACCAGGCAATCAAAAGCAGGCCGTTCAAGGCCTCGACGCCGGTGACAAAGCGCAGGTGATCGCTGGGGAACACGTCGCCGAGTCCGAGCGAGGTGTAGCTCACGATCGAGAAGTAAAGGTAGTCGAGCGGTTCGGCGACGGCCAGACCTCCGAAGCTGCCGAGGGCGAGCACGCCATCGCCGAGTGCATACGCGCCTGCGTAGAGACCGACCTCGACGAGGTGGGCTGCAAGCGCCATCAAAATAATAACCAGGATGCGCACGCCAGCCGTCATCGCGATCCGCGCCATGCCGCCGGACAGCCAGCGCAGAACTGCGTAATGAAACAAGAACGTGACGACGACGAGCGACACCGCCAACATTGTCGCGACAACCATCTAAGCCTCCCTGTTCGTTTCGACCTTTCATTCTTTCTTCCCATCGGCCCATGGTGGCGCGGGCGGTGGAAACGCGGCGCCCGGGGTAAGAGAAGCCCGCCGCTCGCAGCTCTCGGTTTCCGCGCTGCACCACAGGCGATGGCACTAGGTCTCGCGTGCCGATGCGGCGGCGACGTCCAGGGGAGCGTCCGAACCGAGGCCCTGATCGATGAGGCGGCTCAGTTCCTCACCGCCCAGCGTCTCCTTCTGAAGAAGCTCCTCGGCGGCCTTGTCGAGGGTCGCGCGCTTCTCCTTGAGGATGGTCATCGCGTTCTCGAAGGCTTTGTCGACCAGCTCACGCACTGCATCGTCGATCTTGCGGGCCGTCTCCTCGCTGTAGCGGCGCTCGAGGCCGGTAGTCATCGGCATCGGTCCTAGGAAACGCTGCGGCTCGTCTTCGTAGGCGATCTGCCCCAGCGTATCGGCCATGCCGAAGCGGGTGACCATGCTACGCGCGATGTCGCTGGCCTTGGCAATATCGTCGGCTGCGCCAGTCGAGATCTCGTCGAACACCACCGTCTCCGCCGCACGCCCGCCCAGCAGCACCACCAACTTGTTCTCGAGTTCGCCCCGGCTCATCAGGAAGCGGTCCTCGGTCGGGCGCTGGATCGTGTAGCCGAGCGCGCCAATGCCGCGCGGAATGATCGAGACTTTGTGGACGGCGTCCATGTCCGGCAACGACATGGCGACCAGCGCGTGGCCCATCTCGTGGTAGGCGACGACCTTCCGCTCCTTGGGGTTCAGGAGCCGGTTCTTCTTCTCCAGACCGGCGACGATGCGCTCAATCGCCTGGGTAAAGTCTTCAAGCGAAACTGCCTCGGCGCCGCGCCGCGTGGCGAGCAGGGCGGCCTCGTTGACCAAGTTGGCGAGATCGGCCCCGCTGAACCCCGGGGTGAGCGCCGCGATCTGCTCGACGTTCACGTCGTTGGCGATCTGCGCCTTCTTCAGATGTACGTCCAGGATCGCAATGCGGCCGATCTTGTCCGGCCGATCAACAAGGACCTGGCGGTCGAACCGACCCGCCCGCAACAGAGCGGGATCGAGGATCTCGGGGCGGTTGGTCGCCGCCAGCAGCACCAGGCCCTCACGCGGATCGAAGCCGTCGAGCTCAGAGAGGAGTTGGTTAAGGGTCTGCTCCTTCTCGTCATGGCCGCCCATGCCGGGAAAGGCGCCGCGGGCCCGGCCGAGGGCGTCGAGTTCGTCGATGAAAATAATCGCCGGGGCCTGCTTGCGCGCCTGTTCGAACAGGTCGCGCACCCGAGCAGCGCCGACGCCGACGAACATCTCCACGAACTCCGAGCCGCTGATCGAATAGAAAGGCACGCCAGCCTCGCCGGCAACCGCGCGAGCCAGAAGCGTTTTGCCGGTGCCTGGCGGTCCGACCAACAAAACGCCCTTGGGCATGCGAGCCCCAAGCCGGCCGTAGCCCTGCGGCTCCTTCAGGAAAGCCACGATCTCCTCGAGTTCGGCCTTGGCCTCGTCGACACCGGCGACATCCTCGAAAGTGACCTTGGTGTCGGTCTCCAGATAGACCTTGGCCTTGCTCTTGCCGATCGACATCATGCCGCCGCCGAAGCCCTGCTTCTCGGCCATGCGTCGGATCAGGAACATCCAGACAGCGAAGAACAGCACCATGGGTAGGAGCCAAGACAAGAGGTTGCCGAGGAACGTGTTATCCCTGGCGGCCGAGAACGGCACGCCATATTGCTCGAGCCGCTCGGCAAGCGCCGGATCGACGCGGTTGGCGACAACGTGCTGTTGCTGCGCGCCTTCTTCGCCCTTCAGTGTCCCGCGGATGTACTGCGAGGTGACTGTCACCTCGCTCAAGCGGCCTTCCTCCAGATATTGCTCGAACGCGCTGTAGGGGATGGTCTCAACGTGTTGCCCTTGAGACCAGAAGTTCTGAAGCATGATGATCCCGAACACCGCCAGGATCGCGTACCAGATGTTGATCTTCATTCGCCGGTCCATGGCGCTCCTCCTGCAGCTGTGCCCTCAGCGCCGGGCCTAGCAGTCCAATCGGAGGGCTTGTCACCGGCCCGTCGTTCAAGCTGCCGGCCCCCCGTGAAACCGGCTACCATCATGAGGGCATCCGCTCCAAGGCGAGGGCGATCCCCTGCCCGCCCCCGATACAGAGTGTCACGAGGCCACGCTTGACCCCGTCGCGCTCCATCGCATGCAGGAGCCGCGTCGTGAGAACGGTTCCAGTCGCGCCGATCGGATGGCCGTGCGCAATGGCGCCGCCCTCGACGTTGACGATGTCTTCTTCGAGCCCGATTTCACGCACCAATGCAACGGCAATCGCGGCGAAAGCCTCGTTGATTTCGACCCGGTCGAGATCGCCGACACTCCAACCCGCGCGCTCCAGGGCCTGATAGACGGCGGGCATCGGGCCAAGTCCGAACATGCCCGGCTCGACCGCGCCCACACCGTAGGAAACCAGCCTGGCCATGGGCTTAAGACCGTTCTTCTCCGCCCAACCTGCTTCGGCGACAATCATCGCGGCCGCGCCGCTATTGAGCCCCGGCGCGTTGCCGGCGGTGATGGTGCCGTCCTTGCGGAAGGCGGGCTTGAGCTTGCTCAGGCTGTCGAGAGTGGTATTGGGCCGGTTGTGCTCGTCGGTATCGAAAGTCGTCGTCCCCTTGCGGGTCTTGAGTTCGACCGGAGCGATCTCTTGCTTGAACTTGCCGGCGGCCTGGGCCTCGGAGAAGCGCCGCTGGGAGCGCTCGGCCCAGCGATCCTGGTCCTCGCGGGTGACCTGGGCTTGCTTCACCAGATCTTCCGTGTGCCAGCCTGAATGCTCGCCGGAGAAGGCGTCGTTGAGACCGTCACGGAGCATGCTGTCATACATCTGGGCGTCGCCCATGCGATAGCCCCAGCGACCCCGCTGTACGAGATAGGGCGCCTGGTCCATGTTCTCCATGCCGCCGGCAACCGTGCAGTCGAGATGGCCGAGCATGACCTCCTGGGCCGCCGAGGCGATCGCCTGAGCACCCGAGCCGCACACACGGTTTACGGTCATGGCCGGCACGTCCACGGGAATGGCAGCGCCAATCGCCGCCTGACGCGCAGGATTCATCCTGGCGCCAGCCTGAACCACCTGACCCATGACCACGGCCTGGATAAGCGACGGATCAAGGCCGGACCGCTCGAGCGTCGCGCGAATCGTCGTGGCGCCGAGCTCGGTTGCCGGCAAGTCTTTCAGGGAACCGCCATAGGTGCCAATCGCCGTGCGGACGGGGGAGCAGAGAACAACCTGATTGTGAGTCATCGAGGTAACTTCCTTCTTATTTCGCTGGGGAGCGCTAGGTTCGCGGTTTCGCTCAAGTCATGTACTGGCCGCCATTGACGGTCAGCGGCGAGCCGGTGATGAAGCCCGCTTCGTCGCTCGCCAGAAAGAGGACTGCCCGGGCGACCTCGTCAGGTCGGCCGAGCCGGTCGACCGGGATCTGGGCGACGATGCCATCGAGGATCTTTCGTGAGACTGCGGCAACCATATCGGTCGCGATATAGCCCGAGGCAATGGCATTGACGGTAATGCCCTTAGCGGCGCTCTCGAGCGCCAGAGCCTTGGTGAAACCGAGAAGGCCAGCCTTGGCCGCCGCGTAGTTGGTCTGCCCGAGTTGGCCCTTCTGGCCGTTGATCGAACTGACGTTGACGATGCGGCCGTAGCCGACCTTGCGCATGCCGGGGATGACGGCGCGGCACATGTTGAAGCAGGCGGTGAGATCGGTCTCGATCACGTCGCGCCATTGCTCAGACGATAGCTTGTGGAGCATGGCGTCGCGGGTGATCCCCGCATTGTTGACGAGGATCTCGACCGGTCCCAGCGTGGCGGCAATCTGAGCCACGCCCGCGGCGCAAGCCTCATCATCGGCCACGTCCCATTTGAAGACAGGAATGCCCGTAGCCGCCTCGAAGCCTTCGGCCGCCTCGTCGTTACCGTGATAGGTCGCGGCGACGGCATAGTCCGCGTCGCGCAGGGCCTTGGCGATTGCCGCGCCGATCCCGCGCGTGCCGCCCGTTACCAATGCGGTTCGACCCACAACGTCAGCCACCGCGCCGACCCGGAAGCGATTTGCTTTGGTGGACCCGGGTTCGTTCTGCCATCGGGAATCGGGGTGCGTGTTCGATATATCCGCTCCATACACGTTTTCCGCTCACGATCTCTCCTCCATTGCGGTTTTGACCTCTTCACGACGTTGGTATCTTAAAAGACGAAGAACAGCTGTTTCCGTTACAGGAGGCGCCAAGCCAGGCTTGGTCGACATCGATCGACCGACCCAATCCGCTGGCGCGGTCCTACGCTCCCGTGAAGGATTTGTGTAACGATCAGCTACCGCCTCACGTCCTTCGTCGCGCCACTAAGATTCGGGCTATCGCGCCAGTCCGTCTTGGACAGCGAGTAGGTGCTGTATGAAGGTCACCTGCTACTCCGTGCGCGCGCTGTCATCGTTCGTCGCCAGTACGCTTGGCCGGACCGACGCCACCATCCGGAGCCATTCCCTTCAGGAATTTGAAGAGGTCACTGTCCGTCGAAAGGACAAGGGTCGTGTTTTCGGCAATGATGGATTTGTAGGCCTGCATGGTCCGTGTGAACTCATAGAATTCCACAGCTTCAGGACTCTGGTTGTAGGCCCTCGCGTAGATTTCCGCAGCTTTCGCGTCCGCCACGCCACGGATCTCCTCGACCTTCCGATAGGCTTCTGACTGGATCTTGTTGAGGTCACGCACGCGGTTGCCGCGGATTCGGGCAGCCTCGCCGTTGCCTTCCGACAGGAAGCGTTCCGCAATCTGCCGGCGTTCGCTGATCATTCGATCGTAGATCTTCGGCCGAACGCTTTCATTGTAGTTGATCCGCTTGAACCGGATGTCGAGCAGTTCGATCCCGAACACCTGGACCTTCTCGGCGGCGGCCGCAAAGATCTCTTGCTCGACGAGCATGCGGCCTTTCTGAATCGGCACCAGCGACCCGATATCCTGTTCGCGTTCCGCCTCGGTCAGAAGGGTATCGCGCAATGGCACCCGGTCCTTGGTGGTGCGGATGATCTCGATCAGTTCGTGCTTAGCGACGGCGTTTCGGGTCTCGCTGCCGAGGATGTCGTCCAGGCGGGACTGGGCGCTGCGTTCATCGCGCAGCCGCAGGAAGTACTGCAGCGGATCCGTAATCCGCCAACGGGCGAAAAGATCGACTGAGATGTAGAGCTTGTCCTTGGTCGGCATATCGGACGGATTGCCATCCCACTCGAGGATCCGCCGGTCTATCGGATTGACGTCCTGAATGAAGGGCACCTTAAACTTCAGGCCGGCAGTGGTAACGGGCTCGCCAACGGGTTTGCCGAACTGGGTGATAATTGCCTGCTGGACTTCGCTCACCGTATAGATCGAGCTCGTCGTAACGTATGTTCCGATACCCAGAACAACTACGATGGCTATCAGCGTGACCCTGTTCATGGTTGCTCTCCCTTCTGGGCATCGAGATCCAGAAACGGCAGAATGCTGCGTGTCTGCTCATCGACGACAATCTTCGAGCGTATGCCCGGCATGGTGTCCTGCAGGGTCTCTACGTAGATTCGCCGGCGCGTGACCTCCGGGGCCTTGCTGTATTCCGCAAGCAGCGCGCTGAATCGGGCGGCATCGCCTTCCGCCTCGTTGATCCTCTTGAGCCGGTAGCCGTCGGCCTCGCGGATGCGCTGATCTTTTTCTCCCTCTGCCAGCGGGATCACCTTGTTGTAATCGCGGCGGGCTTCGTTGATCAGCTTCTCTTTCTCCTGCTGGGCTTGGTTCACTTCGTTGAAGGATTCCTGCACCGGCTGCGGCGGATTGATGTTTTTCAACTGCACTTGGTCGATGCTTATTCCCATGGCGTATTTGGTTGAGAGCACCTGCATCTTGGTGAGCGCTTCGGATTCGATCTCCTGCCGGCCGATCGTAATCACCTCATCGACCGTGCGATCGCCGACGACCTCTCGCATGACGGATTCGGAGACATAGCGAAGGGTTTCGCTAGGCTCTCGAACTTCGAAAAGGAAATTTTGCGGATTTGAGATGCGGTATTGAACGACCCATTCGACCAACGCGGCATTCAAGTCTCCCGTGACCATCTGCGTTTCCCGGGTTACATCGCGAGGGGACGGGCTTTGGTAGGGATCGGTAGCGCCCGGGGTCTTGAACCCGAATTCCTGCTTGAGCTGCCGCTTGACGGGCACAATCGTCGTGGCGTCGATGCCGAATGGCAGCCTGAAATGTAGACCCGGCGGCACCTCACTGAGATATTTTCCGAAGCGTTGCACGATGGCGACGGAATCGCTCGGGACAGTATAGTAGGCCGACCATGCGCCCCAGGCAACCAGAGCAAGTACCGCAAGGATGATTACGTTGCGCGGACCGCCGCCCGGCATGATCTGCTTGAGCCGGTCCTGACCTTGTCGAACCAGATCATCGATATCGGAACCGGCTTCAGCTCCACTTCTCCGGGAATCGCCTTGGCCGTTGTTGTCGTTCTGCCATGACATTGGAATGTCCTCTTCTGTGCACCATTGAAGTCACGCTCAGTGTCTTTGGCTTGCGCTAACTGGGCTAAGATCACGCCACAGCCTCGCCCCTGTTGAGTCCCGGCGCGTTTCCGGCCGTGATCGTGCCGTCCTTGCCGAAGGCGGGCTTGAGCTTACCCAGACCGTCGAGAATGAATCCGCTCATGCAGTATGAGTTTGCCTTGTTCATGAAACTCGTACCTTAAGACGAAGTCCGGCCAATTCCGTTACAGTAGGCATCGTGCCGGGCTCGGTCGTTACCGTTCGGCCAGGCCGATCCGCTGGCGCGGTCCCGCGCTCCCGCGAAAGATTTGTGTAACGATCAGCGACTGCTTCACGTCTTTAATTACTAAGAGAAGCTGGATTATCGCGCCGGTCCGGCTTGGACAGCGGAAGGTCGAGGCCTGATGGTCGCAAAAGTAGGATGTGTATCCCTGGCTGCTTCGAGATCCGGCTTGACTGCGAACAGCAACGAACGGGTTCCGGGATCTGAAGAATCTCAGACACCGCGAACCTGGCCATGTCGATGTCCGCAGGACGTGCCTGACGGCCTGCCAAATTGCTATTGCTCGGCGGCAGGCCTAACCGCGGTTGGGCTTGGCGACGATGAGGGCGGGTGCGGGGATCCGGCGGACCCGTGCGACTTCGACGACGCCGAGCTGGAGGCAATTCTGCGGGAGTTCATTGGGACGCTGATCGGGCTTCTGCAACCCCGTCAGGCCGAAGTGGTCTGGCGGGCGGAAGTCTTGGATCAGAGGCCGCCGGAGATCGCGCAAGAGATGAAACTCAGCGAACGGACTGTGGCCAAACGCCTGGTGGCGGGCCGCCGCGCCCTCCTTCATCTCGTCATGCTGACACTTCAACCATCCTCTGAAGCGTGACCGGAGCACCATCTGATCCCGCCGCTCCCACCCCGCCTTCTCGGAGACGCGATAGATCGCCCCGATCGGGCCGATGACGACGGCATCGGAGCCAGTTCATACGGCGTCCAACTCCGTGGGACGGTCTTGCGCATCGCTGAAGACGGAAGACGGTATAGGCGGAGTCCGCGCCGGTCGGAACGAATGAACGACTAGAGCGTTTCAGTGTTTTGTTGAATCTTCCAGGATTCCAATTTGGTGCAAGATGTGATTATGGAATGGCCCGCCCCTTTCCGGACGATCCGTTAGGATCGCCTTGTTTGAACAAAGGAAAGGAACGGGTTGATGGCTATCGTGGTTCTTGGGATTGATCTTGGCAAGAATTCCTGCAGTTTGGCGGGTTTGGATAGTGCTGGCCGGGTTGTGCTGCGGCGGCGGTTGCGGCGCGGTTTGGTGGAAGGGTTCGTCGCTCGTTTGCCGCGTTGCGTTGTGGCGATGGAGGCCTGTTGCGGGGCGCATCATCTGGGCCGGGTATTTTCCGGGCAGGGTCACGAGGCTCGGCTGATGTCGCCGGAGTATGTGCGTCCCTACGTGAAGGCGCAAAAGAACGATGACCGGGATGCCGAGGCGATTGCGGAAGCAGCGACACGCCCGACGATGCGTTTTGTTCGGGTGAAAAGCGAGGGGCAATCCGATGTGCAGGCGCTGCACCGGGCTCGGGAGCGTTTGGTGACGACACGAACCGGTTTGATCAACCATCTCCGCGCGCTTTTGTTGGAGCGCGGGATCACCGCGCCGCAAGGCCGTACCAAGCTAGCGGAGATGCTTTGCTGCTTTGCCGACGAGGACGACGATCGCCTGGGCGACCGCATTCGGCTCCTGGTCGAGGATCTGCGCCGCGAATGGCGCGGGCTTGATGAGCGGATTGCGGCCTTTGATCGGGAGTTTGTCACGATGGCGCGTCAGGATGAAGCGGCGCGGCGGCTGACCACGATCCCCGGCATCGGCGCCATCAATGCGACGGCCCTGGCGGCGGCGGTCGGTGACGGGGCGAGCTTTGAACGGGGCCGCGATATGGCTGCTTGGCTTGGCCTGACGCCGCGGCAACGGACGACGGGCGGCAAGCCCCGATTGCTTGGGATCAGCAAGCGGGGCAATCGATATCTGCGCAAGAACCTGATCCACGGCGCGCGGGCGGTGTTGCCTTATCTGGTCGATCGGGATACGCCGCTGGGTCGCTGGTTGCGCATGCTGTCGTCACGAGCGCACAAGAATGTCGTCGTAGTGGCCCTGGCCGCCAAGCTTGCGCGCATCGCCTGGGCGGTTCTAGCCAAGGGCTGTGTGTACGACGCCGGGCACTTGGAGGCGGCTTGAGAAGGGATTGACTGGGTAGCGCAGCGCGCGCCGATCAGTCGCTGATGTCTGCGGGTGGTGGAAGGAAGATGGCCTGACAGTCGAACGGCAGCATGGAAACCTGAAGCATTGAATGGTCTGAAAAGACCGCTGTGATTATGAGGGCCAGGCTGCGCGGATCTCCATCTTGGCCAGGGCTCGGCCCTGAGACCGGATACGTTGATGCAGATTGATCAGAGCCATATCCAGAAAACACTTGCAGACGGGGCGGGCCATACGTTCAAGATGCTGGCTGGAACAGGAGGCCAGCATCTGATGGCGTCACCTCTTTCGAACGACCTTCGTGAACGCGTTGTTCAATCGATCGATGCCGGCGAGAGCTGCCGTTCGGTTGCAGCCCGTTTCGAGGTTTCGGTCTCCTCCGCGGTGAAGTGGTCGCAGCGCTATCGGGCGACGGGATCGGTTGCGCCCGGCAAGATGGGTGGCCACCGCAAGCGTATTCTGGAGCCGCATCGGGCCTTTATCGTGGAGCGGGTCAATCAAACCCCGCATCTGAGCCTGCATGGCCTGAAGGAGGAACTGGCGGCGCGTGGCGTGCAGGTATCGCACGACACGGTGTGGCGGTTCCTGCGAGGGGAAGGATTGCGGTTCAGAAGAAACGCTGTTTGCCCTTGAGCAGGCACGTGGCGATGTTGCGCGCAGGCGTCGGCGATGGCGGTCCTTTCAGGGACGCCTTGATCCCAGGCGGTTGGTCTTCATCGATGAAACATGGGTCAAGACCAACATGGCGCCGCTGCGCGGATGGGGAGCCAAGGGCAAACGTCTGCGCGGCTTCGCCCCGCACGGTCACTGGCGTACCCTGACCTTCATCGGCGCCTTGCGATGGGATGGCCTGACCGCGCCTTGCGTCTTCGATGGGCCGATCAACGGCCAGTGCTTTCGCGCCTGGGTCGAGCAACAACTCGTGCCCGTACTCGAGCCGGGCGACATCGTCATTATGGACAATCTGGGATCGCACAAGTCCGCCGATGTGCGCCGGATGATCCGCGCCGCCGGTGCACGGCTCTGGTTCCTGCCACCCTATTCGCCCGACCTCAATCCCATCGAACAGGCATTCGCCAAAATCAAGCATTGGATGCGAGACGCCCAGAAACGAACGATCGACGATACGTGGCGCCACATCGGACACCTCATTGCGACAATCCAGCCAAACGAATGCTGCAACTACATCGCTAACGCAGAATATGCTTCCAGCAAAACCTGAAACGCTCTAGTCCGCGTGGCGCACGGGCGAGGCGGTGAGAACCTTCCAAGTGAAGTGCTCGTATATGCCTGACCAATAGGCGCCGAAGGCAATGGCAAAGAGCAGTTCCTCGACCGGCATGCCGGCGATAGTCAAACCCGACAGAGCCTCAAGGTTCCACACCCGAGCAATGTAGCCCGGCGCTGTCCATTCGAGCCCGATGAGGAAGACCACGTAATACGCCAGAAACAGGACTCCCCCGATCCAGGTCTTGGGGATGAGGTCGGCGCGGCAAAACGCGGTGGCGACGGCGCCGACCGCCATGGCGAGGATAGCGGGATAGATCGGATTCCAGGGGAAAAGATAGAAGACCGGGAAGGTTAAGAAAGGCGCGGCGAGTGCCCACAGATGGAAGCCGTGGCGCGGCTGACGCCGTTCCGTTGTGAGCGTCGGCTCGAGCCTCTGCCGCGTCAACAGATTGTAGAGGACCGCACCGATGCCGCCGATCCCGAAGCAGAAGATCAGGCTCTCGATGTCGAATCCGGTGCGCTGCGCCAGGTCGAACAGGCTGGGCGGGCTCCAATATTCCGGCACGAACAGGGGCTCGGTAAGGCCGAAGGGGGTTGTAAACAGGCTTGTCCAGATCATCGCCCGGCGATGGGCGGGAAAGACAATATAGGCGATGGCCCAAGGAATCAGGAAGGCACTCGACCAGACCAGCCAGACATAAGTCTCGGAAATCACTTTCGTAGCGCCTCAAATCCCAGAGAACGAGTTTTACTGCTTGTCATGCTATTGCATCGGCGCGACTTTCCAAGGACGTTGTGCGCTGTCTGCCCGCGAGCTGCGATAGTTCGTGGACAGACAATTGTGTTTTGGGTAGAGGACGAGGTGCTGGACGGGTGACCATCGTAACGATTGCGCAAATCATTCTGGTGATGCTGCTTTGGGCTGCCTGCTTCCCCCTGATAACCGCCGGTATTGAGTTCGCCCCCCATCTGACTTTCGCCGCGCTGCGGGCGATTTTGGCTGGCGTGGTGCTAACCGCCCTAGCGCTCGCGCTGCGCCAGCCGTTGCCCAAGGAAGGCCGGGTATGGGCGATGGTCGCCGTCGTCGGACTGGGGGCCACCAGCCTGGGGTTCCTGGGTATGTTTCATGCTGCGGAGTTTGTCTCTCCAGGTATCGCTACGGTAATCGCCAACACCCAGCCGCTAATGGCGGCAGGTCTGGCGGGCATCGTTCTCAATGAACGGTTGACCGCGCATGGCAAAGCAGGACTGGCCTTGGGCTTTGTCGGGATTCTCGTCATCGTGTCACCGCAGCTCCTCTCCGAAGGGCAGAACAACTACATCCTCGGCGTCGCCTATATCGTCCTAGCCGCGCTTGGCATCACGGTCAGCAACGTATTGATCAAGCGGATCGCCGGCAATGTCGATGCCCTCATGGCCATGGGCCTCCAGATGCTGATCGGCAGCATCCCGCTCATTCTTGGCGCCTGGGCCATGGAGGAGCCGACAGCAATCCGATGGTCGTTCAAGTTCGTGGCCGCCCTCCTCGGCCTCAGCCTGTTCGGAACGGCGCTCGTCTACTGGCTGTGGTTCTCCGTGCTGGAGAAGGCCCCGCTCAATCGGGCGAACGCCTTCAGCTTCCTGATCCCGATCTTCGGCCTAACCATGGGCACCCTATTCTACGGCGAGAGCCTGGGCTGGTCGCAACTGATCGGCATCGCGCTCACGGTCCTCGGGGTAGGTCTGGTCACACGCAGGGGAACGAGATCGGTGGCGGCCGATAAATAGGAAACCGAGTCAGACCCGCCGCATCCAGAGATAATATTCCTAATGACAACTACCGCTCGTCGAAACGCAACACTCCAGGCGTCATACAAACGGATTTGACCCAGATCAACGACGGTTGGGAAGATACTTGGATAATAGATTTGGGTCTTTTGTGCACGGTGCGCTGCGGTTCGGTCGACAGGAGAGAGCCAGGGTGTGGTTTTGCGTCAAGGGCGATGTCGCGAGGTTGAAAATATTCGCAGTTCTTCCAACATCTTAGATTGAGGCTAAGGAATTTATCGATGATCGCGGCGCGAATTGAAAAAGTTGAACCGACGCCGAACGAGCCGGACGATGCTGTCCGGCCGATGGACCCTGTTGTCGAAGCGGCGCTTACCGAAAATCATCGTGCGTTCCTGCGGTTCCTGACCCGCCGCCTGGGGGACGAGAGCGCCGCGGAGGACGTGCTACAGAGCTTCTGCCTGCGCGCCGTAAGCAGGGGGGCGGAGCTCAGAGACAGCGAAAGTGCGGTTGCATGGCTTTATAGCGTGCTCCGGTCGGTGCTCATGGACCACTATCGGAGTGAGGCGGCCCGACGGCGCCGCGACAGCCGCTACGCGCAAGAGCGGATCGTGCTGGGCAATGACCGCGACGACGCAGAGCTGGAGGAAAGCGTCTGTAATTGCTTCCGCGGCCTGTTGCCGGCCTTGCGCCCTGACTATGCGGAGGTTCTGCGCAGGGTCGATCTATCGGGTAGCCCGCGCGAAAAAGTCGCCGCGGATCTCGGCATCACACCGGCGAATATGAGAGTCCGGCTCCATCGGGCGCGCCAAGCCCTGCGCAAAGCGCTAGGCGATTGCTGCGGCAGTTGCTGCGAACACGGCTTTCGTGATTGCGACTGCGAAGGCGCGCATAGCCATACCGACTTGGCGCCAAGTGAAGAAGCAGCCATCACCTGACCGGGCTGGTTCGTCCACTCCGTTCCTTGTTTGATTTCTGAGAAGCTCGCTGGAACTAAGGTCATCGGCCAAGCCTCATCGCTTCCCTGCTCCAAAGACGCCCGCCCCCGGCCAGAACCTGACACCGTTGGCAGTGGCGGCATATCGCTGTGACAGGAGACAATTCTGGCCCGGCGGCGACCGGCGATCCACCATACTGTAACGCTACACAGTATTCCTCGTCTTCTTAGCGATGTTGTCGGCGAGACGCATCGACCAGTTAGCAGTGACCGCCGCGAGGAATGAACCGATGCCCCAGACCATGAAAGCCGCCGTCGTCCGTGAATTTGGCACCCCCTTGGCTATTGAGGAGTGGAATGTGCCGGACGTTCCTGCCGACCGGATACTGGTGAAGATCGAGGCCTGTGGTGTCTGTCACACCGACCTGCATGCTGCGGAAGGTGACTGGCCGGTTAAGCCGAGCCTGCCATTCATTCCCGGCCATGAGGGGGTCGGCCATGTCGCCGCGGTCGGCACGAACGTGAAGAGCGTGAAGGAGGGCGACCGGGTCGGCGTGCCCTGGCTGCACTCCGCCTGCGGCCACTGCCGTTACTGCCTGACTGGTTGGGAGACGCTGTGCATGGAGCAGCAGAACACCGGCTATTCCGTCAATGGCGGCTTCGCGGAGTATGCGCTGGCCGATCCCGACTATGTGGGGCAGTTGCCCGATGCCCTCGCCTTCGCGCCGGCCGCACCGGTCTTGTGCGCGGGCGTGACGGTCTACAAAGGGCTCAAGGAAACCGATACCAAGCCCGGCGATACGGTGGTCATCTCTGGCATTGGCGGACTCGGGCATCTCGCCGTCCAATATGCCAAGGCGATGGGGCGTCACGTCATCGCCGTCGATGTCGCCGACGACAAGCTGCGCCTGGCACAGGAGATGGGCGCCGATTCCGTCATCAATGCGCGCGAGACGGATCCGATCTCGGAAGTGCGGAAGGCAGGGGGCGGCGCCGATGGTGTGCTCGTCACCGCCGTATCGCCGGCCGCTTTCGGCCAAGCTGTCGGCATGCTGCGTCGGGGTGGCACCATGTCCCTGGTCGGGCTGCCTCCGGGAACCTTCGATCTCGACATCTTCGACACCGTGCTCAACCGCAAGACGATCCGCGGCTCGATCGTTGGTACGCGGATGGATTTGATCGAGGCGCTAGCCTTCGCCGGCGAGGGCAAGGTCTCCGTCCGCCATTCCACGGCAAGGCTCGACGACATCAACGGCGTGTTCGACCGTATGCGCACGGGCGAGATCGACGGCCGCGTCGTTCTCGAACTCTGAAGCAGTGCTCGAAGCGTGCGGTGCGCCATAAGGAGTTGGATTGCGCAATGATGACTGATGCATCAGTCAAAGCCCGAAGAAACAGAGGGACCGACTTGAACGGGCAGTCTTTGTTCCGAGGCTTGCGAGCGCTGCGCCCGGTCTTGCGTGCGAAGCGTCTCTGACCGCGAGGACCTATACGGAATGACCATACACGCGAGCGCCCATGAGCCATTGACCTTGGGAGGCGGATGGCTGGGCCTTCTCCGTCACTATCTCGCTTTCATTGCGGTCGCTAATCTACTTTGGGAAATACTGCAGTTGCCCCTCTATACGATCTGGGCCGAAGGCACGCCGGCAGAAATCGCCTTTGCTGTCGTGCATTGCACGGCGGGTGATCTTCTGATCGCCATGGCCAGCCTTGTTGCCGGACTCATTGTTGCCGGCGACCGAACCTGGCCGACGCGGCGCTTCTGGGCGGTCGCAGCGGTGACCGTGATGTTGGGGGTCGCCTATACCGTGTTCAGCGAATGGCTCAATTTGGTGGTTCGCAAGAGCTGGGCCTATTCGGATCTCATGCCCATCGTTCCAGTTATTGGGACTGGACTATCCCCTTTGATGCAATGGATCGCGATTCCTCTGGGCAGCTTGCTCTTGGCGCGCCGATTTGCACCAGCTGGCGCCGTTTCTTGGAAACGCTCAATGGCCCGCAAGCCTATCTAAGTGCGCTCCTTCTAGACTGATAGGATCGCCCTCAGGCACCGCTAAAATGAGCATTTCCAACATCTTACAACATCGGCCTAAACGCGCCATCTGGGGCATGGCATAGAGTTTGATACGTGTCGACGAAGGGGAGCCAGTTTCCTACGAGATTGCTCGGCTCAAATTGGTCTATCGCTGTATCGCGTCGTCAAAATATCCCGCTGATCTGCCAGTATAAAGCAAGATAAGCCAGCGTGATCCAGGAACATAGACGAGATATTGGATGTCCTTGGCATCATCGCGATTGGATTGAAAAGAGTATGACGCCAGTGTGTGTCGCATGCCCAATGCGACACCTGAACAATTTGGCGGCGCCAAGAAATCTAATCCGATTGCAAACAGTAGTCGGTCCTCAGATGAAGCCGGTCGGCGCCTTCGTGAAATCGTGCAGGCCCTTGCTCGTCAGGCAGCAAGAGCGCATTACGCTGAGGCTTGTCTATTGGCCAAAAAGGATTCAGACTCGGAGAGTTGATCGAAAGGTAAAGCCATGCTCTCCGTTGCGCTCTACGCTCGCTATTCCTCCGACAACCAGCGCGATGCCTCGATCGAGGATCAACTCAGGTTGTGCCGCGAGCGGGCGGATCGTGAGGGCTGGCGAATTGTGGACAGCTACAGCGACCGCTCGATCTCCGGCGCGAGCCTGATCCGTCCGGGCATTCAAGCGCTGATGGCAGACGCGCAAGATCGGCGCTTCGATATCGTGCTGGCCGAGTCGCTCGACCGCATCTCCCGCGACCAGGAGGACATCGCAGGCATCTACAAGCGCTTCACTTTTGCCGGCGTGCGCATGGTCACTCTGTCCGAAGGCGACATTAGCGAGCTTCATATCGGTCTGAAGGGCACGATGGGCGCGCTCTATCTCAAGGACCTCGCCGACAAGACCCGCCGCGGCCTGCGCGGACGCGTCGAGGACGGAAAATCCGGCGGCGGGAACTCATATGGATATCGGGTGGTCAGAAATACTGGGCCCGATGGCGAGTTGATCCGTGGCGATCGGGAGATCGATCCGACGGAAGCCAAGATCGTCCGTCGGATTTTCATAGACTACGCGGCTGGAAAATCGCCGAGAGTGATCGCACACGAACTGAATGCTGAAGGGATTGCAGGGCCCCGAGCGAGCGGATGGGGTCCAAGCACGATCCACGGCAACGTTAAGCGCGGAAACGGCATTCTCAACAACGAACTGTATATTGGAAGGCTGGTCTGGAACCGGCAGCGGTTCTTGAAGGACCCAGAGACCGGTAAACGCGTCGCCCGCGCCAATCCGCAAGAGGAGTGGATCACACAGGATGTGCCCGAACTGCGCATTCTTGATGATGAACTGTGGGCGGAAGTCAAAGCCCGACAGGGAGCGATCCGAAAGAGGTATGTCAGTGACGAAAGCAATGGCCTGACAGCCACGCGGCGCAAGCGTTATCTATTCTCTGGCTTGATCAAATGCGCGGAATGTGGTGGCGGCTATTCGCTCGTTTATCGCGACTCGTTCGGCTGTTCGACAGTGAAGAACAAAGGCACATGCGGCAACCGCACGCGCATAGGGCGCGAGGAGCTTGAGAGCCGTGTTCTGAGCGCGCTTCGGGAAAATTTGATGACGCCGGATCTCTTCAAGGAGTTCTGCGAAGAGTACACACGGGAGATCAACCGACTGCGGATGGAAGCATCAAGCGACATCATCGCGAAACGTACCGAAATGACGAAGGTCGAGAGCCAGATCGAGAAGATGGTGCAGGCCGTAATGGATGGTTTCTACTCGCCATCGATGAAAGAAAAGATGCCGATCCTCGAGGCGCGCAAAGCCGAACTGATCCGCGATCTCGAACACGCCGAAGAACCGCCGGCGCTGCTCCATCCGAATATGGCGCTGGAATACCGCAGTCGGGTTACCGGTCTCTTTGAAGCGCTTCGGGATGAACAGACCCGGCTTGAAGCGAGTGACGACATCCGGGCCCTCGTTGGTCGGATCGTCGTCTCGCCGGGGAAAGGTGACGAAGCCGACCTGTGGCTGGAGGGCGACTTGGCCGGGATACTGACGCTGGCCGCCGGACGCAGAACACCTGCCCATCCGGAAGATGAACGGGTGCTGCTATCGTTGGGGGCAGGGACACGCAGCAACCTTAGCCAGCAAAACGAAAAAAGCCGCCCACAAGGGGCGGCTGGTTCCGCAGCACCGGAGGTGCTGACATCGTTGGTTGCGGGGGCAGGATTTGAACCTGCGACCTTCAGGTTATGAGACGGATGCGCTTGTCATAATGCATTGATTTTACGTAGTGAAATCAGCCGTCCGAAATTTTGTGTGCAATTTTGTGTGAGTCTACGGCAAATTCCTTGCGATTTGCATAATCGAAGCGACCGCCTGCATAACATATTGATTCTTATAGATGTTTTGACCTCGCACACAAGGGCTTACGTTTTTCCGAGCGCGACAACCGACCTGAGCCGCATATAGAGCCTCTGTTTCCCTCTTTTGGGCATTCAAAGCCGGCTGGCGCCAGCATGATGCGGCCCAATCAAGGCAAGCGGAGCTTGGCGTCCTCGCCTTCGGCGAACGCCCCCGTCTGCTCCAGCACGCGGCGCGCGCCGTCAAGATCGCGCCAGTCGATCGCATGGGTGTATTGCTGCGCATAGTCCAGCATCCGGATCAGCGGCGTGGTGTGGCTGTTATTGGATAGCGCCTTCAGCGCCCCGAGATAATCCGTTCGGTACGATGTCGGGATGATGATGCGCTCCTGCCCGCCTGCAACCAGCTCGGCGTTCATCATGATCCGCGCCGCGCGGCCATTCCCATCGGCAAAGGGGTGCACCTCGCTGACCAGCAGCATCATGAAGACGGCCCTCTGGAACGGCTCACCCAGCCCTTGCAGGAATGCAAAGCCCTTTTCCAGCGTACCGGTCACAAGATCGGGCGCGACGAAGACAGTGTTCCCGGCCCGGTTTGTCATGGTCTTGAACACGCCCGGATTCTTGTCCGGGCGTGCTTCCATGATCGCCGCATGGCGGCGGCGCAGCAGGGTCAGGAATTCATCGACATCCGAAGGCAGCTTACGCATCTCCGCCTGGTCGGAGACGATGCGGTAGGTACCCAGAACGTCGTGGGCGTCATCCGGGCGCTCCTGCGGGATTACGCCATTGAAGACGATATCCTCGGCTTCCTCGACGCTGAATTCCGTGCCTTCGATGAAGTTGGAGAAATAAGCCTCGAAGAAAGACAGATTGGCATTGGCCTCCCCTGTCCGCTTCGGGGCCGGTCGATCAGTGGGGATGGTTTCGCGCAGCGCCGCAAAGAGCGCTTCAAACAGTCGGATACGTTCGGGATCGAAGGGCTGCCCAGCGGCGCGCGCCTTGCCGACGGCACTTTTGACGTCGGTGTCGCGCGTTCCGAGCAAAGTGCCGATCAGCTCGTTGAACGCCTCGAACTCTTCCTCCAGCCCAAGCTGCGGCGCAATCTCGCGCGCCTCGTCGCGCAGACGGTTCAGGGCCGCTTCGCCTTGCCGACGCAACAGCGCATCAAGGCGGCCCTCGATTTCCTCGCGTGACAATGTCCGCGCCACGCGTTCACCGCGCGCGCGTGACGGGCGCATATTTTCGAGCCAGGCGCGCGCCGGTGACGCCAGACGCGCGCCGCCGATAAACGGCTTGTCGCTCTCAAGCGGTCCCGGCCCTTTTCGCGGGCGGAAGACGAGGCCCGGCAGGACAACATCGCGTTTCTTGTCCGATATCAGACAGACGGAACCATCCGGGGCCGGCTGGTTCTCAAGGGCCGTCCGGTCCGTGATCAGGGCGTCCGGATAATAGGATGTGATGAGGTAATACCAGTTACGCCGGACCAGCCGTTCCGGCTCTTCATCCAGGTTACGGGTGTAGAGCCGCGAGGCGAGCTTCCTGAGCTGCCCGCGCGCTACGGCGGCGGACACGGCCCTGGAAATCGCCGTCTCCGATACAAACACCTCGGGCATGGCATCGATGGAAAATTCGGGCATTAAGCGTACCTCCATCCAGCACAATATAGAATTTTCGGGGTTTAAGGAAGCCGCAAACGGAAAAAACGGGGTTTAAGAGGCGATCCGCCGGAATATCAGGGCGTTCCACCGCCCCGCTCCGGCGCTTGACGAATTTTCGGGGTATAAGAGGCCATTTCCGGGAATAAACGGGATTTAAGCCCGGACCATGCGCCCGTGCCACTGCTCAGGGCCTGGTTGCTGCATCTTCCGGCCGGTCACCGGCCTCCCTCTCCTGCTCTCAAGGCTCGCGTTCCGCGCGGGCCTTTTTCCTGCGTTCTGGCGCACCGCCCTGCGTGCGCCGCAACTGGCTGCCGCGTAAGCGGCTGAGACCAGTCCTTCTCTTTCGTTCCGGTCCTGACGGATGCGGCTCCGGGCGGAGCGCTTCTTCCGGGCGTCATCAAGGCCGCGACGGTCGCGGCCGGAGAGACGAGAAGGAGAAGACCAATGACCTACCGGATGAGCTGCGACCAACTCCACGGCCTGACGATCAGGGAACTCAGCGCAATGTTCAAACTGGCACGCAAGGCCGTGATCTCGACACGGCCCTGCACTCCCGAACACGCCGAAGCCGTCGCGGCATTGCGCCGGATCGCCAAGGTGATCGCATACAAGGATGCGCAGATGCGCGCCTTCATCCCGGCCCCGCGCCGGATCAGGGCGCCCCGGATCAGGCCGCCAAAACCGGGGCTGTAAGCCCCGGCCTTTGGCCTCACAGGGGGCCAAACAGGTTGCTAACGCGGTTACGAAGACGCGTACCGTCCGTTATGCTGGCGGAAAGCCTCGGATGAAGGGCACCTGAATCAGGACAAGACGGGTGACGGAAAACGCGGATCAGCTCGGGCCAAGACTGCGAAAGGCCGTAAAGGAAGGCGACCTGCAAAGGTGCCGTGCGCTCATCCTCGCCGGGGCCGATATGACCGCAACCGACGTGGCGGGCCGGACGCTGCTTCATGCGGCGGCCGACCTCACGGAGGATCGTCCGGAAATCGTGCGCCTGCTCATCGAAGCCGGAGCGCCGGTGAATACAGGCTACGGTGAAGGACAAACCACAGCGCTGCACCTGGCAGCCCATCACGGCCATGCAGGAACGGTCCGGGCGCTTCTGGAAGCCGGGGCGGATGTCAACGCACGGGCCGGCTACGGCAGAACACCATTACATATGGCGGCCCTGATGAACCGCCTGGGCCAGACGATCGCTGTCCTGATGACGCACGGGGCTGACGCGAAAGCGCGTGACGAGGATGACAGGACAGCGGCGGAGCTGGCGAACCACGAAGGCCATACCGGCGTCGAGGTTCAGATTATGGGGCTCGAAGCGGGCGTGCGCAGCGGCTGGATCAAGTCAGAAACGGGCAGCGCAAACGATGGGTAAAGAACGGGACAGGCTGATCCGCCGCTATGGCGGCGAACCAATCACTGAAGAACAGCCTTCGGATGCCGAGTTGATGCGCCGCTACATGGAAAGCTACGTCCGCGAAGGCCGCCTGCCCCCGGAAATCGCGGTGCTGCGTCGAGAAAGGATTCAAAACTGAGAACCCCCGGCACATATGGTCAAACGCTCATGCACTTCGCGGCCCGGCGAAACCTCGCCGGAATATGTCGCTGGCTGTTGCGCCTCGGGGCGAATGTGAACCGGACAGATATCCTCGACAGAACGGCGCTTCACGATGCGGTCCGGCACAACGCAGCCGACGTTGCCCGGCTGCTGATCGCGCATGGCGCTGATCTCGATGCAAAGGATTGGCAGGGGCGCACGCCGCTCGACTTGGCCGACGCCGGTGACAGCGCGGCACTCGCGCAGGCGATCCGGGAGGAAATCAGCACGCGCCATGCGCGGAAGGTGAAAACGGTACACCTTACACAGGCCGGAACGACGACCGATGCCGGGTGACAAGGCAGGGCTGAATCACGGCCTGTTCGAGGCCGCCGGCGAAGGCGACGCCGAGACCGTCGGCAACCTGCTCGAACAAGGTGCCGAGGTCGATGCGCGGGATAGCGGCGGCTGGGCGGCGCTGCATTTTGCGGCCCAACACGACAACCCGGAAACGGCGTTCGTGCTGATCCGATACGGGGCAGCTATCGACATTCGGGAAGAAGGTGTGGGCGACACACCGCTGCACCACGCGGCCATGCGGGGAAAGCAGGCGGTCGCGCAGGCACTGATCGATCACGGCGCGGATGTGAACGCGGTCAACGGCTTCGACGCAACGCCGTTGCACGAAGCGGCGACCGGGGAACATGAAGAGCTTGTGACAATGCTGATCGCCCATGGCGCAGACATCGATGCCGGGGACTGGCATGGGCGCACGCCATTGAGCATTGCCGTCGAGAAAGGCAATACGAGTGTCGCGCAAGCGTTCCTGGAAAATGGCGCCGATGTGAACGCTCGGCTGAAAAGCGGAGCGACGCTTCTGCATACGGCGGTTTACGCCGGGCAGAAAAAGATGGTGCGGTTCCTGATCGAGGCCGGCGCGGAAATCGAGGCCGGCGACGCTGACGGGCAAACCCCGCTGGAAATGGCCCGGCTGATCGGGATGCCGGAGATGGCGGGCATTCTGGAAGAAGCCATCAGCCTCAGGCACAGCGACAAGACCAAGCGCCTGAAGGTTCTGCGGGACAGAAAGCGGAAGGGAGGATAGCGGACCGAGGCAAGGTGACCGGGGCTCTCGATTGACGCCAGCGATTGGCTTATTCCGCCATCAGGTTTCCGCTTGCCACAAGCGCGGCCTCGTCTGTGAGACTTAAATACCCTCAATCAAAGCAATCTAAGGACGCTCGAAAAATGTATAGTGTCCCGATTTTTCTGATCGCTTAAAAAGCAAAAAGACAATGATTACTAGATTGACAATGGGAATTATCGCAACGTATCCGAGCCACTTTTCGATGCCTGCGTCGCGGCAACGACGAACCAAAAGCCGGTATGGGAACAGCCAGAGGATAAGGTGTGCCAGAAGAAACGCGCGCGGCAACCAGTCTGGTGGATGAGGGTGAATGGGAAAAGCAACGTAGGGGATAACAGGTACCAACGCCAGCTCCAGAACGAACCAACCTGTAATCCAAAAACAGAATTTTCGACGACTCAGGACTTTGGACGAGTTCTCTGTTGCGACTAAAGCCGCAGACCCACCCAAAAACAGCAGTAGCAAGAGCAGCAACACAACCCAGTCAATGAGTATCAAACTATCCTCCATTCTATATCATTTGGCGCAGCATGAATTAGTCGTGGTCCAAATGGTTCGCAGCAATCACTACATTAAAAGAATAGAAACCAATCAAAAAAATAAAAGGAAACACCTACATTTGCAGCGTCAACGGTATTTCATATTAAAGTTTTCAGCTACATTCACCTATTGGGCGCATGCGGGATCTCCGTACGCGACCACCTCGATGGGCATCTTCCTCGGCACCGTCGCCCGCTCCATGCCGCAGTTCGCCCTACTGCTCATGCTGGTGCTGCTGCCCTTGCAGATGCTCTCCGGCGGCTCAACGCCGCGTGAGAGCATGCCGGAGGCCGTGCAGTACATCATGCTCGCCGCGCCCAACACACACTTCGTGATGCTGGCCCAGGCGATCCTCTATCGCGGCGCGGGCTTCGCGGCGGTCTGGCCGCAGTTTCTCGCCATCGCCGCGATCGGAGCCGCCCTGTTCAGCCTCGCCCTGATCCGCTTCCGGCGTACCATCAGCACCATGGCTTGAGCATGCAAATGAGACAGGGACAAAAGGTCAGGACACACTCGTCATTGAGAAGATGGTTGACCCCCTTGGTGGTGGCTGCCGCGGGTTCTGTAGGGTCTCTTCCGGCTGTTGCGGCCGACGAGACGGAACCCGGCACCCTGAGCCTGGTCTTCGAGAACGATCTCTTCTACGACACGGACCGCCAGCCCTGCACATCGGCCCCGAGCACGAGGATTACCGGCACCGGAAGGGGGTGCCGATGAGCCTTGAGCGGGATTTGTTGCGCGCGGCGAGGCAGGGAAAGACCGGGATGGTTATCACCCTGCTCCGGGAAGGCGCGGACATAAACGTGGCGACCGATGACGGCCGGACTCCGCTGCACCATGCCGCCGCCGGGGGACACACCGACACGGCGATTGCCCTCATAAAACGCGGCGCACGCCCGCACCCGCGCGATGAGGCGAACAGGACGCCGCTCAACACGGCGATGCGCAACGGCCACATAGAGACAGCCGATACGATCCGCGAGGAAATCACCCTCCAACAGGCGTTGCGGGCAGAGCTGCGAAGCATCATGAAGCGCCGTCAAACCTAGCCCCTCCCCCGATACTGACGACGCCATTTGCCAAGCGTCGATTTGCCAACGCCCAGATCCTCGGCAATATCCGCCATCGTCCGACCGCTTTCCTCCACAAGACGAACCGCCTCGCGCTTGAACTCTTCTGTAAATTGCTTCTGACGTGAACTCATTCCGCACCTTTCCTTGCTTGCTGCTTTTTAAACTACAGGTGCTCTCCACTTTTCCGAAGCAAGTCCAGGGTGCCGATTGACAGCCTTACCAATTCTCCGAGCCAGAGGACAGTCGCAGCCGAAACCACTATGGCTTGCCGCGCCGAAAGATGAGCATCGCTGTGGCGAAAAGAGGCGCGCCGATCACCAGGAGCGCGAGCGCCTGCGGCCAAAGCTCGGACAGGCCTATCCCTTTCAGGAAGACGCCGAGGATCACGTCCATGTAATGGCGCAGCGGGCTCCCGAGAGAGAGAGTTTGCAATAACCCGGGCATGCTTTCAACGGGCGCAAGTGTCCCGGAGAGGAACATCAACGGGAACAAGCTGAAAAAGCTTAGCAAAAGGGCCTGCTGCAATGTTCGGCTCACGCTTGCAATCAGCACGCCCAGCGAAATCGCGCTCACAAGGAATACCGCAGTGAGCGCAAGGAAGAGAAGGAAGCTGCCCCGCATAGGCACGCCGAACCACCAGACGATCAAGAGGCTTGGGAATATCGAGAGGAGCCCGATAACGAGTGTCGGGAAGGTCTTGGCGACGAAGAGCTCCGCCGTGCCGATCGGCGTCACCTGGAGCTGCTCGATAGTGCCGGCTTCTTTCTCGCGGACGATGGAGGCCGCTGGATGGATCACCCCCACCATCATGGCGGCAAGCGCAATCATGGAAAGCACCACGAATGAGGTGTAGGTCTGGTCAGGGTTGTACCAGACCCGGACTACCGGCTGGACACCCCCTCCGGACGCCGCTGCGGTTGTCGAAGCCGCCTGGAAACGGTTGACGATCTCAAGCGCATAACCGCGGGCCTGTGCCGCCATGTTCGAATTGGTCCCGTCAAGGAGTACCTGCACGGTAGGCGTGTCGCCCCTCGCCAAATTATGCTGGAAGCGTTCCGGGATGACGAGCGCAACACGTGCCCGGCCCGTCTGAAGCCAATCTGTCGCCGCAGGCGCGCTAGCGGGATACCCGGCGGGCGCGAACGCGTCTGTTACCATAAAGCTTTCGACCAGGGCGCGACTAGCTGATGTCTGGTCGAGGTCGACGACGGCGAGCGGCATGTCATTGACTTCGAAGGACAGGGCGTAGGCGCAGATCACCACCTCGATCGTGTAAAGCCAGAGGATCAAGACCAGCATCACGCGGTCGCGCAGCAACTGAATCATCTCCTTTACAAGGAGGCCCGCAAGCCGCGTGCCCATCACGCCACCTTCTTGCGAAACCGCCACGCCGCGAGCGCGAAGATGATCGCCGTATAGGCGAAGAGAAGCAGGACCGAGGGCCAGAGTTCCGGCAAACCGGCGCCCTTGAGCACGACGCCCCGCGAGAAGTCCACGAAATATTGCACCGGGAACAGGCGCGTATAGAGCTGGAGGACATAAGGCATCGTGAATATTGGGAACAGGAATCCCGAGAACAGAAACGAGGGCATCAGCGTCACGATGAGCGCCAGTAACATGGCGACGAGTTGGCTTTTGGTGACTGTGGAAACCAGGAGCCCAATGCCGACGGTGCAAAAAACATAGACGAGCCCCACCAGAAGGAGGAGGCCAATGCTGCCGCGCAGCGGAACATCGAACCACAGGAAGCCCACGGCGATAACCATGACGATTTGAACAAAGGCAATAAGGCCATAAGGCACGAGCTTGCCGGTCAGAAACTCGGCCGGCGTAAGTGGTGACGCGAAGATCTGTTGAATCGAACCACTTTCCTTTTCACGGGTGATGGCAAGCGCCGTCAGAAGCGGCGGAAACGCCATCAAGATCACGCCGAACAAGCCTGGAATCACGAAAGTTACGCTGCGCAACGCCGGATTATACCAGACGCGGGCTTCGACGCGGACGCTCGGGAACGCCTTACTACGAAAATCCGAGACGATGGCTGCTGCGTAGGCTGCGACGAGGTTAGCAGTGGCGGAATAAGTGCCGTCCACGAGCACCTGGACAGGTGCCGTCCCATCGCGCGCGAGGGTGTTCTGGAACTTCGGCGGGATAACGAGCGCGAGCTTAACAGTGCCACGCTGCAGCCCCTTCTCGACATCCCGATTATCGGTAAAATCCTGTGCAAGCTGGAAGTAGCCGCTCTGAATGAAACGATCGACGAGTGCCCGGCTGTCCGGGGACCGGTCCTGGTCGAAAACCCCTATGGGAACGTTGTCCACGTCGAGCGAGATCGCATAACCAAACAGAAATAGCATCAGTAGCGGCATGAGAAGGGCGACCACGACCGTGATGGGATCGCGAACTATCTCGGTCGTTTCTTTTTCAACGATAGCGGCTATACGGGTGAATTTCATCCTGCTTCCCCGATTGGCCGAACTGCCTGCGTGCGCTCCCGCTCGATATAGGCAAGAAACACGTCCTCGATCGTTTCCAGACCATCTTGCGGCAGGCCGGCGCGCAAGGCCGCGAGGTCGCCCGCCGCGATCAGGCGGCCCTCGTACATGAGCCCGAGGCGGTGGCAGTAAGCGGCCTCCTCCAGATAATGCGTCGTAACGAGAACAGCTGTGCCGGCCGCAGCCAGCGTGTTGACGAGTCGCCAGAAGCGGGAACGCGCCTGGGGATCGACCCCGGAGGTCGGCTCGTCAAGGAACAGGACGGCCGGACGGTGCAGGATGCCGCAGGCGAGTGCAAGCCGCTGGCGCACGGCGCCGGAAAGGCCGGAGACACTTTCGTCCGCGAGGCCGTGGAGCCCGGTGACGGCGCTTGCCCAGGCGATGGCCTCTCGGGCCGGGCGGCGTTTTATCCCATAAGCGCTGGCGAAGAATGCCAGATTCTCATGCACAGTGAGATCGTGGTAAAGCGAGAAGCGCTGGGACATGTAGCCGATACGCTGGCGCAATCGGCGCGGCTGCGAAGCAATGTCGATACCCACGACACGCGCGGTCCCGTTCGAAGGCGGCAAAAGACCGCAGAGCATACGGATGAGTGTGGTCTTGCCGGCGCCGTTCGGGCCGAGCAAGCCGAAGATTTCCCCGGGGTTCACCTCGAAGGAGACATCGTCTACAGCGACAAAATCACCGAAGCGGCGGGTCAGTCGGCGCGTTTCCACACTCTCGGCCGGTTCGCGATGACCCTTCGAGGCGGCAAGCCGGGCGACTTCAGCAATGCCTGTCGGAACCTCGGTACGCTCGCCCTTGCGCAGGACAACGAAGACATCCTCCATCGAGGGCGTGGCCGGTTCGACCCGTCCGAGCTGTTCGAGCTGTTTGCGCAATTCATTCGAGAGACCCTTGGCCGGCTCCACGACAAAGCGGACGTCCGTCGGCCGCCACTGGCTTCCCAGCATCTCCGGAGCTTCACTCAAGACATTCTCGACCGCGACCGGATTGTCCGTTTCCACCTGGAAGACAGCTCCCTGCGCGCGAGCACGCAGCGCGTCGGGAGACCCTTGCGCGGTTATCGAACCGCGGTCGAGGAAAGCGACATGATCGCACATTTCCGCCTCGTCCATGTAGGATGTTGCGAAGACAATCGTCGCACCCTCGTGCCGGAAGTCTTCCAGCATCCGCCAGAGTTCGCGGCGCGAGAGCGGGTCTACCCCAAGGCCGGGCTCGTCGAGGAGAAGCAGGGGCGGCTGATGAATCAGGTTGGTGCACAGGGCGAGCTTCTTGCGCATGCCGCCCGACAGTGTGCCCTCCCGGCGATGAAGAAAGGGGGTGAGCGCGGCCATCGCGAGGAGGCGCTCGCTCCTTGCGGCGTACACAGCCTGAGGCACGGCGCGCACCTTGCCGGCGAAGGCCAGGTTCTCCGCGACAGTAAGGTGATCATAGAGCGTAAAGCCTTGCGCCATGTAGCCAATCCGGGACGTGACTTCGGAGGCTTGCCGTACTGTGTCGAAGCCGAGCACCCGGCAGTTGCCCTCGCTCGGATCGAGTATGGCGGCCAGGAGTTGAAGGAGTGTCGTCTTGCCCGCCCCATCAGGCCCGACGAGACCAAAGATCTCGCCCCGCGCAATTCGCAGATCGATTGCACTGATCGCCCGAGCGTGGCCGAACCGCCGGCCCAGTCCCTCGGCTTCGATCATGTTGTCGCCCGCGCCGCTCATCGCCCCCGCCTCACTGCGGAACGAAGAGTTGCGGTGGCCATCGCGCGCCGGAACCCCGAAGTATCCAGGCATCAGCAGGCATGCCGGGCTTGAGCACACCATCAGGATTGTCGAGGACAAGCGTCACGCCGAAAACCATGCGCGTCCGCTCCTCCGGCATGTGGATATCGCGGGGCGTGAACTGCGCCTGCTGATCGACCCGCGCGACCCGCCCTTCGAACAGACGGTCGGGAAAGGCGTCCACCCGGACGCGCGCAGAGGCGTCGAGCTTGACCTTGCCGATGTCCTTCTCGGGAATGAAAACCTTGAGTTCGATGCGAGAAAGGTCGGCCAGGATAGCCACCGTTCGACCCGGCTGGGCGAACTCGCCCACCTCTATCGTCTTCGCCAAAACGGTTCCGGAGACCGGTGTGAAAACACGCGTCTTTTTGACTTGGCTCGCCATAAGGGCAAGCTCCTTGCGCGCGGCTTCGATCCGGCCTTCGATCGCGCCGATCTGCGTTTCCAAAGCGCCAACCCGGCCTTGGGCGTTCCGGAACGCGTTTTCCGCCTGTTCGACCCGCTGTGGCGTCACGGTACCCCGCTTGCCAAGTTCCCGGTAGCGGGAGAGCTCACGCTCGGCAGTCTCATAGTGATGGCGCCAGACCTGTAGCTCGCGCTCCACTTGTTCGCGCTCCCGTCGTCGCGCCTCTACCTCGGCCTCGGCTTGCTCTTTCCGCAGGATGAAATCGGCGTCATCGAGTCGAAGCAGGAGGTCGCCTTTGGTGACGGTTACACCTTCGGCAATCCGACTCTCGACGACCCGGCCCGCCACCTCGACGGCCACCCGCACTTCCGTACCTTCGATGTGGCCGTTGCCGTAAAGCAACTGTTCAGGAAGAGGCGCTGGCCGCAAATAGAGGAACAAACCATAAGAGCCGCCAGCAATGATAGCCAGCAACAGCGCGCTCAAGAGCCATGTTTTTCTCACGCGGGCGTCCTCCTTCATTCTCTTTGTTTATACCAGTGCTATACTGATGCTAACCCAAAACCCGAAATTTCTTATGAGTTGTGACACGAAAATTGTCTGACGCCTGGCTTCGAAAGGTTTCTCACTCTTTTGGGATGGTTTCCCGAAAGAACCTGAGCATCTGGTCGCGAACTGTTTCCGGGTGGCCGCATCTTCGGAACACCGGCTGTCGCCGCCGCGCCGCCGGCGTCGTCCGGCGGCGTTAAAACGCTTCCATGATCGCGCTCAATACCCGGCTTCTTTCTGGTGCCGGAAGGCCAGTATGTAAACGGCACCCTCATCCGGCTCGTAGCGGTACAGCGCCACATAGCCGGAATCCCCAAAGCCGATGACCAGCTCCCGCAACTCTGGTTCCTCCGGCAACGGGCGGCCAATCGCTGGGGCGTCTTGCAGCAACCGGAATTGGCGCGAGATCGCCTGCCCGGCCCGCCGGGCTGCTTCGGGACTCTTTTCTGCAAGGAAGCGGCGGCAGCTTTCCAACCCACGCGTGCACCCGCCGTGATGATTACTTGCGGCACCCAGGCACCTCTGTCTCATCTTCGGTGCCCCAGGTGTTCAGCCACGCATCGGTTTCCTCCAGCGTCAGGTGCTGGCCGGTTTCCCGGTACTCCTGCCACGACTGGAGGGCTTCCTGTTTGAAGCTCTCGCGGGCTTCCTCGCGTTCGACATATTGCCGGATCGCTTCCCGCATCATCCAGTGTGCCGACCGCCGCCGCGTTCCCGCCAGCCGGTCAAGGCGGCTTTTCAGCTCGGAATCAAGTTTGACCGATGTTGCCATGTCGCAACCCCATAGTATTGAAAGGTAATACCTCTTAATACTATAGCGCTTTCCGCTCGCTGCGTCCAGCCCGCCGGGCCACCCTACCGGAGCCCCTGCCCTGCCTGAAACACTATTATCAATTTTGTATCAGGCAGTATTAAATTCAACTTAATGATGTGACGATGTCTATATATACTTAAGTATAGCCCCTCTTATTATATGGAAATCGCTTTGCACCAAGATACGAAATCACCGTTATTTTATTTCCCAATTATTTTTTGTAATGTGAGCGCAGCTTTACCACGGGCCATTCGCTCCAGCAGTCAGCAGATGCCCTGATCCGGGACCAAACGGGATGGAAAGCGCTGTTATTCAGACGGCTTCGGTCCCTTGGGCCGGAAATGCAGATTGAAATTTCGCCTCAAGCTAGGCCGCTCGATGATCTGGTCCGGGTCCAAGTCCATGTCGTCGGGATGAACCCGCGCGAAGACGCGCACGTCCCCGACACCGACCACATAGTAGGTCCGCAACAGCTCCCCGGCGTCGAGCGGCACCTTCTCGCCCGGCCGGACATAGATGTCATCGTCCTCCGGCTCCGGATCAGGCAGGCCGTCAGCCCAGTCCGGATTATCCTCCGCAAAGGCGTACGGGTCGCACTCATAGTCATAGGGGTCATCTTCCGGGTACAGATAATCGTCCGGATCATCCTGTTCCCAATACGCCCCCGGCAATTCTGTCGCCTCCGGCTGCGCCGCAAACGCCTGCTCCCATGGCGGCACCAACGGGGGCTCGAACGCTGCCATCCAGGGCGGCTCCCATGGCGGCAGATGCGGCTTGGGCGGCACCAGCCCCGGCGGCAGCCATTCATCCACCGGCGCGGGCGTCGGCTGCGGCACCGGGAACCATGCCGGGTCGATCTTGATTGGCTCCGGCCGTGGGCCGCGTGGCCGGGCGAACCAGTTAAACAGCGCCCGGATGCCCAGCAGCCCGGTGAGCTTGTTGAACAGCGCCTTGAGGTTGAACCGCTTCGGTTTCAACCTGGCCTCGACGGGTTGTCCAACCTCGCGGTCCTGCTCCTCCCGTCGGGAAGGACCGCTTATCGGTCGTAGCCACCTCCGCGGTCGGGCGGCCGGTCGCCGGATGGATCAAAGTCGGGTGGGCTCGGATCGCGGGCGCGGTCCAGTTCCTGCTGCCGCGCACGTTCCTGATCGCGGCGATGCATCTCTTCAAGCTGCTGATGTTCGCGCTCGAAGGTCCGCTCCATCTTGTCGCGATGCCGTTCCCTGTCGCGCAGCAGTTCTTCCATGCGCGCCTCGCGACGTTCCGCGTCGCGGGCGTCGCGTTCTTTTTCGCGGGCCTGGCGCTCGTCATGACGGTCCCTGACGCGCTTGCGGTCGAGCCGGTCCTTGAGCTTGTGATCGAACCGTTCGAACCCCGACTTGCCTTCCATTTCCTTCCAGTCGGTTTTGCGCTCGATCTCGCGCCGCTCCCGAATCTGGCGATTGACCAGATCCATCTCGCGCGCGATGCGCTTCTCCCAGTCCTGCTCGAAATATTCACGCCGGCGCTCGTGGTTCTGTTCCAGCTCGGCGCTGGCTTCCATAAGCGCGGGGTCTTCCGGGGCCAGGATAGGCGGCGCGTCTTGCGCAGGCGCATCCCGCTTTTGCGACTGATCCGCACCGTCCGGCCCTCGATCGATTTCCGGGGTCTCGGTCCGGCCTTCTTCCGCGTCGGCGCGGCCCTTGGCGCTGTTGCGGGCGTCACGGCGCTGCTCTTGCAGTTCGCGGGCGGCATTCACGTCCGGCAATGCCGACATGTCGATATCGGCGATCTTTTCGCGGATTTCTTTTGCCTTGGCGGATGTGACCTGGCGGTTGAGGCTATGGACCTCGCCGGCGATATCGACCACCACGATGGCGCGGCGATCGCCCCGTGCCAGCAGATAACCCGCATCCTCAAGCGCGTTCTGGAACGCCTGGCCGTTATCGGCGCGTTCATACAGGCCGGTGATTTCCGCCTTGCGTTCGCGCGGGTCGAGCTGGCTGCGCTCCATCTGCTGCCATTCGGCGTGGTTCAACTCCGCCATGGGCAGTTCTTGTTCCATGTCGCGCTTGTACCATTTGCCCGGCACGTGCTCGTGGCCGAACTCTTCCTCCAGCCGGGCGCTGGCGCGCTCATGCTTGCCGTAGGTGAAGGCGTCGGAACGCAACGTCATCGTCTCGACATCCGTGCGCGCCCACACGACATGGATATGCTCGCGGCCTTCCTTCTTGTGCAGAACGATGACGCGGGGCTGGCCCTCGAAGCCCAGCTCCTGTTCCAGCACGTCGGCGCAACGTTCCCATTGTTCGCGGGTCATCGGATAATCGGCGTGGGGGTCGATATTGGCGTGGTAAAGCCCCTTGTAGCCGCGCGTTCCGGCGGTGAGCATCTGCATGTGGCGCAGGGCGTGTTCCAGATCTTCCAGCGGCACGTCCCGGAACTCCAGCGCCTCGACGCGTTCGTTCGTATCCTCGCGCTCAAGGTGCTTGGCAAGCTTGGCCGGGGCCGCGCGGCTTGCGCCCTTGATAATCACGACGCACCCTCCCGCCCGTCCGGGTCGGACCGCCCATCCGGCCCGGATTGCCCGTCCGGGTCCGGCTCCCGCCGGCTCGGCACGGCTTCATGGCCGAACGCGGATTCCAGGGCGCGGGCCGCCCGCTCATGTTTGGCATAGGTGAAGCTGTCCGGGCGCAGCGTCATCGTGTCGATATCAGTGCGCCCCCAGATGGCATGAAGATGGGCACGGTCGCCCTGCTCATGCAGGACAAGAACACGCGGCAGGTCGTCATAGCCCAGCTCCTGCTCCAGCACGTCGGCGGCATGGAACCACTGCTCACGCGTGAGACTGTATTCGGGGGCGGGACGGATTTTGGCGTGGTAAAGGCCCTTCCGGCCCATCGTGCCGGAGGCAAGCAACTGCATATCGGAAAGGGCTTCCTTCACCTCCCACACCGCCACATGCCGAAACTCCAGCGCCTCGACGCGGGTGTTTTCCGACACGTCGTCCAGCAGCCGCGTGACGAGGTCGAGGGAGAAGCCGATACTGTTGCCCGTGATGATCATGCGTCCATCCCCGGCTTCCACCCAAGCGCACTGGCGGCGGCTGCGTGGATTTCGGCAAGAGCGACAACGGCGGCCTTGATGTCATCGGACAGGCCGTTCGGGTCGTCGCCGCTGTTCACGGCGCGGGCGATCTGGTTGACGTTGGAGCCGATCTTGCCGAGCTGGCTGAGTATGCGCACCAGTTCCTCCCTGACGACGGGCGGTTTGCGCGCGGCGCGGGGGCCGGGTGAACCAAGCGCGGTAGCGCGCATATAGGCGCCAAGCGTGAGGCCGGTATTATCGGCCGCGGCAAGAAGGGCCGCATGCTCCGCGTCGGTCAGGCGGATATGGACCGTCTTGTTGCGTTGCCGTTTTTCGCTTTTCTTTGTTGCCATACCGCCGTCCTCCGCCGTCGGTCTTGCGCGCATCCATGGACGCCCTCCCTGGCCGGGTCCAGCATGGCTGCTGGTGCGGTGCAGGGGGCAGTCCCCTGTCGCGGGGTCGAGGGGGTTGCGCGAACCCTCTCGCCGGGGTGCAGGGGCGGCGCGTCCTGCTCGTCATGTCGGGCCGAAACCCGACGCCGCATCCAACCGAAGGGGTTGGCCGCCTCCAGCACGGATGCTGGTCGAAGCCGCTGCCGAAACAGGGGTCGGGATCGTCAAGGGCGAAGCGCCTTAACGCGGTGTCCAGCCCGAAGGGGGCTGGCCGGTACCGGGGCCGGAAACCCGGTCGTGATCCAGCGCCGAAACGCTGGTCTGGGTCCTGGGTGAAATACCCCCAAAGAGACCCAGAACCGGGGATGCAACGGGGCCGGAGAGCCCCTTGCCAAGCCAGGCCCGAGTCCCGCTTCGGCGGGGCCGGGCCGTCTGAACGGTGATACCGTTCACGGCTTGCCTCCAACCTTAACGGCAAATCTGGATCATAAACTCTATCATGGATATGCTTAAGACGCCATTAACACTTGCGCCGGTGAGCGGCCCTGCGGGCCGCGCGCGGATCATAAATCCGCGCAGTCTTGGGGCCGTTATCCGGCCCCGCTTGTGTCGCGATGCGACACAGATGGAGATGCGATTTGCCGTGCGCAAATCGCATCGACTCCTTGTAGAACAAAATGGCGACAAACGGAAGGCCGTAAATGTGAACATACAAGCCCGCGAACTCCTTACCCTCGCCGCGATCGGCATCGCCGTTCCGTTTGTCGCGATCACCCTGACCGGCGACGATATGCCCCTTGCGTGGGCGCACGCGGCAAGGTCATCGGTGGCAGCCGGGTTCCTGTTTCTGGGGCTTGGTGTTCTGGCTCTGTTCGGCATCCCGAAATCGGCCAAAGAGCCGGAGGATGACGAGGAAGAAGACGAGGAAGAGGACGAATGGCGCTGGCGGCATATCCGTCTCTGGCAGCTTTGCCTGGGCCTGGGCTTTCCCCTCCTGCTCTATGCCGATGGCGTCACCGGGGATACCGGCAACTTCGCCCGCATGCAGACCATCGTCACCTTCTGGCCCGGCGTTGCGGCTGTCGGTTATGTCTGCCTTGTGGCGGGTTGGAGTATCTGGCAGGCGCTCTACGGCGAGAACATTGACGAGCCCGACCTGACCAGCCACGGCACGGCCCGGTTCGCCGACGACAAGGAGATCAAAAAAGCCGGGCTGCTGGATAAGGGCGGCGTCTATCTCGGCCAGTACCCCGACCTGACCGATGAAGGTCTGTGGTTCGACGGCGACGGGCACCTGATGACCGTGGCCGCCTCGGGTGCCGGGAAAGGCGTCTGCTCAATCATCCCGAATCTGCTCACATGGCAGGGCTCGGTGATCTGTAATGACCCGAAGGGCGAGAACGCCGCCATCACCGCACGGCATCGCCGCGCGATGGGACAGGAAGTCCATGTCCTGAACCCGTGGGGCTTGCATAGCGGTCCGCCATGGGATTTGCCCTGCTCGGCATTCAACCCGCTCGACTGGCTGGACACCAACAGCGACGACGTGGGCGATGACGCCGCCATGATGGCGAACGCCCTCGTGCTCCGCGACAAGGGCACGTCCGGCGTCGAGGGGCATTTCTCGGATGAAGCGGAATCCTTGCTGACCGGCCTCATCCTCTATGTCGCCTTCATGGAGACACCGGAACGCCGGAATTTGCTCACGGTCCGCGAGCTGATCACGCTCGCCCCGGAAGACTGGACCGACCTGCTCAAAAGGATGTCCAGGCTGCCGCAAGCTGACGGGCTGATCGCCCGCGCCGCGAACCGCTTCCTCTCGAAGTCGGATCGCGAAGGCCCGGCGGTGCTTTCGACCGCGCAGCGCCACACCAACTTCCTCGATAGCAACCGGATGCGTCTGGTGCTGGGCACGTCGGATTTCGACCTGGCGGACCTGAAGCGCAAACCGATGACCATCTATCTCTGCCTGCCCTTCGAACATGTCAGCGGGCAGTTCGCCCGCTGGCTTCGCTTGATGATCACGCTGAGCCTGACGGCGCTCTCACGCACGCAAGGCCCGACAAGGCCCGGCGTGCTGTTTCTGCTCGACGAGTTTGCAGCACTCGGCCATATGCGCATGGCGGAACGCGGCATAGCCGAAGGCCGGGGCTACGGCGTGAAGATGTGGCCGATCCTGCAAAATCTCAGCCAGCTCAAGGATACCTATGGTGACCGCTGGGAGACCTTCGTCAGTAACTCACGGATTGTGCAGTTCTTCGGCACCAATGATCTCTTCACCGCCAAATACGCTTCTGACCGGCTCGGCAAGACCACGGTGTGGTCGAGCGGATCGAGCGGGGACAGGGAAAACATCAGCGAGACAGGCCGTCCGCTGATGACGCCGGACGAAGTGATGAATATGGGGCCGAATGAAGAGCTGCTGATCTTCGGAGGCGACCTCCGGCCGATTAAGGCGCAAAAGTTGCCCTATTTCCACTCGACGCTGAACGAGTGCGCCGATCCGAACCCGATGGCCCCGGAGCATTACGACCAGGCGGGGAGCTGACAATAAATCCCAGATATTTAATTAAGAATTGCGCCGTTAATTATTGATTCTACTCTGGCGTGTATAATATCTCCCATTCAATAAGGGAGATAAAAAATGGAGATGTTCAAACAACAAACCCCGTTTGACGTTACAATTATTGATTCCAGCGGCACCTTTCTCGGCGTTATGGAGTTCAGCACCGTTTCCGAACTCTGCCGACATATCCGCCATCATGGCCTGCCCGAGGGGCAGGCTTTTTGTTTGGCGGGTCTGGATTTGCGCGGCGGCTACCTGCGGCAGGCGCAACTGGCCGGAGCGGATATGACCAAATGTAATCTCGAAGGCGTGTGCCTGAGCGGCGCGGATTTAACCGGCGCCAATCTCGAAGACGCAAACCTCAACGGCTGTTCCCTCAAAGGCGCCGGCCTGCGCGGTGCGCTGCTGCGCCGCGCCAGGCTGGTCGGAGCCGGCATGTGGTGGGCGGACCTTGAAGGCACAGACCTGGAGGAAGCCGATCTGCGCCATGCCAACCTCAACGGGGCCTGCATGGAGGGCGCGAACATGTCCGGTGCCGATCTCGGCGCGGCGGCGCTGGCCTGGACGGATTTCGAGGGCACGAACCTCGAAGGCGCCAGCCTGTGCGATGCCTATGCGCGCGGCTCGTTCTTCCGGGGCGCGGATATGCGCGGTGCCGACATATCGGGCGCTTTCCTCGACGGGGCGGATTTCCGCACCGCGCATCTGGCCGGCACGCGCATCGACAAGGCCGATATGCGCGGCGTCCATGTCGTCTCCGCACAACTGCGCGGGACAGAGGGCACACCGGCGGTCGCGCCGCCGGTCATGGCGGAACACGCGGAACGGAGCGCGCCATGAGGCATCAACAGTGGATTGTCTGCGGGCCTGAGTTCATCGAAGGCGACGTGATCCGCGGGCATGAGGGCGTGTTCCAGCCCGACGGGTACCGCCGGGGCCAGCGCGTGAAGATCGGCGAACGTGCGATCACGGCACAGGTGCTGTTCGATCCGGTTGACGGCAACCAGAAGCTGGAGCTTGAGGTCGTCGCCAGCGAGGGCAAGAACGCCTATGAGGTCGGTGACACCGTGCGCCGGGCAAGGCGCACGGTCGGCCACGACGATACCGAACGGCTGGCATGGTCGGACGAAGAGGCCCGCGCCTCGGTCGTCGATTCCCTGCCGGAAACCCGGCTCAGGGCCATACGCGAAACGCAGGGACAGACCTCCAGACCAACGGCACAGCTAGGCCATACCCGGCAGGCACCGCGCACCGGTGCGCCGTGGCGCAGGCGCAGACGCAAGGCGAGCGCCGGAGCCTTCGTCGCAAAACCCTAGCAGGGCTATGACCACGGGGGACTGCTGACAGACGCTCCTGCCAGACCATCCCTTTGGTGAGACAGGGGACCGGCATCCCTTCGGAGCCGACGCGATCGCGGCATCAACGCGCGCAAGCGAAAGGCAAGGACGTGCCGCCGGAGGCGGCGCGCTGGATCGTTCTGATACGAACAACGCGGTGCGCGTCCTTGCCGGAGCGCGCACGTTGATACAATGACTGTGAAATACGAAGGGAGGGCCGCCTAAGCGGCGGCCCGGTCTTCATCGTCATCGCTGTCTTCCTTCGACTGCAAGCCGTGGAGGAAGTCCGCGGCGCGCTGCGCGTGCGCAGCCGCCGTGAAGATGGCGCGGTGATCGTTTTCGAGCACCTTGAGCCAGTTCGCGATATAGGGCGCGTGATCCTCACGGATGGCGGGCTCGATATCGAGGTCCGCGCAGAGGAACGCAGCGCCGATTTCCGCGACCAGTTCTTCGCGGGCATAATGCTTTTCAATCGTCTCGACCGAGGTGCGGCAATTCTCTGCCACCTCGTGAAGGCTCACGCCTTCCAGCAAGCGAAAACAGATATAGCTGTGCCGGAGGCTGTCTGCTGTGCGGGCCTTGCCCTTCCGGTCGAGCTTGAGATTGCTCGCCTTGAGAATATCGTTGAACAGTTTCCTGATCCGATCTGAGAACAGAAGGTCGTCGGGACGCGGCCTGTTCCGGGCGAGCATGCGCTCGAACGCAGATACCGCCGCCAGCGTGCTGTGGCAGTAGTTGATACCGTCGCTGCCGTGCACCGCGATTTCCAGGATTTGCTCGTCGGTGTCATCGCGGACGACCTGCACATCGCGATATTGAAGCGCATCGGCTTCGGCCGGGGTCAACCCGGTATTGACCATAAATATGACGTAGTCACGCAATTGTCCTGCTTCGACCTTGTCGCGACCAATTGCAGGGTTTTCGGCGTTCCGGCGCAGCGCGGCACAGAGTTGCCGGTACTCCCACGGGGTGAACCAGAGTTTCGGTTTGGCTTTGGGTGTGGGCTCATATGGATCGGAAAGGTCGGGAATTCTGTCTATCCAGCCATGGCGCTGCGCGGTTTCGAGAACCATGCGCAGCGTCTCGATCTCGTCCTCGACCGTTTTCCGGCCGGGCGGCTTCCATCCTTTCGGCCCGCCGCGACCGACCGGAGCGCCTTCGCTTCGCGCGTCCTGTTCCGGCTCCGCCAGACGATGGGCGCGATACTGCTGAACCGCGCCGGACGTGACTTCGGATAGATGGGAGTCGTCGAAATACGGCAGAAGATGGAGCCGAAGGCGGTCCCGATGCATCTGGAGCGGGTCCGCGCCGTGACGCCCATGCGTCATGGCCTTGTATTCGGTCACCGGAATATTCGTCCGTGACGATGGTCACGTCACGGAATTCCAGATGTTTCACTTCATCGGGGCGCAGCCCCGTATTGGCCATGAAGAGCACGAAATCGTGCAGCTGCTCTGCGTGCCATTTGTAGCGGCTGGATTTCGGGCTGGCCGCGTTCTTTCGTGTGGCTTCGTAGAGCTGTTTATATTCGTTCGGCGTGAACCATGGCCGATGTTCGACCTTGCTCTGCCGCCGGTAGGGATCTGACAGGTCGGGCAGGTTCTCAAGCCAGCCATGACGCTGGGCGGTCTTGAGCACCATGCTCAAGGTGACAACTTCGTTATGGATGGTGTTGCGGGCGGGCGGCTTCCACGGCTGCGGCTCGGTCTTTTTCCCGTCCTTGCCTTTGCCGTTCGCCTTCCCGGCTTTTTGATCTGTTTTGGTGTCCGCCTCGGGCTTGGTCATGCGGTGAACGCGATACGCCTGCACCTCGCCGGACGTGATCTCCGAAACGGTCTTCTTGCCAAAATACGGCATCAGATGGAGCCGGATGCGGTCCTTGTGGCCCTGCACCCATTTGGGGCTACGGTGTCCACGGGTGGACGCTTCATATTCCTGCTCGAAGACCTTCGCCACCTCGGCGAAGGTCTTGCCTGTCTTAAGGTCGCCGTAATGGTCCCTGGCGCAGAGCTCCATGTACCAGTCGGTGGCAACGTCCTTCGCCTTGGCGAGGCTTTTCTGCTTAGTGCTTTTTCGCCATTCCTTGCTCTTGAGGTAGGTCGAGCAATGCCAGGCGCCGCCTTCGGTACGGCGGTAGAGTCGGACCTTATCGCCGAGTATTCTGTGTATTTCCATGGCACCCTCATTTTTGGTCGTTTTTTGTGTGAGGCTCGTGTGAGCCATTTTTAGTATATCACGGGGCGATTCAGGGGCCAAATTAGAGGAAGCTGAAATAGAAAAAGCCCCTGCAAATCAGTGACTTGCAAGAGCTTCCATTTGGTTGCGGGGGCACGCAACTTCTTTTGTTATAACTTGGGATCGGTTTTGGGTTTTGCGCCCGGAAACGATGTCGAGAATGCCCATCAGCTCGCCGCGTAATGTGGCATTTACCTCGCCGCGTTTGTCGCCGGGCATAAGCACCACTTCGCCCACAAGCGCGCGGATCGCCTCGGTTGCCTGATTGTGCAATTCCGGATCGGCCAGCGCCTCGTTCAACTGCATCACCTTGGCTTTGTAGATTTGTGCAATATTCGGATGAATATCCGGCACATCCGCAGGCACGTCCTCCATGCGCGCCAGGATCTCAACCTTCTGCTGCTCCAGATCATCCATCCGCGTCTTCATGCTGGGCTGATACATGCCGTCCTCGATGGCGGACATGATACCGGCAATGCCGCGTTCGATCTTGTCGAGCGCCTTGCGGTCGATATCGGTTTGCGCGCGGTGTTCGCGGTTCTGTTGGTTCAGTTCCTCGGCGTAGGCGCGCACGGCTTCGGCTACGTTTTCAGCGGAAACCAGCTTTTCGGTGAGGCCCGCAAGAATGCGCTCTTCAATCACATCGCGGCGGATGGTGCGGCCATTGTCGCAAGTACCGCGCCGGTTGCGGTTGAGACAGCCATAGCGATCCTTGGTGATGATGCCATATTGCCCGTCGCAGCAGCCGCATTTCAGCAAGCCGGAGAACAGAAACGCCGGGCGACGTAGACCATTCAGCTTCTTGGCGCGATAGGCCCGCACGCCTTTGGTGACATTCTCGAATTTCACAGAAATTTCCCGCTGCCGCTGGCGCGCCGCCTGCCACAGCTCATCATCGATGATGCGCAATTCGGGCACTTCCGTCCTGATCCATTCAGCTTCCGGGTTGATGCGTGAGACGCGCCTGCCGGTCTCGGGGTTCTTGATATAGCGCAGCCGGTTCCAGACGATTACGCCCACGTAAAGCTCGTTGTGAATGATGCCAGTGCCACGATTGACATGGCCGCGAATGGTCGTGTCGCCCCAATTCTTACCGAAAGGGCCGGGGATATTGTCACGATTGAGGTCTCTGGCAATGGCCTTGGGGCTCTTGCCATCGGCGAATTCGCGGAAGATACGGCGGACGATGGTTGCCTCGGCCTCATTGATCTTGCGCTCGCCGCGGATTGGTTCGCCATTGCCGTCGAGGCGCTTGACCACGTCATAACCATAGCAAAGCCCGCCACCTGCCTTGCCGTTCTCCACCCGACCGCGCAGGCCGCGATGGGTCTTGGCGGCAAGGTCTTTGAGGAACAGCGCGTTCATCGTGCCCTTGAGGCCAACGTGAAGCTCGGAGATTTCGCCCTCGGCCAGCGTGATGATTTTGACACCGGCAAATTTCAGGTGTTTGAACAGGATCGCTACATCGGCCTGATCGCGACTAACGCGATCGAGCGCCTCCGCCAACACGATCTCGAACTTACCGGCGGTCGCATCCTGCAACAGCGCCTGAATGCCCGGACGCAAGGTGACGCTGGCGCCGGAAATGGCGGCGTCCTTATAGGTGCCCGCCACCTTCCATTTTTCCCGCGCCGCCTGATCGCGGCAGATGCGGAACTGATCGTCGATGGAGGACGTGCTTTGCATGTCGGAGGAATAGCGGGCGTAGAGCGCGATGCGGGCCATGGGGTTTTTCCTTTCTCTAAAAACCAGGTTTCACCCCTCCGGGGACTGCCCCTCTTCCTCTGACACCACAGGCCGGTTATCATTGGCCGCCTTCACCTGCCGCCTTTCCCAGGCCCTAAAATGCTCACGGGCTATGTGGCGACCGATGGCGCGGGCGATGCTGCGCAAATGCTGCTCCGCCTCCCCCGTTCCGGCACCATTGTCATTGGCTGCCACACTTTCTTTCTGTGTCATGGGCAAGCCCCTTCCAGTAAAATAATCCACTGGAATAGAATCGCCCAAAACCGCTGAAACGCTTATGACCGTTATGTACGCTCATTTGACGTTTATGCGCTATGAAGCATGCGATACTTCTGAAATTGAAGGCGAAATCCTCTACCGTAACAGCGTACAATCCTCGATCCGCCGTCAACTTGGCCTCAAGGCCGGGGCCCTCCCTGCTCACTGGCGTGGCGGGTACGCTTTTGAAGCGCCGCAAGGAATATTATCGGGCACCGGAAGATGCGAGCCAAACACTCAATGTAACGGATTGGCTATTATGATTTGCGCAAATTGTCATCGAAGCAGAACGGCGCCAAGGCGCAAATCGACGCACTATCGTCTCGCCATCCCGCTCCGTTTAGTGGAAAGCGTGTGCATCGAAGAGATCGCACCATGAGCCTGCCTCACTTTTTCGGCCTGCGCCATATCTCCGACACGATAAGGATATGAACATGAACCACAATACTATGAGGCGATAATAAATATCTCCCCTCACCACCCAGCATAACTGCGGTCCACATATGGATCGTCCGCATCTGTGTGAAGTTCAAAATCCTGACGATGGAGCCTGCCGCGAAACGGAGAACCTTCCCTCGGTGAATGGGCCAGGAGGTATCCGGCAGCATCGATCCAATTGATAAAATCATCAGTCACGATCGGCACAACGCGATACAGGCCACGTTCTCCAGTCGTACCGCTGAGTTCGGCCACAATACTGTTCGCGCGGGCCGCAGCGCGTTCCGGCTGCGGCAAGCTACGTTGCCAAGCGAGGAAGTACTGCGGGTCTATAAAGTCTTCGGCGCTGATATCGTCATAATTCTCCGCCAGCCACGTCTCGAATTCTGCACGGCGCTCAGCGGCCTCGTCACGTGTCCGTGCCAAACCTTGAGCCAGCGCGAATGCAACAAACGGGTCCAGCGTCCCCCATCGAAGCATTTCGCGTGCCCAGAAGCCGAACCAAGGCAATTCCGTCGTTTCTTTCCATGCCTCAAGCGACGGTATCGCAAGAGCCTCACCGGCACCGTCAGACCAAGCCCGCGCGACAACTGCCCCTATCGCGACGCCCAGACGAAAATCGATGTTGTCGGCGACAAATCTCTGCCACGCGCGGAGCTGGCTGGCATCCGGCACTGCCGCGTCCGGCAGTTTCATCCACCATCCCAGTACATCTTGCCAATGATCCAGAAGCGCGCGATCAGTTTCGGTTGACCTGACCCGAAATCCATAACCCCGGTCGTCAGCTACCAACGCGCCAAGCGCGGCGAATACCTCAAAGCGATCTTCGTTGTTGGCATTGCCATACCCCTGAGCACCTTCGATGATATCTCTCATGGCTGGCGCTATCGCTTCAAAACGGCGTCCGACATAGGGCGCAAAACCGTATTGATACAGCCGGCTTCGCTCTTCCGCATCAGGATAAATCCGCTCAGAAATGGCATGCCCGCGCCGCACAAATGCACGTTCCAGCCAATCCTCCTGAATCGCAGCGTAGGCGGAAAATGTCCTGCGCCAAAGACGAACAAGAAACTCTTCGGCGGCCGCCCCTTCGAGCCCCTCTTCCCGGACACGCCCAATCTCTTCAAGAGCACTGAGCAGAACACTGTCCAACTCATCTACGCTATCGGCAAGTCGGCTCTCTTCGGATGTATCGGCCCTACCGGCTTTATCGCTGATTTGGTCAGGAATGGCGATTTCAAGCCAATCCAGAAAAGCATCGCCTTCCAAGCCGAGTAAATCCTGCGCACGTTCTGCGATGCTATGTAACAATAGGGCGAGGGAACTGCGGACTTCGACCTGCTCAAGCTCTTCGGCAAGAAGCCGTTGCCTGAGTGAGTTGTAATCACTACTAAGAGCAAGAATCTGACGACGCTGAATTGGCATCTGTTTCGGAGCCGTCGCCGAAAGACGCCTTGGTAAAGCAACCAAAGTGATACCTTCCATGCCATTGCTGGCACCTGGCCGCCCAGCACGCCCTGACAGGTTGCGAAACTCAGCAGTGGAAAGGGGCGCTTCAATGGATGTGTTGTTGATCGGATCATAGGTCCGACGCTTCAGTGCCGTAACGAATATGATATCAAAAGGCAGATTGACGCCTTCGGTAAGGGTGGCCGTAGCCACCGTGATCGGGCAGATTCCGCGGTCGATTAGATCGGTCATAAGCCGTCGCAGCCGCTGTGGCATTTGGCCATGGTTCGTGGCGATGCCGCGGTCAAGCAACGCAAGCTCGTAGGAATCAGCGCCGCAGTAATCGATGCAGGCCGCTTTGGTTTCTTCAAATCGAGCCCGTTCATTTTCGTCATCAGGCGGCTCAAAAGTCAGGGCGTCCTGCCATGCAGCGAGTCCAAGGGCGTCCTTGTACCATCCCATTGTTTTTTCCGGCTGCTGCGCAACCGAAATAAGTATCCGGCGCTCGCTATCCGTCAGATGCAGAGCCGTCCACAAAACGTCCAGTTCGTTAAATCTGTAGATGCTGTTTCGCATCGTAGCCGGAAGTTGCGGCATGGGCGGCGTGCGCAAGCGCAAATAAACCGGCTCATCGCGGCCGCGTACGAAAAGCGGACGCCCGTTTATAAGTTCAAGCAGCATGCGCCCGGCACTGCCCGGCGCGGTCTCCAGAACACCTACGATTTGTCTTGTACTGCGATAATGCGTTCCAACGGCCTCAGCGTCGTCCCGGCCCTCAATCCAGCGCGCGACCGGCGGCGCAGCGCCGCCTGCAACTGCGGTCAACGCAATCCTGACAATATCGGGCGATTGTGCGAGCAGCCGCGAAACAAATCCTTCCAGGCGGATTGAACGGCTGGAATGCTCAGCAAAATCGGCTACCGCCCGTTCTTTATCATCGGGAACGACCTGATGCGCTTCATCGACGATCAATAGCTGTAATCGACCGAGTAACAGCGGACCGAGATAACGCATCAACGCATCGGCCTTTTCCACGGTTGCGACGAGAACGGTGGGCCTATCTGCATCCAGCCAATAGTCGGTCACGCCCCAGTCAGCACCGCCATACAGACCTGTAACGATCAAGTCCCTGCCAAGTTCGTCTGTTAGTTTTGCCTCGACCTCACCTGCAAGCGCCCTCGATGGAACGAGATACAGGGCCAGTGGAGCCGGTTGATCATGGTCCCGCAAGAGAAGCTCCTTGACGAGCGCGAGGTTGGCAACGAGCGTCTTGCCTGAGCCAGTCGGCGTACAGAGCGCAAAGGACGATTCCTCAAGAAGCCGCGCGATTCCCTGCCGCTGTGATGTCCAGAGGATACCGCGCTTGCGGTTGAATTGGGTTCGCGCAAAACGCTCCAAACGCGGGGCCCGTTCCGGATTGAGATTACCGAGTGCACGGATTGGATCGTATATGCTGGCAGTCCGATACGAAATCGCGACTTGATACAAGAGTGTCACAAGCGCTGATATCTCATCCCCCAAAGTGCGGGCAGCCATGCGGTCGAGCGCCCCGAGCTTAGCAAGTACGCGATCCCGCCGGGAATTATCACCACGGCGCAGGGCATCCGCCATAGCACCAAGCGCGCGTACCAGTTCAACGGTAAAATACCATGTGACTTTGTCATCACCGTCTTCCTGCAAAAGGCGCCCGGTGGCCTCCCGATCCGTTATGTCCAGATGATTGCGCCAGAATTCGGTAACTGTGCGGATTACACCGTCAAAATCTGCGCCCAGAAATCCGGCATAGAGTCGCGTTCCGAGGTTATCCTGCGGCGCTTGAGCAAGCAAAGCGGCGGCCATCGCAGGTAGCCCCCCGAGCTGATAGGAAGCCGCGGCCAGTAGTTCCAGAGGAATGAATGTTTCCAGTTCGTCGCGGGCGCGCGTGAGCCATTCAAGCAATTCACCGGCGCGACGGTAGCATTGAATGGCATTTGCGGATGCTTCTCCTTCAACCTTACGGAATATAACGGCGGCGTCGAGCAGCCGCCGCGCATCGCCAAGCTGTGACCGGGATTCCGCCGCATTCCACTGAATGGGCGGCACTTCCCAACTCGTCTGCAATCCGCGAACGAAAGACCGCGCCTGTATAGGTGTGAGCGCGTCCTCAGCGGCAATCTGGCGCATCAATTCTTCGGCTATAGCTATCCGGTCTTGGTCAAGTTCAGGCATTGCCGCCTCCGTCAGACCAAAGACTCTCGTAGAGGGCGTCGATCAATTCTTCGCCATCCTTCAAGATGACTTCTACCAATTGCAGATCGTGCCCTGCGGTATAGTTATCAGGCATATCTTCCCACGGCAAAAGACAGTCCATTTTTTCGCGCGTGGCGGCCCCATTACCGACAACAATGATAAGATCAGTGCGGGGAAGCGGTTCTGGGTTGTTCAGAACAAGGGAGCGCTCCATCGACAGGATAGCCGCATCATAGCCGTCCGGATCGTGTTCCTGCAAAAGCCTCATGAGTTGCCGCACGCCGATGGGAACCGGCGGATCGTTATTCACATCATTCCAGACGCCTTTGCCGGAATGAACCTTCTCTTCACCGCCCTCGGGATCGTCTATCTTCTTGCCGTGCATCAGTGTGTCCACGGCCGATGGCGTGAGAGTTTTCCGCCATTTGGCTTCGCCAGCGATGAAGCGGATCACAGTACCATCGTCGCCAAGCAGCAAACCTATGAAATCCGAGCCGAGACGTCCGATGGTCTGGCGCTTCCGTTCCGGATCACGAGCCAGCGCAAACAGGTAGTTCCGCGCATCTTCATGGTACCGGAACAAAAAGATCGGCACACACCATTCATGTTTTCCAACCAATTCGTAACTTTCGGTCACAAGCCCAGCCATTACTTCACCAAACAGGCCCTTTCGCGTCGTTCTGGGAAGACAGCCGGGATATTCTATAGGCGCTTCGCCGCAGTCGCCTGCATCGGGATGAAGGTCAATGCCGATATCGGCATGAAATATCTGCCGTGCGTCCAGATGTGCGGACTCGAAATACGGACGCAGGGCATCCCGGACGGCAGCGCCATCAACGTCTTTTTGTAACAGGAGCAGGTGACCAAAATTGCCGTTGGTCGAAGGATGCTCTTCCAACCATTTACCGAGTGCCTCAAGCGGTGGCGGACAAGTATGCATACCGCCCTCCATAGCCGCCCGGCAGCCGGTGATTTACATCTTTCTGATGACTTGCTCGCTTGTGCATCTACATAAAATTCCTAAAGTCATAGACACTATCAACCATGTCCTTGTTTTGCTGAATGATGTCTGCGAACGCTTTGGAATAGACAAGCGTAACCGGCAACTTCTTGTACAGAGTATTGTTGTTCCAATCCATTTTGGTAAGGCCAAGAATACCCGAACAGGTTTCGTGCCACCCGCCTGCGCCTGAAAAACGGCGAACCAGAACCGGCGAAGGCGTGGGCTTTAGAGGCCCTTCCTTATAGACATTGTAATTCGGATTCTTGACGTTGACACCGGTCACACTGCCCTGTGTCCAGAGAAGAGCCTCGTTGCGCTCAATCGGGATGTACGTACCCCGTACGACCGGATATCCGTGGGCTTCGGGAGGTTTCTTGTTGTCAAAGCGGATGCCCTTCCAGTTCGTGCCCTTTACGATCTGGACAAGCTCAACGTCCGTGCCGTCACGGAACGTATCGAGCGCACCCAATATCTCCTGCTCCTGAAACGGCGTGTTCTTGTGGACTGTGATCTTGCGCGGCACGCGTCCAAAATGACCGCTCTGGTAAATTTCAAGGCTGCGTGAGAGGACCGACTGCATCTCATAGTATGACAGATAGGGATTTTTCTTACTGTCCTGCGTGAACTCGCGAGCATCATAGGCCACAAAACGGAATCCGGTTCCATCCGGGTCAAATACCTGGCTGCAACACGTCGTGTAGAAGTTACCGGATTTGTCAGTCTTCATCGCGTAGCTGATACCGATGAACGCTTCATCTTTGTTCAATCCGGTGAGCTTCCAGGGTACGCCTCCCGCCTTAGCATAGATCGCGACGCTCATGCCCCACATTACATTGGCGCGGCAGCGGCGCTCGAAGCTCTTCTCACGGACGATCTGGATCGGAATATTCGAAGGTGCGCAATACGCCTTGAGATAATCGTGGAAATTGAAATTTTCACCCTCGAAACACGCGGCCCAGCTTTGCGGCAAATATACAAGCGCGATGTCAAAATTGCTGCGTACGCTCCGAAGCTGGGCGATACACTGAAACAAGCCTTTTGCGAGTTCAGCCTTCTGCCCGGCCTGCGCATGCCTATCCAGTTCATCGGGAAAGGAAATAGCCAGAGTGTCATCCTGATCGGCGACGGGAATGCGAAACAGTGCTTCAAAGCCGGGATATTCGGGATAGTAGTTTGGTGCTTCCCGCACTTGCGCAGTACCCTTCAACTCCTGAACCAACTGGGTGAGCTTACCCATGTTCGTCTTGGGAGCGAGAAGCGCCAGGCGGAGCTTGGCGGGCGCACCGAATTTCAGGCCGTACGGACCGTGATTGATCAACCCCATCAACGGGTGCCTACCGGTTCGGCCACCGGCAAAGACAAGCTCCGGCTCGGGCAGCGTCGCATAGCCGCTCAGCTCTCCTGCGCTCGCGATCATGCGACCAGCCTCCGCGAGAATGCTGTCCTGTTGCCTATGCGAAAACGCGGATTTTCAATCTTATTCCCGTCAGAAAACGGCGTGACCGTGATTTCAGAGTTGCGCTCTTCAGTATCAAAGAGCAACTGAACCCACGCATCCAAAAGCGCGTTGAACTTGTCATTCTTCCGGTCGCTGCGCCTTCTGTCCAGAAAGTCACGGGCATTGGCACGGGCGCGGGGCGGCCATATCCAGATGTCCGGATCGATGATAAGCCAGAGACTGCCTCCCTTCTGATCGACGGATATCCGCAGCGCTTCAGCCCAATCCACCGGTTCGGAATTCGGCTTTTCGGGAGTGGGTACTGTAAAGACGCCCGGCACCTTTCCAGATGTTTTACCGACAAGCTGGAACAACGGATCGAGGCCGCCAACATCGTCGGCATGCTGATCGGCAATCAGGAACACCGATCCGTGGCGTGCACGGACGAGCAAGGGACGCCCGCGTGCCAATGCATATCCCAGAGCCTCTTCGATAAAGCCTTTTAGATGCAGGTTTTCCGGCTTACGAATATCATCCGGCAACGCACGGGATTCCACGGTCTCGACGGACCCTGCAAATCCCCGGCGGGCATCATCTTCCTTCCCCCAGCACCACACCGTATCGGATTTGCTCAAAACCAGCGTTTGCTCCGATGCGCTTGCAACCCTTCTAACTTCATCCCAATCAACGGGTTGCTTGAAAGACAGCGACAAGCATTCTGACGGCATATCCAGTATGGGAAGGGCATTAAGCCGCAGGAGCGGCTGTTGTTGCCCGGATAACGGCCGGGGAATATTCACTTCCGATAGATGTGCCTTACGCACCTTGGCATCCATGTCGGGCGACTTGGCTTCGATGTTCCGCCATAGGCGAAGCATCAACGTATCAAACGTCTCAATCTCGACAAGCTCGGCAGTCACCCCCTTCTTCTGCGCAGCCGCAAGAAACTCCGTTACCGCAGGGTGTACGGCACTGCCCTTCAAGCTGGTCCAGTAAATTCCGTGCGGAAACGGATTGGTCGATTCCAGAGCCTGTCTCAACAACGACATGACGCTCTCATCGCGCCCGCTATAACCGGCAACGATAAAGCCGAACCGGTTAGATGCATTCACAAGGCAGGCGGAAAGTTCCTGATTTTGTTTTTCCAGATCGGCACTTAGGTTCTTGATGCTGTCATAGCGAAAATCGCCGTGCAGCTTGCAATAAATGGGGAATTCTTCGTTGTTGAGCGCGTTATTAGCTGCATGAGATCCTTCGATGTGGAATGCTGAGAGTGACTGACCACCAACTTCGGCAACCGATTTCTCGACGACGCTGTCAAAATTGGTTGTAAATACGGCCCGGCACATTCCACTTGCGAGCAACGCACCGAGTACACGGTTCCCCACCGACAATGCAACTTTATCTTCCGCCAGCATGGCACTCATATACTGGCGCTGGCGCTCCCTTTCGTCGCCGAAAATTTTCTCGAAATAGGTTGTGTATTCCTGATCTGCCCACAATTCGGGGAAGCCGTGCGCATCCATATAGGTCTGAATACGTGCTTTGACGGCATCGCTTTGAATGTCTTGACGCGAAATGTCCTGATTTTCTTCGCGGCAATAGTGGCGGCGTTTCAGATCCCAGATGATGTCGGTAGCGGTCGGCAGACCTGCACTGCGGGACGTGCCCGCGCCAAGAAACCATGCATAGTTTTGCGGACGCTGACAGAAAGTAGCCGTGAGTTCAGATTGAGTTGCCAAATTTATCGCCCGCCTTCCTGTGCCTCGCGAAGTGCGCGATTGAAGAAGTGTCTCGTCGCCTTATCCCGCGCTTCTGCATCGGTCAGCACAATATTCTTCATTTCATTGTCACGTTGGAACATGCGGATTGCGCCCTGGAAGAAGGCATCGCGGAACGCGGCGTAGACGACATCGGGCGGGTTGTTCCGCAGCATCTCCGTCATGTCCTCGTCCATGATCTCGCGGTTAACTTGTTCAAACCGGATCATGTCGGATTCGGTGAACTCGGTGCCGTGACGGTCATTGAATGCCCGCACTATCTCGGATAGCTCTTTCTTCTCGTCTTCGGTGTAGGGCTTTGCGCCGAACTCGCTGATCGCCTTCAATGCCTCGGTGTCGCCAGCGGAAAGAGATGCGCTGCCTGCCTCCTTCTGCTCGACCTTGAAGGCCTGAAGGCGCAGCATATCTTCGGTGATCTCAATCTCCGGCGGAACTTCGCGGTTGGGTAGAAGACGTGAAAGCCAAGCCCCATAGGATGCGAGTTTTTCGAGGCTCGTATCTTCGAGGCGGATCACCTGCGCAATGAAGTTGTAAAAACGGCCATAGCTTTTGAGAAGCTGGCGAAATTCCTCCTGCCGTCCTTCGTCGTCATCGACTTCGAAGCGACCAACGGCGAGGCGCACCAATCCTTCCAGCCGCGCGCGATCTGAACCGCTTAATTGCCCTTTGAAATATGTCTGCGCAAAGCGCTCGATTTCATCCTTGTCGAGATAACCGAACCGGTAGAGCCGCCCTTCAAGGTCATAGACCTGATTGGGATCGGACATGGCTTCGACCGTTGTCGCCTCATAGAAGGGCTTGAAGGCTGTCTGGATGTCCTCAATCGTGTTCTGGAAGTCCAGGATGAAAGTCTGGTCCTTCCCGGCGCGTGTGCGGTTAAGGCGGGAAAGCGTCTGCACCGCCTGAAGCCCGGCAAGCTTACGGTCAACATACATGGCGCAAAGCTTGGGCTGGTCGAAGCCGGTTTGGTATTTCTCCGCGACGATCAGGATTTGATAGCTGTCGGGGTACGGCGTGCCATCGGGCTTGAAGCCGTCAAAGCGACCGGGAAGCTCCGTCTCGGAGAAATCGTTTAGTTCGGCCTCGGTGTAGGTCTGCCCGTCCAGTTCCAACTCGCCTGAAAATGCGACCAGCGCCTTCAAATCCGCATAGCCCTGATCGGCAATGTATTTCTTCACCCCGAAATAATAGCGCAGTGCATGCTCGCGGCTCTGTGTGACGATCATAGCCTTTGCCTGCCCGTTCAGCATGCCCATGACATGGCGACGGAAATGCTCGACGATGATTTCCACCTTCTGGCCGATGGCTGTGGCGTGCAAATTGGCGTAGCGCGCCACTTTTCGCTGACCACGCCGTCCACTCAGCTCCGGGTCGTCCTCGATTGTCTTTTCGAGCTGGTAGTAGGCTTTGTAGGTCATGTAATTCTGGAGCACGTCCAGAATGAAGCCCTCTTCCATCGCCTGGCGCATAGAATAAAGATGGAACGGGTGCGGCAGGCCGTCCGGCCCTTGTACGCCAAACCGTTCCAGCGTCACATTGCGCGGTGTCGCGGTGAAGGCGAAGAAGCTGATATTCGATTGCGGCCCGCGCGCCTTCTGATACTCGGCAATCAGGTCTTCGATATCGTCGCTTGATGTCGCTTCGCGGGTCAGCGCATCGGTCATCGCTTGGGCGCTTTTGCCGGATTGGCTGGAATGCGCCTCATCGATGATCACTGCGAAATTGCGTTTGCCCTGGCCGGAAAGCGCTTTCAGGTGATCGGTCGAGAATTTCTGGATCGTCGTAACGATGATCCGTGCGCCCTTGGCGATGGCGTCCTTCAACTGCCGCGATGTGCCGTCGATCTTCTTGACGACGCCTTGCGTTTGCTCGAACTGCGAGACCGTGCTTTGAAGCTGCCGGTCGAGCACAACGCGGTCGGTGACGATAATCGCGGTATGAAAAACTTGGCTATCGTCGGTATCGTGCAGATTGATGGCGTGATGCGCGAGCCAGCCGATGGTGTTGGATTTGCCTGAGCCTGCTGAGTGCTGAACAAGATAATTGTTGCCCGCGCCATGCGCCTTCGCATCCGCCATGATCTTGCGCACTGCGGCCAGTTGCTGAAAGCGCGGGAAGATCATCACTTCGTTTTTGCCGGTGACTTCCATGGTCATGAACTGGCCGATCACGTCGATGAGCACGGCGCGCGAGAAGATCGCCTTGCCCCAATCGCCTGAACGGTAGAGATAGGCGATGCGGTGTTCATCCTCGACATCCGGATTGCCCGCACCGCCGTCGCGTCCGCGATTGAACGGCAGGAACCGCGTCTTGCCGTTCTGTAGGCGCGTTGTCATCGACACATTGTCTTCGTCGATGGCGAAATGGACGAGCGCCCCGCGCTTGAAGGTCAGCAGCGGCTCGCCCGCCGGGGAGCGGTCCTGTTTGTATTGCCGCTCGGCATGGCGAAACGTCGTGCCGGTGAGAAGGTTCTTCGCCTCAATCGTGGCAATGGGCAGGCCATTCAGGAACAAAACCACGTCCAGCCGGTTGCCGCGCTTCTGGCTATAGACGACCTCATCCATCACACTGAGGATATTCGCCTCATACTCGGCGAGGCGTTTGGGCTCCAGCCCGCTCGCAGGGCGGAAGTAGCACAATGAAAAAGGAATGCCGGGAACGATCTTGATCCCCTGACGGAGCACGTCGAGAAGCCCGCGATCCTTCAGCGCTTTGTCGAGCTGCTTGAAGAACACCTCCTCAGCCGAAGCTGTATAATGCTGGCTCAGCTTCTCCCAGGCCTCCGCTTGCGTCTCTTGGATGAATCGCAGAACCAGTTCCCGATCCATAGCGAGCGCGGCATCATAGTGCTTTTCCGCAACGCGCCGCTGATAGCCTTCGCCCGCCACAAGCTGCTGAATCAGGTATTCTTGCAGAACCTTTTCTTTGTGCACATCATAGGCGGTGTGGGCGGTCATTCTGAAACCTCCTCCAACAAGCTGGCCGGGTTCCAGACGCACTTTGCAATCTGCCGATAAAGTTCGCCCCGCGCGTCGATGCTTTCCTTCTTAAATTCAGTCATAGGCTCAAATGGCAGGTCATGAGATTCGATGACGCGCATGAAGCCAGGATTATGTTTGTAGCAATTCGGATGAAGCGATTTCGCGAGAAGATTTTGCGAGAAATAATGCTCCAACTTCTCAGAGTATGGCCTGTCACCGTAGCTGGCGTTGAACGACTTGGGCAGCAATAAAAGGCCGCCGACACGATTGCGGTGTTCTGAGAAGTCGGCGGGATGTTCGAATTCGTCGGTATGGCGTTCGAAGTGATCCGCCCAAATATGCTCGACCTCGTATGTGACATTCCCACCACCAGCCAATTCCTCAAACCGCGAGGCCATGCCTGAGCCGACCTCCACATAATCGGTCAAGCGCGCAAGAATCCGGTGCAGCACCTTCCGGTTCTGCTGATGCACATAAAGTCCGATTCCCTGCCGGTGATATTCGCTGTTGGTGTCGAAATTTTCTTCTTCGGCTTGCAGCTTCTCAAAAAGGAGCTGTGCGAGGCTATTGACGTCGCAACCACGGATGTCGCGCATAACCAGGAACATCGCGTACTGCATGGTCGAGTATGCGATGCTGCGAAAGTTCCAGAGACGCCATGTCAGCAATATGTCGATGAATTTTGCTGTGATGCGGATTTTCTGGGTGATCTGATCCGGCGTGTCGCTGGGCTTCAGGGGAGCAAGCAACAGCATGTACTGCTGGGTGAAGCCGTTCCAGGCATTGTAGCAAACATGCTCCAGCCCCGGTGTCACCTTGGTCGATGCGTTCAACAAGCGCAGATATTGCTTCGAATAGAAGTCAAAGTCGATGTTGATAAACCGTAGGAAATCGGTCTGCTTTTCCAACCCAACCTGACGGCGGGAATCGCGTAGCCAGCGGTGGTATTCGGTGCCGATGCGGTCGAAGTCCTCTTGCTTCGCGCCCTTCTTACGCTCACGGATTTTCGTAGCGTATTGGCTCCGGAACCATGCCTTGAAGAAGTCAGCATCGACCTCCTTGTCCCATTCGGCAAGCTCGCGAATGCGACCTTTCCAGCGATTGTTGGCGTCTACTCGGGCCTCTTCCTCGATGTTGGCGAGCAAGTAGCCCTTGAGCATGTCCGTGGGGCTAAGCGACAGCCCACGGTCATTCATCGTTTCGAAGATTGTGTAGGCGTCGTCGTCGGAATAGGCCGTAATCTCGACCAGGTGGACGTTTTCCATCAGCCAGTCGATGAAATACGGCAAAGCCTTACCGCGTACATCTGACGGGAAAGCGGCCTCGATATCCTGATAACGGTCGTAGAGGTTTCTCACCGACTCTTGCGCATCGGTGACATCAAAGGCCTGTCCCTCGAAGAGCGCCTCCATACATGGCGAGCGCTCGGCGACATCAAGGTTGAAGGATTTCTCACCGAACCGTTCGGAGAAGATCAACTCGTCGATCTGAACCTTGTCCTTCCGCTCCCGCTCAAGGTTGTGGAGCAAGATAACAAACAAAGACAAACTGGTCAGGCGCTGCTGACCGTCTACAATAAAACTCGCGCTGTCCTTCTTGCTGATAATGATCGAGCCGAGAAAATAGTGCGGATAATCCGCCACCTTCTTGCGGTCGTGGTTTTCGTCATACTCCTCAAGGAACTTGGTCACGAGGTCGTTGACAAGCTCGGCCGCTTGCTTCTCACCCCACTTATATTCACGCTGATAGTAGTCTATCGAATATTTCACGCCCTTTAACAGCTCGCGGACGGTTTTGGCCTTTCCCAGAATTTCTCTCATGCGCGCGCCTCCCGGACGGACATATCCTCTTCGATTTGGCCTAGGCGGCGGTCGGTCTGCCCCTGCTTTGCCCATGTGGTCACGTCGATCTGGCCGGTGACGGCGGCGGTGATGAGCGCGGCGCGGAATTCGCGGAGAAGTTCATCTGCCCGCCTATTTTTTAATAGGAGTTGGTCTTCCTTCTCGAATCTTCGACCAAGGTCGCTCAAAAGCTCATCCTGTTTTTCGATTGGGGGAATAGGCAGCAACATGTCAAGGAACGCGTCCGGATAAAGCCGAAGGCGTGATGAATGAATTCCTTTGCTGCGCCGAGTTGCCTCCGCAATGAACGGTTTAGAGCGAACCATTAAATCAACAAAGTTCGGCCTTAGTGCTTCGGATACAGGTCGATAAATTCCGTAAGATGGACTGATCAGACCTCGATTTGAACTTACGCCCATTGCGCCCATCCAAGCCCACATCGTATTGATGACGAGATCGTCAGGCTCGACGAGCTTGTACCCCTCGTTGCTTTCAGCGAGGAACATATTGACGTCTTTTTCGGAACGCTTTGTCACCCCGGTGATGTGCGAAACTGTCAGGAGTTCCTCCTCTCCGGTTTCGCTTCTTTGTTGGCTTTCTCGAAAGTGGACCTTCGCCCTCTCGGCTTTCCAGCCGTCAGGCAATTTACCAAGCCAGGGCGCAGCATCAGTCGTTGCACCAACGATTGCCGCTGAAACCATCGCCAAGCGCCGTTCATGAACAAGCTCGGCAAACTGCGATCTCTTTTCGATCAGTTGATCACCCGGATTATTCACCGGGGATCGGTTTCAGACTGGCGGGCGTGGTTTAAGCGGCTGGAATCGTGTATGAATTTGCTTACACACGCATTCAGCACGTCCCGAACCGAGTTCCACGCCCGCCATGC
>Ga0206129_10000247_pt1 | contig 90316 bp, 70 predicted proteins | sample Helgoland_Spring_8_FD_148616 | JGI IMG/M metagenome (GOLD analysis project Ga0206129, IMG submission 148616) | Pelagic subsurface seawater microbial communities from Kabeltonne, Helgoland, North Sea - Helgoland_Spring_Bloom_20160502_2 | ecosystem: Environmental > Aquatic > Marine > Epipelagic ... | reverse complement strand
CCTTTAGCCACTTCTTTCGCATCGTCTTTGAAACGTTTTAAAGAGCTTAATTCGCCTGTATACACAACTACACCTTCTCTGATTAATCGAACGCCGGCGCTTCTGTAAATCTTACCATTGGTAACCATACACCCTGCAATGGTTCCAATTTTAGAGATTTTAAAGGTTTCTCTAATTTCAGCAGTTCCCGTGATTTCCTCTTTAAAGACTGGAGACAACATGCCTTCCATCGCATCTTTAAGATCATTAATTGCATCGTAAATAATAGAGTACATTCGGATATCGATTTCTTCCTTATCGGCAATTTGTCTGGCATTCCCCATTGGGCGCACATTAAATCCAATGATGATCGCATCCGATGCCGTTGCAAGCAATACATCACTTTCGGTAATGGCTCCAACACCTTTGTGAATAATATTAACCTGAATTTCTTCGGTCGATAATTTCTGGAACGAATCTGTTAAGGCTTCTACGGAACCATCAACATCTCCTTTTAAGATAATGTTGAGTTCTTTAAAGTCTCCTAATGCAATACGTCTTCCAATTTCATCAAGCGTAATATGACGTTGCGTTCTTACAGATTGCTCACGTTGTAGTTGTGTACGTTTAGAAGCAATTTGCTTCGCCTCACGCTCATCTTTAAAGACTGAGAATTTATCACCTGCTTGTGGCGCGCCGTCCAATCCTAAAATAGAGATTGGGGTTGATGGTCCTGCGACAAGTACGTCGTTTCCGCGCTCATCATGCATCGCTCTCACTTTTCCACTGTTTTTTCCTGCTAGGACATAATCGCCAATTTTCAGCGTTCCTGCCTGTACTAAGATTGTAGAAACATAACCACGACCCTTATCTAAAAAGGCTTCAACTACGGTTCCTAAAGCGGGTTTATTTGGGTTTGCTTTCAGCTCTAATAATTCAGCTTCCAGTAATACTTTTTCTAATAATTCTTTTACCCCATCTCCTTTTAATGCTGAGACATCATGCGATTGAATTTTACCACCCCAGTCTTCCACTAATAAATTCATATTAGCCAAGGCTTCCTTGATTTTTTCAGGATTTGCTGCGGGTCTATCAATTTTATTAATTGCAAATATGATTGGGACGCCGGCTGCTTGTGCATGTGCAATGGCTTCTTTTGTTTGCGGCATGATATCATCATCTGCAGCAATGACAACAATAGCGATATCTGTGACTTGAGCACCACGGGCTCGCATTGCCGTAAAGGCCTCGTGACCAGGCGTATCTAAAAAGGCAATTTTTTGACCTGTTCCAAGCGTTACTCCATAAGCACCAATATGTTGGGTGATGCCTCCTGATTCTCCTGCAATTACATTTTCTTCTCGTATATAATCTAGTAAGGATGTTTTTCCGTGATCTACATGTCCCATGACCGTTACAATCGGTGCACGTGTTTCTAAATCTTCGGCAGTATCCACTACTATTTCAATTGCTTCATCAATATCTGCGGTTACAAACTCAACGGTGTATCCAAATTCTTCTGCAACAATCGTTAAAGTTTCAGCATCTAAACGCTGATTCATGGTCACCATCATTCCAAGCGACATACAAGCCGAAATAATCTGTGTCACCGAAACATCCATCATAGTAGCGACTTCACTGGCGGTTACAAATTCAGTAACTTTCAGTACTTTATTTTCTAATTCTTGTTGTTCTTGATCTTTTTCAGTCTGTTGACGGTGTTGATCTCTTTTGTCTTTTCTATATTTCGCACCCTTTTTACCTTTGTTCGATTTCCCTTGTAATTTTTCAAGGGTTTCTCTTACTTGTTTTTGAACTTCTTCAGCCGTTGGCTCTACTTTTGGAACTTGCGTTCTTGCTTGCGGTGGGCGATTTCTGAAATTTCCTCTGGGTTGTGAAGGTGCATTTCCAACTTTACTAATTCTACGACGTTTTTTTCTGGCGTCTGCAGAATTTGCGCCGGCAGCTGGAGTCACTGGCTTCGCTTTTTTGGGTTTATTAAATTGGGTTAAATCTATTTTTTGACCTGTAGATTTAGGACCCGAAAGTTTTTGGTAATTTGTAGTTTCAACTTTTTGTTCCCCAGAAACTATCGCTTCCGCATTTGCGGGAGCTGATACAGCAGGCGTTGCTGGAGGTGCCGTTTCTGTTTTTGAAACTGGCACTTCTTTTTTAGCAGTGGCTTCTACCTTGGGTGCAGTCGCTACTTTAGGTGTTTGTGCTACTTTAGGTGTTTTCGCTACTTTGGGAGTTTCCGCTACATCAGGAGCGACCTCAGCTTTTGGCGTTGGCGCTGCTTTTGGCGTGGACTCAACGATAGGCGCTGGTTCTGCTTTTGGCGCTGGCGCTGCTTTCGGAGCTGCTGCTTTTGGCTCAACCGTAGGCTTTACTTCTTCAGCTTGTTTTTGAGGGGCTTTTTTAGGACCGTCTAAATCAATCATGCCAACTTTTTTAGGTCCTTGAAGCACCTGTTTGGCTTTGAAAACTGTTTTGGCAGCTTCAGCTTTTTGAAGTTTGAGCTCAATTTCTTCTTCACGCTGAACACGTAAGGCTTCTTTTTCTTTTAGCTTAGCTTCACCAACTTCTTTGGAAGCGACTTTCTTATTTGCATCGGTTTGAAACTCTCCTGCAAGAAGATCGTACACATCTGAAGTGATTTTGGTTGTAGGGCGTTTTTCTATTTCAACGTTTTTTGTTTCCAAAAAATCGACCGCTCGATCGAGAGAAATATTCAATTCCCTTAACACTTTATTTAATCTAATAATTTCAGCCATAAATTGCCTTTGATATTTTTTAACAGTAGTTCTTACGCATAATCGTGTGGTAATCCGAACTTATTGGGTACCAAATATAATTAAAATTTTACTCTTCAAACTCTTCTTTAAGAATACGAACAACATCTTCGATGGTTTCTAATTCTAAATCAGTACGTTTTACAAGATCTCCAATCTCTTGTTCTAGGATACTTTTGGCGGTATCTAAACCTGCTTTTGCAAATTCAGCGATGACCCAAGCTTCTATTTCATCTGAGAATTCAGAAAGCTCAACATCTTCTTCTACACCTTCTCTAAATACATCAATTTCATAACCAGTTAAACGGCCTGCTAAACGAATGTTATGGCCACCTCTACCAATGGCTTTACTAACTTCTTCAGGTTTTAAAATAACCTCAGCTCTTTTAGTATCTTCATTTATTTTGATCGATGTAACTCTGGCCGGACTCAATGCTCTTGTAATATAAAGCTGTAAGTTGGTTGTATAATTGATCACATCAATGTTTTCATTTCCTAATTCACGAACAATTCCGTGAATTCTAGAGCCTTTCATTCCAACACATGCACCTACAGGGTCAATTCGGTCGTCATAAGAATCTACCGCAACTTTGGCTTTTTCGCCTGGAATTCTTACGACATTTTTAACAGATATTAAACCATCAAAAACTTCTGGAATTTCTTGTTCAAATAGTTTTTCAAGAAAAACAGGTGCTGTTCTTGATAATACAATTGAAGGTTTGTTTCCTTTTAAATCAACACTTTCAATAATTCCTCTGACATTTTCTCCTTTTCTGAAAAAATCAGATGGAATTTGTTTGTCTTTTGGAAGAATCAATTCATTCCCATCATCATCTAATAAGATAACAGCACGGTGACGAATGTGATGGACCTCAGCAGTATATATTTCTCCAACGAGATCTTTAAAGTGTTTGTATATATTGGTATTATCGTGCTCATGAATTTTAGAAATCAAGTTTTGACGAAGTGCTAAAATAGAACGACGTCCTAAATCGATCAGCTTCACTTCTTCAGACACATCTTCACCAACTTCAAAATCTGGTTCGATTTTTTGAGCATCTGTCAAAGAGATTTCTTGATTTTCTTCTTCAACCTCACCGTCTGCAACTACAACTCTATTTCTCCATATTTCTAAATCCCCTTTATCTGGATTGATAATGATATCAAAGTTGTCGTCGTCCCCAAATTTCTTTTTCAATGTATTTCTAAATACATCTTCTAAGATTGACATTAAGGTCACACGATCAATTAACTTTTCGTCTTTAAACTCTGAAAACGAATCAATTAACGCTAAATTTTCCATAATTTTAGTCTTGTATTAAAATAATATTTTCACTTTTGCTTCACTAATATCGCTGTACAACAGGGTTGCTGATTTCTGAACCGTCACCTTTCCTTTTCCGATGGGCTTGGGCTCTCTTGCTTTCCAGTCTAGTACAATTTCTTGCTCATTGGCGGTGGTTAGAGTTGCTTCAAATTTTTGATTTTCTGATGCTTTCACTTCTAAAGTCCTGCCGATATGTTTTTGGTATTGTCTAGGATGTGTCAATGGAGTGGTGGCTCCAGACGAGGATACTTCAAGTGCAAAATCATGCTCTTCTCGATCCAAGTTGTGTTCGATACCGCGACTGACAAACATACAGTCTTCGACAAGGACACCCTTGTCACCGTCAATTACGATTCTAATTTTATTGCCTTCTAAGATATCAAAATCTATCAAAAACAAATCTTGTCTTTGTTCAAGACAATCCTCTAATAACTCTTTTACTATATCTCTAAACATTTGGTATAAAAAGAGGGGACTTTATGTCCCCTCGCTTTTTCATTTATCATTCTATGGCGCAAATATACGACATAAAAATTGAATTTAACAAGTGTTCATCCTTGTTTTAGTTGGCCCACTAGGGCTCGAACCTAGACTCTTCGGTACCAAAAACCAACGTGTTGCCAGTTACACCATGGGCCAATCTCTTATTGAGGCTGCAAATTTATAATAAAGTTTTGTTTAGGCAAACATTTTTAAATTTATTTATTGTTGATTTTTTGGTTTATAATATAAACTAGTTTATATTTGCTATTCTAAATCTTATAAACATGAAAACACAAGAACAAATTCAACTTATTAATGACACTATTAATAAAACAAAAGAAAATTTAAAATCAAGCTCCTTCAGTTTTATATTATGGGGTGCGTTAATTGCGGCCTTAAGTTTTTTTCATTTCAGTTTTCCTGAAATTGTTCAAAAAAGCCGTTTCTCATCAACAATTTACTGGATTCTAATTCCAATAATTGGCATGGTCGTTACCGTTGTATATCAAATTAAAAAACGTAAAAAGACCGGCTATGAGACCCATATTGGGCGTACCTTAAAAATAATTTGGAGCGTATTTAATTTGGCTTGGATCCTTTTGGTGTACATTTCGGTTTTAAAAGAACAGAACCCTGTTGATTCTATTTTGTTTTTACTCGGTGTCATGATCCTTATCACGGGGCTCTTAATTCGATTCAAACCCTTTTCAATTGGCGGGATAGCCGTGATTATATGCAGTGTTATATGTGTGTACAGTCCAAATGGGAATTGGTTATTAATGAATGGTATCGCCTCCGTTTTAGGGTTACTTATACCTGGAATCATCCTTTATTATAGCAAATCAAATGTTTAGTCCCTTGGATAAATTGTTAATTAACCCAACGCGGTTGATTATTATGTCGGTATTGACTAAGGTGGATAATTGCGATTTTAATTACTTAAAAAAAGTCACTGAAACCACACAGGGCAACCTGAGTATTCAGTTAAAAAAACTAAAAGAAAGTCATTATATTTCTATTGAAAAAAGTTTTGAAAACAACTATCCCAAAACCAGTTGTTCGATTACTAAAATAGGCGTTAAGGCCTTTGAAGATCATTTTACAAATTTGAAAAACTATCAAGACTTAAAACTTTAGGTATGTATGAATTTATAAGAGATCTCCATTTATACACCATCGCGCCCTGCCTTCCGTTGGGGTTTTACCTTATCGTGGTTTCAGGAAAAGGAGGCGTTTTGCATAAAAAAATTGGTTACGTTTATATGGTTCTCATTTTTTTCTCGGCGATCGTATCCTTGTTTTTAAAAGCTTATGTAGGCCCCACATTTCTGAACCATTTTGGATGGATTCATTTATTGAGTTTTCTCACAATCTGGACGGTTCCTCGCAGTTTAATTGCTGCTAAAAAAGGCAACATACCACGGCACAAACGTTCCATGAAATTACTGTATTGGACTGGCTTACTTCTCGCAGGGTTGTTTACTTTGATGCCAGGACGGTATTTACATAGCGTGTTGTTTGAATGACCCAACGTTTTATTATTTTGATCTACAAAATCCTAGAAGCACATAACTTCTAAACAATTATCATTAAATTTGATTAAAATATTATTTTGAGTGAAATTAGAAACATAACGTTGCTTAGAACAAAAAACATCCCCTTCATATTGTATTTAATTGTTGGATGCATTGTTGTTATTAAGGGGCCGTTTTATTATCCCGATAGTTATGCTTTTTTAGACATGTCTATTAACCACTCACCCATTTATAGTTTGTTTTTAAAATTCTTTAGACTAATTTTCAATGATTCTTTTATTTGGCCCGTTATTATTACTCAGTTTTTAATACTCATAGGCGCTATACATTACCTGTCTAATGTTCTTCAAAAACAGTTTCATCTTACCCTTATAGAAAAATTTATTTTACAATTTATTTTAATTTCGCCTAGTATTTACTTCAATCAAATAACAGGAGCTGTTCTGTCCGAAGCTATAAGCTATCCTCTCGTTTTAATTGTATTTGCCTTAGGATTCAAGGCCTTTGCGATTCTAGATATAAAACTACTTCTAAAAAGCATAATCCCCTTATATTTCCTAGTTTTAACTAGAGGTCAATTCATAGTCGTTATTCCTGTTTTTATTGCGGTTGGCGTCTATATAAACTATCAAAATAGGAGTCTATCAACAAGATGGTTACCCATAATTTTATTGGTTCTATTTCCGTTTTTTACCAGTATTTCTGAACGTTGTTACAACAAATTAATGTACGGGTATTATGTAAACAATTCAATGAACTATGTGCATATAATTTCTGCAGATTTTTATTTAAGCAAATCAACTACTGTAGAGATTTTTGATGACCTAGATGAAATTGAATACTTTAAAATTGTACATGAAAGTTTAAAGAATGTTGAACTTACAAAACAAAGTGCTGATGCACAAAACAAATCAGATATTGAAGTATATGTAGATAACTTTTCGAAAATTTGCAACCGAAGAATCTATGATTTAGGGCTTAATTATTTTCAAAAAAAAGGGTTGAATTATTTTGAACAACATTTCGCTCTCAACAAGCTTTGTAAAGGAATGTTTTTTAAAATGCTTAAACACAATTTTAAAGCTAGAGTTTCTTTTTTTATAAAAAACCTTAAACTTACTTATGGTACTGCCAAACACCTCTTTTTATTTATCCTTTTGATCTCTTACTCTTTAATAAAAGTATACAAAACTAAAAGCACTATTTATAAATTTATTTTACTTGGATCTGTTTTAATGTTAGCAAACAATGTACTGATCGCATTTGTAATGCACGCCATTAAAAGGTATGCGTTTTATTATTACTGGATTATATTTGCAATTATAATATTGATTTTGAGTGAGTTGTCAAAAAAAACATCCAATGAAAACTAAGTTATCAATCGTAATGCCGTGTTTAAATGAGATAGAAACTATTGAGCTTTGCATTTCAAAAGCTCAACAGTTTATGCGAACCCATAATATTGATGGGGAAGTCGTTATTGGAGATAACGGAAGTACCGATGGGTCCATTGAAAAAGCACTCGCCATGGGGGCGATTGTTGTGAATGTCAAAGAAAAAGGATATGGAAATGCTTCAAGAGGTGCTATTGAGGCCGCTAATGGGACCTATATTATCACCGCTGATACTGATGATAGTCATGATTTGTTGAATTTGAAACCATTTATCGTGAAACTTGACGAGGGCTACGAACTTGTCATGGGAAATCGTTTTAAAGGCGAACAAAGAAAAAATGCAATGCCTTTTTTACATAAATATGTTGGAAATCCAGTACTGACTTTTATTGGCAATTTGTTTTTCAAAACATCTATTGGAGATTTTCATTGTGGATTGAGAGGTTTCACCAAAGCTGCTTATGAAAAAATGGATTTAAACAGTCAAGGGATGGAGTTTGCCTCAGAAATTGTTGTGAAAGCCTCCATGTTAAAGTTAAATATTACCGAAGTCCCAACCACCGTTTTTGAGGCAGGTCGCACTAGAAAACCGCACTTAAGGACTTTCCCAGATGGATGGAGACATCTTCGGTTTTTGCTTTTATACAGTCCAAAATGGCTATTCCTTATCCCAGGAGTCCTTCTGTTTTTCACAGGAATCGTGGGGCTAATGGTTCTTTTAAATTCAGGTTCAGGTATTGAATATATTAGAGAGTCAACCTTGATATTAGGAATCATTTTATTTAGTTTTCAATTTGTTGTTTTTTATGGATTAACTAAGATATTTGCAGTAAACCATGGACTCATCCCAAAGAGTACTAATTACTCTACCCTTTTCCAATACTTTAACTTAGAAAGAGGTCTTGTTATAGGGGCTACTCTGACTCTTTTAGGGAGTGTTTTACTATACACTGGATTTATTTCTGAACTTAAAATAGAATCCACGCTTAAATTCATATTCCCTGCTATTATTGCAATTGCATTAGGAATTCAAATAATTCTATTTAGCTTCTTTTTTAGCATTTTAGGACTCGCTGAAAAAAAGTAAAACCATTTTTTTTATTGACAATTATTAAGGTTTACTTAAAAGTTTTTAAACCTTAAGTAATTATTATTAAATTCGCCTTAAACTTCAATTTCAAACAATGGCGGATTTTAATTTCAAAAAATGGAACCTTATCTTAGGATGGCTTGCATTTTTAATAGCATTTATCACATATAGCCTCACAGTCGAACCAACGGTTAGTTTTTGGGATGCGGGTGAATATATTTTAACGTCTTCTAAACTACAAGTAGGACATCCTCCTGGAGCACCGTTTTTTCAGATGATGGGGGCGTTCTTTTCTATTTTCGCCACCGACCCTACCCAAATAGGACTCATGATCAATATGATGAGTGCTACGGCAAGTGCATTTGCTATTTTGTTTATGTTTTGGACGATTGTATTGCTTATTAAACAAGTCGTTAAAACCGACACAAAACCTTCTAAAAGTCAACAAATCGCCATTTTAGGCGCCGCTTTTGTTGGGAGTCTTTCCTTTGCGTTTACAGATTCCTTTTGGTTTAATGCTGTTGAAACTGAAGTGTATGCGATGGCAACTTTAATTTTAGCAGTCATGTTTTACTTAGGACTCCGCTGGCAAAAGGACATGTTTACGCCCAGAGGGAACAAGTGGTTAGTACTCATTTCATTTATTGTGGGCCTATCGTTTGGAGTCCACTTTTTGGGATTGTTAACGATTCCTTCTATTGGTCTTATCTATTTTTTCAAAAACTATAAAACCGTGACGGTAAAGAATTTTATTCTTGCCAATGTTGCCGGCGTTGCTATTTTATTATTTGTGTTTAAACTACTCGCTCCTAACATTCTGCGGTATTTTAGTGCTTTAGAAATATTTTTTGTGAATTCTGTAGGGCTTCCGTTTAATTCGGGCTCTGTCATTGCATTTATAGCCTTAGTAGCGTTTGTTTACTTGGGGCTAAACTACACCCGAAAAAAAGGCTATATCTATCTTAATACGGGACTCTTATGCATCACGTTTGTCGTCGTTGGATTTTCGTCCTGGTTGTTATTGCCAATTCGAGCCAATGCCAACGTCACAGTTAATGAAAATAATCCTTCAAGTGCCCGAGAACTCCTCGCCTATTATAATCTAGAACAATATCCAAAAACACATTTGTTTTATGGGCCACAATTCACCGATCAATATGCAGGTTTAGACGAAAACCAACCTTATATTGATGACAAACCAAAATATGAAAAAGACAAGGCTGCTGGGAAATATGTGATTGTAAACGACTACAAAGACGGTTTACAAAACTACAACTCCGAACACGCTTCTTTATTACCAAGAATGTGGAGTTCTGAACACGCTGAAAACTATATGATGTTCTCTGGATTTTTGGAATTCTCAATTAAGAGTGAGTATCAGATGCAAAACGATTTACGAACCATCATCAATGACTTCAAAGGGGCTGTTGCAAATGGTGACGTCGATTACGAAGATTACAATGGCTTTCTAAAAAAATATGGGCGTTATATCGACATTCAAAAACCATCCCTCCTTCAAAATATTTATTACCTTTTTGATTATCAAATCGGATATATGTATTGGCGTTATTTTATGTGGAATTTTACCGGACGACAAGATGATGTTCAGGGTAAATTTGACTTGCACGGCAATTGGATTAGCGGAATTTCGTTTATTGACACTTATTTTTTAGGCATTTCTCAAGACAACCTCACTAGTGATGTTTTAAATAACAGGGCCAGAAACACCTATTACTTCTTACCTCTATTGCTAGGATTAATTGGATTATTCTTTCTTTTTAACCGAGATAAAAAACTCTTTTGGACGATGCTGGTGTTTTTCTTATTTACAGGAATCGCCATACAAGTCTATACAAACGTAAGGCCTTTTGAACCGCGTGAACGCGATTATTCGTTGGTAGGATCTTTTTACGTCTTTGCCCTTTGGATCGGATTTGGGGTCTTTGCCATCTATGAAAAATTGAGCAGCTACACAAAAACCAGCTTGTTAGCGCCCATTGTTAGCGGAGTCTGTTTGATCGCGGTTCCTGGAGTTTTAATCAGCCAAAATTGGGACGACCATGATCGGTCTAAAAGAGAAACGGCCCACGCGATGGCCATTCAGTATTTAGAATCTTGTGATCCCAATGCCATTATTTTTACAATAGGTGACAACGATACGTTTCCACTTTGGTATGCACAGGAAATTGAAGGCATTCGACGGGATGTGCGCGTCGTGTGTACGAGTTTATTAAATGTCGATTGGTACATTGATCAAATGAAACGCAAAGCGTATGAAAGCGATCCAATTCCCTCTCTATTGACACACGATCAGTATAAACTAGGAACCCGCGATTATATTATTAAGGAAGCAGTCACTAACGACACACTTAGTATTGATCAATTTTTAGGTTTTATTACAAGTGATGACCCACGTACGAAGTACAAACACGTTCTTGAACAACAAGGCTATGACCCAAGCGGACAACGCCGTCAAGATTTAAATGCAAATTACTTGCCTACAGAACATGTAAGAATCCCTGTTGACAAAAAATCTGTCTTAAAAAATGGAATTGTTAAAGCAAAAGATTCGACCTTAATTGTACCCTATATCGATATTAAAATCAAAGGGGCAGCACTCTACAAAAACCGTTTATTGATGTTGGATATTATCGCCAATAACAATTGGGAACGTCCCATCTATTTTACAGGCGGAGCGTTCGGAGATGAAGATTATATTTGGATGAAAGACTACTTACAACTCGATGGTTTGGTGTACAAGTTAGTCCCTATAAAAACACCGGTCGCTAAAGACAATCCGTTTGATATGGGTCGTATTGACTCGGATAAAATGTACGAAATGGTCACCAATTGGGATTGGGGTAATAACGGAGATCCCTCAATGTATCATGACATCGAAACCCGAAAAAATAGTTTAACCTACCGCGGTAACTTAGCACGACTCATTGAAGTGTTAATCCAAGAAGGTGAATTAGAAAAAGCAGAAGAAATTGCAGATTTAGCAATGGCAAAAATGCCCGTTGATCTGTTTGGGTTTTACACCTTATTAGAACCTTACATTGGCTCGTATTATGAGCTGGAAGCCACAGAAAAAGCACGTAAATTATTCATAAATGTGAGCTCTAAATACCAAGAAAGTCTAAGCTATTACAGCACCCTTTCTGAGTACAATCAATCCAAGTATATACAAACCATCTACAATGATATTGAGCGCTACAGAAGTTTAGTGGACGTGACTACTTTTTATGAAACTGAAGAGTTTATTAAAACAGAAATGGAGAAATTCAATAGTTACCTTAGACTCTTTACTGGCGAACCTGAAGCGGAAGAGTTGAAGGATAAAGAAGTGTTAGATTCTACATTTTTGAACTCTGAAGGGTCTTAACGAAGGCTATACATATTCTTGAATGCGACCAATAATCGTATTGGCGTCGAGCTCACCACTTTGGCGCCATTTCATGTCGCCTGATTTATAAATAATTAAAGTTGGCAATCCTTTGATGCGTAGTGCTTCCGAGAGGTCTTTGTTTTTGTCGACGTCAATTTTTATAACGCGCGCCTTGTCTCCCATTGCAGCTGCAACATGTCTAAGTACATCGTGCATCGCTTCAGATTCATCACTCCATTCGGTGAAAAATTCAAACAATACTGGAATTTCAACATCTATTAACTCTCCAAATTTTGACATATCATGGTGTTTTATGGATCAACCTTCAATGATAATTTTACTTAACTATGATCGTATTCAACCCTAAAAATAAGTAATTTACTGGGGTAAATATAACATTTTCTGATATTTAAGCGTTATTAATCCCTTTTTTTAGCGTTATAACGGAGATTTCAGGCCATATTCCAACCCGCCCAGGGAATGCTAAAAAGCCAAATCCACGGTTCACATTTATGTATTGCCCTGCTTTTTCGTAGATGCCGGCCCAGTATTTATAGCGCCATTTAATAGGGCTCCATTTGATCACTCCTGGGATCTCAATTCCAAATTGCATCCCATGGGTATGACCACTAAGCGTCAAATGATACTGTTGTGAATCTTTGATAACTTCGTACTGCCAATGCGAAGGATCATGACTTAAAAGTATTTTAAAATCCGCAGGGTCAACTGCTGAAGTTGCAAGTTTTAAATCGCCTTTTTGCTTAAATCCCTTCCCCCAGTTTTCGACACCTATGATTGCCAAACGATCGCCAGATTTTTCAATAAACCGACTTTCGTTTCTCAATAAATCAAACCCCATGTCTTTTTGGATGTCTAATAATTCTTGAAAGTTTTCTGCTTTCGCTTCATCTGAAGGCCATCGGGTATAATCGCCATAATCATGGTTTCCCAAAATAGAGAACACACCATCAGGCGCTTTTAATTTTGAAAAAGTAGATTTCCAAGGACGCATTTCTTTTGACTTACTATTGACTAAATCACCTGTAAACATAATCACATTAGACGCTTGCTGGTTGACTAAATCAACCGCATATTCAATTTTTTTTTTGTTGTCAAAACTACCACTGTGAATATCGCTTATTTGTGAAATCTGATACCCATCAAAAGCAGCGGGTAAGTCCTCAAAATATAAGGTGTATTTTAAAACTTTAAAATTATATTTTCCTTTCGTAATTCCATAAAGTATGGATATAAAGGGGATGGCGGCTAATCCTAATGCCAGTTGTCCAATAAATTTTCGTCTGGAACTAAAAAATGCGGAAGGTTCTTCTGGTTTAGAAATAAAGTAATTAACCCCTGCTTCAAAGAGTCGATACACATCCTCCCCAAACATAAAAATGACCAATACTAACTTTGGAACATAAACCAACACAAGTACTGCAAATGCTACATAAAAACCTTGGTTACCTCCTGCGCCTCTATCGAAGGTCATTGCTTGGTAGACAAAAACGCCTAGTACTGCGAGTGAAATGATAGCATATCCATAAGTCACCAACGGATTTCTAACCACGCTTCTTAGACTTTGTAGCGCATAAAAATCTAAGGATAAAACAAGGAGTAAAAAAATTATTAATCGAATCATATTCAGTAAGAGTCAGCGGCAAAAGTAAAACAAAAGCGTATGATATTAGAGTTAATATTTTTATTTAACGATACTTTTAGATTTGTAAAATTTTAGTATATTCCTAAAATAAATTATGAACTGTAAATTTGACACTAAACTTGAGTACTAATTAGGTGCGTTTTTTCGTATTTAAAAACCTATTAAAAAAATTAAAAACTATTTTAATCTCAATGTACAAAAAATTGTGTTTTATAAAAGCCTATTTACTGAATGTTACCTTTCTAGTATTGTGCCTTTTTTCTATGGCACAAACATTTAACCCTGAAATAGAAAACTATTCTATTGAAGACTATGGGGCTGATAATCAAAATTGGGGTATCGATATAGATAATAACGGGATTATTTATGCCGCCAACAACCGTGGGTTGCTAAAATATAATGGCGAAATATGGCAGTTATTCGAACTTCCTAATAGAACTATAATAAGGTCAGTATTGATAGTAAATGATACTATATACACAGGGTCTTATGAAGAATTTGGATATTGGAAAAAAGATGATTTAGGTAACCTTTCGTATACATCATTAAATAATCTATTTGGGGAAGATTACGAGTTTAAAAGTGATGAGTTCTGGCAGATAGTAAAACATGGCAATGATATCATTTTTAGGTCTTTTGGTGGCGTTTATATATATAATGGAAATAATATTATTTCAGTACCAAATAGTCAAGAAGTTTCAAATTTTACAATTTATGATAACAGATTAATTGTTGGTAATTTAAAAAATGGACTTCAAGAACTAATAAACGGAAAATTAGTGCCGTTTGTACTTTCAAGTAAAAATTACAATTTCGATAACATAGCAAATATAGTTTCCAATAATGAAAAAAAACTATTCTTTTTTGACACGAATAAGGGAGGGTATATTTACAATTCTAATCAACTTTTACGACTACCAAAAAAGATAAATACACTTTTAGATAAATACATTTTAAATAAAACGGTATTTCTAGATGTTTATAGAATAGCTTTCGGAACAGTTAAAAATGGTATTATCATTTATAATCTAAAGAACCAAGATACTCAGTATATATCAAAAGAGTCTGGACTTTATAATAACACTATTTTAGGTCTTGAATTTCATGAGGGTAACCTTTGGTGTGCATTGGATAATGGTATCAGTAGAATAAATTTTGATAGCCCCTATTTATATTATAAAGACCATACAGGTACTTTAGGAACGGTCTATGATGTGGCATTTTTTAATGATAAATACTATTTAGCAAGTAATACGGGTATTTACTCATTTACAGATGACAATAAACTAAATTTTATTCAAGGTTCTGAAGGACATGTTTGGGATTTAACAGTATTTGAAAACCAGCTTTTTTTTGGGCATAATGATGGAACTTTTTATATAGAGAATGATAGTCTTCATCGTGTTGGTTCAAGTACTGAAGGTGTTTTTGGATATTTCAATATTCCAAATAAGAAACAATGGTTCTTACAAGGGGAATATAATGGAGTTAATCTTTTAAAAAAAGTTAACAATAAATGGATTAGTAAGGAAATAAAAAACATTGATTTCCCTGTAAATAATATTGTATTTGAATCGGAATATGTGATTTGGGCCACACATCCATATAAAGGTCTTTATCAGATAAAATTTAAGGAAGATTATACAGAAACTTCACAAATAGTCTATTATGGTAATGATAAAAATTTCAATCAATATAAAACGAGAATTTATAACTTAAATGGTTCAGTTGTCTTCTATAATTCAAAAAAGTGGTTGCAGTATTTTAAAAATAAAGATAGCATTGGTTTATATAAAGATTTTCAACAATTTAATGCTAAGAGTTTAATATTTAAAGAGCATAATGGTAGCTGGTTTATAGATGACAATGAAGCCGGTGTCATTACATACTATTATAATAAATTTAAAAAGACTCTTGAGGTTGATGCATTAGAGATCAGAAAACGTTCAGTGTCCAAATATGAGAAAATTGAAATTAAGGATGATTCATTACGGATTTTAAATTTAAATGATGGTTTTGCAATTTTCAATATAAATAAATTGAAAATGAAAGAGGCGTCAATTACAAATTCACCTATTATAGATAAAATATATTCTAATCGAAAACAGTTTTCAGTCAACGATTCCCTATTACGTTTTCCTTATAAGGATGCACAATACCTTTCTTTTGAAGTTTATACACCTAATCAATACGGTAATGACCATGTTTATTCCTTGTCTGGAGAGATAAATCAAAGAGAATTAATTAGAGACGGAAAATTTACATTACAAAATCTAGCTTATGGAAATTATACCTTATCAATCAAAAACAAGGGTATGCATTCTGAATTAAAACATATAAAAGATTTTCGTTTTAAGGTAATACCCCCTTGGTACTTATCCATATTTATGAAAATTGTCTATTTTTTATTAATAGTTTGTGTGTGTTTAATAATATTTAAAATCAATAAAAGAAGAATCCGAAGACAACAATTAGCATTGAAAAAAATGCATATTCGAAAAACTCAAGAGAAAATCTATCAATTAGAAAAGGAAAACCTTGAAAAAGAAGTGAAGATAAAGCAACGAGAATTAACGAATACTACCGATTCTATTATAAGAAAAAATGAAACAATTATGGTGATGTATAATGAACTTAAACGCTTAACAGAAGCATCTACCAATCCATCAAGAACAAAAAAAATTTTAGAAATATCAAAAAAAAATATTAGAGGAACAAATGATTGGAAGGTTTTTGAATCCAATTTTAATGAGCTCAACCGAGATTTTTTTAAAAAACTAATTGCTATACATCCCAAACTCACTTCCAAAGATTTAAGGTTATGTGCTTATATAAAAACAGGGTTGACTTCTAAAAAAATTGCCTTTTTGATGGGTATTAGTTTACGAGGCGTTGAATTACACCGCTATCGTTTAAGAAAAAAATTAAACATTAATTCAAAGGATAATTTCTTCCATTTTTTAAGGAAACTTTAGAAATTTAGAACTCAAAAAAAGTCCCTAAGACCTAATATTACTCAACTTATAACTACATTAAATACACAGTAATATGTTAAAGTTATATTTCATTATAATACATAAATAATTAACAATCAGGTTAATATAAATAGTCCGCGTAAAAAAGTACTACTACAATATTGTCTTTGTTATATATTTGGTTTCAGTAATTTCTATGAAACCAAAATCTAAATTATGCAAACTAGACTATTTACTACATTTATTTTTTTATTCATTACATATACACTACTGTAGCGCAAGAGCCTATTACGGGAACGGTTACAGATGAAAATGCAGTGCCTCTTTCAGGAGCAACCGTTATAATAAAAGGGACGTCTTATGGCGTTCAAACCGATTTTGACGGCGTCTTTCAACTTCAAGCAAATATTCGGAGATATTTTGTCTGTTAGCTATCTTGGCTGACCAATTAAAAAATTGATTACAGCCCCTGCCATACATTTAACCCATAGATTTCTAACCACACTTCTAAAACTTTGATGGGCATAAAAATCTAATGCTAAAACAAGAACTACAAAAATTATTAATCGAATCATATTCGGATAGAATCAAGCGCAAAAATAAAACAAAAGCAAATGATAATTGGGTTAATAATTTTATTTAACTATACTTTTAGATTTGGGAATTTTCACTATATTTCTAATCTTTAAACAAAAAATACAATTTACGGCACTTATATCGTTTCTGAGCTAGTTCTGTAACCATTAACTTTACATATTAAACACCATTTTTATGAGCACTAAAAACAACAATTCCGCCTTAACGACCCTTGTCACAGTTTTCTTTTTCTGGGGGTTTATTGCCGCTTCAAACGGCGTGTTTATTCCTTTTTGCAAAACCTACTTCAGTATTGACCAGTTTCAATCTCAACTCGTTGATTTTGCCTTTTATGGCGCCTATTATTTAGGAGCTCTCTTGCTTTTCATCCTATCAAGTGCGGTTAAAAAAGATATTCTTAATAATTGGGGCTACAAAAATGGGATTGTATATGGATTATTAATTTCTGCTCTTGGGGCTTTATTGATGTATCCTTTTGTTGATGGCGCACAACAAGGCGATACGTCTGTGTTTTATTTGGTGTTATTGGCTTTGTTTATTGTAGGACTCGGATTTTCACTACAACAAACAGCTGCAAATCCTTTTGCCATTGCGCTCGGTGACCCAGAAACTGGTTCGCATCGACTTAATCTCGCAGGAGGCGTTAATTCATTTGGAACAACCATCGGGCCTATTGTTATTGCATTAATTATTTTTGGATCCACTCCTTTATCAGGGGATGAACTCAACCAAATGATTCTAAATAATGAAATAAAACTAACCACTGTTCAATTGCTTTACTTGGGCGTTGGAGCGTTGTTTTTGGTCGCCGCAGCATTATTTCATTTTTCTAAAAAATTACCCAATACAAAAACGGATGAAGTATTTGAGCCCGCTAATAAAGCTAAAAATACACTCATTGTGCTAACGGTCGTTATTGGGGTTTGTTTTACAATGATTTTTAGCACGTATTCAAGTGGAGAAGTCACCACTGAAGCGCTTGAAAACAAACGACTCTTATTATTGTTAATTGCGCTATTGGCCGTTGTTGTAAGTATCTTTTTCGCAAATACACGAGCATCAAAAAACCCAGATGGCTGGGGTGCAATGAAATACCCACAATTGGTTTTGGGAATGTTAGCAATCTTTACCTATGTTGGCGTGGAAGTGACGATTCAAAGTAACCTAGGCGAGCTTTTAAAATCGGTTGCAGATAAAGTCAGTAATCTCAATGCTTTAGGATTAAAAGTGATGAATGATGCTGAAATTGCGCCGTTCATCTCACTCTATTGGGGCGGTATGATGATTGGTCGATGGGTTGGTGCTATTAGTGTTTTTAACCCGAGTAAAGGGCTTAAGAAATGGTTGCTTATTTTAGTGCCTTATGTCGCTTTTGGCGTGATTCTATTGGTTAATTTTGGGAAATATTCTTCAACAGAAATTTTATTATTTAGTGTCTGTGTTGCCATTCAGGTGGGTGGATTTTTTATCGCAAAAGATAACCCTATTAAAACATTGAAAATATTTAGCACCTTGGGCGTTATTGGCGTCATTATTGGCATATTTGCATCAGGTCAATTGGCACTATACGCATTGCTTTCAGGTGGCTTATTTTGTTCGATCATGTGGCCTTGTATTTTTACATTAAGTATTTCTGGATTAGGAAAATACACGTCACAGGGGTCTGCTTTTTTAATTATGATGATCTTAGGCGGTGCTATTATCCCCCCTCTACAAGGGAAGTTGGCAGATATTTTTAGCATTCAATCCTCGTATTGGATTGCGGTTGCTTGTTTTGCTTACCTTCTTTTTTACGCTTACAAAACCAAAAGTGTCCTCGAAAAGCAAGGAATCACTCAAAATGATTAATTAACTAAAATACCGTAAACTCACCATAATGGCTGACCAAAAACGCTTATTTCTTCTTGATGCTTATGCTTTAATTTTTAGAGGCTATTATGCGTTTATTAAAAACCCTCGGATTAATTCCAAAGGGCTTGACACCTCAGCAATTCTTGGGTTCACAAACTCCTTATTAGATGTCATCAAAAGAGAACGGCCAGATCATTTGGCGGTTTGTTTTGACAAAGGGGGCAGTAAGGACCGGGTCGAAATTTTTAAGGAGTATAAAGCCAATAGAGATGCCACGCCTGAAGGCATCAAGACTGCAGTACCTTATATCTATCAAATATTAGAGGCGATGAACATTCCTGCCGTTGTCAAAGAAGGATTTGAAGCAGATGACATCATTGGAACCCTTGCTAAAAAGGCAGAAAAAGAAGGTTTTAAAACCTTTATGGTCACACCCGATAAAGATTTTGCACAATTGGTGAGTGACAATATTTTTATGTACCGTCCCATGTTTGGAGGTGGGTATGAAACTTGGGGAGTGGAAGAAATTAAAGCAAAATTTGAGATCGAAGACCCGCTTCAAGTGATCGATTTTTTAGGGATGAAAGGCGATGCGTCTGACAACATCCCTGGCCTTCCTGGTGTGGGCGATAAAACCGCTAAAAAATTACTCGCTCAATACGGAAGTATGGAAAACCTTTTGGCAAATACCCATGAGCTCAAAGGAAAGATGAAGGAAAAAATTGAAGCCAATGCAGAACTTGGACTTTTATCTAAAAAACTAGCCACCATTCTATTGGATGTTCCGGTAGAGTTCGATGCAAAAAGTTTTGAATTAACGGCTCCAGATTCTGAAAAAGTAGGGGCTATTTTTCAAGACTTAGAGTTCAAACGCTTAATCGATAATTTTAATAAAACATTTGCTGTAAAACCCCCTGAAAGTACGACTTCAGAACCGGCAGCTACGACCCCCACTCCAGCCACAAACCCAACACCTCAAGCGGGGGCTGGACAATTTTCATTGTTTGGTGGAGACGAACCGGAAGTACCTGTAGCAGCACTAACTTACGGAAGAGAAACAGCGACATCAACCCCTCACTTTTATCAAAATGTGACGGGCAATTTAGGATTAAAACTATTTATCAAACAGCTCATGTCTCAAACATCGGTGTGTTTTGATACTGAAACAACAGGACTCAATCCCCTTAAAGCAGAACTTGTCGGTATTGCTTTTTCTTGGGAAGCGCATAAAGGGTTTTATATTTCGTTTCCAGAGTCTTTCGAAGAATCTCAAAAATTAATTGAATTATTTAGACCCTTTTTTGAAGCGACTCATATCGAAAAAATTGGACAAAATTTAAAATATGATTTAAAGGTCTTACACAAATATAAAATAGAAGTCAAAGGCCCCTTGTTTGACACAATGATTGCCCATTATTTGATCAATGCAGACATGCGTCATAACATGGAAGTCCTTGCTGAAACCTATTTGAATTATGCCCCTATTTCCATTACAGACCTCATTGGTAAAAAAGGAAAGAATCAACTGTCGATGCGCGATGTGTCGATTGAAAAACTGACGGAATACGCTGTTGAAGATGCCGATATTACCTTTCAGTTAGCGCGTCATTTCAAAAAAGAACTGACCGATGCCGATTCTTTAAAGTTATTTAATGAGATCGAAATTCCATTAGTAAAAGTATTAGCATCTATGGAACTCGAAGGCATCAAGCTAGACACAGATTTTCTAAAATCGCTTTCAGGCGATTTAAATGAGGACATTGCTGCCTTAGAAACAAAAATATATGAAGCGGCAGGCGAAACTTTCAATATCGCATCGCCCAAACAATTGGGCGTCATTCTCTTTGAAAAATTAAAGCTGGTCGAGAAACCAAAGAAAACCAAAACGGGTCAGTATAGTACTGCTGAAGATGTATTGTCTTATCTGGCAAAGGAGCACGAAATTATTCAAAATGTATTAGATTACAGAGGGTTAGCGAAACTCAAAAGCACCTATGTAGATGCGCTTCCAGAGCAAGTTTTAGACGTCACTGGTCATATTCATACGGAGTACATGCAAACGGTGGCTGCCACTGGACGACTGAGTAGTACCAATCCAAACCTTCAAAATATTCCGATCCGAACCGAACGCGGGCGTCAAGTGCGAAAAGCGTTCATTCCTAGAAATGAGGAGTACGTCCTATTAGCGGCCGATTATTCTCAAATTGAGTTACGCGTCATTGCGGCGATGAGCGAAGAAGAAACAATGCTAGAGGCTTTTAAAAACGGTGAAGACATTCATGCGTCGACCGCGGCGAAAGTCTTTAATGTGCCGTTAGCAGAAGTGACTAGAGAACAGCGTGGAAATGCCAAAACAGTCAACTTTGGAATTATTTATGGCGTGTCGGCTTTTGGGTTGAGCAATCAAACTGATTTGAGCCGTTCTGAAGCCAAAGAGTTGATTGAAACCTATTATGAGACCTATCCTAAGCTTCGGAAATACATAAGTTCACAGGTCGATTTCGCAAGAGATCATGGCTATGTAACTACTTTGTCCAACCGACGCCGTTATCTCAAAGATATCAACTCTCGAAATGCAATTGTACGCGGTGCTGCCGAACGAAATGCCGTCAATGCACCCATCCAAGGAAGTGCCGCAGATGTCATCAAAATTGCGATGATTAACATCTATAATAAGCTAGAGGAAGGCGGCTTTAAAACCAAAATGTTGTTGCAAGTTCATGATGAATTGGTCTTTGATGTTTATAAGCCCGAATTGGAAACCATGAAAGTATTAATTAAACAAGAAATGGAGAACGCCTATACCTTAAGCGTTCCCTTAGATGTTGAAATGGATATGGGTGAGAATTGGCTAGAAGCCCATTAAATTTTAAAGCTCTAAAGCGTTTTTCTGTTAACTTATTTCAGGACGGAACTATTTGTTTAAGTCATAGAATACGGAGCAGGGGATTTGGGTTAGTGGTGTCGGTGTTTTTGAAATCAAATTCCATAAAAATTAGACATCAAAAAACAGGACGTTTCCTTAGTAATAAAATTTTATAATCAAAACATGATACGAGACAAAAAGCATCAAATATTTTTCATTTGGTGCTTTTTTTGTATTTTTGGTACATATAAAAATAATGCGGGATAAAATGACTCTTATTAAAAAACTTGAAAAACTACCTCCAAAACGAGAAGAAATAGAAACGCTTCATATTTTACGCCAATTAAGCAAGTCATCAACTGCATTGGGCGAGCTAAAAGGAATTGCAAAGACAATTCCTAATCAAACAATGCTAATAAATGCAGTCGTCTTACAAGAAGCTAAAGACAGTTCTGAAATTGAAAATATCATAACAACACAAGATGAATTATATAAAGCTCTTTCCACTTCTACAAATCAACCATCACAAATTAAAGAGGTAATTAACTATAGAAAAGCAATATTTCTAGGTGCAGACATAATTAACAATCAAGGGTATTTAAGACAAAAAGACATTGTTGAATTACAAAAGACCATTATTGAAAATAATGCTGGAGTTCGGAATATGGCAGGAACTGTTTTAAAAAATGATAAAACAGGAGAAGTCGTTTATACACCTCCACAAGAAAAAGACGAAATACTAGATTTACTTTCAAACTTTCTTGACCATTTTAACATTGTAGACACAGACATATCTCCTTTAATTAATCTAGCCATCTTGCATTATCAATTTGAAAGCATTCATCCATTTTATGATGGAAACGGAAGGACTGGAAGAATATTAAATATTCTTTACTTAATCATAAACGGACTATTAGATATCCCTATCCTTTACCTAAGTTCTTACATTAATGATAATAAATCTGAATATTATAAACTATTAAACAAAGTCAATAAAAATAATGAATGGGAAAACTGGATTGTATATATGCTAAAAGCAGTAGAGGTAACTTCTAATAAAACAGTTGAAAAAATTAATTCAATTAAAAGTTTACTTGAAAAAACCATTCTTGTCGCTCAAGAAAAAGCAACTAAAGTTTATCGCAAAGAATTAATTGAACTACTATTTGAGCATCCTTATTCCAAAATAGAATATGTAGTCGAAAGACTTGGAGTTGAAAGAAAAGCAGCATCAAGATACTTAAAACAATTAGAAGAGATTGGAATATTAGAATCTCAAAAAATTGGACGAGAAACTATATACATAAACACAGAATTGATAGAAATATTAAAAAGAAACTAAGCCCAACAATGGCAAAAACATAGGGGTTTTGGTGGGGAATTGAAATTTTTGAGCTTAAATTAAAACCCGCTCAAAGTCTCTGACTTAGCGGAACATAAAAAAAACTAAATTTTACAGCTCTAGTGCGTTTTTAACATCTTCATCCATCAAAAATTCTTGTGGATTTTCGAGCGCTTCTTTCACCGCTACAAGGAACCCAACCGATTCTTTTCCGTCAATAATTCGATGGTCATAGGATAAGGCAACGTACATAATCGGACGAATGACGACTTCACCATTAAGGGCGACTGGACGTTCCACGATATTATGCATTCCAAGAATTGCACTTTGAGGTGGATTGATGATCGGCGTTGAAAGCATGCTTCCAAAAACACCACCATTCGTAATTGTAAAGGTGCCTCCCGTCATTTCATCCACGGTGATTTGTCCATCACGGGCAAGAATTGCCAAGCGCTTCACTTCCGATTCTACGCCTCTAAACGTTAAGTCCTCCGCGTTTCTAATCACGGGAACCATTAAACCTTTTGGTCCTGAAACGGCGATACTGATATCACAGAAATCATAGGAAATCATTTCTTTTCCATCGATCATAGAATTGACCGAAGGAAATAATTTTAATGCACGCACTACGGCGAGCGTAAAGAAGCTCATAAATCCGAGTCCAACACCGTGCTTTTCTTTAAAGGTCTCTTTGTATTGTTTTCTCAATTCAAAAATTGGCGACATATCAACTTCATTAAACGTCGTTAACATCGCCGTTTCATTTTTGACAGCCACCAAGCGTTCTGCTACTTTTCGACGTAACATAGATAGTTTAGAACGCGACACACCACGACCTTCTACGTTAGTTGATTGTCCCATCGCTGGAACCGCCTTTACGGCGTCTTCTTTAGTAATGCGTCCATCTTTTCCAGTACCGACAATGGTCGTGGAATCCATCCCTTTTTCAGATAATATTTTTTTAGCCGCAGGACTCGCAGCGCCTGTAGCATAGGTTGTGTTAACTGGTGTTTCAACTTTTGGTGTTACCACCACTTCCGGAGTGGAAGCCGTCGTTGTAGGGGCGTCTCCTCCTTCTGGTTTTGCAGCACTCGTATCTATCAAACACACCACAGCACCAACGTCCACGGCATCGCCGACCTCCGCTTTAAACGTTACGGTTCCACTGGCTTCTGCTGGCAATTCTAAGGTTGCTTTATCGCTATCAACCTCAGCAATAGCTTGATCTTTTTCTACATAATCGCCTTCTTGAACTAACCATTCTGCAATTTCAACTTCTGTGATGGATTCGCCTGGAGAAGGCACTTTCATTTCTAAAATCATTGTGTGTTTATTTTAGTTTTTTACGTTGATTGTCTTTTGTTTTATCAAAAACAAAATCTATTATTTCTTGATGTCTTTTTTTAGATCGTGTGGAGCTTCCTGCGGCGGGCGCACTATAACTTCGTCTAGAGGCGGATCGCCAATTTCTAGCAGCGTCGATATGCATTAAAATGTGGGCATACGCCCCCATATTTCTTGGTTCTTCTTGTGCCCAGACAATATCATCGGCATTTGTGTATTTTGAAATGACGGCTTCAATTTCTTTTTCTGGAAGTGGAAATAATTGTTCGACGCGAACTAAAGCAATATCGGTTCTTCCTAACGTTTCTTGTGCTTCCAATAAATCGTAATAAAATTTACCCGTCACAAAAACTAAGGTTTTAACTTCTGTGGCTTTTGCTGTGGTATCATCAATTAGCATTTGAAAACTTCCGTTTGCAAATTCTTCTACTGAAGACACGACTTTTGGATGACGTAATAAACTCTTTGGCGTGAATACAATCAATGGTTTTCTGAAATCTGCTTTTAATTGACGTCGTAATAAATGAAACATGTTGGCAGGCGTTGTACAATCGGCAATAAACATATTGTCTTTTCCACAAAGTTGAAGGTAACGTTCCATTCGACCCGACGAATGTTCAGCCCCTTGGCCTTCATATCCATGTGGCAATAATAGGACGATTCCATTTGGTGTTTTCCATTTGTCTTCACCACATGAAATGTATTGGTCAATCATAATTTGAGCGCCATTACTGAAATCTCCAAATTGAGCTTCCCAGATTGTAAGCGTGTTTGGACTTGCCATTGCATAGCCGTAATCAAAACCAACTACCCCGTATTCTGACAATAAGGAGTTGTAAATATTAAATTGCCCTTGATTTGGACTTATATTTTTAAGGAGGACCACTTCTTCTTCACTGTCTTCTACTTTAACTACCGCATGACGGTGCGAAAAAGTCCCTCGTTCAACATCCTGACCAGAAATACGGACATTGAAACCTTCTTCTAAAAGGGAGCCATAGGCAAGGTGTTCGGCCATCGACCAATCGAGCTTATTATTGTCAAACATTTGTTGACGTGCTTCTATCAGGCGTGAAATCTTACGTATAAATTTTTTATCTTTAGGAAGCGAAGCTATAATCTTAGTGATTGAAACCAGTTTTTCTTTTGGAAAGGTGGTATCGATCGTAGCTAGCATTTTATTTGCTTTGGCTCTGGGGAAATTTTCCCAAGCCTCTTGCATAAACGGTGTGATAACGGTTTTATCTTCTTGTCTCGACGATTTTAATTCCGTTTCTAAAGAAGCCTTATAATCTTGTTCAAGTTTAGAAACATAGCTTGAATCAATCACTCCTTCATCCATTAGTTTTTGCGCATAAATATCGCGTGGATTGTTATGATTTGCAATCGCTTTATACAGTTTAGGTTGTGTAAAACGAGGTTCATCGCCTTCGTTATGACCATATTTTCGATAGCCCAATAAATCGATAAACACATCGCGCTTAAACTGCATTCTGAAATCGAGTGCAAAAATCATAGAGTGCACTACGGCCTCGGCATCATCGGCATTGACATGCAAGACTGGTGAAAGCGTCACTTTCGCAACATCTGTACAATAGGTTGATGAGCGTGCATCTAAATAGTTAGTCGTAAATCCAATTTGGTTATTGACTACAATATGAATCGTTCCATTGGTTTTATAGCCGTCTAGTTGTGCCATTTGAACAACTTCGTACACGAGGCCTTGCCCTGCAATCGCAGCATCGCCGTGCACCACAATTGGCAACACTTTACTGGCGTCTTCGGGCTTAAATTTATCTTGTTTAGCTCTTGTAATTCCTTCCACAACGGCTCCTACAGTTTCGAGGTGTGATGGGTTTGGTGCGATGCTCAAGTTAATTCGATTGCCATTATCGGTCAATCGGTCACTCGTCCAACCAAGATGGTATTTTACATCGCCATCAAAGACTTCTTCTTCATAATCTTTTCCATCAAATTCACTAAAAATATCACTAGCCGATTTTCCAAAAATATTGGTCAACGTACTCAAACGACCACGATGGGCCATTCCCATGACAAATTCTTTGACACCATAAGCGGCGGCTTTTTCAATGATCACATCAATCGCAGGGATTAAAGATTCATTTCCCTCTAATGAAAATCGTTTTTGCCCTACATATTTTGTGTGCAAAAAGGTCTCAAACGAAACGGCTTCATTTAGTTTTTTGAGGATATGTTTTTTTTCATCAGCCGTAAAATTACGCTGATTATCATTATTGTTGATTTTATTTTGAATCCATTGACGTTCATTCGGTCGACGGATATACATGTATTCTACGCCTATTGCATCGCAATAAATCGCTTCAAGATGTTTTTGAATCTCGCGTAAACTTTGGGGTCCAATGCCTATAGTATCGCCTGCGTTAAAAACAGTATCTAAATCTTTAGAGGACAATCCAAAGTTTTCTAAATCGAGTGAAGGCGAATATTTTCTTCGATCTCTAACAGGGTTTGTTTTGGTAAATAAATGGCCTCGAGTTCGATAATCATCAATTAATTTTACAACTTGAAACTCTTTCTGTACATGCTCTGGAATTTGAGTTTTAACGCCTTCCACAATATCATCAGAAACCTCAAACCCTTCGCTGCCAAAATCATAGCCTTGAAAGAAAGCTTTCCAGCTTGGCTCAACGCTATCTGGGTCTTGTTGGTATTGTTCGTACAGATCCGCAAAATAGGCGGTATGAGCGGCGTTTAAAAAAGAATACTTATCCATGAATTAATAATTCTATTTTTTCTTTAGAAAAATATTGTCAAAAATACGATTTTTCACGAATATGAGATGTGAAAACGAGATAAATATAAAGATATTTTAATGGAATCAAGGTTTATTAAAAAGATCAAGGGGAGTTGTATCCCAATTAATGTTTATAACCGCCTAACTACGGTTCGTTTTAATAACTGACAAAAGTCATCTTTTTAAAGCTTTATTAGAGATATTTTTGATGTAATAATTAACATCTAAAACCCCTTATTTATAAATTAACAACTAGTAATCATGATCGTAAAACAAAAATCAAAAATGAGAATATCATTTGTAGCGTTTACAATGATAACAATGCTTTTTTCGGGCTGTAAAGACGCCGATAAAACTGAAAAACCAAGCACTGCTGACATCCCTGTAAGCAGAGAAATGACCGCTGAATTAACGTCGCCTCCCAATGTACCAAGACCTGTGGGAAGACGAAAGGCTAAAAAGCTTATTGTTAACATGGAAGTTCTTGAAAAAGAAGGAACTATGACCGATGGGACTACTTATAATTATTGGACTTTTGGCGGTTCTGTACCAGGGAGTTTCATTCGGACTAGAGTTGGTGATGAAGTGGAGTTTACACTCTCAAATCACCCAGACAATAAATTACCGCATAACATTGATTTACATGCTGTAACAGGTCCTGGAGGTGGCGCAACATCTTCTTTTGTAGCACCTGGTCATGAAAAAAAATTCAATTTTAAAACCTTAAATCCTGGATTGTATGTTTACCACTGTGCAACGGCTCCCGTTGGAATGCACATTGCAAATGGCATGTACGGTTTAATTTTGGTTGAACCAAAAGGCGGATTGCCCTTGGTTGACAAAGAATACTACATAATGCAAGGGGATTTTTATACTAAAGGAGAAAATGGAGCCCCTGGATTACAATCTTTTGATATGCAAAAAGCCGTTGATGAAGATGCCGATTATGTGGTGTTTAATGGTAGTGTAGATGCTTTAACAGGCGATAATGCCATCACTGCAAATGTTGGCGAAACAGTGCGTTTATATGTTGGAAATGGTGGCCCTAATTTAGTATCCTCATTTCACGTTATAGGGGAAATCTTTGACAAAGTTCGTGTTGAAGGCGGTAGCATGATTAATGAAAATGTTCAAACCACATTAATCCCTGCTGGAGGCGCAGCGATTGTAGAGTTTAGAGTCGACGTTCCAGGAACTTTCATCTTGGTAGACCACTCTATTTTTAGAGCATTCAACAAAGGCGCCCTAGGGATGCTTAAAGTAGAAGGCGAAGAAAATAAAGCAATCTATTCTGGAGTAGTTCAAGAAGGAATTTACCATCCAGAAGGGGGCGGCATCCAACAAATGCCAGAAGGAAAGAAGACTGTTAAAGTTGCCAATTCTAATAAAAGTCTGGCAATGAAAATGGAATCTGGAAAGCAAATTTATACGCAAACGTGTTTTGCTTGTCACCAGGCCGAAGGTCAAGGAATCCCAAATGCATTTCCGCCATTGGCAAAATCAGATTACTTAAATGCTGATGTCAATCGTGCAATTAAAATTATTCTTAAAGGAAAGTCGGGGGAAATTACTGTGAACGGTAAAAAATATAATAGCGTTATGACTAGACAAACGATTAGTAATGATGAAATTGCTGATGTACTAACCTATGTCTACAACTCATGGGGCAACAACAAAACAAATGTAACAAAGGCTCAAGTTGATGCCGTAAAAAGCGGACATTAAACTAATGAACTCTCAATGAAACCTATTAATAGATTGATAATTTGCATTACACTACTCTTTAGCCTGACTGCAAATTGTCAATCTAAAATGGTGCTGATAAAAGGAGGAACTTACACACCTCTTTATGGTCGAGATTCGTTAAAAGTGAACGTCTCAGATTTTAAGATAGATGTGTATCCTGTGACTAATAAGCTGTTTTTAGAGTTTGTAAAAAAGAATCCTAAATGGAAACGATCAAACATAAAAAAGCTCTTTGCAGATGAAAATTATCTAATTAACTGGAAATCAGATCTGGAGTTGGGAGATATGCAATCCTTAAATGCGCCAATCACTAATATTTCATGGTTTGTCGCAAAAGACTATTGCGATTTTCAAGGAAAAAGATTGCCAACAATAGATGAATGGGAATATGTAGCGATGGCAAATAAAAACCTTCCAGATGCACGACAACTAAAAACTTATAATGAACAAATTTTAAGTTGGTATGAAAAACCAAAAACTTTTAAAAATGACATTGGGTCAACCTTTAAAAATTATTGGAATGTATATGATTTACATGGACTGGTATGGGAATGGACTTTAGATTTTAATTCGGTTCTAATTTCAGGAGAATCTAGAAAAGATGTTGATAATGACTCCAGCCTTTTTTGCGGAAGCGCCGCTATTGGCGCCACAGACTTAATGAATTACGCTGCTTTTATGCGCTATGCACTTAGGGGGAGTTTAAAAGCCAAATATGCCGTTAAAACCCTAGGGTTTCGATGTGTAAAATCGATTAATAACTCACAATAACGAAATGAAAAAATTAAAATCTGTTTTAATCGTATTACTCTTCGTAATGTCATTGGTAACGTGTAAAAAAAAGAAGGCAACTAGTGCTTCTAATAATTTGACTTCATTTTACTGCCCTATGAAATGTGAGACCGATAAAACCTATAAAGAATCAGGGAGTTGTCGGGTATGCAAAATGGATTTAATCGTTACCACACAAGAAAATTCAAAAGTATTAAAAGCGAGTCAAATTTCGGATGAATCTATTTTCCATTTAACAAGCCTATGGAATACCAAAGAGGATAAAGCCATTCAACTAAAGGATTTAAAAGGAAAAACGCTGGTAATGGTTATGATCTATACAACTTGCAAAGCGGCTTGCCCACGCCTAGTGGCAGATATGCGAAATATTGAAGTTCAAATTCCAAAATCTAATTTAGAAAATCTTCGTTTTGTATTGGTTAGTATCGATCCAACTAATGACACCCCAAAACGTCTAAGAGAATTTGCAATAGAAAACAAAATGGATGAAAAACAATGGGTCTTTTTACATGGCACCGAAAGTGGTGTCAGAGAATTTGCGAATGTGTTAGCCGTAAAATACAAGCAAATTTCGCCACTAGATTTTTCACATTCAAACATAATAAGTGTGTTTAATAAGGGTGGTGAATTAATCCACCAACAAGAAGGCTTGGGGGTTAATAATAAAGAAACTATTCAAGCAATCCTTGAGTTAACAACTGAAAATTAAAACAGTAATGCAACACTCAATCTTAAAAAAATGAAAAAAAAATTACTTACTACAATCATAGCCTCACTGTTCGTATTTAGTGCTTTGGCACAACAATTTGACTTATCGGCAGAATTAAGGCCTCGTTTCGAAAACAAGCAGGGCTATCAATTATTATTAAACACAAACCAAGAGGGCTCAAACTTTGTATCCCAACGAACACGTCTAAATTTTGGCTTCAAAAATGAAAAATTAAAATTAAAAATTGTGATGCAAAACGTAAGAGTCTGGGGGGACGTTGGCACCCTATCAAGCGACGATAAAGCATCAGCTTTGCACGAAACTTGGGCAGCATACATCCCAAATAATAAAATATCCTTTAAATTCGGACGTCAAGAAATAGTGTATGATGATCATAGAATTTTTGGTAATGTAGGTTGGGCACAACAAGCAAGAAGTCACGATGCCTTTTTGTTTAAATACACTCCAAATGCAGATAATAAATTAGATATAGGTTTTGCATTAAATGCCGATTCGCAATCTAACGTAGATAACTTGTATAGCAACGCAGCAGACTACAAATCCTTTCAGTATGCTTGGTACCACGGAGATTTCAACGCCATTGGGGTGAGTTTTCTATTGCTAAATACTGGTATCGAATATTTAGATATTGACGCTAGCCAAACAATTGATTATATGCAAACAATAGGACCCAGACTCACCTATAAATCAGGTAAATTTAATGCAAATGTTTCCGCATATTTACAAACAGGAAAATCATTAAATAATGATGTTAGCACCTCCTATTTTGCAGGAAATATTGGTTATAAGGTTACAAAGGAGTGGTCGTTAGGTTTGGGAATGGAACAGCTTTCGGGAAAAGATTCTAATGCTAGTAGTACAGACATAAAATCGTTTGCACCCTTATTTGGTACGAATCATAAATTTAACGGTTTTATGGATTATTTCTATGTGGGAAACCATGCTAACAGCGTTGGATTGACCGATATCAATATGACTCTAGGCTATTCTAAAGATAAATTTTCGGCAAAACTAACCCCTCATTTATTTTCAGCGGCCGCTGATGTGTTTGATGGAACAACTAAAATGGATGCTAATTTAGGAACAGAAATTGATTTAACCGTTGGCTATAAAATCGCCAAAGACATAAACCTGAATGCAGGATATTCCAAACTATTTGCGACACGTACTCTAGAAGTTTTAAAAGGTGGCGATAAAAATGAAAACAATTCATGGGTATGGGTCATGATGACATTTAAACCTACACTGTTTTCTCATAAAGCAAATTAAAAAACTCAAGCGTTAATGAAAAAACCAACTTTTAGTTTTAATACCTATTTCTAAACCAAACTTTTTGCCACACCCGTTTTAAAATAAGAAAAGAGACTGCTTCAGATAGCTTAAGTGTGTCGCTACCATCTAAGGCTTTGACTTGCTTTTCTGATACATCAACGATATAAAGTAAATTTAAATATTCAGAAAAGTTTTCCTGAATAAGCTTATAAACTGTTTCATGGAGTAACAACTTTAAGTTTGAAGGTGAAATTTCTTCCTCTAAATCGAAGAAAATATTCGCTAATAAAAAATCTTTATTAAGTTGAAGCAATAATTTTTTATATAAATTTAATTGATTTGCTTCTGTAATTAGGGCTTCAAAAGTAGATGGTAAATTCATTACACAGTTCTATCCATAAGACTCGTGCCAAATGTTTTTAGCAGCTCCTTTTTAGCTTCTGAAATCGTTAATAACTCCAAAACAGAAAAAGCTTTCAGCGTATAATGTTCAATGGCTTTTTTGGTAGCCTCTGAAGACCCCGATGCTATAAAAATTTGCTTTACAGTCTCTATTTTATCCTTTGAGTTAGTGCCCCCTGTGCTAAATAATTGTTTCAATTGCCGTTGTTCCTCTTCAGACGAAAACTCTAAAGCCTTTAAATATAAATAGGTTTTTTTATTCTCGATAATATCACCTCCAACTTGTTTTCCAAACGTTTCAGGGTTCCCAAAGGCATCCAAATAATCATCTTGTAATTGAAATGCAATCCCTAAATTTTTACCGAACTCATAACATCTATTTTGATCCTCCGTTGAAGCATTGGCAATAATAGCACCCATTTTCATGGCGGCTCCCACTAACACAGCCGTTTTGTATTCGATCATTTTTAGATATTCTGGAATTGAAACATCAGATCGCATTTCAAAATCGATATCATATTGTTGGCCTTCACAGACTTCCAATGCTGTTTTACTGAATAATTTTGCGAGCTTTTGAAAAGTTTCAGGTTGGTAGTTTTCAAATAATTGATACGCCATAATCAGCATCGCATCTCCCGAAAGAATCCCCGTGTTTAAATCCCATTTTTCATGCACGGTTTGATGGCCACGACGCAGCGGTGCAGCGTCCATAATATCATCGTGAATTAGAGAGAAATTGTGAAAAACTTCCACAGCCAATGCGGCGTCGAGTGCTTGGTTTGTATCGCCATCAAAACAATCGGCGGTCATTAGGGTTAAAACAGGTCGCAAGCGCTTCCCTCCTAAATTTAATATGTAGGCTATGGGCTCATACAGATTTTTAGGCTCTCGCTCTTCTTTATAAGTTTCTAAAAAGGCTAAAAATTGTTCTTGATACGTTTCAATGGCTTTCATAGCCACAAAAATAAGTGAATTCCTAAAACTATTTTAATTTGAGAAACTAATAAATGTTAAAAAACTGTAAAACTTTGGAAACTTTTATTGTTTTTAAAGTTTCCTGTTGTAAATTTGCTCTCAGTTATGAGAGATAAAATTATATCAAAATCAGAAGAATTGTTCTTGTCTTTAGGGTTCAAGAGTGTCACCATGGACGACATCGCGAATGCCATTGGGATTTCTAAGAAAACAATTTATGCTCATTTTTCGAACAAAACAGCGCTTGTAGAAGTCGTTATATTTGAAACGCTCGACCATATTTACGAAGGAATTGATAAGATAAACGCCTCCTCAATAAATCCTATTGAAGAGCTTTATGACATCAAACTATTTGTGATGAATTACTTCAAAAATGAACGAGTTTCGCCACAGTACCAACTCAAAAAATATTACCCTGAAATTTATGAACGTTTACAAATCAAACAATTTGAAAAAATGCATTCTTCAGTTGAAAACAGTCTGAAAATGGGGGTTGATACTGGTTTATTTAGAGCTGATATTGATATAGATTTCATATCAAGAATGTATTTTAATGGGATGACTGGGATTCGTGATATTAGCATTTTTCCAGAAACACTCTTTGATAAAAACTATCTTTTTGAAAGTTATCTCGAATACCACCTACGTGCTATAATCACCAAACAAGGATTAAATCTGCTTAATAATTATATAAAATCTAACCTAACAACTAATGCTTCATAAACTAATTCTATTCTTATTCATAACGACTTCAGTGTTTTCTCAGCAAGAAACCACTCAGTTTTCGCTTAAAGAAGCCGCTGAGTTTGCAATTCAAAACAATTATTTGGGTAAAAATGCTGCCCGTGACGTGGAAATTGCAAAACTCCAAAAGTGGCAAACTACGTCCACGGGACTTCCTCAAATCAAAGCAACCCTAAAATATAACAATTGGTTAAAACAACAAATTTCATTGATACCCGCAGAATTTTTTGGCGGACCTGCAGGGCAGTTTTCAGAGATTACTTTTGGCACCAAACAAACAATGAATGGCACCTTGAAAGTTTCGCAAAAAATATTTGACGGCTCCTATTTAGTAGGACTTCAGGCAGCAAAAGTATATCTAGATATCTCAGAGAATGCCAAAGAGAAAACAGAAGTTGAAGTTCGAAAAATGGTCGCTTATGCCTATGGAAATGTGCTGTTAGCCGAAGAGAATTTTAAAATCGTAAACTCAAATATCACTCTGATAGAAAAAAACGTAAGGGATCTTAAAAAGGTGTATGAAAATGGTTTGATTGAACAAGAAAGCGTTCAGCAGCTACAATTGACTTTGGCGAGTTTGAAAAGTAATCAAGGGTACGTTAAAAGGTTAAAGACATTAGCTTATCAAATGTTTAATAACGCCCTAGGCCTTGAATTAAACACTCCCGTCGTTTTGACTGACAGTCTCGATAAATTAATTTTAATCTATACAACGCTTCTGCCCTTACAGTCAATTATTGAGGTTGAGAATGTTGTGGATTATAAAATTGCATTCAACGATGTCAAAGCTCGAGAACTCTTATTGAAGTTAGAAAAAAGTAAAGCACTGCCCTCTATTGATGCCTTTTTAAACGGCAGCTATTCTGGAAATAATGATCAATTTAACTTTTTGGAGGATTCACAAAAATGGTTTGGTGCCTCTCTTTTTGGAGTGACTATGGAAATTCCTATTTTTAGTTCGCTCGGAAGAAGTGCTTCCACAAAAATGGCCCGACTCAATTTTGAAAAATCCAAAGCGCTTTTAGAAGACACGACTGAAAAAATTCGGTTAGAAATTTCACGTGCGACAAGCGATTATGAATTTGCCGTTGAAGATCTTGAAATTAAAAAAGAAGCACTCTTGCTTTCAGAAAATATCGCCCAGAAAAATGAAATTAAATTCTTTGAAGGATTGACCACTAGTTTTGACTTATCGCAAGCACAAAGACAATTGTATGCGGCGCAACAAGATTATTTACAGTCCATGCTAAACATCCTAATCAAACGAATTGATATAGAAGCACTCATTAACACATCCTACAACAACTAAATGATGAAACATTCCCTACCGATGACTCAAATGAAAACAATTATTTCGCTATTTATTTTAACCCTTGCTCTGTCTTGTGGCAGTTCAGAGAAAGAATCACAATCGTTAACCGATTTAAAAACTAAAAAGGCGACTCTGATTGAGAAAATGGATCGTATCAGCACAGAACTTAAAAGTGTTGAAGTCGCTATTTCTGAATTAGATACGTTACAAAAACTTATGACCGTCACGTCATTTAAAGCAGAAATCAAAGACTTTAATCATTATATCGAAGTCCAAGGAATGGTGAAAGCCGATCAGTCCATTGAATTACACGCGGAAATGGGCGGGACTGTAACGGGTATTTTAACCAAGGAAGGACAATACGTTTCAAAAGGGCAAATACTTGCAACACTCGATAGTGCTGTGATCGATAACTCAGTGTTACAATTAGAAACTCAACTTGCTTTGGCCACCACTACTTTTGAACGTCAGGCCAGACTTTGGGATCAAAATATTGGGAGTGAAATTCAATTCCTTCAAGCAAAAGCACAAAAAGAAGGGCTTGAAAATAACATGAAAAGCTTGAGAGCACAAGCGCGAAAAATGAAAGTAATCGCGCCATTTTCTGGAACCATCGATCAAATTTTTGCAAAAACAGGGGAACTTACATCCCCGCAAGCACCCTTCCTAAGGCTGGTAAACCTTAAAAATGTTTATGTCGAAAGTGAGGTCACGGAAACGTATTTAAAATCTATCAAAAAGGGGACAAAAGTCCTCCTTAATTTTACATCTATTGGTAAATCTACAGAGGCATCAATTTCACAAGTTGGAAATTTCATCAATCCAAATAACCGAAGCTTTAAAACTCGTATTGATCTAAAAAACCCCAATAATGAGTTAAAAGCTAACTTGCTTGCTGACATTAAGATCAATGATTTTAGAGCCAATGGCATTGTTATTCCATCGAGAATCGTTCAAAAAGATCGCGACAACAAAACGTTTGTTTATACGATTGAACCAAATGGGGGCAACCATAAAGTTGTGAAAACATTTGTGACCGAGGCGATGAATTACAACAACTTCTCTTATATTTCTGAAGGGCTTTCAGAAACCTCAATGCTGGTTGATAAAGGTGCACGACTTGTAAATAATAATGAAGACGTAAAACTTGTAAACTAGTAGATTATGAGCACAAAAAAAATAAAAGAATTTAAACTTTCTTCTTGGGCGATTTCAAATCGCATGACCGTTTCTGTCATTACATTCATTATTGTTTTGAGTGGGTTTCTTTCTTACTCAGGGATGGCACGTGAGAATTTTCCAGAAATTATTATCCCACAAATTTATGTGGCCACACCCTACCCAGGGAATTCTGCGTTGGATGTCGAAAAACTAATCACCAAACGGCTAGAAAAAGAAATAAATTCAATCACAGGGGTCGATAAAATCACTTCCAATTCAATTCAGGGTTACTCGAGTATTGTGGTGGAATTTAGTTTTGATTACACCCCTTCGGAAGCGCTTCAAAAAGTTAAAGACAAAGTTGATGTCGCAATGGCAGATCCTGATTTCCCAAAAGATTTACCATCGGAGCCGAGTATTACGGAAATGAATTTTAGTGAGCGAATCCCCATCATGAACATTAATTTGTCGGGCGAATTCTCAATGGATCAATTGAAAGAATATGCCGAATATTTAGAAGATGAAATTGAGGAACTTTCTGAAATTTCAGGAGTAGATATTAGAGGGGTTCAAGAAAAAGAACTTGAAATAGCAGTCGATTTATATAAAATGGAGGCGTCTAAAATCAGCTTCACAGATATAGAAAATGCCGTTGCTTTTGAAAACATGAGTGTTTCTGGAGGAGATATCCTCGAAAATGGCATTCGACGCACGGTCCGTGTTTTAGGCGAATTTAAAGATCCTTTAAGCGTCAGAGATATTATCGTCAAGCATGAAAAAGGAAACATTGTTTACCTAAGAGATATTGCAGATGTGAATTTCAAAGAGCAAGAAAAAGAAAGTTTTGCTAGAGAATATATGCAACCTGTAGTCATGTTGGATGTTAAGAAACGAGGCGGTCAAAACCTTTTAGAGGCTTCGACTAAAATTGATGCCATTCTGGAACAAGCGGCCGCAAATGTATTTCCACACAATTTAATAATTTCTAAGACCAACGATCAATCAAACGACACCCGAACCATGGTGTCCGATCTAGAAAACAGCATCATTTTAGGCGTCATTTTGGTAGTCACAGTCCTTTACTTCTTTTTAGGATTTAGAAATGCATTGTTTGTTGGAATTGCCATTCCATTATCGATGTTTCTATCGTTTACTATTTTAAGTTTTATGGGGGTAACTCTGAACACAATGGTTTTGTTTTCTCTAGTCATTGCGCTAGGGATGTTGGTTGATAACGGGATTGTGGTGGTCGAAAACGTCTATCGTTTGATGGATGAAGGTTACCCAAGAATTGAAGCAGCGAAACTTGGTGTAGGCGAAGTGGCGATGCCAATTATTGCATCTACAGCAACCACTTTAGCTGCGTTTTTTCCCTTAATTTTATGGGAAGGTATTATGGGTGAATTTATGAAATGGCTTCCAATTACCTTAATTATCGTCTTAAGCTCATCCCTGTTTGTAGCTCTAATCATCAACCCAATGTTGATTTCGGTGTATATGAAGGTGGTTCCCAAAAAGGAATCAAAAATCACTTTTATAACAAAGTTAGAAAACCTCTACGAACGTTTTTTAAGCTATGCTTTAAAAGGCAAAAAACCGGGCAGTATCATCGTTGGAACGTTTGGATTATTAATTCTTGCGGTATTTTTAATGGCGACTTTTCCTCCTAAAATATTGTTTTTCCCGAACACCGATGCCAAACAAGTCTTTGTATACATCGAATATCCTATTGGGACTGACATCGAAGAAACAAATCTTATTTCAAAGGAAATTGAACAAGACATAGAAAACTACTTAAAAAAGTATGACGTCGATGGCAAAAGCTTTTTGATTACTTCTATTATTGGACAAGTAGGAGAAGGTACTGCCGATCCATCGCGAGGGCAAGAGGGTGGAAAAACGCCGAACAAAGCTCGAATCACGGTAGATTTTGTAAAGTATCAGGACCGTCAAGGGGTGAGCACTGAAGCCGTGCTAAAAGACATTCGAAATGTTATACAAGGCTATCCCGGCGTGAGTATTGTGGTGGATAAACCCGCTGATGGCCCTCCAACAGGCGCCCCCATCAATATTGAAATTAAAGGGGATGATTATGTCTTAATCTTGGAAACTGCCAATGAATTAAAATCCTTTATCAATTCCTCTAATATTGCGGGAATTGAAGAATTGAAATTAGATATTGATCAAGGAAAACCCGAAATGTTAATTTCTGTTGACCGTCAAAAAGCACGACGACTGGGGGTTTCAACAGGTCAAATTGGAGCCAACTTACGAACTGCATTGTATGGAAAAGAAATCTCAACCTATAAAAATGCGGATGATGATTATCCTATAAATCTAAGACTAAAAAACGAAATGCGTTATAATAAATCGACCTTGCTCGATCAAAAAATAACCTTTAGAAATCAAAGTGATGGTCAAATAAAACAAGTGCCTATTTCGGCGGTTGCAACCACTGAAAATCAATCTTCGTTTAGCGCTATTAAACGCATTAATTTGGATCGAGTGGTCACCATTTATTCCAATGTTTTAAGTGATTATAACCCCACAGAAGTCAACGATAAAATTAGAGCCATTGCTGAAAAATTCGAATCGCCAAAAAGCATCGCCATTAGTTTTACAGGTGAACAAGAGAAACAAGCCAAAGAAATGGCGTTTTTAAGTAATGCCCTTTTAATTGCAGTCCTTTTAATTTTCTTGATTTTGGTTGCACAATTTAACTCGGCTACAACCCCAATTATTATTTCAATTTCTGTATTTCTTAGTTTGATTGGGGTGTTATTTGGACTCCTCATTTTTAGAATGGACTTTGTGGTGCTTATGACCATGATTGGTATTATTTCTCTGGCAGGAATTGTCGTTAATAATGCCATCGTTTTAATTGATTACATCAATCTTACGATCCTTAGAAAACGACGGGAATTGGGGTTGGAAGAAACCGATAAATTAACACCAGCACTCCTCGTTGAATGTGTGGTTGAAGGCGGGAGAACACGTTTAAGACCGGTGTTGTTAACAGCAATTACGACCATTTTAGGGCTACTTCCTTTAGCGCTCGGAATCAATATTAATTTTAGAACTTTGATCACCCAACTGAATCCCAACTTTTATATTGGTGGTGAAAACGTTGCTTTCTGGGGGCCAATGGGCTGGGCAATTATCTTCGGATTAACATTTGCTACCTTTTTGACACTGGTCGTCGTGCCTATCTTATTTTATTTAATTAATAAATTGAAAACAAAAAAGGTTAAAGTCGCTTCCTAAGCCTGTCGATTTTAATTTTTAAATGTTAAATTTGCGCAACTAATTTAGTCTTATGTACAGAAGTCATCATTGTGGTCAATTAAGAACCTCGAATATCAACGAAGAAGTGACCCTTTCGGGTTGGGTGCAAAAATCCCGTGATAAAGGATTTGTGATTTGGATCGATCTAAGAGATCGCTACGGCATCACACAGCTTATTTTTGATGCAGAGCGCACGCCAGAAGCGATGGTCACCTTGGCTAAAAGTTTGGGACGCGAATTTGTCATTCAAGTGACGGGAACCGTCATTGAACGTACGTCTAAAAATCCAAATTTAGAAACTGGGGATATTGAAATATTAGTTTCAAAACTAACCGTTTTAAATGCCGCAAAAGTGCCACCGTTCACCATTGAAGATCAAACCGATGGTGGCGAGGAGCTTCGTATGAAATATCGCTATTTAGATATTCGAAGAAATCCAGTAAAAAATAATTTAATCTTTAGACATAAAGTGACACAGGAAGTTCGTTCGTATTTGTCTTCTCAAGAATTTATAGAAGTTGAAACGCCTTACTTAATCAAATCAACGCCAGAAGGTGCGCGTGATTTTGTGGTGCCAAGCAGAATGAACGAAGGTCAGTTTTATGCGCTTCCACAGTCGCCACAAACGTTCAAACAATTGTTGATGGTTGGCGGTATGGATAAATATTTTCAAATTGTAAAGTGTTTTAGAGATGAAGATTTAAGAGCCGACAGACAACCCGAATTCACGCAGATTGATTGTGAAATGGCGTTTGTAGATCAAGAAGATATCCTAACTATTTTTGAAGGCTTAACACGCCATTTGATAAAATCTATTCATGGAAAAGAGATTACTTCTTTCCCAAGAATGACGTATGATGATGCGCTTCAAACCTACGGAAATGACAAACCAGACATTCGATTTGGAATGAAATTTGGGGAATTAAATGCCGTGGCTCAACACAAAAATTTTGGCGTTTTTAACTCGGCAGAACTAGTGGTTGGGATAGCCGTTACTGGTGGAAATAGCTTCACTCGAAAAGAAATTGATGGCATTATTACTTGGCTAAAACGCCCTCAAATTGGTGCTTTAGGAATGATCTATTCGCGATGTAATGAGGATGGAACGTATAAGTCTTCGGTTGATAAATTTTATGACCAAGACGATTTAGGGAAATGGGCAGAAGTGACAGGAGCTCAATCTGGTGACCTGGTTTGTGTCCTCTCTGGACCAACTGATAAAGTAAGAACTCAATTAAGCGCACTCCGAATGGAGCTTGCAGAACGTTTAGGCCTTCGAAACCCTAAGGAGTTTGCACCGTTATGGGTGACCGACTTTCCGTTACTTGAATGGGATGAAGACAGCAAACGCTACCATGCAATGCACCACCCGTTCACCGCTCCAAAACCAGATCAAATTAAGTTATTAGATACCGACCCTGGTGCCGTGAAAGCCAATGCGTATGATTTGGTTTTAAATGGCAATGAAATTGGAGGAGGCTCGATCCGTATCCACGACAAAGCAACACAAGCATTGATGTTTGATCATCTTGGCTTTACGCCAGAAGAAGCAAAAGAACAGTTTGGGTTTTTAATGAATGCTTTCGAATATGGCGCGCCCCCACACGGAGGCCTCGCCTTTGGATTGGATCGTTTAGTTGCAATACTTGGAGGTCAGGAAACAATTCGTGATTTTATCGCCTTTCCAAAAAATAACTCTGGACGCGATGTGATGATCGATGCGCCATCCGCCATAGATGAAACACAATTAAATGAGCTACATCTAAAAGTCGACCTAAAATAAAACGATACTCATAAAATGAAATATATAATCTGGTTTTTATTTATTGCGACAATGGTCAGTATGCTCACAGGCTTGATTGTTGATTTGCCTTATTCAAAAAAATTGGTGGGATTTGGGGTGATTGGATTGTGTGCGGTCGTATTTCCGTTGTTTTCCTATTACCGTTGGAAAGATAAAAAAGTCGCCGATTATATGCTTACCCAAGAGAATCTGGATAAAATGCGGAAATTTAATGATTCTAAGGACTCTTAAATTTTAATTCAAATTTCGTTTTTCTACAAAAAATCGGGTCATCAATTCCGACGCTTCCGTTGCTAAAACGCCGCCCCTTAGTATGGTTTTTGGGTGTAGTTTAGTGCCCATCACACCACAACCGCGTTTTTCGTCTTTCGCCCCATATACAATGTTAGAAATCTGACTCCAATACAACGCCCCTGCACACATCTGGCAAGGTTCAAGAGTCACATATAGCGTACATTTATTTAGATACTTCCCCCCTAAAAAATGAGCCGCAGCCGTTATGGCCTGCATTTCTGCATGGGCGGTGACATCATTCAAAAGTTCGGTGAGATTGTGTGTTCTTGCAATGATTCTGTTATCAACCACAATCACCGCGCCCACTGGGACTTCCCCTTTCTCAAAAGCAGCTTCTGCTTCCTGAAGGGCTTTTTTCATAAAATATTCATCATCAAAAATTGCGTCCATAAGTCAAAAATACGATTTCAATCTTGTATTTTTGCTATGTGTTAAAAAATTTACTAGAACATATAAACGCGACCACAGATTTACGGCAACTATCAGCGCGTGAATTACCGCAGCTTGCCAAAGAGTTAAGGCAGTTTATTATTGAAATTGTGGCGACTAAAGAAGGGCATTTAGGCGCAAGCCTTGGCGTGGTAGAATTGACCATCGCGTTGCATTATGTGTTTAATACGCCCGATGATTTATTGATATGGGATGTTGGGCATCAAGCCTATGGGCATAAAATTTTAACCGGACGTAAATCGGAATTTCATACCAACCGACAACACAAAGGACTTAGTGGTTTTCCAAAACGAGACGAAAGTGCGTATGATGCGTTTGGTACTGGCCATTCATCGACCTCTATTTCGGCGGCTTTAGGAATGGCAATTGCCTCCCAATTAAAAGGAGAAAACAGACAGCATATTGCCGTGATTGGCGACGCCTCTATTGCAAGTGGAATGGCCTTTGAAGGCTTGAATCATGCGGGGGTAACGACTGCTAATTTATTGGTTGTTTTAAATGATAATGCGATTGGAATCGACCCAAGTGTTGGCGCTTTGAAACAGTATCTCACCAATGTAAAAAAAGGCACCCAAAAACAAGATAACATTTTTGAAGCCCTGAATTTTGAATATTCGGGTCCTATTGATGGACACGATATGGTGGCACTTCTTACAGAGCTAGAACGCCTCAAAACCATTGACGGCCCTAAGTTCTTACATATCATTACTACCAAAGGGAAGGGTTTAAAACAAGCAGAAACCGATCAAGTAAAATACCATGCGCCAGGAAAATTTGACGCAACTACAGGGGATTTGATTTCTAAAAATAACGAAAGCCTTCCTCCTAAATACCAAGACGTTTTTGGACTGACTCTGGTTGAGCTCGCCAAAGCGAACAAGAAGATTGTTGGCATTACACCGGCCATGCCTACGGGGAGTTCGCTCAAATACATGATGGATGAAATTCCAGAACGTGCTTTTGATGTGGGGATTGCAGAACAACACGCTGTGACGATGGCTGCGGGCATGGCCACGCAAGGCTTAATCCCATTTTGTAACATCTACTCTACGTTTTTACAACGGGCGTATGATCAGATCATTCATGATGTAGCCCTGCAAAATTTGCCGGTTATCTTTTGTATTGATCGTGCTGGGCTGGTTGGCGAAGATGGTGCCACACACCATGGGGTGTTTGATTTGGCATACCTACGCTGTATCCCCAACCTCATCATTGTGGCGCCTCGAAATGAGATGGAATTACGAAACATTATGTACACCGCTCAAAAAGGCTTGCAGCATCCAATTGCGATTCGATACCCAAGAGGTAGAGGCGTGACACCTGATTGGAAATCAGCGTTTGAAGCTATTAAAATTGGAACCGGGGTTCAATTAGAACATGGAGACGACCTCGCTGTTTTAAGTTTGGGAGCGATTTCTAATACGGTTTCAAAAGCCATCGATGGGCTCAATTGTGCACACTATGATATGCGTTTTGTAAAACCTTTAGATGAACCATTATTACATACTATTTTTAAAACATATTCAACGCTGATAACTATTGAAGATGGTGTGATCAGCGGCGGATTTGGAAGTGCTATTTTAGAATTTGCAGCTACTCACAACTACAAAAATGATGTGAAAGTAAAAGGGGTTCCTGATTCATTTATAGAACATGGATCGGTCAATACACTTTATGAAACACTGGAGCTTGACCATTTTCATCTGAAGCAATTCATATCCGATTTAATCCAAAAAAAAGGGACGCCTTAAAGACCTCCCTTTTTTTAAATAATATTGCTAAATTTTTATTGAATAATAATTCGTTTGGCAACCTAAAAATCAGCCCCTTTTAATTTAATCAAATACCTACCTGAGTTTAAATTCTATCGGTTTGAAAAAAACAACTGATGGCCTAAAACATTAACCCTTTAATTTTTTTATAGGTTTGTACCGCTTTTGTGTCAGAAAACAACGATACAAAATAGCAGACATTCATCAATCGTGTGTAGAGGGTTTTATCTAGAAAATTAACCTCATTTGGAAGAAGCTTCAATAAAAGTTTATCATAACTTGTGGGCACGTTTTCATAATTATTATTCACTGCTAAAATAAATCGATCTAAAAGTTGATTTAAAATTTCAAATCCTGAAATCTCTTTATCAATGACTTCCTCTGAATTGTATATTTTCTCGACACTCAGTTTTATAATATCATCTATTTGGGCTTGGTATTTACTTTTATCGAGGATAGATACATGGAATTCCCCTTCAAGAATTTCTTTTTCATGCGCCATAAATATGTTAACCGCATCCTCAATCAACGTACTAATTGCCAAAGCTCTTAAATAACTCACACGCTCTTTTGTAGAAGGGAGCGCATGGTATTTTTCGGAATTGATGGTGTGTCTGACTAAGTTTATTAAATACTCAAGTGCATAATCTTCTTCAATAAGTCCGAGATTAATGCCATCTTCAAAATCAATAATCGTATAACAAATATCATCGGCTGCTTCGACCAAAAAGGCTAATGGATGTCTTGAATATTGCGCATTATCAGTACTAAGTTTGTTTAATCCTAATTCATCAGCGACGTCTAAAAAGTTCATTTTTTCTGTTTGAAAAAAGCCATATTTCTTAGACGCAATGTGTGTTGATGGTTTTACTGGAAGTGATTCTTTTGGGTATTTGGTAAAAGCGCCCAAAGTGGCATAACTCAATCGTAACCCTCCTTGTGTTCCTTGTTTGTCTTGTGTGAGGACTTTAAATCCATTGGCATTGCCTTCAAAATCACATAAATCTTGAAATTCTTTTGGGCTTAATTGGTCTTTAAATTTTTGACCTGGACCATTTTTAAAATAGTGGCCAATGGCTTTTTCTCCAGAGTGTCCAAACGGAGGATTCCCAATATCATGTGCCAGAGCTGCGGCCGCAACGATGGCTCCAAAATCATTGGGTTTATAGCCGTGGATTTCCTTTAAGTAGGGATGTTTTTCTAGAATTTTTACGCCTGCTTTTCTACCTAACGAACGGGCCACCACACTCACTTCAAGGCTGTGCGTTAATCGGGTGTGTACAAAGTCTGTCGATGACAATGGGATGACCTGAGTTTTGTCTTGAAGACTTCTAAATTCAGGGGAGAAAATAATGCGATCATAATCGACATCAAAACCTAAACGGGTTTCGTCTTGTTCATTTCTAAGGCGTTTGTTCGTGTCTCCTTGTCGTTTCAAAGACAGTAATTGTTCCCAATTCATAGTATCTGGTATTAACCTGCAAGATAGTAATTTCAATGTTAATTAAATGTTTCTAAAAAAGAGACAAATCTAATTTAAGCTAACGTTTTGTTAATGGTTTTGTAAAAGTGATGTAACCTCATAGGCGGGTATAAATAAGATATTTGCCCTAATCAATTAAAAACAAAACATAAATTAAAATGAAAAAAACAATTTATTCTTTATCGGCAATTTTAGTATTCATGTTTACGGGGTGTATGAGTAGCGATGACGCTCCTATAATTGCGGCACCACTAGAAGACAATGTCCTTTCTGTTTCTGGAGAAATTTCTGAAAGTACCACTTGGACCAATAATAATATTTACGTCCTTAACCAAAAAGTAGTAGTTTCTAGCGGGGTTGTATTAACCATTCAAGCGGGTACTATTATTAAAGGAACGGAAGGAACCGGTTCTTTGGCTTCTGCACTTATCGTTGCTAAAGGCGGAAAATTAAATGCGGTTGGAACCTCGACATCGCCAATCATATTTACTTCTATTAACGACAATATTGCAATTGGTCAGACTGCAGGAACAAACCTCAATGAAACAAACTCTGGACTTTGGGGTGGCTTAATTGTCTTAGGAGATGCGCCTTGTTCATTTTCAGGGGATGTAGAAACCTTACAAATTGAAGGGATTCCAGCCGACGATACTTTTGGACTTTATGGCGGAAATAATCCAACTGATAATTCTGGTGTGTACCAATACATTTCAATACGTCATGGCGGTGCATTGATTGGAGAAGGAAATGAGATCAATGGATTAACGCTTGGTGGGGTTGGTTCTGGGACCGTCATCGAAAATATCGAAGTGGTTGGAAATGTTGATGACGGAATCGAATTTTTCGGAGGAACAGTCAATGCTTCAAACCTTTTAGTGTGGGCGCAAGGGGACGATGCTTTAGACATCGATCAGGCTTATTCGGGGACAATTAATAATGCAGTCGTTGTGTTGGGAACAAATTCGGACCATGCTTTTGAAATTGATGGACCTGAAGGCTCTGCAACTGGGTCGTTTTCATTAAAAAATGTCACCATTATTGGGAACCAAATAACGGAGGATGGCGAATATGCAGACTACCGTTCTAATGCGATGGGATCCACAGAAAATATATATGCATACGGATTCAAATCTTCTTCTGATGTAGAATTAGATAACGATGGTGTCGCAACAAACTATAATAATGGGCTTTTAAGCTTTGGAACATGGGAAGTTGTCCTCCCTGAGGGAATTGAAAATGCTTCAGATATATTTGTAAACAAGGGATCAACGGTAATTGTAACCGACTTTGGATCTACGGCTACTGCAATTTCGCAAGGAGCAAATACCGTTGGAGCTACCACTTCATTATTAAATTGGACATATGCAAATACTAAAGCAGGTTTAGGATTTTAATTCGAACTCAAAATATAACAAATCAACTACAATTGCTTGCCTTGATTCGCAAGCAATTGTTTCGTGTTTAAACACATACTATGAAAAACTACAGACTAATAACGCTTTTACTGTCAACTTTTGTGACGCTTCATTTAACAGCGCAATCTGGTAAAATTGTTGGTACCATTACAGACGGCGAATATAATGAGCCTATGGCTTTTGCCAATGTATTGATTAAAGACACAACCTCTGGAACTACTTCTGATTTTGATGGCAAATACCAGCTTGAGATTTCTGAAGGAAGTTACACTGTGATTTTCTCCTATATTGGATATCAAAGTATTGAAATTTCCGAGGTCGTTGTAACAGCAAATACAGATGTCAACGTAGATGTCACGCTTAACACAAATTCATTAGATGCCATAATTATTACAACCTCCGTAAGGAAAAATACAGAATCAGCTGTTTTAAACTTACAAAGAAAATCGATCACTTTATTGGATGGACTATCGGCACAAAGTATTAAAAGCAGTGGTGCTGGCAATGTTGCGAGTGCGATTAAAAGTGTGCCAGGAGTTTCGATACAAGGCGGCAAGTATGTGTATGTTAGAGGGTTGGGAGATCGGTATACAAAATCCATTCTCAATGGCGTTGATATTCCAGGATTAGACCCGGATCGAAATACAATTCAAATGGATGTTTTTCCAACATCTATTTTGGAAAATGTGATTGTAGTTAAATCTGCTGCTGCTGAATATCCTGCAGATTTTACGGGCGGTGTTATTGATATTGTGACCAAAGACTATCCAAGTAAAAAGTCTTTTTCGTTTTCTTTAGGGACTTCTTATAATCCTAACATGCATTTGAATTCGAACTATTTAAGTTATACTGGTAGTAGAACAGATTGGCTAGGGTATGATGATGGCATGAGAAAAAGACCTGTGAACCGATATCAGCCGATTCCAGGAACCTTTACGAATTCGTCACTTTTAACAGCGTTAACAGGGGCTTTCAATAAAGAATTAACGGCTAAAAGAACAAACAGTGGTGTTAATTATGATTTTGGGTTTACCGCAGGAAATCAATATAGGGTTGGAGATGACAAACTAGGGTATCAATTATCATTCTCGTATAAAAATAAAACGGAGTTTTACGACAACAGAGTCGATGGAACTTACATGAGAGACCAAAATAATTCCTCTAATAACAATCTTTTAGCCACACGAACCACCCTAGGAGAAGTTGGTATGAATTCTGTTTTACTAAATCTTTTAACTGGGATTGTATACAAACGTGAAAATTCAAAGTATAAATTTAACTTTCTGCACATCCAAAACGGAGAGAGTACTGCTGGAAAGTATGAACAACAACTGGCGCAAGCAGGCGGTGGAAGTGGATTTGAACCGATTACAAAAGATGCGTTGCTTTATACCGAAAGATCAATTACAAATATTTTGTTAGGGGGTAAACATTCGTTTGGTGAAAGTGACTGGCAAGTGGATTGGAAACTATCTCCCTCTTTATCAAAAGTGTACGACAAAGACCATCGAATTACGCCGTTAAGAGTCACTCAAGAAGGCAACTATGTGATTAGTCCTAGTGCGTCAAGTTTTCCCATAAGAATATGGAGAACACTTGAAGAAATTAACATGGTAGGGAAAATTGATCTGAACAAAAAATACACACTATTTGAACGTCCTGCAAAAGTGAAATTCGGAAGTGGTTACACCTATAAGTTTAGAGATTTCAAAATTGATGATTATACCTTTACGGTCACAAATCCACTCACCGGACTCTCTGTTGAAAACGGAGATGCGGACACCTTATTATCTGAGGGAAATCTTTGGACCCCCTCTTCAGGAAGTGGCACACATTTAGTGACTGGAGATCGCTTTGAACAAGCCAATGCCTATGAAGGTGAACAACGAATTTCGGCAGCATATGCTTCAAATGAATTTAGTGTGACAGAGAAACTAAAAACCGTTATTGGGATCCGAGCAGAATTATTTCAAACGTATTATACCGGTCAAAACCAAGCAGCAACTGAAGTGTATGAAAACGCTAAAATTATTGACAAATTGGACCTATTCCCATCGGCAAATATAATTTACAGCCTAACTGAAATCGAAAACTTAAGAGGCTCGTATTCTCGTACAACGGCGAGACCCTCTTTTAAAGAAGCCTCTAAAAGTCAAATTTTTGATGCCATAACAAACCGTCTTTTTATTGGAAACATAGCGTTAACCCCATCTTATATTAATAATTTTGATGTTCGATATGAGCGTTTTGGCGAAGGAGGTGAAATGGTTGCGTTTAGTGGGTTTTACAAAGATTTTACAGATCCCATTGAATTGACGTTTTTCGAATCGGCACCCGATCAAATTACCCCAAAAAACCTTGGTTCGGCCAAAGTTTACGGCATCGAATTTGAATTCAGAAAGTCGTTAGGGTTTATTTTAGAGGACTTAAATAAATTGAAGTTTAACATCAACGCGTCTTATATTAAATCTGAGTTATCAATGAATATCGATGAATATAACCGACGCGTCTTAGCCGCAAGAGACGGAGAGTCTATTAATCCCACAAGAGAGCTACAAGGACAGTCTCCATACCTTATTAATTCAGGACTAAATTACATCAATACTGAGTTAGGGCTTCAAACTGGCTTATTTTTTAATGTCCAAGGAAAAACATTGGAAGTCGTTGGAACCGGAATTGTACCAGACGTTTACACAAAACCCTTTAGTAGTTTGAACTTCACATTCAACAAAAGTTTTGGTGAGGATAAAAAGTCAACTATTGATGTAAAGGTCTCTAATATACTTAATAGCAAAAGAGAAAGTGTGTATGAATCCTATAATACATCAGCTAAAACATTTTCGATGTACCAACCCGGAACCGAAATATCTGTCGGTTATTCTTATAAATTTTAATTGAATTAGTCACTCGATTTAAAACATAAAAAGCGCCCAATTGGGCGCTTTTTATGTTTTATTAAAAATGTATTTACTTCATGGTAATTGCAAGTTCAGATTTGCGATTCCATTCATTTATGTTAGTAATTTTAGAATCGACAAAATCGACTTCTTTTAAAGCATTTTCAGTCCAAAAAAACCATTTCCCTGTTTTAATTCCATTACTATAATTCCCTTGAGATAATTTATTCCCTTTAAAATCATAACTCGTCCAAAGACCTTCTAAAGCCCCGTTTTTGTTAAAGGCGCCCTCTTGTTGAACGGTACCGTTGTCATAGAAATAAGTCGCAACGGTCACATCACCTTTAACTTCTAAATTTGGCTGGATCGTAGTTTGAGAAAAAGCGTTGGTTCCAAAAAAAACGAGTGCAATTAGTATATATTTTTTCATGATAAGTTGTATTATTATTGTAATTATAAAGTAAATATACAAAAATATTTACACAAAATCAACATTTAGTTTACATTAAATTAACATTGGGGGTTTCAAACCCTTAGAATAGATGATTGAAAATTAAAATAGGCATATCCATATTACTGACTTAAATGATATTAATAATTCCTTAATATTAGCCTTACGTTTAGGTCATGTTTAATTGCAATCTTTACAATGTCTTAAGACACACAATGAGTGTCATTATCATATATTAGTTTTTGTCGACTACAAAAATGATGACTTCTAATAAGCTGCCCTTGGCCAGGCAGCTTTTTTTTTGATTTTAAAATAACGTTTAGGATACGTTTTGGTAACATTAGTGTAAGTTATTTGTGATCGACAAAAACTAATACTATTATTATTACCAGAATTTTATCACTTGCAATCTGTCTGTTTGTAGTATCGACAGCATACTCTCAAGAAGTAAATGCACCAAAATTTGGAAAAGGACTATTTAACCTCGTAGGGCAAGACAGTACTTGGACCATGAAGGTCGGACTGCGAATGCAACTTCGCGGCAGTTCAACCTGGGAAGAAAACGAAAAAAGTGAAGCTAAATTTTTAGCTAGAAGAGCTCGTTTAAAGTTTGATGGTTACGCCTATTCTCCAAAATTAAAATACAAAATAGAGCTTGGACTCTCTAACAGGGATCTTTCCGGAGCGTCCCAATATACAAGTAATGCACCCCGCTATATTTTAGACGCCGTATTGCAATGGAATTTTTATCAAAATTTTGAACTTTGGTTTGGACAAACAAAATTACCTGGAAATAGAGAGCGTGTTATTTCATCTGGAAATCTACAACAAGTCGATCGTTCATTATTAAACAGGCGTTTTACAATTGATCGTGATTTTGGGTTTCAGCTTAGGCATCATTTTAAGCTAACGGACACATTTGTTATTAAAGAAATAATTTCTATCGCTCAGGGCGAGGGAAGAAACATCACCACAGGAAACCTTGGGGGCCATCAATATACAGGGCGAATAGAATTTCTACCTTTTGGAAATTTCTCAAGTAAAGGTGATTATAAAGGCAGTGATTTAAAACGAGAAGCCCAACCAAAATTGGCAATTGGCGTGAGTTATGACCATAATAACAATGCTGTTAAGACCCGAAGCAACCAAGGGTCGTATATGACCATTGATGGAGTTGAGAACGCTTATTTCGAAACCAACATCAATACTGTTTTTGTAGACGCGATGTTTAAATATGATGGAATTTCGTTAATGGCAGAATATTCTGACCGAACTGCTTCGGATGCTTTCGCAAAAAACAGTGACGGCTCGTTAACTGGCGATGCAGTTCAGGTAGGGAACGGACTGAATTTACAAATGGGGTATCTTTTCAATAATGACATCGAACTTTCTGGAAGATATACCCACATTGAATTAGACAAAACTGTAACTGGGAAAAACCCAGAAAGTCAATACACCTTGGGACTCTCTAAATACATTGTAGGTCATAAGTTAAAAATTCAAACCGATATTAGTCATTTGGAAGTAACTGACGGGAGCAATAAATTAATGTATCGCCTTCAAGTCGATATTCATTTCTAAAAACATAACATTAGCTTAACTTTACAGACCAAAAGTCTTTGGAAATTAGCTAAATAATTCAAACTAAATTATGGAAAATATTTATTTATATATGATTATTGCTTTGGCCTTTTTGGCGATTGCAGATCTAGTTGTTGGAGTCAGTAATGATGCTGTCAATTTTCTAAATTCAGCAATAGGATCCAAAGCAATTTCGTTTAAAACTATCATGGTTGTGGCGAGTATTGGCGTGGCCGTTGGTGCTATTTTTTCCAGCGGAATGATGGAGGTTGCACGGAAAGGAATTTTTAATCCTGGTGAATTTATGTTCGATGAGATCATGATTATTTTCATGGCGGTAATGATCACCGATATTCTACTTTTAGATTTTTTCAACACTCTGGGGATGCCAACCTCAACAACGGTTTCCATTGTCTTTGAATTATTGGGTGCAGCAGTGGCAATGGCATTAATTAAAATTGGCGCAAATGGTGGTGATTTCAGTGAAGTTATCAATTATATAAACACCTCTAAAGCGTCCCAAATTATCTTTGGAATATTACTGTCAGTCTTTGTCGCATTTTCAATAGGGGCAATAGTTCAATGGGTTTCAAGACTATTATTGTCCTATGATTTTCAAAAGAAAGCAAGTTGGGTTGGTGCTCTTTTTAGCGGAATTGCGCTCACAGCGATTACCTACTTCATATTTATGAAAGGATTAAAAGGGACTTCTTACGCCAAACAATCGTTTGATATTATTGGTGGAGGTACCGTGAAAGATTTTTTAGAAAATGAAGTTCTTTCAATTGTATTCGTTAGTTCGATACTATGGTCTTTACTCTCTTATTTTTTAATTGTAGTCGTTAAAACAAATATCTATAAACTAATCATTATTGTTGGGACTTTTGCATTGGCATTGGCCTTTGCCGGTAATGATTTGGTTAATTTTATTGGGGTTCCTGTAGCGGCCTATAATGCATTCTTAGAATGGTCAGCTTCTGGAGTTTCAGCCTCTGAGTTTCCAATGGATGTTTTAGCATCTAAAGTACCGACTAATAACTGGTTATTGTTTGGAGCGGGAATGGTCATGGTGATTACTTTATGGTTTTCAACAAAGGCAAAAAATGTGGTTAAAACATCCTTAGACCTGTCAAGTCAAGGCGAAACAAAAGAACGTTTTCAGCCAAATGCTTTGTCTCGTGGCTTTGTAAGACTTGCAATGGGGGCGTCAAATTTAACCGCTCGTGTTTTACCAACGTCTTGGCAAGCAAAAATTGAAACACAGTTTGAACAACCTGTGATAAAGCTAACAAGTAATAAGGTACACGAATTACCCGCTTTTGATTTAGTTAGAGCGGCAGTCAACTTAATGGTTGCGGCTGTTTTAATCTCAATAGCGACGTCTTATAAATTACCATTATCTACAACCTATGTCACGTTTATGGTTGCCATGGGAACTTCATTAGCCGACAGAGCTTGGAGTGCCGAAAGTGCTGTGTATCGTGTTGCTGGTGTTGTGAATGTTATTGGCGGTTGGTTTTTTACGGCTTTTAGTGCCTTTAGTGCTGCAGCTTTAGTCGCTTATTTACTGAACCTGAACCTAGAGGTCATGTTTCCAATACTTCTTTTAACGGCGATCGTATTGCTTATTAGAAGTTCAATTGTTCACAGTAAAAAGACCAAAGAAATAGCATCGGATGACCGATTGAAAAAAACCGAAAGCAGCTCTGTTCAAGGGGTGATTACCGAAAGTGCTGAAAATATTTCCAACGTTCTAAAACGTGGTAAGAAAATTTATGCAGCTGCATTTAACGGACTTGCGCAACAAGATTTAGATGCACTTAAAAAGAACAAAAAACAAATCATTAAACTTTCTGATGAGGTTGATGATTTAAGAGACAATATCTTTTACTTTATTAAAAACTTAGATGAGTCAAGTATCGGAGCTAGTAACTTTTATATTCTAATTTTGGGGTACTTACAAGATATGACACAGTCACTTACTTACATTACGAAAGTGAGTCATAAACACGTTAATAACAATCACAAAAAATTAAAATTCAATCAAATTAAAGAACTGAGTCAAATTAATGATTCAATACAGCAATTATTTTCTGATGCAATGCAGGCGTTCAAATCTGGATCTTTTGAAAAAATTGAGTCAATTGTTAATCGTAAAAATGAGATTTCGACCATCCTTAAATCTAATATTGAAACTCAGGTTAAACGAACAAGAACGGAAGAATCGAGTCCAAAAAACACGTCGCTTTACTTTAGTTTGTTGTTAGAGACCAAAGATTTGTTAAATGCGACTACAGGTTTATTAGAAGAATATCATGCGGAATATGACAGTAGTGTAAAGCCAGCTACACTTAGTGACGATGGTGAATAGCTCACCTTAAGTACACGACACAAAAAAGCACCTAATTAATTAGGTGCTTTTTAATATAAAGTGTTTGTATTAAGATCCACACATGAGGCAATCATCGCCTTCCGCTTCTTTGGCTTGTTCAATTAGTGCTTTCATTTCTTCTGCAGACATGGGCTCAACTTCAACTGAGGGTGTTTCTTTAGAGAATTTTTCAGCCGTTTTGGCCGCTTTTTCTTGTTGTTTTTCTACCACAGTTGCCTCTACTTCTGCAACTTCAACAGCTTCTGGTTGAGGCACTTCTGCTTTTTTATTATCTAAAGTAAATTTAATAGCATCGACTGCACTCTTCGTTCTTAAGTAGTACATTCCTGTTTTTAAACCACTTTTCCAAGCATAGAAATGCATAGACGTTAGTTTGGCCATTGTGGCGCCTTCCATAAATAAATTTAAAGATTGTGATTGATCAATAAAATATCCTCGCTGACGCGACATATCAATAATGTCTTTCATGCTTAGTTCCCAAACTGTTTTATACAATTCTTTGATGTCTTGAGGAATCACATCTACATGTTGAATGGAACCATTTGCACGCATGATGTCTTGCTTCAAGCTTTCATTCCATAATCCTAGTTCAACTAAATCTTCTAAGAGGTGTTTGTTGACCACGATAAATTCTCCAGACAGTACGCGACGCGTATAGATGTTTGAAGTGTATGGCTCAAAACATTCGTTGTTACCAAGAATCTGAGACGTACTTGCTGTGGGCATTGGCGCGACTAAAAGTGAGTTTCGCACGCCATTTTTAAGCACTTGCTCGCGCAATTTTCCCCAATCCCAAAGACCACTTAAATCTTCATCTTTAAGTCCCCATAGGTTGTGTTGGAATTTTCCTTCACTAATTGGAGAGCCTTCATACGTTTGATAAGGGCCATCTTCGGTGGCTTCTTCCATAGAAGCGGTGACTGCAGCGTAATAAATCGTTTCAAAAATATCTTGATTCAGTTGTTTTGCTTCATCACTTGTGAAAGGCATTCTCAATTTAATAAAAGCATCTGCCAGCCCCTGAACACCAATCCCTATAGGACGGTGTCTAATATTTGAATTTTCGGCTTCAATTACTGGGTAGTAATTTCGGTCGATGACTTTATTTAAGTTTCGGGTCACACGTTTGGTAATCTTAAATAATTCTTGGTGATCGAATTTGCCATCTTTAATGAACATTGGCAAAGCAATCGATGCAAGGTTACAAACAGCAACTTCATCTGGTGATGTGTATTCTATAATTTCAGTACAAAGGTTTGAGGAACGAATGGTTCCCAAATTTTTCTGATTCGATTTACGGTTTGCTGCATCTTTATAGAGCATATATGGAGTTCCGGTCTCAATTTGAGATTCGGTAATTTTTTCCCACAACTCTCTTGCTTTGATGGTTTTACGACCTTTACCTTGTTCTTCATAACCTAAGTAAAGTGTTTCAAATTCTTCACTGTGAACATCTGCCAATCCTGGGCACTCATTCGGACACATGAGGGTCCAAGTCGAGTCTTCTTGAACACGCTCCATAAATAAATCTGGAATCCACATGGCATAGAATAAATCTCTTGCACGCATTTCTTCTTTACCATGATTTTTCTTTAAATCAAGAAAATCAAAAATATCGGCATGCCATGGTTCTAAGTAAATTGCAAAACTTCCTTTTCGTTTTCCACCCCCTTGATCCACATAACGAGCGGTGTCATTAAAGACGCGAAGCATTGGAACGATTCCATTACTGGTGCCATTCGTTCCAGCGATATAACTTCCAGTGGCTCTAATGTTGTGCATTGCTAAACCAATACCACCTGCAGACTGCGAAATTTTGGCAGTTTGTTTGAGGGTGTCATAAATCCCATCAATACTATCGTCCTTCACTGTTAATAAGAAACAAGATGACATTTGTGGTTTTGGTGTCCCTGCGTTAAATAACGTAGGCGTTGCATGGGTGAAAAACTTTTTAGACATGAGCTCGTAAGTCTCAATAGCCGAATCCAGATCATTTAAATGAATTCCAATAGAGACACGCATCAACATATGTTGAGGGCGCTCTGCGATGATTCCATTTAATTTCAAAAGGTAGGAGCGTTCTAAAGTTTTGAATCCAAAGTAATCGTAGCCAAAATCTCGATTGTAAATAATTGTAGAATCGAGTTTGTCTTTATTTTCTATAATGACGTTGTAAACTTCATCAGACAATAAGGGCGCATCCTTTCCTGTTCGTGGGTTTACATAGGTGTATAAATCATGCATGACTTCGCTAAAAGTCTTTTTTGTGTTTTTATGTAAGTTGGAAACTGAAATCCGTGCTGCAAGTCGTGCATAGTCAGGGTGCGCAGTGGTCATTGTTGCTGCAACTTCTGCGGCAAGGTTGTCTAATTCACTGGTAGTAACCCCGTCATAAAGTCCTTCAATAACGCGCATCGCTACTTTCAAAGGATCGACTAATTCATTTAAACCATAGCAAAGTTTACGAACTCTTGCTGTGATTTTGTCGAACATGATTTCTTCTTTTCTGCCGTCTCTTTTTATTACAAACATTTGTTTTCTTTATTATGCTTTTTTGATGCGCCTCAAAAAAGCGGTTAGTTGGTTAGCCTAGTGATATTTGAGTGACCTCAAATACTTAGTTTTTTTGTCTTGTTTCCTTTAGGAAATCAAAAAGTTGATTTATGAAAAACGAGTTTTGAAATTCGTTTTAAGTTCTTATTCTAGTTGTTGGTCTAGAATTCAGAATCGAAACTGTATTTATTGGTACCCTCTTCTTCTTTGTTGAGGACACCCGCCTTTTGATATTCAGCCACTCTTTTTTCAAAGAAATTAGTTTTTCCTTGAAGTGAAATCATGTCCATAAAATCAAATGGGTTTGATGTATTATATTCTTTTTCGCAATCCAGCTCTTGTAATAAGCGATCGGTTACAAATTCTAAATACTGAGACATCAATTTTGAATTCATACCAATCAAACTTGCTGGTAAGGATTCTGTAATAAACTCTCTTTCAATAGTTAATGCATCTAGCAATATTTCTCTGATGCGCTCTTTAGGGACTTTATTAATAAGGTGTTTGTTGTGTAAGTGGACTGCAAAGTCAGCATGCACTCCTTCATCTCTTGAAATTAATTCATTTGAAAAGGTCAAGCCTGGCATTAAGCCACGTTTTTTTAACCAAAAAATAGAACAAAATGCACCCGAAAAGAAAATGCCTTCAACCGCTGCAAACGCAATCAATCGCTCAGCAAAACTTGGAGATTCTATCCATTTAAGTGCCCAGTCGGCTTTTTTCTTGATGGCAGGAAAGTTGTCTATTGCGTTAAATAACTTGTCTTTTTCAACTTCATCTTTCACATAAGTATCAATCAAAAGCGAATAGGTTTCGCTGTGAATGTTTTCCATCATGATTTGGAATCCGTAGAAGAATTTTGCTTCGCTGTATTGAACTTCGTTGACAAAGTTTTCTGCTAAATTTTCATTGACGATGCCATCACTTGCTGCGAAAAACGCTAGGATATGCTTAATAAAATAACGCTCATCGTCATTTAGTTTTGTAACCCAATCCGTTAAATCTTGATGTAAATCAATTTCTTCAGCCGTCCAAAAACTCGCTTCTGATTTTTTATACCATTCCCATATATCATGGTGTTGGATTGGAAAAATTACGAATCGGTCCTTGTTTTCTTGTAAAATTGGTTCTACCTGCGACATCTAAATGAAAAATTAAATTTTGAATTAAAAAAATACACGTTTAAGTGGTTAACAAAGATTTAAAATTGTTGGCTTAAATGAAAGTCATTTTTATAAACATTGCCTATGAGTTTTTAACAACGAGTAGCTTTTTTCCTACAATAAATTTTAAACACTTCTAACATAAAACCTTATTAAGCAGATACTTAACCCATCTCTCTCTCTTAGGGTAAAATGAAGCAGTAAGGCTAATTAAAAACAAGAATTTTAATAAAATTGAAAAATCAACACAAAAAGTGATTCCGTTTTGCGGTCTCTTTCTTAAGGATGCTGTTAATGAGGTTTTACTTGTGCTTTAGTGCTACTTGTTCTAATTCAGCATACCAATCGGCGCCAAACTTGCGGATGAGGGCCTCTTTTACAAATTTATAGACAGGGACTTGGAGTTCTTTTCCTAACGAACAGGCGTCATCACAAATTTCCCAATTGTCATAATTGACCGCAGAAAACTCCGTATAGTCTTTGACACGAACAGGGTATAAATGACAAGAGACTGGTTTTTTCCAATCGACTTCACCTTGATTGTACGCTTCTTCAATTGCACACAAAGCGGTTTGCTTTTCATCAAAAATAACATAGGCACAATCGGCACCATTAATTAAAGGCGTTTCAAGCTCACCATCTTCGGTGACAACATGGGTGCCTTGGGCTTCAATCGCATCGATACTTATTTGTCTGAGGTAAGGTTTTATAATCGGATAGATGTCCTTTAATATGGTCGCTTCGTTAGGTTCTAACGGAGCTCCAGCATCACCATCAATACAACAAGCGCCTTTGCAGGCACTCAGATTACAGATAAAATCTTTCTCGATAATATCCTCAGACACTATGGTTTTTCCTATTTGAAACATGTGGCAAATATACTGTTAATTGTGAACATTTTAAACGCAAATAATCGCTCAAAATTAATTTGTGAATATCATTTTTTTTTTCACCTTTGCATAAATATAATTTGTAATCATGGCTTTGGATTTTAAAGAAATTTTAACGGCATTTATGGTCCTTTTTGCGGTAATTGACATCGTAGGAAACATTCCAATTATTATTGATTTACGTAAAAAAGCAGGACACATTCAAAGTGAAAAAGCTTCGGTAATTGCGGGAATCATTATGATCCTATTTCTATTTCTTGGAGATAGTATTCTCAAACTTGTTGGTATTGATGTGCATTCTTTTGCTGTGGCTGGTGCGTTTATTCTGTTTTTTATTGCGCTCGAAATGATTTTAGGAATCACTTTATACAAACAAGAAGAAGGGGCGAGTATGAATGCCTCTATATTTCCATTGGCATTTCCGTTAATTGCTGGCCCTGGAAGTCTAACGACCCTCCTTTCCTTAAAATCTGAGTTTCACACTGAAAACATCATTATTGCTGTAATTGTCAATGTGATTGTCATTTTTATAGTCCTTAAAACTTCCTCACGTATCGAGCGTATTATTGGTCAAAATGGAATTGATATTGTCCGAAAAGTCTTTGGAGTTGTACTCCTGGCAATCGCTGTGAAATTATTCACCTCTAATATTAAATTTTTATTATAAATATGCGATTCTTAACTTATTTATTATCGGTTTTAGCCCTTGGAATTATCGTGTTTAATTGCACTAAAATTAATTTTGATACGCCCTTTGAAAACGACAGCTATACGGCCATCATCACCGCAATAGCGGCAGGGTGTGCCATTCTAATTTTAACCATCCTTCGAGTGGTTAAAAAGATCGATCGCACAGTGAAAGAAAAATCTTAATTTGGTATTAGGGCTGCTTCTATATCCATCACTTTGATTAGCATTGGATCAATAGGACTCACGACTTTTGCCGCAGAATTATCTCCAAAAAGTTGTTTTGAAAATGCAGATTTCAACAGCATTTTAATAGGGCTTTTATAAACGTTTAAAGCCTTAGCGTCTAGTTTTGAAGCCTCTATAAAATACGTTACAAATTGCTGATAAACTAAATCTGAAATTTCAAACGTACTCAAAAACTGAGATTCAGAAAACGACGCATAGTGTGAGCGTTGTTTATCTAAGTGTTCAAAAACAAAAAAGTCCATAAGGCCTGCAACCCTTAAAAACGCAACAAGATCACTATTGAAGTCGCTGTTTTGTGGCACATAAATATCCGGAATAATACCGCCGCCGCCATAAACGATCTTTCCTTTAGGGGTTGTGAACTTAAGACTGTCTGGGGTCGTATCTGAGTGTAGCGTATCTACGCCACTAATGTCTAAGCGCTGATAGTAGGAATTGTAATACGCTTCTGAGCCGTTTGCATAGGACCGCTGTATGGAACGACCTGTAGGGGTGTAGTATCTAGAAGTAGTCAGTCGAATGGCACTGCCATCGCCCATATCCATTTCCCGCTGAACTAATCCTTTTCCAAAGGAACGGCGTCCAATAATAGTCCCTTTATCGTTGTCTTGTAGTGCTCCTGCAATAATTTCACTAGCAGACGCAGAATTTTCATTGATTAACACATACACGGGTGCTTGTTCGAAACGACCCACTCCTGTCGCATAGCTTTCATTGACCTGATTAGTCTTGTTCTTAGTAAATAAGATGAGTTTACCATCTTCTAAAAATTCATCGGCGATTTTTTCGGCGATTTGTAAAAAACCCCCAGGATTATCGCGGAGGTCTAACACTAAATTTGTAGCGCCTGATGCTATTAAATCCTCGACTGCGTCATCAAATTCTAAATACGTGCTTTCAGCAAAACGATTAATTTTAATATATCCTAGCGTTGAACTCATCATATAAAATGACGCTACACTTTTGATAGGGACTTCCGCGCGAGTGATTTCGAAATCTAATAAACTATCGACACCTGCCCGCTTAATTTGTAATCTAACTTTTGAGTTTTTTTTCCCTCTTAATTTCTGAACTACTTTGTCTTGACTCCAAAATACACCATGAATCGTATCATTATCTGCCATTAAAATACGGTCGCTTGCCATAATTCCGGCACGAAAACTTGGCCCACCTTCAATAGGACGAATGACGGCAATCGTATCCTTATACCTGTAGAAACTGACGCCAATTCCAATAAAATCCCCTTTCATGTTTTCTGTGACCGAAGCTAAATCTTGTTTTGGAATATAGGTTGAGTGTGGATCGAGATTTTGTAAAACCTGGTCGATCACGCCTTCAACAATACTGTCTGTGTCCACTGGATCCACATACTCATATTCTAAATAATCAATAAGACGGTTTAGTTTTTGTTTACTTGTATTAGTTCTTGTGAATGTATTGGAGGAATTGACACTTACTTTATCCCCGATATAGATTCCCAACGCCAGCACGAGCCCGATCAAAAATGGAAGATGTTTTGGGTTTAATGACATGAAATCACAACGTTAGTAATTCGACTTGGATACCGGCTTTTTCTAAAAACTCAACTCCAGAAAGGTCTTTGTAAGCTTCGCAATAAACAACTCTAGTTATCCCTGCTTGATGAATCAGTTTGCTACAACTCTGACATGGCGACAAAGTAATATATAAGGTGGCCCCTGAACACGATTGCGTGGAGGATGCAACTTTTAATATGGCATTAGCCTCGGCATGTAACACATACCATTTGGTATACCCTTCTTCGTCTTCACAAAAATTTTCAAAACCCGTAGGAGTTCCGTTATAACCATCTGAAATAATCATACGATCTTTGACAATGATCGCCCCAACTTGTTTGCGTTTACAAAACGATAATTTCCCCCATTCTAAAGCCATTTTTAGATAAGCTTTGTCGTATTTAAGTTGCTTTTGTGTCGACATAAATGGGTTGTGTTTAATTTTTTTAAGGATCTAGAAGACTCGATGTTTAATTACAATTAATTAAGAAAATAGAGGACTGTTGAATATCAGTGGGAGCATTAGCCCAATAACGACCGAAGAAATAACCATGACCCAATCTCTCAATGAAAACCTAAAAATGGTTTGTCCTAAGAATCCTAAAAACAAAATGCAAAAAACAATTACAAATTGTCCAACTTCAATTCCTAACGCAAATTCTAAAATTGACAACAGGGTACTTTCACTAGAGCTGACCAAGGATTCAAACGCATTGGCAAATCCTAACCCGTGAATGAATCCAAAAAATAAGACCAAACTAAATATGATTACTGGATTGCCGTATTTGGAAGATTTTCCTGCTGTAAACACATTGTAAATCGCCATAATAATAATCGTAAAAGGAATTAACCACTCGGTCACATTCGCTTTTAAATTTATAATATCATACACGCCTAACAACAAACTAAGGGTGTGCCCAAGAGTAAACGATGACACTAATAATAAGAGTCGTTTCCAATCTCTAAAAAAATAAGGAACAGTAAGTACGACTAAAAACAAAATATGGTCATAGCTTTTGAAGCTGACAATATGGTAAAGTCCTAATTCTAAAAATTTCAAAAAGCTGTCCAGCATAGGTTGGTTGTTATATTGACTTCAAAGTTAATAAAATTAATTAGTAATAGCGGCAGGCTGAATGAAAGTTAAGGGGTTTCAAAAATTTCAAGTCCGCAATCCAAAAAGGCTTTATAATCTGCTTCGTCTGGCGTGTAGCCAACAGGGTTGTTTAAAATCGTTTTAGCATCTGGACTCAACAACACATAGAAGGGCTGGGAGTTCGACTTGAAAAATTGGGTTTGAAAATGGGCCCATTTATGTCCATAATTTTCTAATACTCGAGCGCCACCGCCTAGGCGTTCCACGGTTAACTTTTGATTTTCAGGCAATTCTTTTTTATCATCGACATATAGAGAAATCAATACATAGTCGTTTTCAAAATAAGGTTTGATGGACGCTTTGGGCCAGATATGTTCTTCCATTTTACGGCAGTTTACACAGGCGTACCCTGTGAAATCGAGTAAAATTGGTTTGTTAACTTTTTTAGCATACGCGACCCCTTCTTTTAAATCTTTAAAACATTCAAAGTTATTTGGACAGTCATTTGGATATAAAAAACTGTAACCCACAGGCGGCGCCAAACCACTTAATAATGTTAAGGGTGTGAATGTTTGCGTTTCTTTATTAACTTTAAAACCAGATCCTAAATAGATGACAAATGCCAAAACAAGCAACCCAGAACTGATTCTGAAAAAAGACAGCTTTTTTAACGGGGAATCATGTGGGAATTTTATTTTTCCAAACACATAGAGGGTCAGCCCTGCAAATACAAGAATCCAGATTCCTAAAAAGACTTCAATTTTAAGGATTCCCCAATGTTTCACTAAATCGGCATTGGATAGAAATTTAAAGGCTAAGGCTAGTTCTAAAAACCCTAAAACTACTTTAGTCGTGTTGAGCCATCCCCCTGATTTTGGGAGGGCTTTTAACATGTTTGGAAACATGGCAAACAATGCAAAAGGCAAGCCGAGAGCCACTCCAAAACCACCCATTCCAGTGGTGAGTTGCCAAGCACCTCCATCTGCAGAAAGAGAGCCCGCAAGTAGTGACCCAAGGATAGGGCCTGTACAAGAAAAGGATACGATCGATAAGGTCAGTGCCATAAAAAAGACGCCTAAAATTCCGCCAATACCTTCACCCCTACTGGTCGAGTTGGTCCAGGTTGATGGTAGGGTTAATTCGTAATATCCAAAGAATGAAAATGCGAAAAATATAAATATGACAAAGAAAATGACATTCAACCAAACATTGGTTGAGATTTCATTTAAAATATCGGGATTTACAGAGTCTAACAGATGAAATGGAATACTTAATACCACATACACCAAGACAATGAAAAACCCATATAAAATGGCTTTAGAAACGCCGCCTTTTTCATTGGCATTGCCTCCTTTTTTGGTGAAAAAACTCACCGTTAAGGGGATCATTGGAAATACACAAGGGGTTAAAAGGGCTAATAAACCCCCTAGAAATCCTAAACCAAAAATCTTCCACAGTGAATTGTTGGAAGCCTTGATGTCTTGAGATAAAGAACTTAATTGAGTACTACACTTCACGGTCGCTTTTGAGAGAGATTCTGGCGCCATCCCATATAATGTTTGGTCGGCATTCTTAGAGAGATCAGAGTCAGACATCGGGGTCCCACCTACAATCACAAATCCTGTTTGATCGGTATAGTCAAAGGCAAATGGATTATCGGGTTTATAGGTGCATTTTGAATCATCACAGGTCATGAAATCAATATTCCCACGCATACTAAAAGCCGATGATTTAACACGCACACGCTGTTTAAAGACCGCTTTATCATAAAACTTTGAAACCACCATTTCAAATACGGGATCGTGTTGAGTGACTTTATTTTCATCCGATTCCGTCACCGTTTCAATGAGCTCAAAACTAGAGGAAGATTCAAATGAAAAAAGCGTTGGTAAGGGACCACCTTCTTCAACAAATTGAGAATAAAGCGCCCAATGGGGGTCAATTTTAGCAACAAAAATAAGGGTATACTCTGTGTCGGTAATTTTTTCAGAACCAAATTCCCATTTGACGGGATTCAAAATCTGAGAGGATGCCGAAAAACTGATTAAAAATAATAAAAGTAGTGTAAAATTTTTCATAGATTTAGTCACATATTAAGATTGCAAATTAATGAAAAATTAAATTGTATTGCTATAAGTCACTATTAATGTTGATTTCGCGAATGAAACCAAAAAAGCCTCGCTAAAAATAGCAGGGCTCTATGAAGGATTATAAAAATTTTCCGACCCTATGGGTATTACAAATGTCCTTTCTCTTTTTTGTAGGTCATCAACACTAAAACTAAACACAGAACAGAGGATAATGCACAGACTCCGTACATGCCTCCCCAACCAAATTTTTGAGTAATAAAGGCGAGTCCAATACCCGAAAAAGTAGCACCGACATAGCCGAAAAAACCAGTCATACCACAGGCCCCAGAAATGGCTTCCTTCACCGTAACTCTTGAGGCTTGCACACCACTAATTAAATTTTGAGGACCATCTATTAAAAACCCAATGAGCAATAGAAACACACCTGTTCCCATGATATTATCTGGACCGGAATACCAATAAAATCCAACAATACTGAATGTTAATAAAACAAGATAGATCACATTGATTGGCACACATCTCCCGTTCCAAAATCGATCGGCTAAATACCCTGCGACAATACCTCCAGGAATCCCTGCCAAGGGCATGAGCGTCCAAAATATAGCAACGCTTACTTGATCGATTCCTTTTACATCATATAGAAAAATAGTTGCCCAATCTAAGGTGCCAAATCGTATGATATAGATAAACATATTGGCAAAACTTAGAAGCCAAATGTACTTATTGGTGAAGATGTATTTTTTTAATAGTTCCCAATGTGATTTTGATTTTTCAATTAATTCAACGATGGGCCTGTCATTCTTATAATCTTCAATTTCTGGTAACCCTAATGAAACGGGGCGATCTCGTAAAGTAATAAATAAAAATATGGCGGTTAAACACCCTATGATTCCTGGTACATAAAAAACCGCTTCCCACCCTACAATTCCTTTGTTGTACAAATTGATAATCCCTGCAACTAAGAGTCCTACTCCAAATGTCCCTGCAGTATGCGAAGACGAAAGAATCGTCCATTTTGTTGCTCTTTCACTTGGCGAAAACCAATGTACAAGACCTTTAGCAATTGGAGGAAACCCCATAGACTGAAAGGCTCCATTAAGCCCCCAAAAGAAAACGATCAAATATAAACTGTCTAAGAATCCAATAAACAAATGAATGATCGAAGCTGAAAAAAGCCCGATTGCCATAAACATTCTAATATTTGCTCGATCTGCAAAAAGTCCACTTATAAATTTTCCAATACCATACACGATATAAAAAACACTACTTAATATCCCTAGTTGAATGATGTCAATATCTAACTTCTCGCTAATTAAAGGCAAGGCTGGAGATATGTTTTTTCTAGTAAAGTAAAAAATGGTGTACCCGATATACATCCCAATGAACATACGCCATCTCCAATGTTTATATTTTTTGGAAACTACCGCATCGGGGGTTTTATCTTTTGAGGGGGGCACTTGAATTATAGAAGGAAATTTGGCGAAATTCATATTGATTTTAAAAGATTTTAAAATGATTATGGGATATCATCTTTATTTAACATAAAATAAAGTGCATTCTTAACAGAATGCACTTTCTAAATCAAGAATTGATGACTAATTCAAAACATGATAAAAGACCTATTTGGTTATCTTTCATTTTGTTTTATAAGACCTAAGCTACTATCAATAACATTCGGAGGAATTGGCCACACACGGTGTTTCAATAAATCAAAATTACTTCGTTCGGGCCAAACTTCATATATTGTAAATCCTGAGTCAGGATCTTCTTGATCGTCATGTTGTCTCCCTCTAAGGGATTGCTTAAGTTCTGCTGAATCACCCCAACGACATAAGTCTTCAAATCGACCAAAAAGCTCACCTGCAAATTCAGCTCTGCGCTCGTATTTAACATGGGCAAGCGTTGCTGCTGTAATTGCAGGAAGACCTGCGCGTTCTCTGACAATATTCAAATCCGTATCTCCATTTTGACCAAGCGCAATTTTAGCTTCTGCACGCATCAAATAGACCGCTGACAATCGCATCAATGGGACATTTAAATCGGTTGTTGGATGATCGCCATTACCATTCAGGTGCTCTCCATTAGGATAGCTATAAGGCTCCATGTATTTTTTAAGTTGAATTCCAGTTAAATTTTTAGTAGACCAATATCTTCTGGTTTCTCCAAAAAATTCAAACGCATCTCCAAAGACCAATAAGGTTGCATCTCTTCTTAAGTCTCCAGCTTGATACGATTCATATAAATCAAGTGTTGGTGCAAAATAGCCCCAACCATTGTATTTACTCCAACCCTTGTTCTCTAAAGACGCTCCTGGCAAAATACTCCCTCCCGTGGTGTTACTTGGAATGGACCAGATGTACTCATTTCCCCAATTATTATCGATTTTAAATACGTCTTTAAAATTAGGTTCCAATACTTCTTGGGTGGCAGTCACAGCATTACAAGCATCGATTACTTTCTGCCAAGAGGCACTGTCAAATTCGGCATTGTGCAAATGTGTTTTTGCTAAATAAGCATAGGCCGCATTTTTATGGGCTTTCCCATAATCAGAAGGCGAAAGGTCGCTAAACAAAGGTAGTAATGCGGCGGCTTTGGTGAAGTTTTCAGCAGCATACTCATAACTAACCGTAACGCTTTCTGGTCGAGAAATATAAAAATCCGTGGTCGTTTCATCAACGATGGGAATTCCTGCGCGATCATCTCCGTAGAGTAAACTTAATTGAAAATACGCTAATCCACGCATGAAGTATGCATTTCCTAAAGCAAAATTCTTTACATCATCTGAAACACCTTCGATGTCAGGGACATTATTAAGAATATCATTCGCTCTTTTTACCACTTGAAAGTGTTTTGGCCAAATGTCTCTTGTATAAGAACCAGAGCCGGTAGTCACAAAGTCTTTTATTTGTTCTATTTGTGATTTAGATTTTCCAACTACAAAATCATCACTTGGTATTATTGAATATAAAAACATTCCCCTACCATAAGTGCCTTGAAAATCGTTCATTAAATAGAGTGCATTGGTCGCTCTAGTGACGTCCGTTTCTGTTTTGAAAAAAGAAGCTGCCGTAGGAGCCCCTTGCGGCTCAACCTCTAAGAACTCATCTGTACAACTTGTAAATACTACAAGTGTCACAAGAATCAAAAAACTTAAATATTTATATTTTTTCATTTTGTTTTATTTTAAAGTTAAATTAAATCCTAAAGTAAATGTTCTAGCAACAGGGTATTGTCCGCCATCGACTCCACGGTTAGAAACTTCAGGATCTAAACCGGAATAGTTTGTCCAAGTCAGTACGTTTTGTCCTGTTGCATAGATACGTAACTTATCAAAATAGGGGCTCTTTGGCAACGTATAGCCCACAGATATATTTTTTAAACGTAGATAATCTGTATCCTCTAACCAAAAATCAGAGGGTTGGATGTTTCCATTTGGATCGTCAATTGACAATCTTGGGTTGGAAGCATTTGGATTTCCTGGATGCCAAGTGTCTAAGGCTGTATCTAGTAAATTGGATCCAGAAACAGATGTATGCGCCGGGTAGGTAGTGGTTAGTTTATAGCCATTGTAAGCAACCCCGCCTTGCGTGCCTTGTAAGAATATCGAAAAGTCGAATTTTTTGTAATTTGCCGAAAAGTTTAATCCATAAGATACGGTTGGAAATGCGCTTCCTTTAAAAACTCGATCGTCATCGTCTATAACACCATCATTATTTTGATCTATAAACCGAAGGTCTCCTAATTGGGCATCGGGCTGTCCATTCGCTCTTGCGTTAGTTACTGCTGCATCGGTTCTTAAGAGTCCATCCGATTCAATTAGGTAATAAGAAAAAAGAGGTTGACCCACTGCATTTGCAAGCGGATAATGTGTTGCGACTTGCGTAATATCGTCCGCAATAATGTCAAACCTAGGGGCTAATTCAATCACTTCATTTTTGATAAAGGACACATTTCCTGAAAGATTATAGGTGAAATCGCCTTCATTTTTAGTGTGCCCTAAAGCTAGCTCCAGGCCTTTATTTCGGATTTTTCCAGAGTTTTGAAATGGGGAAGTCCCAATTCCTTCTAAGGAACTCACAGGCGTTCGGTTGAGCCATCGGTTCGTATCTTTAATAAAATAATCGGCTGTTAAATTCCATTTATTATTTTCAGATGAGAAGTCCAAACCAAAATTGGTGGTTTCAGAAATTTCCCAATTGATGTCAGGGTTGGAACGTCCATCAAGAACAACCCCCTTTTGGTAGCCCTTTCCTCCTAGTATGGTATTTTCAACTGATAATGGTAGGTTTGTTGGGTATGACGATAAACTTTCAATATTACCGACCCGACCCCAACTAGCTCTTAACTTTAAATTGCTTATAAAGTCCGATTTAAAAAAGGTTTCTTCAGACAAAGACCAACCAACTGCAACGGATGGGAAATTCTCCCAGCGCCTATCTTGGTTTAACTTAGAGGAACCATCTCTACGAATACTGGCAGAAAAGAAATATTTTTTATTATAATCATAAAGGACTCTTGAAAAAAATGAAACCAATTTATTTTCGAAAAATGAATACGTTATATCGTTGATTTCCTCCGCCAATGGTATAAACAATAACAATGGATCTTCACTTTCAAACTTTTCAGCAACAATGCCATCAAATTCACGTTCTTGGTGCTGTAACGAGTAGCCACCCAGTAACTGAAACGCATGTGCATCATTAAATGTATTTGTATAATTTAAGGTGTTTTCCCATGACCAATTAATTTCATTGGCCTGAATTTGAGTCAATTTGTTAGTGGCCTTGTTCAACTTTGAAGCTTCCGCCACACGAGGGTCAAATTCTTTGTAAAATTCATCAGAATGGTTGATCGCATAACTCGTTTTAAAAATCAGTTTATCTATCGGCTTATATTCTAAGAATAGATTTCCAAACGTATTTCTTTTTGGATTGTCGATGTTAATACGTTCTAAAGTCCCTACTGGGTGAATCACATCTCCATTTTGTCCGTCACCAACATCGCTATAAACACCTTCAGAGTTGTATATTGACACATGAGGTGGTGCTTTGATTGCCGCAGCTATAATACCGTTATAGTTGGTTTCTCCATTATCTGCTTGCGTCCCTGTAAATGCAGATTGGCCGTTGATAAGGGTGTAAGAAAAGTTTTCGCCGATTTTAATTTTATCACTTAACTTAAGTGCGGAGTTGTATCGAAAACTTAAACGATCTGCATACGTATTGATAAGAATTCCTTCTTTTTTATTGTAACCTAAAGAGGATGAAAACGTGTACTTTTCTGAGCCACCACGCAATCCAATATCATAATTTTGAATGATCCCACTTCTAAAAATTTCATCAACCCAATTGGTTCTTTGCACCAATCTGTCAGGGTTACTGACGCCATCAAAATAATCTAATCTTGGGGTATCAGAATTATCGTACGCAATATTATACATATCGGTATATTGCTGTGTGTTTAAAGCTACTGGTTTGTCATACACGTTTTGAACACCCGTGAAGGCTCCAAAATCGACTTGAATTTTTCCTTGTTTTCCTTTTTTGGTTGTAACCAAAATCACCCCTGCTGCGGCACGAACTCCGTAAATCGAAGCCGAAGCAGCATCTTTTAATACGGTAAGTGATTCAATATCAAAGGGATTGATTGGGCCTCCATAATAGGGGACGCCATCCACAATCCATAGCGGTTTTTCGGCTGAAGAGGTTCCCAGTCCTCTAATTTTAATGGTCGGCGTACTTGTCGGATCTCCGCCGTCTGATAACACCGTCACACCCGAAACGTTTCCTTGAAGTGCTTCTTCTACTTGTGTCACCGCACGGTCCTCAATGTTTTTGGCAATTGCAATTGATCCTGTTAATTCTTTTTTGGTGACAGTCCCATATCCAATTAAAATAACTTCATCCAATGCCGCCGAATCAACTACTAATTGAACATTTATTTCCGTTTGACCATTTACTGGAATTTCCTGAGTTGCAAAACCAATATAGGAGACCACTAGAATCGCATCATCACTGTCTATTTCTAAGCTAAATTTTCCGTCAAAATCTGTAGTCGTTCCTGCCGAAGATCCTTTAATTAAAATTGTAGCACCTGGAAGTGGCTGATCTGTATCGTCGTTTACTGTTCCGCTAATTTTGTTTTGCTGCTTATTAGTGACCGTTACAGTCTTATTTGAAGATTTGCTTCTGTCAGCATCCTTTTTGTGTTTGAGAATAATTTGTGTTTCTCTTTCTATTTGATACGCTGTAGAGGTGTTCATAAATAAAATCGTCAAAACCTGTTCAATATTAGCATCTATTAATTTTATTGAAACTTTACGATTTAAATCAACAAATCTGGTATTGTATATAAATTTGTAATCTGACATTGCTTCAATTTTGTCAATGACTTTAACTATCGATGTGTTTTCTTCTTCTAAAGTAAGTGACTGAGTGTACCCTATATTGCTCGCTAGCACACTGAAAAAAGTAGCGAAGACAAAAAGGGTTGTTAGTTTCATTTTTAAATCAAATTTTATAAAAGGCAGAGATTTATCTTTCTTTTCATGAAGGTTTTTCATATTTTTAATGTGTTTAAATAGTGAATGACTGATTTTTTGTTGATCACTTATAAATACCGGGAGATGTTACAGCATTTTCCGGTTTTTTTATTCTAACATTTAAGAATATACAAAGTGATTTTGATGATCTTTGTAAGCTTGTTTTGAGGTTTTATTTCATATTGATAGGTTTTAGGTTAGTTAATATAAATGGTGTTGTCTTCGATTCTATATTTGATATCGTAACTGTTTTTAAAATAACTTAATATAATATCTATAGGCTCTTCTTTAAAACTTGCGTTAAAAATCTCTTTATCAAGTTGTTCGTTTGTGTTTATTATTTTCATATTATAATGACGCTCAAGCTTTTTAGAGATCGTTTCAAAGCTGCTATTTCTAAAAATTAAACTGCCCTTCATCCATTGTGTGTAAAGTTCAATATTAACTTTTTCAACAGAAATACTCTGATCGTTTTTATCATGAGAACCTTTAGTCCCTGGCACAATTGTAACCCCCTCTTTTAAGGTTTCATTTTCATTATAAAGAGCCACAGATCCTTCAATCAAAACAACCTCCGTAGTAGAATCTTCTGGGTAGGATGAAACATTAAATTCTGTTCCAAACACTTCAACATTTAACGCTTCTGCATTCACAATAAATGGGTGTTTCTTATCTGATGTTACATCAAAAAATGCTTCCCCTTCTAAAAAGACTTGGCGCGTTTTTCCATCTACGAATTTAACTGGGTATTTTAAGGAGGTTCCGGCATTTAAATGAACCTTTGTTCCGTCAGATAATTGGATTTCAAACTGTTTACCGTAAGGCACTTTTAAGGTGTTATAGACCAATTTTTCTTTTATATAAGAACTGTTATACACTAAATGAGTTCCACTTTGAGCGCCGACCACACGACCCTTATCATCCACCACTTTACTTGTACCATTTTCTTGTATGACTTTTATATCTCCATTTTCTAGTTGAAGGGTAATGCTATCAGAAGGGATCATAAATTCAGGGGAAGGTGAAAAATAATCGTTCTGATATAAATACCCAATCCCTAAAAATGTAATAATTAGGGCTGCATATTTAGATAGTTTTCGAATTTTATGCAAGTGACGTAAACGGCGTTCTTTACTAATAAATTCTTGCAGCTCCTTTTTTGATCTGTTGGTATCAAACTGTTTCATATTGAAGTCAATTGCATAGTTAAGTTTAATGTAGTTTTTAAATTCCTTCTCATTTTGGGGGTTTTCAAGCCATAAAGAGAGGGCTTCTAATTCCATAAAAGAGGCCTGATTTGTAAGGAATTGTACAATTAATTTTTGATTTTTTTGTGACATTATTTAATCTTTCTATACTACTAAAACGAAAGTATTTTGAAGAACCCTTACTTTTTTGGTTATTTTTTTTTTATTTTCGCAATTAATATCACCTAATTATAGCATATTCCAATTATGTCTACTGTTTTTATAAATCAAATTTCTTTTCTAAAATCCCTTCAAAAAGGAGAGTCAAAAGCCTATACATTTTTAGTAGACACTTACCATCATAAACTATGTCTTTACGCCTTTAGCCTTACAAATGACCATGATTTATCGGAAGATATTGTTCAGAATGTATTTATTAGAATTTGGAAAAATCGCCAAAAAATTAAAGACGACTTTAATTTTAAAAGCTACTTATATAAATCGGTTTACAATGAATTTATTGACCAATATCGAAAACAAAAAAACGTTTTGTCTTTAGAAAAAAAACATATCGACGCCTTGAGTTTCATCGTTGAAGAAGAAGATGAAAAATCTTTAGAACGATTAATAAACCTTATTAAACAAGAAATACAAAACCTCCCTCCCAAGTGTAAGCAAACGTTTTTATTAAGTAAATATGAAGGTCTTACCAATATTGAAATTGCAGACTATTTAAATATTTCCACCAAATCTGTGGAAGGACATATTACAAAAGCCTTTTCTGTATTAAGAACTGCGATGGGTGATAAAGTAAATGGTCTTTTGTTTTTACTTTTTAATGTAAGAAGAAAAGGGGTCTTTTAATGCTCGATCCATTTTGGTTGTGAAGTCAATAGAGCCTATTATTCATCGTTACTATTAACATTTATTTCGCGAATGAAACCAAAAAAGCCCCGCTAAAAATAGCAGGGCTCTCTTAAGATTTGTAAAACTTAAATCACTTATTCTTTTGTGAGGTCTTTTGCATATTGAGTGACTCTAGAGATTTTCCCATCCATGTTAAAAAAGAACCATTCTACCAGTTCTTTTTCCCAGACAGTTCCATCTTTAGAAACTCTTTTTTCTCTTGAGAACACAGTCACTCCAGATTCTGGATCTGTATTTTGAATTTTCACAGGGACTATTGAATAGACCTTCCATGAAACTTCTGATAAATCATCAAAAACTTGAGCCCAAACTTCTTTTGTCATGACTGTTTTAGTTCCTTCTGCATCTAAAAGAACCGCATCGTCTGCAAACGCTTCGCTACAGGCTGCTCCATCCATATTGTTATAATCAACAAGTAACTTTTCGATCGCTTCAACTTCGCCTCTGTTTGAGAATACTAAAGGTCTTCCAGACCACTCTGAAGTGCCATCTCCAATGAATTTTCCGCCGTAATTTAATCCAAAATTACTTTCTTTCTCTCTGTAAACCCACTGTCCAAACGAGGAAACTTTGTTTTCCTTATTTGTGGTGAAAATTTCCATTAGGTTTAAGTTTTCTATTGACCCATCTTTAAAACTTCTATTTTCTACAGACCAAGTTAAAACCATTGTATCCTCAGAACCTTCCATTTTTACTGGAATAATCAAATATGGATCCATTGTAATGGTTTCCATCGATCCTAAAAACTTTGTAGACCAGCCCAACGCTTTTTCAGAAAATTCTTCTGTGTAGTTAGTCATCATGGCGGTCGCATCTTTGGCGCTGTAGTCTTTAGCTATTTTTAAAACGGTTGCCACGGATTCGTCACTTCCGATCGTAAATGATTTTCCGTTATTTTCGCCTTCTCCTAAAAAGACGCCAGCGGATTGAGCACTCAAAAATAAGCTTGAACAAAAGGTAAGTGTGTAAAGTAATTTTTTCATATTAATTTTATTAAATTGGTTATACTTGTAAATTGCAATTTAATAAAATCGAATGAATCTAAGAATCAATATGTGATAAAACTTTGTCTCTATACTTAATATACAAGGATTGGGTGTTTTTAATAGAGACTTCTGGGGCTACGCCTTGATTGTCCTTAAAAAACTTATGTCCGATAGAATCAAATTTGTTTTCTAAATTTCGTTTGCTCCAAAACATCATTTCATAAAGGACAGGATATATATCAATTCCCTTGGTTGTGAGATAGTATATTTTTGTTTTATGATCGTGAGGAAGTTTAACAACTTTAAGCAAACCGTGATTAATTAAAAGATCTAGGCGGTTGCTTAGGATATTAGAAGCAATTTTTTCTGGTGACTTCATGAATTCGGTAAATGTTTTTTTACCTAAAAACAAGTCTCTAATAATAACAAGCGACCACTTGTCACCAACGATGTCAAGCACGCTTACTAAAGGGCATTGGGATCTGTTTGTTTTCATATTTATAAAATTAGGGGTATGCAAACTTAACCATTTTATCAAAAGACCCTCTTTATTTAACAGATATTTAAGTCGGGATGACAGGATTTGAACCTGCGACCACACGACCCCCAGCCGTGTACGCTAACCGGACTGCGCCACATCCCGAATAAATAGTGACTAAATCTATTATTTTTTTTTCAGTCAAAAAAATGATCGATCTTTTATTACGATTAAAAAGAAGTGTGTCCCTTTTAATTTTTTGCTTAATTTTACACCCATGAAAAAGATTACTATACTTATCCACTGTAAGGATCAATCGGGGATTATAGCAGCGGTCACCAACTTTATTGCTTCTAAAAACGGAAACATTGTGTATATCGACCAACATGTGGATCAAGAACAAGAAGTGTTTTTTATGCGTTTGGAAGGAGAGTTTGAAAAAGCTTCCTATGATAATTCAAATTTTGAGACCCTGTTTCAGCAAGAAATCGCTCTTAAGTTTAATATGAGTTGGGAACTTTACACGGCAATCTATCGCCCAAAAATGGCTCTTTTTGTATCTAAATACGACCATTGTTTGTATGATATTTTAGGACGATACAAATCGGGAGAATTAGCATTAGACATTCCTATGATTGTGAGTAATCATTTAGATTTAAAACCAATTGCAGATAGTTTTGACATCCCGTTTTTCCATGTACCTGTCACCAAGGATACAAAACCAGAAGCCGAAGCCAAACACCTCGAACTCTTGTCAGAACACGACATTGACTTTATTGTATTGGCGCGTTACATGCAAATAATCCCAGAAGGGCTCATTGAAACGTATCCGCATAAAATCATCAATATTCATCATTCATTTCTTCCTGCATTTGTAGGGGCCAAGCCCTACCACTCTGCGTACAAGAGAGGAGTTAAAATTATTGGCGCCACTTCACACTATGTGACTAAAGAACTTGATGCAGGCCCAATTATCGAGCAAGATGTGACGCGAGTCTCTCACACCCATTCTATTACTGATTTGGTGTCAAAAGGACGCGATTTGGAAAAAATAGTATTATCAACAGGTATCAAATTACATCTCGATCACAAAGTGATGGTTTTTAATAATAAAACCGTTATTTTTTCATAAAACTATTAACTAAAATTTAATATCATGGAACAAACTAATCAACCCACAATACAAGTTACTGCGTCTGGAAAAGTCGTTGTCACCAATGCTAAAGATGTCGTTTTATTGGATGGCGAAGGAAATCCGATCGCAAAACGCAACCGATTTGCGTTGTGTAACTGCGGCAAAACACAAGACGGCCCTTTTTGTGACGGCGCGCATAAAGAGTAATCATTTTTGTTTAAACTAAAAAAAGCCTCCAAATGGAGGCTTTTTTATTTTTTGCAATCCAATAAAATTACTCTCCTTCTGCCAAGACGCGTTCGGTTACATAAAACATTTGAACCTTTCCGTCTACAAAAAGAGCATCATGAACCTGACTTAGCTTTACTTCTTCTCCTTCTACGGTTAAAGTTACACTATGTCCAGAAGTCACCCACTGACGTAATTGTCCGTCCTTATTGGTGTATTCATTTTCGATCAGGTAACTGGTCGTCCATTTTGGATTGGTAGCCGCAAACCAGTTTGTTAAAAATTCTATGTGCGCATCTGAGCCTTCAATCACTTGACCTGTAGGGCTGTATATTTTAAGACTATCGGCATTTAAGCTACGGATGGTTTCTAAATCTCTTTCATTGTGCGCTTTTATGTACGTTTCCCAAGACGCTAGGTTAGACATATCGCCGCTATATAACGCTGTTTTAGAACCATCTTTTTCGACTTCATAACCTATTGCTTTAGGAGCGACTTCTGGGCATGGTGTGTTTGTACATGAAACTAAGACTACTGTCATTAGTACGGCTAAAATTGATTTTTTCATAATGTTTAATTGGTTTTTGGTTAGTATAACTTGTCTAACAAAAGTAATGTAAATTATACAAAAAAGCACCTTTATTTCTAGAGGTGCTTTATAATTTATTTTTAAATCTAATGGACTCACAACTATAAAGGTCTGATTATAATAGCCCTAGCTGCGATAAAAATGAATAATTATCAAAGAAATCTTGTTCTTGTAGGACTTTTCCATCTTTCATCCATACAAGCGTGGTTCCACTGATATCAACTTTGTTATTGGTTGCTGGAATTCCAAACAGTTCGCCATCGTGTGTTCCTTTAAAACGCCAGTGCTTCACAATTTTATCACCTTGTCCAAACGCGTCTATAATTTCAAATTGAGCATCCGAAAATCCCGTTAAATAGTTATTGAAATAGGCTCTAAAAGCGTCGATTCCTTCAACGTTTCCTTGTGCCGTTACCACGATTGCTTGGGAATCAAAACGGTCTGTATTGATAAGGCTTATTTCTCTTTTCTCAAACACATCTTCCCATACAGAGACGTACATTTCTAAGCTTTTTTCAAGGTTTGCATTTGCTGTTTCAAATGCCTGACACTCTTGACTTGGTTGCTGCGCACAGCCTATTACTAGAAAAGAAAGAGCTAAAAGTATGGATTGTTTCATTTTGTGTGTTTTAATGTATGTTTGTAAATATATGTATTATTTATTGTTTTATGAAAGCAAAAAGAGGCAGCTGCAAAAAAAAAAGCCCTTACATCTCTGTAAAGGCTTTATAACTTGCTCCTCCTCTTAGGCTCGAACTAAGGACCCTCTGATTAACAGTCAGATGCTCTAACCAACTGAGCTAAGGAGGAGTGTTTTCGCTATTGCGAGCGCAAATATATAGTATTTTTTATTCTATCCAAATAGAATTTTAATAATATTTAATCAAATATGGCTTTAAAAACATCATTCCCATTGGCAAACAACACCAGCGCGATCAAAATAAAGAATCCAGCCGTTTGTGCATACTCCATAAACTTGTCGCTTGGCTTACGCCCTGAGACCATTTCGTAGAGTAAAAACATCACGTGACCACCGTCTAAAGCAGGAATTGGTAAAAGGTTCAACACCCCTAACATAATGGATAAAAAGGCAGTGATTCCCCAAAATGCTTCCCAGCTCCAAGTATCTGGAAAAACATCGAAGATGGCTTTAAATCCACCAACCCCTTTGTATGCGCCCGTACTCGGTGAAAATATAAGTTTTAATTGCCCCCAATAGGACGACATCTGTGTGGTAAAGCGATTCAGCCCAACCCCAATACTTTCGCCGAACGTATAGGTGTTTTCAACGATTTTATAATAGCCCAATTCTTGTATAGCGGAATTATTAGCCCCTAGAAAAACACCTAGTTTTCCATCCGAATCAATACGAAGTAGTTTGGAGAGTGTTTTTCCATCTCTTAAAACAGTTGCATTGACCGTTTGTCTTTTATAGGCTGAAGCCAATGCCTCAAATTCATCAAAATACTTAATCGGTGTATTCCCTAAACTTGTGATGACATCACCGGCTTGTAAATCTTGGTCCGTATTTAAGGACGTTTCCTGCACTCCACCCACAACAAATGGAGTTCGAAGTCCAAAAGACGAGCGGTTTTTGCTACTGCTCAATTGACCTAAAAAGTCTTCTGGAAACGTTGCGGTCATTGGAACGCCGTCTCGTTCAAAACTAACGACTTGCGCTTCTATAAGGTGTTTTCTCAAATCCGAATACTTAACAATTTCATGCTCATTAATCGCCGTGATATTATCGCCCGTTTGTAAACCGAGTTCAATCAGTAATGGATTTGTAATCAGGTAACCATCCTTGATGCTTTTGGCATCTATATCAGAATCGCCATACGAAAAGGCCATAAAAATATAAATTACTGCTGCCAATATAAAATTCACGGTCACACCACCCAACATGATGATCAAACGTTGCCAGGACGGCTTCGAACGAAACTCCCAAGGTTGTGGCGGTTGCGCCATTTGCTCTTTGTCCATGCTCTCGTCTATCATTCCCGAGATTTTCACATAGCCACCCAAAGGCAACCAGCCGATCCCATAAACAGTATCACCAATTTTCTTTTTGAATAACGAATATTTGACATCGAAAAATAAATAGAACTTTTCAACGCGGGTTTTAAATAATTTAGCCGGAATAAAATGGCCTAATTCATGCAGCACAATCAATAACGAAAGACTCAATAAAAACTGTGATATTTTGATAACAAATTCCATGTCGTATGTGTAGGATTAAGTGAACAAATGTAAAGTTTTCAGTTTAGAAACAAAAACTTTATTGAAATGCTTAATTTTTAGAGAAATATCTTCCAGATTCCCTGTTCTGTGTCGTACTTTTGTAAACCATAATTTGGACCCTATGATTTCCTTTTTTAAAAAATATAAACTCTTCATTACCACGCTCTTTGTGCTGTCTTGCATTATTATTACATTGTTTTATAACATTCTGAATCCTGTAAAAGTATTGCCCATTTATCAACCGGCTCAGGTGAATTATGAATTGGTCGATAGTACCATTCAACACCAAAAAAAATACCATCGTATCGCCGATTTTAGCTTAATCAACCAAAATGGAGACACCATTACGCAAGCCTTTTATAACGATAAGATCTATGTGGCTGATTTTTTCTTCACGACTTGCCAGACCATCTGCCCGATCATGACCGGCCATATGCACGACATTCAAAAACAAACCATTACCGATCCTGAAATTTTACTACTATCCCATTCTGTCACCCCTGAAATTGATACGGTTGCACAGCTCAAACGGTACGCCAAAAAAAAGTTGGTGAACGCGTCTAAATGGAATTTGGTCACTGGCGATAAAAAACAAATTTATGAATTGGCGCGTAAATCCTATCTGGCGGTCAAAGATGCAGGCGATGGCGGCCCTTACGACATGATTCATACCGAAAACTTTATGTTGATTGATAAAAAACGTCAAATTCGCGGGTTTTACGACGGAACCGACCCTGAAGAAATTGAACGCCTTCTTGAAGATATAAAAATTTTGAAAGCATCGTATAAAAACTAATCTTTTTAGTACTTTTGCTTCTTTAAAATGAATCTAAATAAGCATGCGCTTGACCATAGCAGATCTTAAAAAAGGTGAAAAAGGCATCATTACTGATAGCTCTTCCGAAGACATCCCTCTAAAGTTATTAGAAATGGGTTGTCTTCCTGGAAATGAAGTTCATTTGCTTCAACTAGCACCCTTTTCGGATCCTATGTATCTCAATGTAAATGACAGTTTTTTAGCCATTAGAAAAGAAACCGCCTCCCTGATTGTAATCGAAAAAATAGATGAGTAAACAGCTAAACGTTGCGCTAATTGGAAATCCTAATACCGGAAAAACATCGGTATTTAACGCATTGACAGGGCTTAATCAAAAGGTAGGGAACTATCCCGGGATTACCGTCGATAAAAAACAAGGGATTTGTAAATTATCGCGGGGCGTCAAAGCCCATGTTTTGGACCTTCCAGGGACTTACAGCCTTAACGCTTCCTCGTTAGATGAAAATGTGGTGATCGAATTACTACTCAATAAAAATGATAAAGATTATCCCGATGTTGCTCTGATTGTAAGTGATGTCGAAAACCTAAAACGAAACTTACTCTTATTCACACAAATTAAAGACCTGAAAATCCCGACCATTTTGGTGATTAACATGTCGGATTTGATGCGACGAAAAGGAATTTCCTTAGATATTGAATTGTTAGAAGCGAAGCTTCATACAAAAATTGCGCTTGTCAGTACCCGAAAAAATCGAGGAATCGATGAACTCAAACAGCTGATTGAGAGTTATAAAACCATTTCTACAGAACCCTGTTTGGACACCACGCTGATAGACGCAGACTATTTTCAAAGTTTACAAAAAGCATTTCCAAATCAGGATGTATATAAGTTGTGGTTAGTGATTACACAAGATGCGAATTTTGGAAAAATCACGCGGCAAGAGTTAGATGTTTCAAAATTTAAAACAAAATCCAATCAAGAATTAAAGCGGTTACAGCAAAAAGAAGCCATCAAACGCTATCAATTTATAAACACCATTTTAAAGGAAGGTCAAACGATTGACCGCTCTAAAGCAACCGACTTGCGAAGTAAATTAGACCGTTTACTCATTCATAAAGTGTGGGGGTATGTCATCTTTTTTGTGATATTATTGACCATTTTTCAGGCCATTTACGACTGGGCAACGGTTCCAATGGACCTCATCGACACCACCTTTGCGAGCTTGGCCGAGTGGGTCAAAAACACCTTTCCTGGTGGCGGAATGGTCACCGATTTGGTAGCCGAAGGCATTGTGTCTGGAATAGGCGGCATCGTCATATTTATTCCTCAGATTGCCTTTTTGTTTTTATTTATTTCCGTTTTAGAAGAAAGTGGTTACATGAGTCGCGTCGTTTTTTTAATGGACCGGGTCATGCGACGGTTTGGATTGAGTGGAAAAAGTTTAGTCCCACTTATTTCTGGCACCGCCTGTGCCATCCCAGCTGTGATGGCCACCCGAAATATTGAAAACTGGAAAGAACGCCTTATTACCATTTTAGTCATCCCATTTACCACCTGTTCGGCACGTTTGCCCGTCTATCTTATTATCATCGCTTTGGTGATTCCTGAAGGTTCTATTATTGGATTGAGCTATCAAGCACTGACCTTAATGGCATTGTACCTCATCGGATTTGGAATGGCTATTTTATCGGCTTATATCCTTGATCGTATTCTAAAAACAAAACACAAGACCTTTTTTGTGGTCGAAATGCCCAACTATAAACTACCACTCCTCAAAAATGTAATCATTACCGTGATTGAAAAAACAAGAACCTTTGTGTTTGAAGCTGGGAAAATTATTTTGGCGATTTCGGTGATTCTTTGGGTGTTGGCGTCTTACGGTCCTGGTGATAAATTTAATAATGCCGAAGCCTATGTGAAAGCCACCTCAGCAAGCCAAACCACTTATGAGCGAAACGACCAAGTGGCTGCTTATAAATTAGAACATTCCTATATAGGGATTGTTGGAAAAGCGATTGAACCACTCATCAGACCGTTGGGCTATGATTGGAAAGTGGGCATTGGATTGGTCGCGTCATTTGCTGCACGAGAAGTGTTTGTCGGAACTTTGGCAACGATTTACAGTGTTGGAAGCGCTAATGAAGGTGAAAATATAGATACCATTAAAACCAAAATGGCCAACGAAACCTATGCCGATGGCACCAAAGTATTCACGCTTGCTTCGGGGATCTCCTTGCTGCTTTTTTATGCCTTTGCGATGCAATGTATGAGTACGCTGGCGATTGTGAAACGCGAAACTAAAAGCTGGAAATGGCCGATTCTTCAGCTCATTGGAATGACGGCCATCGCGTATATTTGTGCGTTAATTGCCTTTCAATTTTTAAAATAATAAAGAATGAATGATCTCTTTCAAACCGTCATAATCGTTTTTGTTTTGGTTCTAGCGCTTGTTTTTTTGTTTAGAAAACAACTTTGGAAGTCAAAAAAGACCGACGATTCTTGTGGAAATGGTTCTTGTGGCTGTGATTAGCCTAAAGCAACATCAAGTGTCATCATTACAATAAACCCGCCAATAAATCCAAGCGTGGCCACATCGGTATATTTATCGCGTTGTGTTTCGGGGATCACTTCTTCTACCACCACAAAAATCATCGCACCAGCAGCAAAGGCTAAAGCATAGGGTAATATAGGGGTGAAAAAGGTCACTGCTACTGCACCAATAACCGCTGCAATAGGTTCGACAATGGCAGACAATTGTCCGTACCAAAAACTTTTAAACTTACTAACGCCTTGACGCCTAAGTGGCATAGAAACGGCCAGTCCCTCTGGGAAATTTTGAATTCCAATTCCAATGGCCAAGGCTACAGCACCTCCAATAGTGGCTTCTGGAATTCCGGCAGCAACGCCCCCAAAAAGGACTCCAACGGCTAAACCTTCAGGAATGTTATGAAGTGTAATTGCAAGGACTAATAAAGTCGTCCGATGCCAAGGCGATTTGACGCCTTCTTTTTCACTGTCTTTAAAATTAATATGTAAATGCGGAAGTACTTTATCGAGACCATAAAGAAAAAGCGCCCCTAAACCAAAACCAACGGCTGCAGGAAATACTTTTACAAAGCCTTCGCCTGGACTCATCTCAATACTAGGTGCTAATAAACTCCAAAAACTAGCCGCGACCATGACCCCTCCCGTAAACCCGAGCATTCCATCTAGAAGTCCTCGGTTCATTCCTTTGAAGAAAAACACAAGCGAGGCCCCTAAAGCCGTCACAATCCACGTAAATAACGAGGCATACAACGCCGCTAAAATGGGGTCTATACTGCTAAGATAGGAAATGATCTGATCCATGTTTTTTTATAAAATTTTGTGCAAGATACTAATTCCCTTTTTCTTTTTGAAGCTGTTCATACGCTTCTTGAACTTTTCTAAACTTTTCTTCCGCGCCTTTTTGATGTTCTTTTCCTAAATGTAACACTTTATCGGGGTGGTATTTTTTAGCCATTTTACGGTAAGCCGTTTTAATTTCGGACATCGTAGCGTTCGTGTCTAGTTCTAAAATTTTATAGGCATTGTCAGAACTGTTATAAAACATGGCTTTAATGCTTTCAAAATCTCTCGGGCTAACTCCCAAGTAAGAGGCTATAGATGCGATGGCTTGCACCTCGGATTCAGCCACATGATTATCCGCTTTTGCAATACCAAATAAAAAGTGAAGCAGTTGAAGTCGAGAAGCATGATCCATCATTTGACGGATTTGTAAACAAACCTGACGTGTCGAAATATTGGTTTGTTTAGAAATTTCTTTAAATAAATTAAAGGCATGATTGGCACGCTCTTTTCCATACATTTGGACAAATTGTGCGCGTACAAAATCCAATTCGCGTTGGTCTTGTTTGCCATCGGCTTTAATCACTATGGACGCTAAAACCAATAAACTGACCTCAAAATCCCCTGAACGGGTTTGAGTTTTAGCTGAACTCTGTAGGGTCCCTCCTTTAGAAGAGGAATCTAGCAAGCTTCCCAAAGCCAGTCCAATAATAGCCCCTATAGGCCCACCAAAAGACCATCCAATTGAGGCCCCTATCCATTTAGAAAATCCCATAAATAAGTGTCGTTATTTAAATTAAAAATCAAACCTACGAAAAAAGAATTATAACCCTTAGCAACCCCAAATGTTTGTGTAAAATTTATCGTCAATTTAACAATTGACATCCCTAAAAATGAATACAGTTGACCGACAAATGTGTATCTTTGTTAATTAATTAAAAATAAATATCCCATGTATCCAGCAGAATTAGTAAAACCAATGCGTGAACATTTGACACAAGTTGGTTTTGAAGAATTACATAACGCCGAAGCTGTAGACACTGCTATTGCGCAAAGTGGCACTACATTAGTGGTCGTAAACTCTGTCTGTGGCTGTGCCGCTGCCAACGCCCGTCCAGGCGCTATTATGAGTTTAGAAAATGACAAACGTCCAACGCAAACCGTAACTGTGTTTGCAGGGGTTGATAAAGAAGCCGTTGCTAAAGCCAGAGACCATATGGTTCCGTTTCCTCCAAGCTCGCCTTGTATGGCTTTGTTTAAAGACGGAGAATTAGTACACATGCTCGAACGTCATCACATTGAAGGACGCCCAGCAGAATTGATCGCAGAAAACTTAATGAATGCGTATAACGAGCATTGTTAATTCCATTCACTATTTTATATAAAACCAGGCAATTGCCTGGTTTTTTTGGTTTAGACTAGCCAATAATTTCAACTAAATCTTCAATTTTGGTCAATAATTGCACTTTGATGGCCGTGTTTTTAAGTCCAATTTTATTGTGTTTAGAAACAAATATAATTTCGAATCCTAGTTTTTCTGCTTCCAAAATACGTTGGTCCACACGTTGAACGGGTCGGATTTCTCCAGACAACCCTACTTCGCCCGCAAAGCAAAAGTTTTTAGCCAAGGCCTCATCATCATTAGAGGATAAAATCGCTGCAACCACCGCTAAATCAATCGCAGGGTCATCGACATTGATACCGCCGGTAATATTTAAAAACACATCCTTTGCCCCGAGTCTGAAACCAGCGCGTTTTTCCAAAACAGCCAAAAGCATATTCAATCGTTTGGCGTTAAATCCAGTCGCACTTCGTTGAGGCGTCCCATAAACTGCGGTACTAACCAAGGCTTGGACTTCGATAAGCAAGGGACGTACACCCTCGAGAGTGACTGCAATTGCATTGCCAGACAGGGCTTCATCCTTTTTAGAAATCAAAATTTCTGAAGGATTTGTCACTTCCCGTAAGCCAGTTCCAAGCATTTCATAAATTCCCAATTCATGGGTCGAACCAAATCTATTTTTATGTGCTCTTAAAATTCTAAATACATGATTTCTATCGCCTTCAAACTGAAGCACGGTATCGACCATATGCTCTAATATTTTAGGGCCTGCAATGGACCCATCTTTGGTGATATGTCCGATTAAAATGACGGGCGTCGCTGTTTCTTTGGCAAATTTAATGAGTTCGCTTGTACACTCTTTGATTTGTGAGACGCTTCCTGCAGACGCTTCAAGATAATCACTTTGCAAGGTTTGAATGGAATCAATAATCACCACATCGGGTTGAAGGGCTTCAATTTGTTTAAATATAAGCTGAGTTTTTGTTTCGGTAAGAATGTAACACGTGTCGTTAAGAGGCTGAATCCGTTCGGCGCGAAGTTTGATTTGTTTTTGACTTTCTTCGCCCGAAACATACAAGGTTTTGTACGGTAATTTCAAAGAGACCTGAAGCATGAGTGTGCTTTTTCCGATCCCAGGTTCACCGCCTAAAAGCGTTAGAGACCCTGGAACAATTCCACCCCCTAAAACTCTGTTCAACTCGCCATCGGTAGTGTCCATCCGGACCGTTTTGGTAGTGTCAATTTCAGAAATTCTCAAGGGTTTAGAAACACGGTTCGTGGTGTTTTGAGTTCCCGTTTTCCAGTCTTTTTTATCTGGTTTCTGAACTAACTCTTCTGTAATTGTATTCCAAGATTTACACGAGGAACACTGTCCTTGCCATTTGGCGGTTTGAGTGCCACAGCTCTGACAAAAAAAGGTGGTTTTTACTTTGGCCATTAGTATCCGAATTCTTTTTTAATTTGGTCTGCTCTATCGAGCATGTCATTTTTAGAGTAACCTTTTACTTCTTCAAGAGAGAAGGCAGACCTATAAACATTCATTGCTTTTTTTTGTTTTCCTATATGTTCATAATGACGCGCTAGATAAAAGCTAGCTATGGTGGTATCGGGATGATGTTTGCTTGCGATTTTCCCTAATTCGCGATAGTATTCGAACTTTTTTGTTTTCTCAATTGCTGCGGCGATGACTCTAAAATCGTTAATAATGATTTGTTTTTCAATTCCAAATAAAGTTTCAATCATATCATATTTTTCAATCAGATAATCTACAGGGGACGTCTGTAATGTTAAAATGTGGTTTTTATACTCAGACTTACTTATCGGTTGAAATACAAGAAAGATACTTTCTAACGCTTTTGGAATAGATTGAGCTGCAAGTGAATAATGATTAGCGTTTTCAAAATTATCAAACGCATACAGGAGGTTTGTGTTTTCTAATGCAGAAAGCTTGGTATTAAGCTCTGTGATTTTTTTCTTGTTTCGCTTGATGTCTAAGGCGGCAGTTGATAAGTAATAAAACGTATTGGAATCATTTTCATGGCCGAGTCTTCTCGTTAGATTCTCCTCCATCCCAGCAGTCATGCTAGGACTCAAAGCAACAAACGCATTAAAAACGGGGCGGTTAGTAAACAAAAAGTAATTCATGAAGTTTGCGGTTTCACCATGCCCAACAGCAACTCTAAAATTAAGACTGCGGTAGTTTTCAGTCATAAAAGGAATGAGTTCGTTCTCAATAAACTCATAAAACTGAGTGGCCGATTTTGAAAGCGAATAGTCTGATGATATGTTACAATCTTCGGACCTTGAACCAACTTGGTTCACGCCTACCACAATGGCTTCAGGCATATCTTGCCAGTAAGAAGAGTAATCAATATTTCCAGCTACAACCTCAAAAAGATAATCCCCATCAAAAACAACAATTAAGGGATAATTTTTATCAGGGTTGGATTCGTAATTACGTGGAAGTTGAATTTTTAATTCACGTTTGACTCCTAAAGCATTAGATTCAATCGATTCGTAAACCGTCTGAGTAAAGGTTAAATTGAAACATAGCACAGCGGAGATAAAAAAAAGCTTCATGATATATCGGTTAAATATTTGTGTTGCCAAGTTAAGAAAATAACCGAAACAGATTTATACTATTCCGAAGTTTGTTTTGGATACAGTCTGTTGTAAATGGGTAAAAACAGTAGCGAAAGCCCCCCCAAAAGGATGACCATTAGTGTTTGTGAAGTCCACATAATCCACCCAAACGCAATGCTAGGATCTTCTGGGATACCAAAAATTGAAAATGCTGCAAAGATGGCTAATGGGTAGGATCCAATACCGCCATTGGTGGCTGCAATGCTAAAGCTGGCCGAAATGAAACCCAATAAAATGGCCGAAAATGGAAGCTGACTTGTTTCTGCTAAAGAAAATGAGGTCACATAAAACATTAATACATACATGATCCAAATAAAAAGAGTGTGTGCCAAAAAGGCCCATTTTTTTTTCATTTTTAGGATGCTTGAAACCCCTTCAATTAGCCCTGATAAAAGAGTTTTAATTTTAAGAACAAACGGATGGTTTGACTTTTTAAATAGCTGATATCCAATGATTAGAATTGCCAAAGCAACCAGCCCTAAAAGAATCAATTTTGTGGGGTCGATATTTGTATATAAAAAATCATAAATAATATCAAACTCGAGAACTAGTGTTATACTGATAATACAGAGCATCACTAATAAATCGGCCACGCGCTCTGCAATAATGGTTCCAAACCCTTTCTCAAAAGGGACGCCTTCATAATTGGTCAAAATGGTGGCGCGAGAGACTTCGCCCGCTCTTGGAATCGTGTAATTAATGAGGTAGGTTGTAAAAACCGCCATGATACTGTTTGGGAATCGCAAATTATAGCCCATTGGCTCAATCATAAATTTCCAACGATAAGCACGTGACAGGTGACTGAGGATGCCTAAAAAAACACCAAGACCAACCCAAAAATAATCAGCATTTTTAAAATAGCCTAGCAATACGGGGATCGAAATTTTAGCTAAAGAATACCAAACTAAAAACACGCCCAACATTAAAGGAAGGCTGATTTTTAGAACGGATTTTAGGGTCTTACTCAAGGGGCTTAGTTTAATAGATTCGTGGTTTCATTTGGAAATACTAAGGAGGGCTTAAAGACTTTAGCGGCCTCAATATCCATAAATGCATAGGTGATTAAAATTAAAACATCGCCAATAGATACTTTGTGTGCTGCAGCACCATTGAGGGTGATTTCTCCAGACTTTCTTGGGCCTGGAATCACATAAGTGTCTAGACGTTCACCATTAGTGTTATTGACCACTTGGATTTTTTCGCCTTGAATGATATTAGCGGCATCCATGAGATCTTCATCTATCGTAATACTGCCTATGTAATCAAGCTCCGCTCCGGTCACTTTTACACGATGAATTTTAGATTTTACGACTTGTATTTGCATGTTGGTAAAGGTAATTAATTTAAAGCGATATTGTCAATTAATCGAACATCACCTGCATAGACGGCAATAAATGCACGGTAGTGTTTCGTTTGGTTTTTGTGTTGAATGGGCGCTAATGTTTCAACGTCTGAGATTTGAAAATATTCTAGTCTTAATAATTTATGGTTATGAAATTGGGTACGAACCCATTCGGAAATTTTTTTTGGATCATCGTGTTGAAATTGGTATTTGACGGACTGAAGCGTTTTGTATAGTAAAGCTGCGTTTTCTAGTTCTAAAACAGACAATCGGCTGTTTCTGGAACTCAATGCTAAACCATTAGCCGCACGCTCAATTGGGCAGCCTTTAATATGCACTGGTAATTGAGTGATCTCCACCATTTTTTTGACGATTTGTAATTGCTGGAAATCTTTTTCACCAAAATAGGCGTTTTTCGGTTGTACGATTTCAAATAAGCGTTTTACGACGGTCCCAACGCCGTCAAAATGACCCGGTCTAAATTGACCTTCCATTTGGGATTCGAGGCCTCCAAAGTCAAACGACTCAACAGTTGTCTGAGACCCATAAATAGCTTCGACAGTTGGCGCATACACAACGACCTCAGTTTTGGAAAAAGTTTCTAGCAACAAAACATCCTTGGCTAAAGTTCGAGGGTACTTATTTAAATCCTCTGGGTTGTTAAATTGAGTTGGGTTCACAAAAATGCTGACCACTACAAGGCTGTTTTCTGCCAAAGCTGCTTTCACTAAGGACAGATGTCCTTCGTGAAGAGCGCCCATAGTTGGCACAAACCCTATTGAAAAATTTGAGCGATTTTCAGTGTTAATGAAAGCATTTAGCTCTGTTTTAGATGTATAAACTTGCATTTAGTAAAAATTTAACAGCGTGCAAACTTAAGGTATTACTGCTAATCTGCATAAAATTTTGTATTTTTGCGTGTTTTTTGTTGATAAAACCAAAATTCATAGAACTTATGAAAGATAAGAGAATATTATACGTATCGTCCGAAGTCGTACCCTATTTACCTGAAACAGAGATTTCATCCATGTCGTTTGAAGCCCCTAGAATGGTTAATAAACAAGGTGGGCAAATACGAATATTCATGCCGAAATATGGGAACATCAACGAACGAAGACATCAGTTACACGAAGTGATTCGTCTTTCTGGAATCAATCTTGTCATTAATGATTTGGATATGCCTTTGATAATTAAGGTTGCTTCGATTCCAAAAGAACGAATTCAAGTTTATTTCATTGACAACGAAGAGTATTTTAAACGAAAAGCAACTTATACCGACGAAAATGGTCAGTTATTTGAAGATAACGATGAACGCGCGATCTTTTTTGCTAAGGGGGTGATCGAAACAGTCAAAAAATTAAACTGGGCGCCAGATATCATTCATGTACATGGCTGGCTGGCTTCTTTACTGCCTTTATACTTAAAACAATACTATAAAGATGAACCTTTATTTAAGGAAAGTAAAGTAGTGACCTCCATATACAGTCAAAGTTTTGATGAAACCCTTAACGCTGGGATGGTTGAAAAAATACAATTTGATGAAATTGAGGAAACCCATATTGATAAATTAAAAACGCCCAATTACTCTAACTTAATGAAAGTTGCTGTCGACTTTTCAGACGGCATCATCAAAGGGTCTCAAGAACTTCCAAAAGATTTGGAAGACTATATTGATACCTCTGAAAAACCGGTGTTGGACTACCAATACCCCGAAGCTTTTACCGAAGCTTATACTGATTTTTATAACAATGAAATTTTAAATTAAGTCCCCGTTATCTTATGAAATACATTCATTCTAATCTGTTAAAATCTACAAGCATACTTTTCTTGATTTTAGCTTCACAGGCTTGTGATAAAGAATTTTCTGAAATTGGAACTGGAATTATTGGAACCCCTGGTTTTGAAATCCAAAAAGCAACATATCCTGTAAAAACATACAATAAAAAAA